>Ga0335073_10015951_pt1 | contig 10503 bp, 6 predicted proteins | sample Lox_Sample_22_FD_207093 | JGI IMG/M metagenome (GOLD analysis project Ga0335073, IMG submission 207093) | Soil microbial communities from Loxahatchee National Wildlife Refuge, Florida, United States - Lox_Sample_2.2 | ecosystem: Environmental > Terrestrial > Soil > Wetlands | place: USA: Florida...
CGCCAGCGAGGTCCTCGACCCGGCGGCCCCGATCGTGGTGTCGACCAAGAAGGTGATCGTCATGGACGGGCTCTCGGGGCTCGTCGGCGGGCTGGGCGTGGTCCTCGCCTTCCTGGTCGTCGCCGCCCTGCTCTCGGACCGGGTGCGGAGCCGGGCCGAGCTGGCCCAGGTGCTGGGGGCCCCGGTCGAGTCGAGCGTGGCCACGCTGGGGGGCCGGGGCCGCTCCCGGCTGCGCCGGCTCCTGGCCAAGCCCGACGGTGAGGTCCGGCTGGTCGAGCACCAGCTGCGGCGGTCGATGGCGGGGGACCCCGACGTGGCCCTGGCCGTGGTGTCGGTGGCCGCCCCCGAGGTGGCGGCGCTGGCCGTGGCCAACCTGGCCGCCTCCATGGCGTCCGAGGGATGGCGCGTGGTCATGGTCGACGTGGCCCGGGGTCGGCCCCTGGCCGCCCTGGTGGGGGGCCAGGACCGCCCGCTCGTGCGGCAGTCGGTGGAGGTGCGGGGCAGCACCGTGGCCCTGGTGGTGGGCGACGACCGGCCCGACGCCGGCGCCACCGGCATGCTCCTGGGCGGGGGCGAGCTGGTGCTGGTGCTGGCCACCCTGGATCCGGCCGTGGGGGCGGGCTTCGTGGCCCGCCTGGCCCGGCGGGCCGTGGCCGTGGTCGACGTCCACCGGGCCGGGGGTCGCCAGGTGCGGTCCAACGCCGAGATGCTGGTGGCGTCGGGCGTGCTCCTGTGCAGCGCCGTCGCCGTCGACGCCGACCCCGACGACACCAGCGTGGGGGCCTGGTCCCCGACGAGCGTGCCGCGCCACGCCCAGGCCCGGTCCGATCTCCTCGGCACGGCCCCCTGATGGCCCTGCCGGCGGTGGTGGCGGACGCCGCCCCGGCCCGCAGCGACGCCGCCGGCGTGCCCCGGGCCTCGACGGCACGGGTCAACCGGAGGGTGTGGGCCGTCTGGGCCCTCCTGTTCTTCAACGTCCTCTCCTACGCCAAGCAGCCCACCGTCGTCCCCATCCCCCACAAGGTCGGACAGCTCCTCACCCAGGGCGCCCTGGCCCTGGCCTTCCTCCTGGCGCTGAGCATCAACCGCAGGGTGCGGATCCGCGTCAACCTCTTCCTGGCGCTGTACACGGCGCTGGCCGTGGTCTCGCTGGCCATGAGCATCCGCTTCATCGGGCTGGGCTCGACCTACCGGGCCGTGCGCCTGGTGGGCTTCGTGGCGGTGCTGTGGATGCTCACGCCGTGGTGGGGTCGGCGCGACCACGTCCTGCTGCGCAGCCAGGTCCGGTTCCTCGTGATCGTGATGGTCACCACCTTCGTGGGGCTCGTCCTCTCTCCCGGCAAGGCCCTGGCCGTCAACTTCGGGGCCAAGCGCCTGACCGGGGCCCTGTGGCCCATCCCGCCCACCCAGATCGCCCACTACACGGCCGAGCTCACCGGCCTCACCCTGCTCATGTGGCTGTGCGGGATGGTGTCGCGGCGCTGGGCCCTGCTCGTGGCCGTCCCCGCCTTCGTCGGGCTGCTCGCCACCCACACCCGCACCGCCCTGCTGGCCCTGGTGCTCGGGCTCCTGGTGGGCACCCTCAGCCTGGTGTCCACCAACCGCCGGGTGCGCCGGGGCCTGGCCTGGACCACCGTCGTCCTCATCGTCGCCCTGGTGCCCCTGGCCCCGGTGGTGAGCGACTGGCTGGTGCGGGGCCAGAGCACGAGCCAGCTCGGCGATCTCTCGGGGCGGACCAAGGTGTGGCCCCTGGTGCTGGCCGAGCAGCGTCCCGACACCAACAAGATCTTCGGTTCGGGCCTCTCCAACGGCAGCCTGGTGAACTCGAGCCCGGCCGTCGACGGCCTCCCCATCGACAGCAGCTGGGTGGCCACCTACCAGGACCAGGGCCTGGTGGGGATCGTCCTCGAGGCCCTCATGTTCCTGTCCCTGCTCACCATCGCCCTGCTGCGGCCCCGGGGGCCGGCCCGGGCGCTGGCCCTGTTCCTCATCGTCTACTGCCTGTGCGCCTCGTTCACCGAGACCGGGATGGGCGAGGCGTCGACCTACCTCCTCGACCTCACCGTGGCGGCCTCGCTCCTCGTCCCCGCCCCGGTGCTGGGCCGGCTGTCGTCGGGCTCGAGACCCCGGGTCACGGCCACACCGGCGCCGTCGCGCTAGCCCGAGGGCTGGCGCCGCACCCACGCCCACGGTCGGGCCGGCGCCGTGGCCGCCGTGCCGGCCATCCCCGCCCCGGCCGCCGCCTCGGGCTCCTCTCTAGGAGGGATCGGCGAAACTCGTTCGCCCTCGTAGAGGGGTCGGGACCACAGGATCAGGGTACCGGGTACCCCAGGATCGGGCGGGATTTACCCCAGGGGGCTACCGTCGCCCCTCATGACCGAGGAAGAGGCCGACAGGTGGGTGGACGAGCAGATGGACGCCATCCTGAACGACCCGGCCGTGCTGGCCGAAGAGGCGGCTGAGGGAGGCGAAGTCCCAGCGGACCAGGGCGTCCCGTCGTGGTACGGCCCGGACTACCACCCGACACCCGAGGCCATCGCCGCCTTCGCTGAGCCGCCTCCTGGGGAGCGTAAAAAGCCGTAGCCGTCGCTGCCCCTACCGCTTGGAGCTAACGGGGGCTGGGCCGGATCGGGATGCCTGGCGTCGTCGGGCGTTTCGTCCCCCGTGCATCGGTTGGGGGTGGAGCCTCTGCCTTTGGACCCAGACAAGGTGCCCATACGGCCCTTTGCCCAACTCACTCTCCCACCACGGGAAGTGTCTGGTGATTCGTTCGTGCTGGGCACGCAGGCCCTCAATGTCGTGGTCAAAGACGATGACCTCGACCCCATGTTTGGCGAGGAGACCGGAGCGGACCCATTTCCCACGAGCCGACCGCCTCCACACCCTGGTCCCCAGGACCACCGACCGCTGGAAGGCCCTGCACCACCAGCGGGGGTGCGTCGAGTGTGGGTTTGGTCGGCTCAAGAACGAGTGGGGGATGCTCCCCCTCCGGGTTCGCAGGATCGAGCGGGTGCGGCTCCACGTCGGCCTGACGATCCTCGCCCAGCTCGCGACGGCTCTGGCGAAGGCCAGGGCTGGCGCTGTGCCGCTCGCGGCGTAACTCCTCCCCTAACCTCTCGGGTGTGGCCGATAGCGGTTCCCACCCGTCCCGTCGCGCTTCCTCACGGCGAGATCAGCGCGAGCTTCACCGGAGGCTCGGAATCGAGCACCATTCGCCCCTCTGGGCACTCTGGAAGTGGGAGCAGCGCATCACCCGGAAGGCCCTACGCACGATCAGCCGGGGTTTCGCCGACCGAAACGCCGATCCCTCCTAGGATGGCGCCGTGGAGGACCCGGTCCGGGACGGCGCGTGCGGCCCAGCCGCCGGAGCGGGCCGGTGTCGGGCCCCAGGGCGCGGCACGTGGCACCGCCGGTGGCCGTCAGGAGTGCGGTGAGCGAGCGTCGAGAACGCGCCGTGCTGTCGCCCGCCTCGGCCGCGGCGTGGGAGTCGTGGCTGGCGGAGCATCACGCCACCTCGAGCGGGGTGTGGCTCAAGGTCGTCAAGAAGAATTCGACGCGACGCGGCCCCTCGTACGAGGAGGCGCTCGACGCGGCCCTGTGCTTCGGGTGGATCGACGGGCGCAAGGACACCTTCGACGACGACCACTGGCTGCAGCGCTTCACCCCCCGCACGCCGAGGAGCAGGTGGTCGAGGAACAACGTGGCGAGAGCGGTCAGGCTCACCGAGGAGGGGAGGATGCGGAGCCCCGGCCTGACCCAGATCGCCTCGGCCAAGGCCGACGGCCGATGGGACGCCGCCTACGCCTCGCAGGGGGCGGCCTCGGTTCCCGACGACCTGCGGCGGGCCCTCGAGCAGGACGGCACGGCCCGGGCGTTCTTCGAGTCCCTCGACGGCCGCAACAGGTATTCGATCCTCTACCGCATCCAGGACGCCAAGAAGCCCGAGACGCGGGCGCGACGCATCGAGTCCTATGTGACGATGCTGCGGGAGGGAAGGAAGATCCACGAGTGAGCCGGGGCGGGGACGGTCCGGCCCCGCACCGCGCCCCTCCCTGGCCCCGGTGCGCTGCCTCCGGCCCGCAGGGCGACGACGGGACGTACCGCCGGCGTCACCCCAGGCGCAGGGTCGTGGTGAGCGCGATGTCGCCCCGGCACGACGTGGCCCCGATGACGGCGGTGGTGGGCTCCTTGCACCCGAACGACGGGGAGTACCACCCCAGCACGGGGTCGGTGGCCCCCCGGTGGCTCTCCCACGCCATCCCCGGGGCCAGCTCGAGGGTGCCCTGTCGGGGACGGCCGTGGCGTCCCGTCCAGCGCAGGTCGACCCGTCCGTCGCCCAGCACCGCCTCGACGTCGGGGGCGAGGTGGAAGGCGAGGCGCACCTCGAGGGGCTGCGAGGTGAGGACCTCGTCGCGGATCTCGAGGCCGGCGCCGTCCGGTGCCACCGCCACCGTCCGCCGGTGGCGGGCGGCGGGGCGGTGCCGCAGGTAGCCGTCGTGCTCGGCCCGCCACCGTCGCACCGTCCCCTCGTCGTCCTGGTCCAGCTCGAGCAGGCGGCTCACGGCGTGGCGCGTCCACAGGGTCGGCCCGCCCGAGTCCGACTGGTCGCGGCCCCCGAGCTCCACCGTGTTGTGGGCCAGGGTCGACCGGAAGTACTGCCGCCAGGCGGGATGGCCCTGGTAGCAGTAGGTGCCGGGGTCCACCAGGAGCTCGACGCCGTCGTGGCGGACCTCGACGCTCAGGGCGTCGGCATGGGCGTGGGCGGCGATGGAGAGAAAGCCGTGGGGCCCGGCGTCGCACCGGCACCACAGCTCCTCCCCGTCCGGCCCGCCGGCACGGAGGATGGTGAGCCCGGCGTCGGGGAAGTGCGAGGGGCGCCGGGGGCGGTGGACGACATCGCCGTGGTGGGGGCGGCCCACCGCGCCCACCAGGGCGCTGGTGGCGTCGTCGGGGACGGGGGGCCACCAGTCGGCCCCGCCCACCACGGCGCGCCCCGTGGCCAGGAGCGTGGACCAGGCGTGGCCGTGGTCCCCGAGGACCAGGGCGTGGCCGTCGTCGCTGTCGCCCTGGCGGGGAGGGCGTGCCGCCGCGTCGAGGAGGGCGGCGGCGGCGTCGAGCATGTCGGTCACCCGCTGCAGGGTGGGCCCCGACAGGGGCCGCCCGGCGTGGTCCGCCTCCACCACCGCCAGCAGGGCCAGCTCGGCCACGAGGCGGTGGTAGTCGGTGGCCATCTCCCGGTTGAGGCCGCTCGGGAAGGTGTTGCGCTCCAGCTCGGTCTCGAGGAGGGCCCGGGCACCCGCCTCCCAGTCGGCGCTCCGGGCGAACCACGGGAAGGCCAGGGCCCCCACCAGCTGGCCGGCGGCCTCGGCCACGACGTGGTTGTTGGCCGAGGAGCCCCGGCTGCGGAACCCGGCCAGGTACGTCTGGTGCCAGGCGATCTGGACCCGGGCCAGGGGGTTGCGCTCGAAGAGCTCCTCCACCCGCTCCCACGGCTCGAGGAGGCGCCGGATCCACGCCAAGGAGAGCAGCCGGATCCCGACCTCGATCCCGCTCGTCCAGTGGATGCCGGAGAGGAACCCGTTGGCCAGCCACCACGAGCGGAGATGGGCCGCGACCCGCTCGGCGTAGCGGGGGTCGCCCGACAGGGCGTAGGCGGCGGCCAGGACGGTGAGGTGGTGCAGCCGGGAGAGCTCCCACACCTGCTTGACGTCGCCCGTCACGGCGGGGGAGCGGAAGTCGATGCCGAAGCTGTAGGCCCGGTCCGGGGCCCGCCGGCCGGTCACGGGGTCGTGGAACCAGTCGGGGTCCTCCAGGTCCGTGCGGTCGACGCCGAGGAGCCGCCACCGGCCCCGGAGGATCTCCTCGGCGGCCCCGAGCACGGCCCGGCGGGCCTCGCCCGGCACACCGGCACCGTCCACGTCGGCCGCCGTCAGCCCGAACGGGGTGCGGCCCGGGGACGGGGCCGGCCCCCCGGGCACGGCGTCGAGGGCGGTGCGGGGGTCCGACACCTGCCGGGCCCGCCACCGGGCCTTGCGGGCGTGGTCGGCGCTGCGCCAGGCCACCTCGGCGCCCGACATGGTGCGCAGGCGCTGTCCGTACCAGAGGAGCCTGTCGGCGTTCACCGCTCGCTGCCGACGGGCTCGGCCGGGAGCGCCTCGGCCTCGGCCCGGTCCCGCTCGGCCCGGCCGCCGCCGGCCACGGCCAGGAGGGTGGCCCGGGTGGTGGCCTCGAGCGAGGCCAGGGGGATGGGCATGGGGGTCCCGGCCCGGACGGCCTCGACGAAGGCCGACAGCTCGCCCGCCTGGCCCTTGTCGGGGCCACGCCAGGCCCGCACCACCGGGGCCCGCCGACCCGTCCACACCTGGGCCCGGCGGAAGTTGTCCATGCAGGCCGAGCGCCCGCCCCCGAACACCTCGAAGGTCTCCTTGGGGAAGCGGGGGTGCCCGCCCACCAGGTAGTCGATGAGGCCGAGGGAGCCGTCGTCGTAGCGCAGGGTGACGTGGAGGTCCTCGCCCCCCTCGGCGCCCACGGCCCGCACCTCGGTCGGTTCGGCCCCCGTCCACCACGACAGGACGTCGACGAAGTGCCCCCCCTCGCCGGCGAAGCGCGAGCCCTCGGTGGCCCGCTCGGCGTACCAGCTCTTGGCCCCGAGCGGCCCGGCGTTCACCAGGTAGCGCAGCACGAGCGGCCCCCGGGCCGAGCCGAAGGCGGTGCGCAGGGTGCGGAACATGGGGGCGAAGCGGCGGTTGAACCCCACCATGAGCCGGTCGTTCCCGGTCTCCGCCACGGTGGCCAGGACGCTGTCCAGCCCGGCCTGGTCCAGGGCCAGGGGCTTCTCCACGAAGACCGCCTTGCCGGCCCGCAGGGCCTCGCACGCCAGCCGGGCGTGCGAGCTGTGGCGGGTGGCGATGAAGACGGCGTCGACCCTCTCGTCCTCGAGGACGGCGGAGCGGTCCGTGGCGGTGGTGGCGAAGCCGAACTTGCGCTGGGCGTTGACGGCCGAGAGGGCGCTGCGGGTGACCACGGTGGCGAGCTCGACCCCCGCGTCGGCGGCCAGGTGGGGCAGGAGCATCGAGGTGGCGTAGTTGCCGGCCCCGATGAACGCCACCCGCACCGTGCCCCCAGGGCCGATGCGGCGGGGGGCGGCACGGCTCGCCCCGGTCCCCTTCGCAGCCTTGGCACCGGCACCGTTCCCATTGGCGCCGTGCGCACTGGCGCCGTGCGCACCGGCGCCGTTCGCATTGGCGCCGTTCGCACCGGCGCCGTTGGCACTGGCGCCGTTGGCATTGGCGCCGTCGGGACGGGCGCCGTTCGCATTGACGCCGTCGGCACCGCCGGCGGTCGCTCCGGCCCCGGCCACCACCCCGGTATCGGCCCGGGCCGGGCCCTCGGGGTAGGCGAAGAGGAAGCCGATGCCCTCCAGGTCGCCGGCGGCGAGGCGCTCGTAGACCGAGACGGCGTCGACCACGGGGAAGACGCCGGACACGAGCTCGGCGATGTCGAGCCCGCCGTGGGCCACCAGGTCGAGGAAGCAGCCGAGGTTGCGCTGCTCGGTCCAGCGGACGTAGCCGGCCGGGTAGTCCACCCCGCCCACCTCGTACACCGGGTCGTAGCGTCCCGGCCCGTAGGACCGGGAGAAGCGGACCTCGAGCTCCTTGTCGTAGTAGTCGGTCCAGGGCAGGTCGAGCTTGCACTTGCCGATGTCGACCACCCGGGCCCGGTCCCGGGCCAGGCGGGCGGCCAGCTCGACGGGGGCGTTGGAGGGACCTCCGGCGGCCAGGAAGATGCGATCGGCGCCGAGCCCGCCCGAGGCACGGCGCACGGCGCTCTCCACCGCGTCGAGGTCGGCGGGCGAGGTCCCGGCGCAGGCCCGGGCCCCGCCCCGCATTGCCAGCTCGCAGCGCTCGGGCCGGACGTCGACGCCCACCACGGCCACGCCCGCCGCCACCAGGAGGCGCACCACGAGCTGACCCACCAGGCCGAGGCCGATGACGCAGGCCACGTCGCCGAGCTGCACCTCCCCCTGCCGCACCCCCTGCATGGCGATGGCGCCCACGGTGGCGAAGGCGGCGTGGCGGGCCTCGACCCCGGCGGGGACGGGCACGCACAGGTTCTTGGGGACCCAGTTCACCTCGGCGTGGAAGGCGAACTCGTTCCCGGCGCACGCCACGAGCTGGCCCTCGCTGATCCCCTCCACCCCGGCGCCCACCGCCGTCACCACCCCGGCCAGGGAGTACCCCAGGGGGGTGTAGGAGTCGAGGCGGCCCATGGCCTTGCGGTATGCCGTCATGGGGCCCTGCTGGCGGGCCGTGTCCAGGACCTTCCTGACCTGGTCGGGCCGGGCCCGGGCCATGCCCACCAGGGACATCTTGGACTCCGAGACCTTCATCATCTCGGTCCCGGTGGAGATGAGGGAGAACAGCGTCCGTACCAGGACGCCTCCCGGCTCGCACGAGGGGGCGGGGACGTCGAGCACGTGGAGCTCGCCCGAGCGGTAGTTCTGGGCCACTTGCTTCATGGGGTGTGCCACCTCACCTGGGTCGGGCCGAGTGGACCGGTGTCGCCCCCGCCGCCGGGACCGGCTCCGGTGGGCCGGGGTGGAGCGGGTCGGGGGCCCGGCGCGCCGTGGTGCCCACCAGGTCGTCGTACACGGCGACGTAGCGGGGGGCCTGGTGGGTCCAGGCCAGCTCGTCCACCACCCGCGCCCGCCCGGCCGCCCCCATGGCCCTGGCGAGGTCTGGGTCGTCGGCCAGGGTCAGCACCACGTCGGCCAGGCGCTCGACGTCGTTGGGCTCGGCGTACAGCCCGGCCGGACCGGCCGAGACGCGGGTCTCGCGCAGGTCGAAGGCCGCCACCGGCAGGGCGAAGGCCATGTACTCCATGGTCTTGTTCATGGTGCACAGGTCGTTGAAGGCGTTCTTCGGGTCGGGCGAGATGCCGATGTCGGCGCTCGAGAGGATGCGGGCCACGTCGTCGTCGGGGATGCGGCCCGTGAAGCGGACGTGGTCGCCGAGGCCGTAGCGCTCGGCCAGGGCGCGCAGGTCCTCGAAGCACTCGCCCGAGCCGATGAGGACGAAGCCGACGTCGCCGCGCCCCCGCCGGTGCACCAGGGCCTCGGCCACCTCGATCACGAGGTCGACGCCGTCCTGGGGGCCCATCACCCCGATGTAGGCCACCACCGTGCCGAAGCCCCGCCGCACGGCGGGGTCCCGACCGGTGGGGGCCAGCCTGGCCGGGTCGGGGCCGGTGCGGACCACGGTGACCTTGTCCGGGTCGAGGCGGTGGCGCCCGATGTCCATGTGCCGATAGGAGTCGTTGGTGGCGATGACGCGGTCGGCCTCCCGCACCGTCCTGCCCTCCAGCCACACCAGGGCCCGGTGCAGTGCCCTGGCCCCGTCGGGGTAGCGGACCTCGTAGGTCTCGGGGCACAGGTCGTGGTGGTCGAAGACGAAGCGGCTCCCGTGCAGGAGACGGAAGAGCATGCCGATGGGCCAGAAGATGTCCGGGGGGTTGCAGGCCTGCACGGCCACGAAGCGACCCCGGCGCGCCGCCCGCAGGGCCAGCCACAGGGTGGCGGCGAAGGCGTGGGCGTACTCGACCACGAAGCCGACGGGCGAGCCGTTGGAGGTGCGGGACCGGTACTTGTGGATCTCGACCCCGTCGATCACGGCGAACGAGGGGTCGCCCGGGCCCTTGGGGCACACCACGGCCACGTCGTAGCCGGCCGCCGTCAGGGACCCGCACTCGAGCCACACCCGCCGGTCGAAGGGGACGGGGAGGTTCTGGACGATGATCAGCACCCGGCCCCGGCCCCCGCCGTGGGCCCGGCCGCCCCGCCTCCTCACGGGAGGTGCCCGGCCCGGTCGGGGCCGAGGGCGGGGGAGGGACGGGACACCGAGCCTCGGCGCCTCCCGCCCAGGGCCCGCAGGGCCCGGGTGGCCACGGCGTGGGCGGTGTTGGCGGCGATGGCCAGGTCCAGGGCCAGGGTCCAGTTGTCCACGTAGAAGAGGTCGAGGCGCCGGTAGGCGCTGAAGGAGGGGTTGTCCCGGGCCTCGCTCTGCCACAGGCCGGTGATCCCGGGGCGCATCCCGTGGCGCCGGCGGTGCTCCTCGTCGAACTGGGCCTCCTCGTTGGGGAGGGCGAAGCGGGGTCCGATGAGGCTCATGGAGCCGGCCAGGACGTTGAAGAGCTGGGGGAGCTCGTCGATGCTGGTGGCGCGCAGGACGCGCCCCACCCGGGTGACGCGCGGATCGTGGGTGGCCTTGAACAGGGGCCCGCCCGTGCGCTCGTTGAGCCCGGCGATGTCCACCAGCATCTCGGCCGCGTTGGGCACCATGGTCCGCAGCTTGAGCACCGTCATGGGCGCCCCGAACCTGCCGATGACCTCGTGGTGGTGGAAGATCGGGCCGCCGTCCTCGAGCTTGATCCACAGCGCCGCCACGAGCAGGACGGGGGCCACCACGGGGAGGAGCGCCACGGCGACGACCACGTCGATGACCCGCT
>Ga0335073_10015952_pt1 | contig 10502 bp, 8 predicted proteins | sample Lox_Sample_22_FD_207093 | JGI IMG/M metagenome (GOLD analysis project Ga0335073, IMG submission 207093) | Soil microbial communities from Loxahatchee National Wildlife Refuge, Florida, United States - Lox_Sample_2.2 | ecosystem: Environmental > Terrestrial > Soil > Wetlands | place: USA: Florida...
CAGCGGTCCTCTACTACGCGATCCTCGGCAAGGCCGATCTGAACTGGAAGCTCGCGCAGATCGCGAGCAAGCACTCGTTCCCGTTCACCGGGATCCTGATCGCTGTCCTGCCGCTGCTGCTCCCGGCACTCGTCGCCTACCGCACGCGTCCGGCCACGTTCCTGGCCGCCGCCACGCGCACCTGGCCCGTAGCCGCCTTCGGAATCTTCCTGCTGTCCGGCACGAGCCTGGGCGCCACGCCACTGCACTCCTTCCAGGGGATCACGCTGCCCCTGAGCGTCCTCGCCGTGGAGGGGCTGCAGCTGCTCGGCTGGCGCCGGCTGCGCCATCCGGTCCTGATCGGGGCGGTGCTCGTCGCCTTGTTCACGATCCCGACGACCGTCGAGGAGCTGAAGATCGCGCACAACCTGTCCGCGCCCACCCCCGGGAACGCGAACTTCATCACGAGCGACGAGAACGCGGCGCTCAACTACCTGGCCAGCAACAAGGAGCCGGGCAGCGTGCTCACGCGGAGCTATCTCGGTGCCGCCGTGCCCGGCCGCACCGGCCGGCACACCTACGTCGGGGACTGTCTGTGGTCGGAACCCGGGTGCCTCAACCTCACCTGGAACGCGCAGTCCCTGTTCAGCGGCACGCTCTCGCAGTCCGTGGCGCGCCGCTTCGTCCTGTCGAGCGGCGCCCGGTTCGTCCTGGCCGATTGCGAGACTACGGCCGACATGCGCACGCTGCTCGGTCCGATCATCCGCTCGACGCATTCGTTCGGATGCGCGGCGGTGTATGAGGTCGACTAAGGCGCCAAGCGCCGCGATCCTGATCGCCCTCGCGCTCGGGATCGGTCTTTGCCTCGGCGTGGGTGCGGGGGTCGGTCTGGTTCTCCGGTCGAGCGCGCCACTGGTCAGCGTGTTTCCCATACCTGGTGGCCGCGTCGCCGCGCCGCAGACGCAGATCACCTTCCGCGGCGTCCCGCGCCGGGAGATCGGCAGGGTGGTGGTGACGGGCTCGCGCAGCGGACGGCACAGCGGACGCCTGGAGGCGGACTCCGACGGGCAGGGCGCGAGCTTCCTGCCCGCCAAGCCGTTCACGCCCGGGGAAGTCGTCACGGTCCGGACTTCGCTGCCTATCCGGGGCGTCCGTGGCGGCACGTTTCAGTTCAGGGTCGCGACGCCGGCGGGAGCGATCCCGGCCATGCCACTGGCGCCCGCGGCGAGGCTCCCCGGCGACGAGTTGACCTTCGAGTCGCGTCCGGACCTCACGCCGGCTTCGATCGAGATCACCAAGCGGTCCGCCAAAGCGGCGCCCGGAGACATCTTCGTCACGCCTCAACAGGGCCCGACGCAGAACGGCGCGGAGATTCTCGATTCGAGCGGAAACCTGGTGTGGTTTCACCCGGTGCCGGCGGGCGACATGGCCGCCGACCTCCAGGTCCAGCGCTACCACGGTGAGCCGGTGCTGACCTGGTGGCAGGGCTACTCGGGCGCCGGCATCGGCGAAGGCGAGGACGTGATCGACGACTCCTCCTACCGGCAGATCGCGGTGGTCCGCGCCGGCAACGGCCTGTACGCCGACCTGCACGACTTCCGGCTGACCCCTCAGGGCACCGCGCTGATCACCGCGTACTACCCGGTGTACTGGGACGCGTCGCCGGTGGGCGGAGCCAAACGCCAGATCGTGCTCGACTCGGTCGTGCAGGAAATCGACATCAAGACGGGACTCGTGCTGTTTCAGTGGGACAGCCTCGACCACGTGCCGCTGTCGCGCAGCTACGAGCAGATGCCGCAATCGGCGGGTGCGCCGTTCGACTACTTCCACGTCAACTCGGTCCAACAGGTCCGCGACGGCGATCTGATCGTGTCCGCCCGCAACACGTCGGCGGCGTACGAGATCGATCCACGCACGAGCAAGACCGTCTGGACGCTCGGCGGCAAACGCTCCACGTTCAAGCTCGGGACCGGGGTGAAGTTCGCCTTCCAGCATGATGTGCGTGTTCATGCCAAGGGCGATCCGACGGTGACCCTGTTCGATGATGGGGGCGGTCCGCCCAGAGTGCACAGGCAGTCGCGAGCGATCCGGGTGCGCATCGACGGCAAGCAGAAGACTGCGACGTTGGTGGCGCAGGACGTGCACTCCCCGGCGCTCGCGGCGAGCTTCGAGGGGAACGTGCAGGACCTGCGGGGCGGTGACGAGTTCGTCGGCTGGGGCCAGCAGCCATACTTCACCGAGTACGACCGGAGCGGTCAGGTGGTGTTCGATGCCCGGTTCGTCGGCAACAACTCGAGCTACCGCGCCTACCGTTTCCAGTGGACCGGGACGCCGGCCGCGCCGCCGGACATCGCGGCCTCCGCGGCCGGCGCGAACACGACCGTGTACGCCAGCTGGAACGGCGCCACCGGGGTGGCCTCGTGGCGGGTACTGGCCGGCGCGACACCGAATCAGCTGAGGCCGGTGAGCACCGCCGCCAAACAGGGATTCGAGACCCAGATCGAGGTTCCGGCCGCTGGCTACGTGGCCGTCCAGGCGCTGGGTGCGCGCGGGCGCACGCTCGGCACCTCAAAGGTCGTGCAGCCGACCCCGTAGTTGGGGGGATGTCTCGGCGGCGCCTCTGGCACACTGCCGCTCCCATGCGGCTATTCGCGCTGCGCGGCGCCAACAGCGTCACCGCCAACGAAGCCGCGGCGATCCTCTCCGCCACCGACGAGCTCATGCGCGAGCTGATGGAGCGCAACGAACTCGATCCGGAGGCGATGGTGAGCTGCATCTTCACGCTGACCGATGATCTGAACGCGGAGTTCCCGGCCGTGGCGGCGCGGAACCTGGGCCTGAGCCGGGTGCCCCTGCTGTGCTCGCGCGAGGTTCCGGTGCCGGGCTCGCTGCCGCGCGTGATCCGGGTGCTCATCCATTACTACGCGCCCGAGGACCACGAGCCGTACCACGTCTACCTGCGCGAGGCTCGCGTGCTGCGGGCCGACCTCGAGTCCGCGCAGTAGGCCGGGGATACCCTAAAAGCGCCGATGCCGATCGAGTTCGCAGCGCGCACGCGCCGGATCCCCGTCTACCCGCTGGCCGCCGGCTACGACCTCGGGGCCGACGTGGCGATGCTCGCCTCCAACGAGTCGTGCTTCGCGCCGCTGACCTCGGTCGTCGAGGCCGCGGGGCGGGCGATCGTCGGTGCCCACCGGTACCCCGACCCGGCGTACGCGCCGCTGCGCCGCGCCCTCGCCGACCGCTACGGGATCCCGCCGCAGCGGATCGCGCTCGGCAATGGATCGTGCGACGTCCTGCTCGCCGCGGGCGAGGCGCTGCTCGAGCCCGGGGCCGAGGTCGTCTACGCCTGGCCCGCGTTCAGCGTGTACCCGCACTTGGCCGCCGCTTCGGGCGCCCGCGCGATCGAGGTGCCGCTCGACAGAGAGGATCGGCACGACCTCGACGCGATGGCCGCCGAGGTCACGGTGGCGACCCGCCTCGTCCTCGTGTGCAACCCCAACAACCCGACCTCGACCGCGGTCGGGCTCGACGAGATCGAGGCGTTCATGCGGCTGGTTCCGAGTCACGTATGCGTGATCCTCGACGAGGCGTACTGCGAGTTCAGTCTCACCCTGGGCGACACCTACGCCTCGCTCGAGCTGCTGCACAAGTACCCGAACCTCGTGCTCTTGCGGACTTTCTCGAAGGTGTACGGACTCGCCGCCCTGCGCGTCGGCTATGGCCTGTGCGGGAGCGAGGACTTCCGGGTCGCCGTCGATCAGGTCCGCCAGCCCTTCTACCTGAACGCGGCGGCGCAGGCGGCGGCGGTCGAGGCGCTGCGCCACCAGGACGAGGTCGAGCGCCGGGTGACCGACTCGATCGCCGAGCGCCTCGCGTTGGAGGAGCGGGTGCGCGAGCTCGGACTGTGGGTGGCGCGCTCGGACGCGAACTTCATCTGGCTGCACCTGCCCGAGACGGTCGAGGAGGCCGACGTGGTCGCGGGGCTGAGGGACCGGCGCGTGCTCGTTCGAGCGGGTGCCGCCCTCGGGAGGGAACGCTCGCTCCGGGTGACACTCGGAACGTGCGACGAGAACGAACGCTTCACCGACGCCCTGGCCGCGGTGCTCGCGTAACGCTTGGCATCTCGCCGGGCGTCTGGTACAACACGGTCGCGATGAGTTCCAGTAGCCGCACTTACCTCGCTTCCCGCGGCTACTCGTACGTCTACGCGTGGCGATTTAGCTAGGCGCTCGGCAGCCCTAGACCTCGCCCGCGAACCGCTACAGCGGGCCTGCGCCACCGCCGAGCCGAGCGCCGAAAAACCCCCCGGTCGGGTGTGAAACCGGCCGCTCCCGCTTTCGTACAGTCTCCAGGCACTCAGAGAGGACAGCAGATGATGATCGTGATGAAACCGACGGCCACCGAGCAGGAGGTGCAAGCCGTCGTCGAGCGAGTCAGAAGCGTTGGTGCGGGCACCCACATCAGCCGCGGTGAGGAGGTCACCGTAATCGGCGCCATCGGCGATCGCGAACACGTCGCGCGGCTCGAGCTCGAGGGTTACGCCGGCGTCGACCGCGTCGTCCCCATCCTCAAGCCCTACAAGCTCTCGTCGGTGCAGTTCAAACACGGCGAGCGAACCGTGCTCGACATCGCCGGGCGCAAGGTGGGCGGCAGCAACTTCGCGATGATCGCGGGCCCGTGCACGGTCGAGTCGCGCGAGCAGACGCTCGAGACGGCGCGGATCGTCCGCGACGCCGGCTGGGCGGGCGGGACCCTGTTCCGCGGCGGCGCCTACAAGCCGCGCACCTCGCCCTACGCGTTCCAGGGCCTCGGCCAGGAGGGACTGCGGCTGCTGGCGGAGGCCAAGGCCGAGACCGGGCTGCCGATCGTCACCGAGCTGATGGACCAGCGCGACCTCGACCAGGTGCTCGAGGTGGCCGACGTGATCCAGATCGGCGCGCGCAACATGCAGAACTACTCGCTGCTGGCCGAGGTCGGGCGCTCGGGCCGGCCGGTGCTGCTCAAGCGCGGGCTGTCGGCCACGCTCGAAGAGCTGCTGATGGCCGCCGAGTACGTGCTCAAGGAAGGCAACCCGTCGGTGATGCTGTGCGAGCGCGGGATCCGCACGTTCGAAACCGCCTACCGGTTCACCCTCGACCTGATGGCGGTCCCTGTGCTCAAGGAGCTCACCCACCTGCCGGTGATCGTCGACCCGAGCCACGCCGCCGGCCGGCGCGACCTGGTCCTGCCGCTGTCGCTGGCCGCCGCCGCGGCCGGAGCCGACGGGATCATCGTCGAGGTCCACCCGCATCCGGAGCAGGCCATCTGCGACGGTCCGCAGCAGCTCGTCGCCGACGATTTTCCCGAGTACATGAGCCGCGTACTCGCCGCCGCCGAGGTCGCGGGCAAGGCACTCGCAACCGTTTAGCGGGCCCTTGAGAATCGCCCTCGTCGGCGTCGGGCTGATCGGCGGCTCGATCGGGCTGGCCGCGCGCCAGCGACTCGCCGCCACCGTGGCGGGCTACGACGCCGATCCCGGCGCGCTGGAGCTCGCCCATGAGCGAGGGGCGATCGACGTGATCGCGGAGAGCCTCGCCGGCGCCGCCGCCGGCGCCGAGGCCGTATTCGTCGCGGTACCGGTGGGGGCCCTGCGCCCCGCGCTGGCCGCGGCGCTTCAGGCCGCGCCGGACGATTGCGTGGTAAGCGACGTCGGCTCGACGAAACGGGCGGTCGTCTCCGCGCTTGACGATCCGCGATTCGTCGGTGGTCACCCGCTGGCCGGCGCCGAGACCGCCGGCGTGCGATATGCCCGCGAGGACCTGTTCGAAGGTGCCACCTGGTATCTGACCCCGACGCCCACTACCTCGGGCATCCTGTACGAGCGCCTGCACCGGCTGCTGCGCACACTCGGGGCGCGGCCGGTGGCGATCGACCCCGACATCCACGACACGATCCTGGCCACCGTCTCCCATCTTCCCCACGTGCTCGCCAACGTCCTCGTCGCCCAGGCGGCGCAGACGCTGAAATCTGGCTCCCACCCACCCCAGCGACTCCCCGCCACCGGACCGAGCTTCCGCGACGCCACCCGCGTGGCAGGCGCCCCCAGCGCGATCTGGACCGACATCTACGTCTCAAACCGCGACGCGCTGGCGGCCGGGATCGACGACACGATCGCACGCCTGCGGGCGGTACGTGACGCGCTCGACGCCGCCGACGGTCCCCGGCTGACCGCTTGGAACGACGCGGCGGCGGCCGATCGCCGGCGCCTGCTCGAGGCGCAGCTCGCCGGCGGCCCGTTGTTCGAGCTGCGGGCCTCGGTGCCGAACCGCCCGGGCGTTGTGGCGCAGCTCGCGCTCGAGCTCGGGCGCGCCGGCGTCAACATCACCGACATGGCGCTCTATCCAGCCCCGGACATGAGCGAGGGCGTCGTCGCGCTGTGGATCGCCGGCGAGGAGCAGGCGGGCCGGGCCGAGGAGCTCGTGGGCACGTTGGGCTTTCCGGTGGCGCGCGCGTGAACGTTCGGTTCGATCCATCGCCGCCGCTGCGCGGGACGATCCGCGTGCCGCCCGACAAGTCGATCTCGCATCGCGCCGCGATCGTCGGCGCGATGGCCTCCGCGCCGGTCAAGGTCCGGGGCTATCTCGACGCGGCCGACACGCGCTCCAGCTTGGCCGCGATCCAGCGGCTGGGCGCGATCGTCGAGGACCGCGGCGAGGAGCTCGTGATCCGGGGCTGCGGGCTGCGCAACGCGCTCGCGCCGACAAACCCGATCGACGTGGGCAACGCGGGCACGCTGATGCGCCTGCTGCCCGGGTGGCTGTCAAGCCAGCAGGGGCGAAGCTTCATGCTCGACGGCGACGAGTCGATCCGCCGGCGCCCGGTCGATCGGATCGCGGAGCCGCTGCAACGCATGGGGGCGCGGATCGAGGCGCGCGAGGGACGCTACCCCCCGTTCACCGTGTACGGCGCCGCGCTCAGCGGGATCGTTTACGAGCTCCCGGTGGCGAGCGCCCAGGTCAAGTCGTGCGTGCTGCTGGCCGGACTCGTCACGGACTCGACGACGGTGATCGAGCCCGTCGCCAGCCGTGATCACACCGAGCGGATGTTGGCCGCGGCCGGGGCTCCGGTACGGCGCATCGGCGGGCCGGGGGAGGGTTATCGCACCACCGTCGCCAACACCGACGAGCTCGAACTCGAGCTGGTCGAGGTGCCGGGAGATCTGTCCTCGGCCGCGTTCCTGATCGCCGCCGGGGTCCTGGTCCGCGATTCGCGGCTTGTGCTCGAGGGGGTGGGGGTGAACTGGACGCGCGCCGGCTTCCTGCGCATCCTCGAGCGGATGGGAGCGATCGTGCTCACCGATGCCGAGCCGCCCGGCTTCTTCATGCCCCGCGAGCCGGTGGCCGACATCGACGTTCGCAACGCGCCGATCGAGGGCACGACCGTGGAGGCCGACGAGGTGCCGCTCGCGATCGACGAGCTTCCATTGGTCGCGCTGCTCGGGTGCTTCGCCGAGGGGGAGACCGTCGTCCGGGGAGCGGGGGAGCTCCGCATCAAGGAGTCCGACCGGATCGCCACCGTGGTCGAGGGGCTGCGCGGCCTGGGGGCGCAGATCGAAGCGCTCCCGGACGGCTTCGTGGTGACGGGATCCCGCCCGCTGCGCGGCGGCGTGCTCGACGCCCACGGCGACCACCGCCTGGCGCTGCTCGGGGCTGTGGCCGGCCTCGCCTCCGAGCGGGGCGTCGAGGTCGTGGGGATGGACGCGGCCGAGGTGTCCTACCCCGGGTTTGCGCGAGACGTGGCCCGGCTGGCGTCGTGACCGTAGTGGCCATCGACGGACCGGCCGGCGCGGGCAAGTCGACCGTCGCGCGGGCACTGGCCGACCGGCTCGGATTCACCTACCTGAACACCGGCGCGATGTACCGCGCGGTGGCGCTGGCGGCATCCGAACGAGGCGTCGAGCCCGGGCAGATCGCGGCTTCGCTGGCGATCGAGCCGGGCGAGCGGATCGTGCTCGACGGCCGGGATGTGACTGAGGAGATCCGTACGCCGGCGGTGTCCGAGGCGGCGTCGCGCGCCGCCGCCGACCCCGCCGTCCGCCGCGCGGTGGTGTCACAGCAGCGCGAGTTGCTCTCGAGCGGCGACTGGGTGGCGGAGGGACGCGACATCGGCACGGTGGTCGTGCCGGATGCTGCACTCAAGGTTTTCCTGACCGCCGACCCGGCCGAGCGGGCGCGCCGGCGCGCCGCCGAGCTCGGCATCGATCCGGCCACGGTGCTGGCCGAGCAGACGATCCGCGACGAGCGCGATCGCACACGCAAGCACTCACCGCTGGCGCCGGCCGACGGCGCGGTGGAGGTCGACACCACCGCGATGACGCTCGATGAGGTGGTCGAACGGATCGCGCAGATGGTGCACAGCGGAGGCACTGGCTAGCCTCAGTTCCGCTCATGAAGGTCGCAATCGTCGGATATCCGAACGTCGGCAAGTCCTCGCTGGTCAATCGGCTCACCGAGTCGCGCGAGGCGGTCGTGCACGAGCAACCAGGCATCACGCGTGACCGCAAGGAGCTCCGCACCGACTGGAACGGTCGCTCGCTGACGCTGATCGACACCGGCGGCGTCGACCTCGACGATCGCGCCGAGCTCGCCTCCCAGGTGCACGACCAGGTACGGGCCGCGCTGGCCGACGCCGACGTGGCAGTGCTGGTGGTCGACGCCAGGGCCGGCGCGCGACCCGGCGATCACGAGGTCGCCGACCTGCTCCGCCGCGCGTCGAAGCCCGTGCTGGTGGCGGCGAACAAGATCGACAGCGTCCGCGACCTTCCGCTCGCCGCCGAGTTTCACCGTCTGGGTTTGGGTGAGCCGATCGCGGTGTCGGCGGCGCAAGGGCTCGGCACCGGAGACCTGCTCGACCGGATCGTCGAGCTTGGTCCGCAGTCCGAGGACGACGACGACGAGGCCGACGACGACCTCGTGCGGCTCGCGGTCATCGGGCGTCCCAACGTGGGGAAGTCTTCGCTGGTCAACCGGTTCGCCGGCGCCGAGCGGGTGATCGTCTCTCCGGAGGCGGGTACGACGCGCGACGCGATCGACCTCCCGATCGAGTTCGAGGGCCGCCGGATGATTCTCGTCGACACCGCCGGCCTGCGCCGGGCGGCCAAGGTGGGAGAGTCGGTCGAGTACTACACGTCGCTGCGCTCGCGACGCGCGGCCGAGCGCGCGGATGTCGCGCTCGTCGTGTGCGATGCGACGGCTGGGATCACCGCCCAGGACCTGCGCGTCGCCGAGCTCGCGATGCGCAGCGGCTGCGCCACGGCACTCGTGCTCAACAAATGGGACATCGCCGAGGGGATCGATCTCGATCACGAGCGCGCTCGTGCCCACCAGAAGCTCCGCCTGCGCCCCCGGGTACTGACGGCGAGCGCCAAGACCGGGCGCAACATCCAGCGGTTGCTGGCAGAGGCGATCGCACTGGCCGACCGCAGGGCGGCCCGGATCCCCACCCCGCAGCTCAACCGCTTCCTGTCCGATGTCACGGCCGCCCGTCAGCCCCCCGCCGGCGGACCGGCGCGCGGCGGGCACCGGCTCAAGTTGATCTACATGGCTCAGACCGACGAGCGGCCACCCCGGTTCTCGATCCAGGTCAACTCGCGGGCCCGCGTGACCCGCGACTACGCCTACTTCATCGAGAACCGGCTGCGGGAGCGCTACCACTTCGAAGGGGTGCCGGTGATCATCGACTTCGTCGAGCGCAGCGAGCGCCGGGCTCCCAGCCGGCGGCGCGCGGCCGCTTGAGCCCGGTCCGGGCTCGGGGACTCCGCGCCGCACTGGGAACTGGCGCAAAAACTGCCCAAGAATGCTTCAGTGACGGGCGTCGATGTCCGCGGTCACGCCACCCCGTCCGACGCCGAGCACCCGCATCAACCGGCGCTGGGTGCAGCGATCGCCGGCGCCGCCCGAACCGCCCGTGGCGCGCCGCCGGCGCCTGGTCGCCCTGGCCGTTCTCGGCCTCGTGTTGGTCCTGGTCATCGCCGGCTGGCTCGCCCTGCAAGGCTCCGGCACGCAGCCCCCGGCGACCGGCGCCGCCGAGGTGGTACCGGCCAACGCGCTGGCGTACGTGCACCTCTCGACCGACCCATCCCGGCCGGCGGTCCAAGCCGCTCGCCGCCTGGCGAGCCGGTTTCCCGACTATCCCCTTCTGTACGCGGCCGTCCTGAACCGGCTGGACGCGGTCCTGGCCGGCGGCGCCGGCGTTGACCTCGCTCGCGAGCTGCGCCCGTGGCTCGGGAAGGAGGCGGCACTCGCCGTGATCAGAAGCCCGGCCGGGCTCAGCTCGAGCGCGTCCACTTTGCTCGTGCTCGGCGTATCGAATCGCGCCCGGGCCGAGACCTTCCTGCGCTCCGCCGGCGCGACCGGGGCGGGCGCCTATGACGGGGTGCAGCTGCTCGCCTACCCCTCGGGAAGCGAGGTCGCATTCGTCGGCCACTACCTCGTCGCCGGCCCGGACCAGGGCCTCCGTGCCGCGATCGACGCCTGGCGCGG
>Ga0335073_10015953_pt1 | contig 10502 bp, 13 predicted proteins | sample Lox_Sample_22_FD_207093 | JGI IMG/M metagenome (GOLD analysis project Ga0335073, IMG submission 207093) | Soil microbial communities from Loxahatchee National Wildlife Refuge, Florida, United States - Lox_Sample_2.2 | ecosystem: Environmental > Terrestrial > Soil > Wetlands | place: USA...
TCCGATCCATAGCCGCGATCCGCCAGGTGCGCCGCGTCTCTGCGACCGCCGCGCCGACTAGGTCAGCGGGTACCGGCATTAGGTCTCCTCTGGGGCCCAGCATTATGTGTTCGACGCCGGAAACCGTTTGCCCCTGCCAGGGGATTCATGACTCTCGCGCACGCGATTCGGAGTGGGCGCGCCGGTGCGGCACAACGACGTTCATGACCCTGACCCGCCTGCTGCCCGCCGGGCGTGTGCGCTTCCGGTACGGAGCGATGACCGCTGCTAGTTCCTCCTCTACCCGCTGAAACTCCTCGGCCGTCAGCCAGAGGTCAAAGTTGTTCAGGGCGGCGTTCCGCCACTCCTCAGGCTCGGCGGCGCTGTCCTCGGTGAATTCGACCGCGACAGAACGAGTCGTGTCCATATAGGCCGCGACGACGGCTGCGGCTGCCGAGGCGCCGGCGGGCGTCGAGGTGTCCAGGTCGACCTGGGTCGGGCGTCCGGACGCTCGCCACGGGCGCTCCCGGCGGTCTGGTCTCGGGGGCGCCGTCTCGGCGAACCCGTAGCGTTCCAGGAGCTTCAGGTGGTACGCGGTCGCGCTCGGGCTGAGACCGGTCAGCTCGGCGCACTGGGTGGCGGTCAGCTCTTCGCCCGTCGCCAGGGCATCGATGATGGCCACCCGGGCCGGGTGCGCCAGGGCCCGGATGCTGCGGGGATTCTCGAAGCGATAGGGAACGGCGTCCTCCGGTGATCGCTGCTGGTCATGACTCTCGGACATTGATCTCAGAGGTTACCGCTTGACGTGGCAGATGTTAAGCAAATACTGTTCAGTATATGCTTAACATCGGGCCTGGTCGGAAAGACCTGCTCATCGCCCTAGCCGGACGGATGGTGTCGACGTTCGGCGACGAGGTCGCGCTGGTCGCTCTCACCCTTCGCCTGCAGGCCGACGGCGCCCGGCCCTATGAGGTCGGCTTACTGCTTGCCGCTGGGATCGTCCCGTTGCTGTTTCTCGCCCGCCCGGTGGGTCATCTGGTCGACTCGCACGACTCCCGGCATCTCCTCATTGGCGCCGGAGTGGTCGAGGTGGCGTGCACGGTTCCGCTGGTTTTCGTGCGCTCGATCGTGGTCATGGTGGTGCTCGTCGCCGTCCTCGGCGCGGCCGCATCGGTGGCCGGCGCTACCTGGTCGGCGCTCGTCCCCCGCATAGTCGGCAAGGACCATGTGGCCGAAGCCGTGTCGGCCCAGCAGTCACTAAACGCCCTTGTCATGGTGGGCGCGCCGGCGGTCGGTGGTCTGCTTGCCGGGGCTTTCGGGACAGGGCTTCCCCTGGCTATTGACGCGGCCACCTTCGTCGTGGTCACGGTGGCGGGCGCGCTGGTGAACACCAGGCGGACACCGGCGGCGCTCGGGTCGGACGGCCGGCCGTTCCGCGCCCGAGGCGGCTTCGAGATCCTGCGCGCCGACCCGGTGCTGGCCCCACTCCTCGCCGGCCTAGTGTCTGTGGTCCTGCTGGTCGGCATGGTCGACGTGGTGCTCGTCTTCCTGGTCCGGGCCACGTTGCACGCGGGCGGCGCCTGGTACGGCGTCGCCGAAGCCGCATGGATAGCCGGGATCGTCGTCGGGTCGCTGGGTGGCGGACAGCTCAGAACCGAGCGCATCCAGATCTGGGCGACGATCATGGGTGTGGGTGTCACCTGCGCCGCCCTCGCCCCGTTCGCAGTGGTCCCGGCGGTCTGGATGCTTGTGCCGTTGTCAGTGCTCGGCGGGACCGGGAACGGGTACGCGAACGTGTGCGCCTCTACCCTGCTCGTCAGCCGCACGCCCGACGCCGAGCGGGGCCGTGTATCGGCTGCTGCCGGCGCTGCTCTCGGCGGTTCCCAGGGCGTCTCGCTGCTGGCCGGCGGGGCGGTCGCCGCCGTGCTCAGCCCTCGGGCGATCTACGGTCTAGCTGGGCTGCTCGGCGTCGCGGTGTCGATCGCGATCGGCGTGTTCCACGCCGCCCCGGCGACCAAATCCGGCAGGCACTTGCTCCTCGGCCCGAAGAATCGCTCAGCAGCTCAGCCGGGTCGGCCCGGCCGGCGAGGATCCGCCGCGACCCAGGCAGCCGACGCGGGCCATGCCTAGAACAGTCGCGCAGAAGCTACTTGCTTCTGACTGAGGTGTCGGAGGCGACGCATGGAGGATGTACTGGATGTCCGTGACCTGCGGATGCGGTACGGGAAAACCGACGTGCTCAACGGTGTCAGCTTCGCGGTGCGCCGCGGGGAGGTCCTCGCCCTACTCGGGCCGAACGGCGCGGGCAAGACCACGACGATCGAGATCCTCGAGGGGTTCCGGATGCGTTCGGCGGGCGAGGTCAGCGTGCTCGGCGCCGACCCCGCGCACGGCGGCGAGGCGTGGCGGGCGAGGACCGGCGTCGTGCTGCAGTCCTGGCGCGACCACGCGAAATGGCAGGTCCGCGAACTGCTCGCCCACCTGGGCCGGTACTACGCGCCGTACTCCACGGCGAGCGTCACGCGGCCCTGGGACGTGGATGACCTGCTCGAGACCGTCGGGCTGGCAGCACACGCGCGGAAGCGGGTGCGCAACCTGTCCGGCGGGCAGCGGCGCCGCCTCGACGTGGCGATCGGCATCGTGGGGCGACCTGAGCTGCTGTTCCTCGACGAGCCGACGGCCGGCTTCGACCCTGAGGCCAGACGCGACTTCCATGACGTCGTGCACCGGCTCACCGACCGGGAGAAGACCACAATCCTGCTCACCACGCACGACCTGGACGAGGCTGAACGGCTCGCGGATCGCATCCTGATCCTGACCGGCGGCACGATCATCGCGGACGGCTCCGCCGATGAACTGGCCCGCGCGATGCCGGGCCAGTCCGAGGTGCGCTGGAGCCGGAACGGGCAGCGGTTCGTGCACGCGGCGGACGACGCGACGGCGTTCGTCAGGGAGCTGTTCCGGCAGTGCGGCGAGTCGGTCGAGGATCTGGAGGTGCGCCGGCCCAGCCTGCAGGACACGTACATGGCACTGGTCCGCCAGGCGGAGCAGGGTGCGCCGCACACGTTGACGGCGGTGGCGGCATGAACCCCGCGCTGGTGGCGGCGCGAGCGGGACTGTCCCGTGGCTGGATCGAGTTCAAGCAGACCCTGACCACGCCGAATGACCTGATCGCGATCCTGATCACAACCTGCGGCTTCCTCGCCGCGACGATCTGGACCCGGCACACGCACCTGCCAGGGACGCACTTCTCCCTGGGCACCACGATGCTGGTCAGCGTTCTCGGCCTGAACGTCGGGGTTTACGGAGTCGTCACAATGGGCGACCTGCTCGTGGTCGAACGCGAGGACGGCACGCTGCTCCGGGCCAAGGCCATTCCGAACGGCATGCTCGGCTACCTGGTTGGCAAGGTCGTCAACATCTCCGGGCAGATAGCGTTCACTGCCGCGACCACGCTGCTCATCGGGGCTCTCCTGTTCACCGGCCTGGCGATCGGCAGACCCGGCAGCTGGCTGACCCTGGCCTGGGTGCTCGCGCTCGGGCTGCTCGCCATGTTGCCAGTGGGCGCCGTGCTCGGGTCGCTGTTTCCCAGCCAGCGCAGCGCCGGGCCCTGGTGGTTGCTGCTGCTGTCCGGACTTGCCGCGATCTCCGGCATCTTCTATCCGATCACGCACCTGCCGGTGTTCCTGCAATGGACCGGGCAGGTGTTCCCGCTGTACTGGCTGGGGCTTGGGATGCGTTCGGCGCTACTGCCGAACGCGATGGCGATGGTGGAGGTCGGCCACTCGTGGCGCCACTTGGCCACGTTCGGCGTCCTGTCCGCGTGGGCGGTCGCGGGCCTCGTGCTGGCGCCGGAAGTGCTGCGGCGGATGGCGCGCCGCGAGTCCGGCTCGACCGTCGCGGCCCGCCGCGAGAAGGCGATGCGGCGCACGTGAGCGCTGCCGCTGCTCAGTTCCGGTCGGCGGTCGGACAGATCTTGCTGTTCGGGGAAGCCGGCCGCTGACCCTACGCCTGAGGCTGTTCGCTGGTTACGGCTGCCATTAGCCCGGCAAAGTCGTCGCCACATGGCCCGCACGCCGCAAGGTGAGCGGCCACGCCGGGGTAGCGGTCGGCAGCGTCCTGGCCGGCCACGACGAGGTCGACGTAGACGTGCAGCACAGCCATCGCCTCGCTGCAGCCAACGTCGCGCGGATCGGTCCGCAGGAACTGCTCAAGCATCTCTCGTTCGTTCATAGCTGCCCCGCAGCAGATTCATCCAGATAGCCCTTAGCTACCAGCGCGCGGCGGATCTTACGGCGGGCATCGAAGACTACCTTGTAGATCGCGTTGCGCTGGAGGTCCAGCTTGTCGGCCAGCGCGTTCAGGGGTATGCCGTCGACGACGACGGCGATGAAGATCCGCCGCTGGTGTTCAGTGAGCTCGGTGTCGACCACGTAACGAACCTGGGCGAGGATCCCCGCGGCCTCGGCGTACTGATGCGGATCAAGCCCGAGCCGGTCGGGAAGGCGCTCCCACTGCGCGGCATCGAGCGTGACGGGCGGGTTGCGCCAGTAGTGGCGGCCGAGCTTGCTGGACACCTCCAGGATGACGAACCTGTACGCCCAGGTGATGAAGCGGCTCTCGCCACGGAACTCGGCGAGCTTGGCGAGGATTGCCAGCATCGCATCGCCCGCCGCCTGGTGGGCGACATCGTCAAGCTCCGGACCGGTCACCGGGGTGCTGGCGGAACGCCTTCGGATCTCGGCTAGCGCAATGCGTACCAGTCTGTCGTGCAGCTCCCGCTCAGCCGTCTGCCGTTCAGCCAAGCCTGCACTGGCGAGCCGCCGCAGCCAGCTGGTCGACTCCTCGTCCAGTTCGGGCGTCGCTGACCTGGCAACCTGCACAGCGTCATGGTACTGGGCCGCCGCTGTCGCTGTGTTCACGCGACTCTCCTGCGCAGCTGTGAACCTTCGGTCGGTAAGAACTCAGGCGTGCCCGGACGCCGACCAGGTGTCCAACTCACCCTCATGACGAAACGGAGAGTCATGAAACCCATCTGGAAGCTGGCCGCGGTAACCGCTGGCGCCGCGGCGGCTGCCGCTCTGTCCGCGCTGCCCGCCAGCGCCGCGACGGTGCAGGGCGCAGCGGCGCCGGCACACGCAGTGTTCGTGCAGACCGACAACATCGCAGGCAACACGATCGTCGCCTACCAGCGGACCGCTGGCGGCGGGCTGCAGCAGGTAGGTAGCTACCCGACCGGCGGGAACGGCGGGATCCTCACCGGCTCAGTCGTCGATCATCTGTCCTCGGAGGGCTCGCTGGCCTATGACGGCCAGTCAGGCCTGCTGTACGCGGTCAACGCGGGCAGCAACACGATCACCGTGTTCAGCGTCCGCGGCGATCAGCTCGTCCGCAATCAGGTGATCAGCTCGGGCGGGCAGTTCCCGGTCAGCATCGCCGTCAACGGCCGGCAGGTGTACGTGCTCAACGCCCTCGGCGGCGGCTCGCTTGCGGGGTTCGTCCAGTTCGGCGGCCGCCTGATCCCGGTATCGTCACGGGACCGGGATCTCGGCCTGGGCACGACCTCCTCCACGGTGTTCACCGGTACGCCCGGCCAGGTCGCATTCACCCCCGACGGGTTGCACCTGGTGGTCACCACCAAGGGCGCCGCGAACACCGTTGAGGTCTTCCGGGCCGGGCCGTCCGGCCTGTCCGCCCAGCCCGCCATCACCTCACTGCCCGGCCAGGTGCCGTTCGGCATCACCTTCGACAGCTACGGCCACCTCGCCGTCGCCGAGACCGGCACCAACACCGTCGCTACGTTCAGTGTCGCGCCTGACGGGACGCTGACCCAGCTGGGCAGTGCCGCCACCGGGCAGGCCGCAACCTGCTGGATCACCGCCGCACCAGATGGCACGCTTTACGCTTCCAACGCCGGCAGCGGCACCGAGTCGGCGCTGACCACCCAGCCCGACGGCGCCGTGACCCTGCTCGGCGCCACCCCCACGGATGCCGGAACAGTCGACGCGGCCGCATCCCCCGACGGCCAGTACCTGTATGTGCAGGCCGGCGGCCCTGGGAACGTCGACGCCTACCACATCAACGCCGACGGCTCCCTGACTCAGACCGGCTCAGTCACCGTCCCCGGCGCAGCCGGCGGCGAAGGCATCGTCGCCTCCTAACCGCACCACCGGGTAGCGCTCGGCGCCGGCCACCCATCACTGGCCAGTCGCCCGGCGCTGCCCGGCCTGCGCGATAGCTGCGAGGCCTGTCAGATCACCTGGGTTGCGATCTCGTGCGCCGTGGCCAAGACGGTCGGCCCGATTCGCTTGACGAGTTCGCTCATGGCGGCCGGTGACCAGGGAATAGCCACATTGACTGCGGCGACGACCTCGCCCGAGCGTGACCGTATGGGTGCGGCGATCGAGCGCAGGGCGCTCTCGAGTTCTTCGTCGTTGGTGGCAAGGCCTGTGCGGCGCACCTGCTCGAGTTGCGCGAGCAGGGCCTTCTTGCTGGTCAGGGTCTTGGGCCCACGCTGGACCAGAGGAAGCCGCCCGCAGCGGCAGACATCTCACTTTCGGGCCGGGAGTAAGAACACTGGCTGGCGGCGCGCTAACTCTGCGACGCCTATCACAAGCGGCGTCATTGTTCGCCGGACCGATAAACCCTGTCGAGGAGAACCGTCATGCCGCTGCTCAGCCCTGGATCCACGTTCCCCGCCCTATCGGTCATCCAGCCAGGCGGGACACCCCTGACGTTGCCGGACAGCCTCGCCGGGGACTTCGGTGTGGTTCTGTTCTTCCGCGGCTCATGGTGCCCGTACTGCAATGCGCAACTGCGTGCATTCCAGCGCGCGGCCGACAGCCTCGCCGAGACCGGGATCAGGGTCGCTGCGCTGTCGGTGGACGACGAGCCCACAACTGCTGAGCTGATCGCCAAGCACAGCCTGACGTTCCCCGTCGGGCACAGCGCTGATGCGCGCGCCATCGCCGATCTGACCGGGGCGTTCGTCAACCCTGACCCGGTCTACTTGCAGTCCACCGGGTTCGTGCTCGACCCGGCCGGCAAGGTGGTGGTGAGCGTCTATTCCAGCGGCGCGATCGGTCGGCTGGTACCCGAGGATGTCATCGGACTGGTTCGCTATCTGCGACAGCACGCGACGGCGTGATCATGAACGCGTCTTTCCCGCTCCCGCCACGGCGCTCAGCTGGTGGCTGAGTTGCTCGCAGATCACCGCTTCCTGCGCTGAGGGCTGTCGCCGGTTCCGGGTCGGGCTTGCGTTGCTGCCTACGGAGCGATAGCAGCCAATAGACCAGGGCAGCCGGAGGGTGGACGCACAACAGGATGCACAGCAGGCGCCGGTCCAGGACCCTGCCGTTCCGCGGCGATTTCTCCGGGGTGGGCAGGTCGGCGGTGAGATCGCTTAGCTCGGCCGTGGTGCACGCCGCGTAGGCGGCGGCGGCTCGTTCCTCGAGCTCGGCCTGGGTCAGTCGGCCGTCGGTGAAGGCCTGTTGTAGCAGTGCCACGGTGTGCTCTCGTTCGGCGTCGGAAGCGCGGACGGCCAGGCCGGCGTGCTGTGCTGTGGGATCGGTCATGCTGGGCTCCCTGGCGGGGGATCGGCTTCAGGGCGGTCTTGCAAGTCGACGAGCGCCAGGACGACCCGGGTCCAGGTTCCGTCGGCGGCGGGATCGGCGAACCGAGCGGAGAGCTGCTCGATATGGCCGCGCAGTTCGGCCAGCGCCTCGTCGGTGAGCCGGAGGGCGCCGCGGTGCACGTTGACCTGGCGACGGCGGCCCGCCTGCCTGGCCTGGTAGGCCGAGGTGATGTCCATCGCGGTGGCCTCCAGCACCGATCCGAGGAACGCAGCGGCATCCTCGGGGTCGGCGTCGTCGCCGGGCGGCTCGGTCTCTGCAGGCGCGTAAACCCGCTCGACCTTGCCGCGGGCCAGCGGCCGGTACTCGGCAACCTCGATCAGTCCCGCTTGCTCCAGCTGGCCGAGGTGGTAATAGAGGCGGTCAGCGGGTAGCCCGGCGCAGTCGGCTAGCTGCCGCGCCGACCGGGGCTCTTGAGCCAGCCACTCCCACAGCCGGATCCGCAGCGGGTCAGCCAGCGCCTTGTGCACCCCGTGCCAGGACTTGCGCGGCGCATCCGTCCGCGGCGCATCCGTCCGCGGCGCATCCGTCCGCGGCGCATCCGTCCGGGACAGGATCTGCTCTGCTGAACTATCTTCCACTCATTGGAATTTATTACAGTGAGCTATTGTCGTCAACTCCCGGGCGTCGCGGGATCCCGGACAGCCGTGCTTGAGCGGTCGGCGACGCCGGACCGCGTTTTGGGATCGACTAATATCTTGGTTTCCAGTACATTGACGCCATGGCCAGCAAGCCGATGACAGGACAGGCGTTCTTCGTGCTCACCGCGCTGGCCGATGGCCCGCGGCATGGATACGGCATCGTAGGCGAGGTTGCCGAGCTTTCGCAGGGCCGGGTGAAGCTGAAGATCGGCAGCCTGTACGGGGTGCTGGACCGGCTGGCCGTCGAGGGCCTGATCGAGCCCGACCGGGAGGAAGCCCACGACGGTCGGCTTCGTCGCTATTACCGGCTGACCAGGGACGGGCGCGGCGCGCTGGCTGAGGAAGCCGAGCTTCGCGCCGCCACCGCGCGTGTGGTGCGGGCGAGGCTGGGTCAGACGGGCACGGCGGCGGCCGGAGCGTCCGGATGAGCAGCGATCTGGAGCGGCGGTACCGGCGGGTGCTGCGGTTGCTGCCCGGCTGGTACCGGGAGCAGTGGGAAGAGGACATGGTGGCCGCCTTCCTGGACAGCTGGCTGACTGGCGACCCCGAGGCCGATGAGTACATCAGTAAGGCTGCCGGGCCTAGCTCGGCGGAGGTCGCTAGCGTGGCCGGCCTGGCCGTCCGGCTGTACCTAGGCGGCCCGGGCACTGCGCGCCGGTATGCCTGGGGGCAGGCACTGCGGCGTGCGGTTCTCGCCGTGCTGCTGCTGCACGCGGTGCTGGCCGTTGACATCCTGGTGTTCCTGGAGGGGAACCGCCGTCTGGTCGGCTGGCTGCCCGCGCCGCCGGGGAGCCTGGCTGTCGCGCCCGGCGGCGTCTGGGACGCGGTGTTTTACCTGGCGAGCGTCACCTGGATCGCGGTGTTCGTGGCGCTGGCCGTCGGGCATTACCGCACGGGCCGGGTCCTGGCTGCACTGGCCATCGTGCCCAACCTGGCCGCCTTGCTGCAAGCCCAGCTCACCGGCATCATGCCCGCGCCGTTCGGGTCGTGGCCCTTCTGGGCCCTGTTTGATCTCGCCCCGGTGCTGGCCATGACCGCGTTCCACCGGGATGCCCCGCCGACTGCACGTCGGCCTTGGCTGCTGGCACTGCCCGCTGGCTATCTCCTTGTGTACGGGCCGCTGCTGGCGCTCGAGGCGACCGGCAATTCCGCGTGGCTGCCCGACTTCCCCGGACTCTGCTGCATCATCGTCAGCCTGGCCTGCCTGGCCCATGCGCCCAGGGCCTGGTCTCGCCGGGCTGCCGGCACGGGACTGTGGTCGCTGACCCTAATCCTGCTGGCTGCCGTCGCCGGGGCGAACCGGCTCCTCACGCTCACCGACTACGTGAACGACCCGCACCTGATCAAGGTGAGCCTGGCCGAACTGCTCATCGTGCTGGCGGCCGTCGCGCTGGTCGCCCCCGATGCCGCGCGCGCCCAGGCAGTAACGCCCGCGCCACCTCATCCCAGCGCCGTGGCTGGCTAGGAAGGACACGGACATGCCGTTCCGGCCGCCTCGCCGACTGTCCGTCCTGGCCAGCGTCCTGGCCAGCGCGCTGGCCGCCGTCGGCCTGCTCGCTGTTGTCGGCTGCAGCGGCATAGCTCCCCTAGGGCCGGACCCGACGCCCGCGAGCCTGCCGCCGGCACGCGACCTGGGGTCGCCGATCACCATGCAAGTCATGCGCAGCCAGTCCCCCACTCCAGCGAATGAGTGCCCGGCCGGCTCAATCACGCTCTTCGGGTCGGACCCGACTGTGCCCTTGCAGCGGACCGTGGAGCGTGTCATAAGGGCGGCCGGGCCCGTGCACACTAAGACCGTCCGAGGGAGCACGGTTACCCCTGCCCCTCCCCCCACCCCCATGGCAACGCCGAGCGTGCCTCTTACGCCGCCGCTGGGCATAGCGTGCTTCGTTCGGGTCGGAAGACCGGTAACGATCACGTCCGCTGCGGTCTCCTCGGTCACCGCCAACCGGAGCCAACCTGGGCCCGCCTGGTATGTATTCGTAGTCTCCTTTCCTAACGCCGATGTGCCGGCGTTGACAGCGCTCATCCACCAGGCCTATGCCTCTGGCGATGCGCTCGGCGTGACCGTCGCGGGCAAGCTCTGGCAAGCCCCGCAACCGCGACGCAAGCTCGTCGCACTCCGAGCGGAGCAGATCAACCTGCTGAGCAGGACTCAAGCCTTCCAGCTTTACCGCCTGCTGATCCCGTCTGGCTGAATCGCGGCTGCCGATAGGCTCTGCCGGGAAGCGATCGGGCACGCATCGGCGCA
>Ga0335073_10015955_pt1 | contig 10501 bp, 9 predicted proteins | sample Lox_Sample_22_FD_207093 | JGI IMG/M metagenome (GOLD analysis project Ga0335073, IMG submission 207093) | Soil microbial communities from Loxahatchee National Wildlife Refuge, Florida, United States - Lox_Sample_2.2 | ecosystem: Environmental > Terrestrial > Soil > Wetlands | place: USA: Florida...
CGGCCGGGCGCTGGATCCACCATGGGCTGACCTCCAGCGACGTCCTCGACACCGGACTCGCGCTCCAGCTTCGCCGTGTCGCCGAGATCGTGCTCCCGGACTCTCGGCGGCTCGTCGACGCACTCGCCGGCGCCGCGCGCGAACACGTGCACACGCTGTGCGCCGGTCGCACACACGGCATCCACGCCGAGCCGACCACGTTCGGAATCAAGCTCGCGGGGTTCGCGTTCGAGGCGGCGCGAAACGCCGATCGGCTCGCGCACGCCTTCGACCAGGCTTGCGTTGGGGTCTTGTCGGGTGCGGTCGGCACGTACTCGGCGACCTCCCCCGAGTTCGAGGAGCGGGTGCTGGCGAGGCTCGGCCTCGCGCGTGAGCCCGTCTCCACGCAGGTCGTCCCCCGGGACCGTCACGCCGAGCTGCTCGCGGCGATCGCGCTGGCGGGCGCCGGCATGGAGCGCTTTGCCACCGAGTTGCGGCACCTCGCCCGGACCGAGGTCGGCGAGGTGCGCGAGCCGTTCGGCCGCGGTCAGAAGGGCTCGAGCTCGATGCCGCACAAGCGCAACCCGATCAAGTCAGAGCAGGTCGTCGGCCTCGCGCGGGTGCTCCGCGGGAACGCGCTGGCGGCCCTGGAGGACGTTGCGCTCTGGCACGAGCGCGACATCTCGCACTCGTCGGTCGAGCGGATCATCCTGCCCGACTCGACGATCCTGCTCGACCACATGCAGCGCCGGGTGCTGGGGCTTGTCGAGGGCATGGTCGTCGACGCGGAGCGGATGCGCGAGAACCTCGAGCTCACCCACGGCGCGCTGTTTTCCCAGCGCGTGCTGCTCGCGCTGGTCGAGTCGGGGATGATCCGCGACGACGCCTATCGCGTGGTCCAGCGCCTCGCCCAGCAGGCGATCGACTCGAAGCTCAGCATGCGTGACCTGCTCGCGTCCGACCCGGCCGGCGCCGGCCTCGACGTCGACGCGATCTTCGACTACGCCCCGTTCATCCGCTACGCGGATGAGATCGTCGGCAGGCTTGACGCGATCAGCGTCGCGGTCCCGGCGTAGTCATCGCGGGTAGATCCCGCCGTCGAGCCCCACGACCTGATTGGTCATGTAGGGGTTGCGGAGGATGGCGAGCGCGAGGTCGGCGACTTCCTCGGGACGCCCGAGCCGGCCGACCGGGACCCTTGCCCGCAGCTCCTGCGGATCGCCGGGAAGCATCCGAGTCTCGGTGATCAGCGCGGGCGCGAGTGCGTTGACGGTGACCCCCGAGGAGGCGAGCCGCGATGCCAGGAAATGGGTCAGCCCGTGGAGGCCCGCCTTCGATGCCGCGTAGTGCGGACCGACGACACCGCCGGTGAACGCGGCGACCGACGAGAAGAACAGGACCCGCCCGAAGCCGCGCTCGCGCATGCCGGGCACCGTGCGCTGCGCGAGCCGGAAGGGGGCCCGCAGGTTGACCGCGAGCATCTCGTCGAAATCGTCGAGCGAGACCTCCTCGAGCTCCTGTCGGCGCCCGAGCCCGGCCGCAGCGACGAGCACCTCGACCGCCCCCAGCGAGGACTCCACGGCATCGACAAGCTCATCCGGAGCGTTGGCTTGGCTGAGGTCCGCGCCGATCGCCACCGCGAGACCGCCGGCGGCGACGAGCTCCTCCGCGAGCTTGTCGGCGGGTTCGGCGTGGCTGCCGTACCCGAGTGCCACCGCCGCACCCTCGGCCGCCAGGCCGCGGGCAATCGCCTGCCCGATTCCGCCGCTCGCGCCGGTGACCAGCGCCACACGCCTCGTGAGCGTCTTCATTGCGTGGGGAGATACCCGGTTCGCCTACGATTGAGCGCAGGGTGCCGCCGCGTAAGCATCAGCAGCTGCTGACCGCGGCGATCGAGCGCGAGGCGGAGGCCCACCGACGGCTGGTCGCCGGCGACCTCGAGGCCGCCCGCGCCGAGTTCGCCGCGGCCGGCGATCTCTACCGGCAGTCGTGGGAGGCGGCCCACGCGCGTGCGTTTGGACGACTCGTCGGGATGTTGAAGTCCGCGGTGCTTGCCGGCGGTGGCTTGTACGAGGCCCGTTATGCCCGCACGGCGCTCGGCGAGCGCGACCCGGACTCCTCGACCGCGTCGTACGCCCAGGCGCTGGCGGCGCTGATCCTGGGCGAGGATCAGGATGCTCGGCTGTGGGCGGCGCGGATGAGCGCCGACGAGGCCTTCGTGCGGACCGGAGAGGCGATCTCCGCCCTCGCTGCCCACGACGAGGTGACGTACTCCGCTGCGCTCGAGGCGATCGTCCGGAGCTTCGAACGGCGCAGCCGCCACCTCACCGGCGTCGCGATCGCCGACACCGCGCTGATGCTCGAGGCGCTCGCCGACCGCCGCGGGATTCGCGCGGCGATCGTAAGTCCCGTGCTGCCGGTCCGCTGACGGGTTCGCTCCACGGCTCACGCGCGCGAAGGTACTGCGTCTGCGCGATGCGAGCAGCCGGCAAGGTTGACAAGCTTGTGACGATTGTCGCTAATGTGCCAACCGAACACGGACGCCATCGGGGAGTCCGGAGCGCACACCGAGGGGGAATGCCACATGGGGCGTCTCTTTGGCCGCAGGCCGTCTGCGGCGATGGTTGTTGCCGTAACAGCGCTGGTAATCGCCGCGTCGGGGACCGCCTTCGCCGCCGGCGGCCTGGTCAGCGGCGACTCGCTGATCATGAAGAACTCGCTGTCGGGCAACCGCCTGCGGAATCGTTCTGTCACGGGTAACAAGATCAAGGTGAGTTCGCTGGGGACCGTGCCCAGCGCCACGCACGCCTCGATCGCAGATACGGCCACGACCGCGACGACCGCGACCGCGGCGCCGATCGCGAAGGTCACGTACGTGAGCGTGCCGGTCGCGATTCCGGTGACGAGTTCCGTGCCGACTTCGTCGGTGGCGTCATGCCCGGCCGGCACCAACGTGATCGGAGGCGGTGCGAGCATCACGGACACCGTCGGCGGGCTCGTCGACGATTCGTATCCGAGCGGAAAGATCGCTTGGGTCGCCGACTTCAGCGATTTCAGCACGGCGACGTCGGGCACGGTTACCGCGATCTGCGCGCCGGCGGCGGCGACGGCCCCGTAAGGGATCGAACATCGTGGGGCCCTCCGCGCCGGAGGGCCCCACTTTCTTAACCCGCTGCTCTTGGGGCGTCGAGTACCGTCCGGCCGGCACCGGGCCGCACCGAGTGGTCCACGACTTGGAGGGAGGCGCACATGGCCCATCACCGACGTCGTAGGCCATCGGCGGCGCTGGTAGTCGCCGTCATCGCGCTCGTAGTCGCTGCGACCGGCACCGCGGTTGCCGCCGGCGAGCGGGTCGACGGCGACAGCCTGATCAAGAAGGGATCGCTCTCGGGGAACCGTCTGCGCGATCACACGCTGACCGGCCTGCAGGTGAAGCTGAACGCGCTCGGCACGGTCCCGACCGCCAAGAACGCCGATGAGCTGGGGGGCAAGCCGCCGAGCGCCTATCTCGGAGGGGGCAGCGGCGGCGGCGGGAGCCAGATCGGGACGAACGGCGTCGTGAAGACGGCCGGCTCGCCGAACGGCACCAAGGTGACGCTGTTCACGTCCGGCCCGTTCACCGTGACGATGACGTGCACCGATGACGGCACGGAGACCTCGAGCGAGGTCGACGCGAGCTCGAGCGAGGACCAGTCCGACCTGAACGGGACGTTCGCCGACGCCAACACCCCGACCGACACAGACGAGGACATCTTCGGAACCCCGGACGGCACATCGTCCTCGACGCCCGCCACGATCGCGCTGGTCGCGCCGAGCGGCGCATCGGCCATCGTCACCGGCATCGTCGGCGCGCAGAGCTTCGGTACGGCCTGCTGGGCCGACTTGACCGGAGTCCATTAGGCCGAGTTCGCTAGTTGCGGGATCGCGGCCCGGAGTCGTCTCCGGGCCGCCGGGACCGTTGCTAGCATCGCCTCAGTGAGCGCCCTCGGAGACCTGCCCCTGATCGCATCGGGCAAGGTCCGCGAAATTTACGAGGGGAGCGACGACACCCTGCTGATCGTCGCCTCCGACCGGATCTCGACGTACGACGTCGTGCACCCGACGCCGATCCCGGACAAGGGCGCGGTGCTCACGGGACTCTCCACATTCTGGTTCGAGCGGACCGACGAGATCGTCTCCAATCACATGCTGTCGGTGAGCGACGGAGTGCCGTCCGAGGTACGGGGACGCGGCATGCTCGTGCGCAAGCTCGAGATGCTGCCGATCGAGTGCGTGGTCCGCGGCTACCTGAGCGGGTCGGGGTGGAAGGACTATCAGCGCACCGGTGAGGTGTGTGGGATCGCCGTGCCGGCGGGCCTCAGCGAGTCAGACCGTCTCCCCGAGCCGATCTTCACCCCCGCCACCAAGGCGGTCGAGGGTCATGACGAGAACATCGACTTCGAGCGAGCAGCGGAACTGGTGGGCGACCGCGCGCTGACCGAGCGCGTCCGCGAGGTCTCGATCGCCGTTTACCAGCGCGCCGCCGAGCACGCTCGCGAGCGCGGGATCATCCTCGCGGACACTAAGTTCGAATTCGGGTTGGACGCCGACGGCGAGCTGACCCTCGGTGACGAGGTGTGCACCCCGGACTCTTCGCGCTTCTGGCCCGCGGATGAGTACCAACCCGGCCGCGCGCAGCCGAGCTTCGACAAGCAGTTCGTGCGCGACTGGGCGTCGTCGACCGGCTGGGACCGGAATCCGCCCGCGCCCGCGGTCCCGGACGACGTGGTCGAGCGGACGCGCGAGAAGTACATCGAGGCTTACGAGCGCATCACGGGCGAGCCGTTCGACGCCTGGCTCAGCCGAACCCGATGAGGGCTCGGGTCCTGGTCCGGCCCAAGGCAGGGATCCTCGATCCACAGGGGCAGGCAGTCGAGCGGGCGCTCCCGGCGCTCGGGTTCGACGGTGTCAGCAACGTCCACGTGGGGCGTCTGATCGAACTGGACGTCGAGGACCCCGAGCGTCTACCGGAGATGTGCGAGCGGCTCCTCACGAATCCCCTGATCGAGGACTACGAGATCGAGCGATGAAGTTCGGGATCGTCCGCTTCCCGGGGTCCTGCGACGACATCGACGCGCTTGGCGCCGCTGCCCGGGTCGGAGACGCCGTTTTGCTCTGGCACGCGGACCACGATCTCCAGGGGGTCGACGCGGTCATCGTCCCGGGCGGATTCTCCTACGGCGACTACCTGCGCGCCGGCGCGATCGCGCGGTTCGCGCCGGTGATGGCGGAGGTCGAGGAGTTCGCGCGCGAGGGCGGGCTCGTGCTCGGCATCTGCAACGGGTTCCAGGTGCTGTGCGAAGCCGGCTTGCTCCCGGGGGCGCTGCTCCCGAACGTGTCGTTGAAATTCATCTTCCGGCAGGTGGAGGTCGAGGTCGTCCGGGCCGTCGGTCCGTTCACGGGCGCTTGCGCCGTCGGCGAGCGGCTGTCGATCCCGGTCAAGCACACGACTGGCCGCTACTACGCCGCCGATGGCGGGTTGGACCGGTTGGAAGCGGCGGGACAGGTTCTGCTCCGCTACGCCCCCGGGCACAACCCGAACGGCTCGTCGCGCGACATCGCGGGGGTGTGCAACGAGTCCCGGAATGTCTTTGGTCTGATGCCTCATCCAGAGCACGCCGTCGATCCCCTTGGTGGTTCGACGGACGGTCTGCGGATCTTCGAGTCGATGCGATCGCATGTCGAGCAGCACGTCCTCGCTTGAGGAGCGGCACCGGCAGCTCGGGCTGACCGACGACGAGTACGCGCGAATCCTCGAGCGGCTGGGGCGCCCGCCCGGCGACGTCGAGCTCGCGATGCTGTCGCTGATGTGGTCCGAGCACTGCGGCTACAAGCACTCGCGCCGGCTGCTCCGCCGCCTGCCCAAGGACGGTGCGCACGTGCTCATGGGGCCCGGCGAGAACGCCGGGGTGGTCGATGTGGGCGACGGGCTCGCGGTCGCGTTCAAGGTCGAGTCCCACAATCATCCGAGTGCGGTCGAGCCCTTCCAGGGCGCCGCCACGGGCGTCGGCGGAATCCTCCGCGACGTGTTCGCGGTCGGCGCACGGCCCATCGCGGTACTCGACTCTCTGCGCTTCGGGGAGCCGGCCGTATCGGAGCGATCGCGGTATCTGCTCGACCAGGCGGTGGCGGGCATCGGGCACTACGGCAACTCGATCGGCGTCCCGACGGTCGGCGGCGAGATCTACTTCGAGGGCAGCTATGAGCAGAACTGCCTCGTCAACGCGATGTGCCTCGGGCTGGCGCCGCACGACCGGCTTATTCGCAGCGCCGCAGCCGGGCCCGGCAACGTCGTGGTCCTGCTCGGCGCGCTGACGGGCCGCGACGGCATCGGAGGCGCGTCCGTGCTCGCGAGCGCCGAGCTCGGCGAGGGCGACGAGGCCAAGCGCCCGTCGGTCCAGATCGGCGATCCGTTCACGGAGAAGAAGCTGCTCGAGTGCTGCCTCGAGCTGCTCGACCGCGAGCTGCTCGTCTCCCTGCAGGACCTGGGCGCGGCCGGGCTCACCTCGGCGGCCTCGGAGATGGCCAGCAAGGGCGGGGTCAGCGTGCGCCTCGACGTCGGCCGCGTCCCTCTCCGTGAGCCCGGGATGGAGCCGTTCGAGATCATGGTCTCCGAGTCGCAGGAGCGGATGCTGTGCGTGGTCGAGCCCGAGCGCGTGGCCGACGTGCTCGGTGTGTGCGAGCGGTGGGAGACCCTGGCCACGCCGATCGGATGCGTCGCCGAGGGCGACAGCTTCCAGGTGCTCGACGGGGGCGTGGTCGTGGCGGACCTGCCGGTGACCGTGTTGGTCGATGACTGTCCGTTGTACGACCTCTCGCCGATGCCTCCCGCTACGTCGCTGTACGACGCGGCCGATGCGGTTCTGACCGGGGACGAGTCTCCGGCAGAGACGCTGCTCGCGTTGCTGAGCTCCCCGAATCTCGCCTCTCGACTGCCGGTATTTGAGCAGTACGACCCGATCGTGCAGTCGCGGACCGTCCGTCGCCCGGACGAGGCCGACGCCGCGGTCCTGATGCTGCCGGACGCCTCGGCGATCGCGGTGTCGATCGACGGCAACGGCCGGCGCGTCGCCTGTGACCCGCGCCGCGGCGCGATGGAGGCGGTGTATGAGTGCTCGGCCAATCTCGCCTGCGTCGGTGCCCAGCCGCTTGGCCTCACGAACTGCCTGAATTTCGGAAACCCGGAGAAGCCGCACGTCGCCTGGCAACTGGTCGAGGCCGTCGAGGGGCTGGCGCTGGCCTGCGAGCAGCTCGGCGTGCCGGTGGTCGGCGGGAACGTGTCGCTGTACAACGAAGCGCCGACCGGCCCGATCTTCCCGACGCCCGTGGTCGGCATGGTCGGCAAGCTGCCGTCTTCGGCGCGGGCGGGTCGGCTCGGGTTCGTGGCGGCCGGCGACGCGATTGCCCTCGTGGGTCCGTTCGAGCCATCTGCGGTCGGGTCGGAGCTGTCGAAGCTGCTGGGTCGCGCTCCGGTCGGCGAGCTGCCGGTCGCTGACGCGGCGCGGATCCGGGTGGCGCACCAGACGGTTCGGTCGCGGGTCCGGTCGGGGGCATTCCACAGCGCCCACGACGTTGCCGAGGGCGGCGTCGCGGTTGCCCTGGCCGAGTGCTGCGTCATCGGCGGTCTCGGCGCGTCCGTGCGGCTGCCGAACGGGCTCGACCCGTTTGGCGAGGCTCCGGGGCGGGCGTTCATCGTCTCGGGCTCGCGCGAGGCGCTCGCGCCGTTCGTCGTGATCGGTGAGGTCGGTGGCGATGCCCTGACGATCGATGGACTGCTCGAGGCCCCAGTTTCCGAATTGCGCGACGCACGCGACGGCGGGCTGAGGAAATGGGTCTAGGGCCGCTGCTAGCCTCTCGGATAGCGGGTTGGGCATGCCTCCGAACGTGAACGACCATCGCGAAGGACCGCGCGACGAGTGCGGTGTCTTCGGCATCTACGCGCCGGGACACGACGTCGCCAATCTCGCGTACTTCGCCCTCTACGCGCTCCAGCACCGAGGCCAGGAATCGGCCGGGATCGCGACCGCGCCGCGCGGTCGCGAGATCATGGCGATCCGCGACCAGGGCCTCGTGGCCCAGGTGTTCGACGAGCACAAGCTGCGCTCCCTGGTCGGCGACATGGCGATCGGCCACGTCCGCTACTCGACCACCGGCGCGTCGGCCTGGGAGAACACCCAGCCGATCGTCCGTGACGACCGCCGCACGCTTGCGCTCGCACACAACGGCAACCTGATCAACGCGGTCGAGCTGCACTCGGAGCTCCGCGAGCAGGACATTCCGTTCAGCTCGACGTCGGACTCGGAGATCATCGCCGCGCTGCTCGCCACGCACCCCGCCGAACGAATCGAGGATGCCGTGGCCGACGTGCTCCAGCGTCTTCGCGGGGCGTTCTCGACCGTCGTGCTGACCGAGGAGTCGGTCGTCGCGTTCCGCGATCCGAACGGTGTCCGGCCACTCGTGCTCGGGATGATCGAGGACGAGGACAACGGCACCGCGTATTGCGTGGCCAGCGAGTCGTGCGCGTTCGACCTGATCGGCGCCAAGTACCTGCGCGAGGTACTACCCGGAGAGGTGATCACGCTGACCGAAGGCGGCGTCCGGACCCGGATGGTGTCGGGGGCCGAGCGCCGTGCGTTCTGCGTGTTCGAGTACATCTACTTCGCGCGCCCCGACTCGAAGATGGCCGGCACCGTGCTCCAGGTGGCGCGCGCGCGGATGGGCGAGATCCTGTGGCGCGAGGCCCCGGTCGACGCCGACCTGGTGATTCCCGTGCCCGACTCCGGCAACCCCGCGGCTCGCGGGCTGGCCCGCGCGGCGGGCTTGCCCCAGGACGACGGCTTCATCAAGAACCGCTACGTGGCGCGGACGTTCATCCAGCCCGGGCAGGAACTGCGCAAGCACGGCCTGCGGATGAAGTTCAACCCGCTGCCCGAGGTCGTCGCCGGCAAGCGGCTGATCGTCGTCGACGACTCGATCGTTCGCGGCAACACCACCCGGCAGATCGTGCAGATGCTCCGCGAGGCCGGTGCCGCCGAGATCCACCTGCGCATCTCAGCGCCGCCGATCCAGCACCCCTGTCACTACGGGATCGACATGTCGAGCCGCGACGAGATGATCGCCCACGACCGGACGGTCGAGGAGATCACCGAGGAGCTCGGCGCGGACTCGCTGCACTACCTGTCGTTGGAGGGCGTCTACGAGGCGGTCGGCGTGTCACGTGAGTCGCACTGCGACGCCTGTTTCAGCGGGTCGTATCCGCTCCCGGGCACCGAGGATGCCCGGGGCAAGTACGCGCTCGAGCTGCCGCTGCTCCGGGCCTAGAGCCGCCGCGCCCGCCGCTACAGTCGGGCGCCCCATGGATCCCGGTGACGCGCTTCGGCGCCTGTTCGGCTTCGAGCATTTCCGCCCCGGCCAGGCCGAGGCGGTCGCCGCCGCGCTCGCCGATCGCGATGCGCTCGTGGTGATGCCAACCGGCTCGGGGAAGTCGCTCTGCTACCAGCTTCCGGCGCTGATGCGCGACGACCTGACGCTGGTGGTCTCGCCGCTGGTCTCGCTGATGCAGGACCAGGTGGCGGCTCTGCGCTCGGTCGCGCCGGGCCGGGTGGAGCTGGTGAACGCTCAGCGGGGCGGGGCTGCCAACGGGGAGGCCTTGTCGCGCGTAGCCGCCGGGGAGACGCGGCTCTTGTACGTGGCGCCCGAGCGGTTCGCCTCGCCGCGGTTCGCGTCGGCGCTGACCGGGTGCCGGGTCGGGCTCTTCGTCGTCGACGAGGCGCACTGCATCTCGCAGTGGGGCCACGACTTTCGTCCCGACTACTTCTTCCTGGCAGACGCCGCGCGGCGAGTGGGCGCGCGGGCGACGATCGGGCTGACGGCGACCGCCACGCCGGCAGTCGCCGACGACATCGCCCGGCGGCTCGCCCTGCGCGATCCGGTGCGGGTGACGACCGGCTTCGACCGGCCGAACCTCTCGTTTGCCGTGGTCCGATGCGGGACCGCGGTCGACAAGCGGCGCCGGCTCGCGGCTGCGCTGAAGGAGCCCGATGCGCTGCCGGCGATCGTCTACGCCGGTACGCGGCGCGCGAGCGAGGACGTCGCTGCGTTCCTGCGGCGGGAACTCGGCGAGGACGTGCTCGTCTATCACGCCGGGCTCCGGCGCGAGGTGCGCGCCGAGACCCAACAGCGGTTCATGTCCGGCGAGGCGCGGGTGATCGTCGCGACCAACGCGTTCGGGATGGGGATCGACAAGGCCGACGTGCGGACTGTGTGCCACGCCACCGTGCCCGGCTCGCTGGAGGCGTACTACCAGGAGGCCGGCCGGGCGGGCCGCGATGGTGCGCCGGCGCGCTGCCTCCTGTTCGCCGAGCAGCGCGACAAGGGCCTCCACGTGTTCTTCATCCAGCGCTCTCGGCTCGAGGCGGGGGTGTTCGAGCGGGTGGTCGAGCGGCTGCAATGGGCGGGGTTGGACGGGCGCTACGACGTCGCG
>Ga0335073_10015956_pt1 | contig 10501 bp, 9 predicted proteins | sample Lox_Sample_22_FD_207093 | JGI IMG/M metagenome (GOLD analysis project Ga0335073, IMG submission 207093) | Soil microbial communities from Loxahatchee National Wildlife Refuge, Florida, United States - Lox_Sample_2.2 | ecosystem: Environmental > Terrestrial > Soil > Wetlands | place: USA: Florida...
AGGTAGCCATCGATCTCGGCGAGCAGGTCGCGCTTGAGGTCGTCCGGCGCGAACGAGGCGGTCACCGCGGTGCGGGCCAGGTCGGCGACGCCGGCCTCATCCAGGCCGAGCAGCTCTCCCGCGATCCGGTACTCGTTGTTCAGGTCGGTGGAGAACATCGGCGGGTCGTCGGAGTTGATGGTCACCGGCACGCCGGCCTCGACCAGCCGCGGCAGCGGGTGCTCGGCCAGGCTCGGCACCGCCCGGGTGGCGACGTTCGAGGTCGGGCAGACCTCCAGCGCGATCCGGTTCTCCCTGAGATAGGCGAGCAGTTCCGGATCCTGGGCGGCCGAGGTGCCGTGCCCGATCCGCTCGGCGCCGAGTAGCCGGATCGAGTCCCAGATCGTCTCCGGACCGGTGGTCTCGCCGGCGTGCGGCACGCTGCGCAGCCCGATGGCCCGGGCCTGGTCGAAGTACGGCTGGAACTGCGCCCGCGGCACCCCGATCTCCGGGCCGCCCAGGCCGAAGCTGATCAGCCCGGCCGGCTGCAGCTCGGTGGCGATCCGCGCGGTCACCTCGGCCGACGGCAGGCCGGCCTCGCCCGGGATGTCGAAGCACCAGCGCAGCACCGTGCCGAAGTCGCGCTCGGCGGCGACCCGGGCGTCCTCGATCGCCTCGCAGAACGCCTCCGCCGGGATGCCCCGATTCACCGACGAGTACGGGGTGATCGTCAGCTCGGCGTAACGCACCTGCTGACCGGCCAGCTCCCGGGCCACCTCGTAGGTCAGCATCCGCACGTCGGCCGCGTCGGTGATCAGGTCGACCACCGCCAGGTACACCTCGATGAAGTGCGCGAAGTCGCGGAACGTGAAGAACTCCGCGAGCTGCTCCGGGTCGGCGGGGACGCCCGCGGCGGGGTGCCGGGCGGCCAGCTCGGCCACGATCCGGGGCGAGGCCGAGCCCACGTGGTGGACGTGCAGCTCCGCCTTGGGCAGGCTGGCGATGAACGAAGCGAGCGGTGCGGTCACCCGCGCGATTCTGTCACGCGGCCGCTGCGACGGACCCGCCGGCTACAGCTCGCCGAGCGCGGTGATCGGGTTCTCCACGCAATCCGCCACGAACCGCAGGAAGCCGCCGGCCACCCCGCCGTCACAGGCGCGGTGGTCGAAGGCCAGCGTCAGCTGGCTGACCTTGCGGACCGCCAGTGCACCGTCCACCACCCACGGCTTGTCGGCGATCCGGCCGAGGCCGACCATCGCCACCTCGGGGTGGTTGATGATCGCGGCCGAGCCGTCCACGCCGAAGACGCCGTAATTGTTCACGGTGAACGTGCCGCCGGTCAGCTGCGCCGGGCTCAGCTGACCGGCGCGGGCCGCCTCGGTCCGCTCGGAGAGTGCCGCCGACAGCTCGCGGGTGCTCATCGACTGCGCGTCGTGCACCACCGGCACCATCAGCCCGCGTGGGGTTTGAGCCGCGAAACCAAGGTTGATCTGGGGCAGCAGCTCGACGGCGTCCGTGCCGACCCGGCTGTTCAGCTCGCGGAACCGGCGCAGGCCGAGGATGCAGAACCGGGCCACCAGCGCCATCACGCTCACCGGCCGATCCGGCTGCTGCGCGTTGAGCACCCGGCGGGCGGCGAGCAGCTCGGTGGCGTCGACGTCCACCCAGACCGTCGCCTCCGGGATCTCCCGGCGTGACCGGCTCAACCGCTCGGCGGCCACGCCGCGCAGGCCGGTGAGCGGGATGCGCTCGCCCGAGGCCGGCGAGGGAACGCTCGGCTGAGTCGAGAATGCCTCGACATCACAACGCCGAATGACCCCGGACGGGTCGGATGCGCTCACCTGCGCCAGGTCGATGCCCCGCTCCCGGGCGAGCTTGCGCACCACCGGCGAGATCACCGCCGGCGCCAGCACGGCCGTCTCGGACGGCTTGACACCGGCCTCCAGGTCGAGGTTTGCCGAGGCGGGCGAGGCGTTGGACCGTACCCGCCGCTGCCTGCGCACCTTGCCGGCAGACGTGCCGTAGCCGATCAGCACATTGCCCGAGTACTCGCTCGATTCCGCTTCCGCCGCCTGGGAAGGGGGAACCTGGGCGCCGGCGGCCGAGCCAGCGGCGACGCTGATCAGCGGCGAGCCGACCGGGATCCGCTCGCCAGGCTTGCCGAACACGGCGGTCACCTTGCCGGCAAAGGGGATCGGCACCTCGACCGAGGCCTTGGCGGTCTCCACCTCGACCACCGGCTGGTCGACGGTGACGGTGTCGCCCACCGAGACCAGCCAGGCGATGATCTCGGCGTCGGCCAGGCCCTCGCCGAGGTCGGGCAGCAGGAAGTCGCCCATCACGGCACCACGACCGTGTCGTCGAACTGCAGCCGGTCGATCGCGTCCAGGATCCGGTCCACCGACGGCAGGTGGTGCTCCTCCAGCATCGGCGGCGGGTACGGGATGTCGAAGCCGGTCACCCGGCCGATCGGCGCGTGCAGGTGGTGGAAGCACTGTTCGGTGAGCCGGGCCACCACCTCGGCGCCGTAGCCGGCGAAGCCGCTGGCCTCGTGCACCACGACCGCGCGCCCGGTCCGCCGGACCGAGGCCGCCACCGTCTCGTCGTCGAACGGGGTCAGCGTGCGCAGGTCGATCACCTCGCACGACACATCCGCCGCCTCGGCGGTCTCCAGCAGCGTGCCGACCATCGCGCCGTAGCCGATCAGGGTCACATCGCTGCCGGAACGGCGGACCAGGGCGGAGTCGAAGCCGGCCGCCGGTGCCTCGGTGAGCGCCTCCTTGGCCCAGTACCGGCGCTTGGGCTCCAGGAAGATCACCGGGTCGTCGGAGCCGATTGCCTGGCGCAGCAGCCAGTACGCGTCCGACGCGGTGGCCGGCGCGACCACCCGCAGGCCCGGGGTGTGCACCCAGTACGCCTCGGAGGAGTCGCTGTGGTGCTCGACGCCGCCGATGCCGCCGCCGTACGGCACCCGGATGACCACCGGCAGGGTGATCTTGCCCCGGCTGCGGTTGTGCAGCTTGGCCAGGTGCGAGGTGACCTGCTCGAAGGCGGGGTAGGAGAACGCGTCGAACTGCATCTCGACCACCGGGCGCAGGCCGTGCATGGCCATGCCGATGGCGGTGCCGACGATGCCGGCCTCGGCCAGTGGCGAGTCGAAGACCCGCGCGTCGCCGAACTCGGCGGCGAGCTTGTCCGTCACCCGGAACACGCCACCGAGGGTGCCGACGTCCTCGCCGTAGACGACGACCCGCTGGTCGGCGCGCAGCTCGTCGGCCAGCGCCTTGTTCAGCGCGCCGGCCATGGTCACCGTCTGCTGCTCCACGGCGGTCTCCAGCGCGGCGGTCACGATTCCTCCAGTTCCGCGGCCAGCTGCGCGGCCTGGCGGCGCAGGTTCGCGGTCGGCTCGGTGTAGACGTGGGCGAAGATCTCGGCCGGGTCCAGCTCGGCGTCGGCGTTCATCGCCGCGCGCAGCCGCTCGGCCTTCGCCTCGCCCTCGGCGGCGATCGTGGCGATCTCGTCCTGATCGAGGATCCCCTGCGCCAGCAGGTACTTCTGCAGCCGGTCGATCGGGTCGCGGGCCAGCCACTCGGTGACCTCGTCGGCCTCGCGGTAGCGGGAGGCATCGTCGGCGTTGGTGTGCGCCTCGATCCGGTAGGTGAGGGCCTCGATCAGGGTCGGGCCGCCGCCGGAGCGGGCCCGCTCGATGGCCTCGGTCATCGCGGCGTGCACCATCGCGGCGTCGTTGCCGTCGATCAGCACCCCCGGCATGCCGTACCCGACTCCCTTGTCGGCCAGGTGCGCGGCGCGGGTCTGCTTGCTCAGCGGCACCGAGATCGCGTAGCCGTTGTTCTGCACCAGGAAGATGACCGGCGCCTGCCACACCGCGGCGATGTTCAGCGCCTCGTGGGTGTCGCCCTCGCTGGTGGCGCCGTCGCCGATCAGCACGACCGCCACGGTGTCCTCACCGGCCAGCTTGGCAGCGTGCGCGAGGCCCACCGCGTGCAGGGTGTTCGTGGCCAGCGGCGTGCACTGGGTGGCGGTGCGGTGCAGGTACGGGTCGTAGCCGCAGTGCCAGTCGCCGCGCAGCAGGGTGAGCACCTCGACCGGGTTGATACCCCGGCTGACCATCGCCATCGAGTCCCGGTAGGTCGGGAAGAGCCAATCCCGGTCGGCCATCGCGGTGACCGCACCGATCTGGCAGGCCTCCTGCCCGCGCGAGGACGGGTAGACGGCCAGCCGGCCCTGCTTGGTCAGCGCGGTCGCCTGGCTGTCGAACCTGCGGCCGACCACCATCCGGCGGTAGAGCTCCAGCAGGGTCTCGGCGGCGGGCAGCTCGTCGGACAGCCCGCTCGGCCGGCCGTCGGCGTCGATCAGCTGGCGCGGATGGGGGCTGGGCAGCAGCGCGTCCGGATTGACGACAGTCATGCGCCAAGTCTCGCCCCGGGAGAGCCGTCCTTCCAGAATTGGGGCGCTTCTTCAGACAGATTGCTCTGTGCCAGCTAGCATCGATGCACATGTCCAGCAGCAAGCCCGGTCAGGCCACCGAGAGCAGACATCCTGCCCGGCTGGACGACACCGACCGGGCGATCGTCACCGAGCTGCGCCGGGATGGCAGGCTCTCGATGCGGGCGCTCGCCGAACGGCTGCACATCTCGCGGGCCAGCGCCTACACCCGGGTGGAACGGCTGACCGAGGCCGGCGTGATCACCGGCTACACCGCGGCCATCGACCCGGTGCGGTACGGCTTCGGCATCTCCGCCTACGTCTACCTGCGGATCAGCCAGCACTCCTGGAAGAGCGTCCGGCACCGGATCAGCCGGATCCCCGAGGTGTGGCACTGCGCGCTGGTCTCCGGCGACAACGACCTGGTGCTGCTGGTGCGGTGCCAGGACGCGGCCAGCCTGCGCGAGCTGGTGCTCAACACGTTCCAGACCATGCCGGACGTCCAGTCCACCCAGACGGTGTTGATCCTCGACGAGCTGTCCGGCGCGTCCGGATGACGCCCGGCCATCCGGCGGGTGAACTCCCACCGCCGGTGGACAGGGCCCGTCCGGCAGCCCCCTAGTGTGGTGGGATGAGCGTTGCGACCATCAGCCTGAACAACGGCGTCGAGATCCCCCAGGTCGGCTTCGGGGTGTTCCTCGTGCCGGAATCCGAGACCACGGCGGCGGTGGCAGCCGCCCTGGAGGCGGGTTACCGGCATATCGACACCGCCAAGCTCTACCAGAACGAGGCCGAGGTCGGCGCGGCGATCGCGCAGTCCGGGATCCCGCGCGACGAGATCTTCGTGACCACCAAGGTGTGGAACTCCGAGCAGGGCTACGAGGCCGCGACCGCGTCGTTCGAGGCGTCGCTGGAGCGGCTGCGGCTGGACGTGCTCGACTTGCTGCTCATCCACTGGCCGGTGCCGGACCTGGACCGCTACGTCGACACCTGGCGCGCCTTCGAGAAGCTCTACGCCGACGGCCGGGTCCGAGCGATCGGCGTCTCGAACTTCCACGTGCCGCACCTGGAGCGGCTGCTGGGGGAGACCTCCGTGGTGCCGGCGGTCAACCAGATCGAGCTGCACCCGGCGCTGCCGCAGGCCGAGTTGCGGGCCTTCCACGCCGAGCACGGCATCGTCACCGAGGCCTGGTCGCCGCTGGCCCGTGGCGGCGACGTGCTGTCGGCGCCGGCGGTGCTCGCGATCGCCGACCGGGTCGGCAAGAGCCCGGCCCAGGTGGTGCTGCGCTGGCACCTGCAGCTGGGCAACGTGGTGCTGCCGAAGTCGGTCACCCCGTCGCGGATCCGGGAGAACCTGGAGCTGTTCGACTTCTCGCTGACGGACGAGGACCTGGCAGCCATCGCCACCCTGGAGACCGGCGAGCGGATCGGGCCGAACCCGGACACCTTCAACCGCGCCTGAGCCCGTTCTTGCGTCTGGCCTCCCTCGTGCACGAGGGAGGCCAGACGGAGTGACTGACTCCTCCTCGATGCGGTAGCCGCCGCCGTGAGGATGTCGTGGGCAGGCACGGGGTGCGGACGCGTCCGTCAGAGGCCGGACGGCCAGTCGGCCGGAACGAGGCCGAGAAATTCGGCCTGCCGATCAATCTGCAGCGCAGTCGCGGCGTCGTCCACCTCGAGGAAGAAACAGTCGAAGATCATGCCTGAGTCCTCGCCCTCGTGCGGCGGAACAACATGGCGCCACCGGTCAGCAGGAAAGTCTCGTGCTCTGGCGGTTATGAAGACGGTCACCTTCCGGACCTCTCGATCGTGGTCTTCGATCACCTGTACGGCCAGAGCCCGGAGGTCGACGATCTGGATGCCCGTCTCCTCCAGGACCTCCCTCGCGGCGGCGGCTTCAAGCGTCTCAGCGGCGCTCACGCCGCCAGCCGGAATCTGAGTGCCGGCTTCGGGGAAGTCCGCGTGGTCGAAGCACAGCACGCGGGTCGTTCCTGGACGCCCATCGAAGACATAGACAGCAACTCTGTAACGATCCCGCATGGCACGCCTTTCCATATCGTGAGCTTGCTACGCCTTGACTGGCTGAATAGTCCGTGTCAAGCCATTAAAGGTCGAAAGTTCGATTTACGAAGGTCAGCGCGGGCGCGCGGTAGGTTCAACCGGCCGCCGACTCTGGCGACGCAGCCGGCTGGCGCGCGCACCTACTCGTGCGGCTGATGGGACTGCTCGCGCACGGCATGGCGGTCACCGGACCCACGCAGCACCCGCGGCGTTTCGGTAGCTGTGCCGTCGGCTGGTTGCCCGCGAGTCGATCCCCCCGGGCTCGGCTACCAAGCCGGACTCAGCCCATCAGGGCGGCCGAGACGATGGCCTGCGCCTCCTCCTGAATGCGCGCCAGGTGCTCCGGCCCCTCGAAGGACTCGGCATACAGCTTGTAGACGTCCTCGGTGCCGGACGGCCGGGCGGCGAACCAGCCCCGGTCGGTGGTCACCTTCAGCCCGCCGATCGCCGCGCCGTTGCCGGGTGCCTCGGTGAGCGTCCCGGTGATCGGGTCGCCGGCAAGCTCAGAAGCGCTCACCTGCGACGGCGACAGCTTGGCCAGCACCGCCTTCTGCTCCCGGTCGGCCGGCGAGTCGATGCGGGCGTAGGCCGGTGCGCCGAACCGCGAGGTCAGCTCGGCGTAGTGCTCGGCGGGGTTCTTGCCGGTCACCGCCAGGATCTCCAAGGCCAGCAGGTCGCAGATGATGCCGTCCTTGTCGGTGGTCCACGGCGAGCCGTCCCGTTGCAGGAACGACGCCCCGGCCGACTCCTCGCCGCCGAAGCCGATCGAGCCGTCCAGCAGCCCCGGCACGAACCACTTGAAGCCGACCGGCACCTCGACCAGCGTGCGGTCCAGCTCGGCCACCACCCGGTCGATCATGGCCGAGCTGACCAGCGTCTTGCCCACCCCGGAATCGCGCCGCCAGTGCGGCCGGTGCCGGTAGAGGTAGCCGATCGCCACCGCCAGGTAGTGGTTCGGGTTCATCAGGCCACCCTCCGGCGTGACGATGCCGTGCCGGTCGGCGTCGGTGTCGTTGCCGGTGGCGATGTCGAACCGGTCCGGGTCGGCCGCCACCCGCTCGATCAGCGAGGCCATCGCCGACCGGGACGAGCAGTCCATCCGGATCTTGCCGTCCCAGTCGAGCGTCATGAACCCGAACTGCGGATCCACCCGCGGGTTGACCACGGTCAGCGACAGCCCGTACCGGGAGCCGATCTCGGCCCAGTACGCGATCGAGGCGCCGCCGAGCGGATCGGCCCCGATCCGGACGCCGGCCGAGGCGATCGCGTCCAGGTCGACCACCTCCGGCAGCGCCGAGACGTACCGGTCGAGGAAGTCGTAGCCGTGCACGGTGTCGGCGGCGGCCGCCCGCTGGTAGGGCAGCCGGCGGACGTCGGCCAGCCCGCCGGCCAGCAGCTCGTTGGCCCGGCGCTGGATCCAGCCGGTGATCTCGGTGCCGGCCGGGCCGCCGTCCGGCGGGTTGTACTTGAAGCCGCCGTCCGCGGGCGGGTTGTGCGACGGGGTGACGACCACGCCGTCGGCCCGGTGCGCCGGCCGCGCGGCGTTGTGCGCCAGGATCGCCCGGGACAGCGCCGGGGTCGGGGTGTAACCGCCGCGGGCGTCGACGAGCACGGTGAGCTCGTTGGCGGCGAACACCTCCAGGGCGGTCCGGGTAGCCGGCTCGGACAGCACGTGGCTGTCGGCGCCGAGGAAGAGCGGCCCGTCGATGCCCTGCCCGGCCCGGTACTCGCAGATCGCCTGGCTGGTGGCCAGGATGTGGTCCTCGTTGAACGTCCCGGCCAGTGACGAGCCGCGGTGGCCGGAGGTGCCGAAGCTGACCTGCTGGCCGGGCTCGGCCGGGTCCGGGTGCCGGTCGTAGTAGGCGGCGGTGACCGCGGCGACGTCGATCAGATCGGCAGGTTCGGCCGGCTGCCCGGCACGGGGCGAAGTGGGCATGCGGTCAATCCAACCAACCCTCTGCGAGGATCACCAGTCATGCGAGTGCTGGTGGTCGACGACGAACCGCAGATCGTGCAGTCGCTGGAGATGAACCTGCGCGCCCGGCGGTACGAGGTCTCCACGGCGGGCACCGGGGCGGCCGCGCTGCAGGTGGCCCACGACCACCCGCCGGACGTGGTGCTGCTCGACCTCGGCCTGCCCGACATGGACGGCGTCGAGGTGATCCACGGCCTGCGGGCCGGCAGCTCGGCGCCGATCATCGTGCTGTCCGGCCGGATCGGCGGCTCGGACAAGGTGGGCGCGCTGGACGCCGGCGCCGACGACTACGTGACCAAGCCGTTCGGGATGGACGAGCTGATGGCCCGGATCCGGGCGGTCGCCCGCCGGTCGGCCGCCGACGCCGCCCCCGATCCCCAGGTGCGAATCGGGGACTGGCTGGTCGACCTGGCCAGCCACCGGATCACCGGCCCGGACGGCGCGGAGCAGCGGCTGACCAAGATCGAGTGGCAGCTGCTGGAGCGGCTGGTGCGCCACCCCGGGCAGCTGGTCACCCAGCGGCAGCTGCTCACCGAGGTGTGGGGCCCGCAGTTCGTCTCAGAGTCGGGCTACCTGCGCTTCCACTTCGGCCAGCTGCGCCGCAAGCTGGAGGCCGACCCGGGCCGGCCGCGGCACCTGATCACCGAGCCCGGGATCGGCTACCGGTTTCACGGCTGACGGGGGCGCGGGTTGAACAGCGGCCGGCGAGCGGGTAAGTTCATCGGCTAAACAAATATGCCGATCCTGCGAGGCGATCCCGATGGCACCGACACCCACCCGCGACGACAAGTTCTCCTTCGGCCTGTGGACGGTCGGCTGGCAGGGCCGGGATCCGTTCGGCGACGCCGCCCGCGGCCCGCTCGACCCGGTCGAGGCGGTGCACAGGCTCGCCGGGCTCGGCGCCTGGGGCGTCACCTTCCACGACAACGACGTGGTGCCGTTCGGGGCCCCCGCCGCCGAGCGCGACCGGCTGCTCGCCCGGTTCCGGCAGGCCCTGGCCGACACCGGCATCGTGGTGCCGATGGTGACCACCAACCTGTTCACCCATCCGGTCTTCAAGGACGGCGGCTTCACCAGCAACGACCGGTCGGTGCGGCGGTTCGCGCTGCGCAAGGTGCTGCGCAACGTCGAGCTGGCCGCCGAGCTCGGGGCGCGCACCTTCGTGCTCTGGGGCGGCCGGGAGGGCTCGGAGTACGACACCGCCAAGGACGTCCGGGCCGCGCTCGACCGCTACCGCGAGGCGATGAACGTGCTCACCGGCTACGTCACCGACCAGGGCTGGGACCTGCGGTTCGCGCTGGAGCCCAAGCCGAACGAGCCGCGCGGCGACATCCTGCTGCCCACCGTCGGCAACGCGCTGGCGTTCATCGCCAGCTTGGACCGTCCCGACCTGGTCGGCGTCAACCCCGAGGTCGGGCACGAGCAGATGGCCGGGCTCAACTTCGTGCACTCGATCGCCCAGGCGCTCTGGCACGACAAGCTCTTCCACATCGACCTCAACGGCCAGCGCGGCATCAAGTTCGACCAGGACCTGGTCTTCGGCCACGGCGACCTGATGAACGCCTTCGCCCTGGTCGACCTGCTGGAGTTCGGCGGGCCGGCCGGCGGACCCGCCTACACCGGGCCCCGGCACTTCGACTACAAGCCGTCCCGGACCGAGGACTACGACGGGGTCTGGGAGTCGGCCCGGGCGAACATGGCCAGCTACCTGATCCTCAAGGAGCGGGCCGCGGCGTTCCGGGCCGATCCGGAGGTGCGCCAGGCGCTGGCCGAGGCCCGGGTGCCCGAACTCACCGAGCCGACCCTGGCCGCGGGCGAGACCTACCGCGACCTGCTCGCCGACCGGTCGGCGTTCGAGGACTTCGACGCCGACAAGGTGGGCGTGGCCGGCTACGGCTTCGTCCGGCTCAACCAGCTGGCGCTGGAGCACCTGACCGGCGCCCGCTGACTGCGTCCCCGAGCTGAGTGAGCATCGAGCGAGCGCCAGCGAGCGAGGCGCGGAGCGACGTGACAACCGGAGTGAGCATCGAGCGAGCGCCA
>Ga0335073_10015957_pt1 | contig 10500 bp, 9 predicted proteins | sample Lox_Sample_22_FD_207093 | JGI IMG/M metagenome (GOLD analysis project Ga0335073, IMG submission 207093) | Soil microbial communities from Loxahatchee National Wildlife Refuge, Florida, United States - Lox_Sample_2.2 | ecosystem: Environmental > Terrestrial > Soil > Wetlands | place: USA: Florida...
AAGGATCCCATCGCCGGCATCACGCCCATCGAGCAGATGCTGGAGGTGCGCGACCTGCCGTTGAACGATCCGGCAGCGGGCTCCTCGAACCGCATGGCGCAGTCCCACCCGAATGCCGGCGCCGCCGCCGGCCCGGATTCGGCCGCAACCACATTTCAAGCGATGGAAACGCCGCTGGTCATGAGCGGGTTCCGGCCCGAGGTGGTTCGCTTCTGGCAGGAAAAGATGGCCGGGACGGGCCTGGACATCGTCGCCGCCGGCGGGATGGGCAGCTCGGAGCGGGAGAAGAACGAACCGAACGACGCCCAGCTTCCCGGTTCCGCAGCCGGCAGGACGGATGCTTCGGTTTCCCTTGTGCCCGGGTCGGCGGTGAGCGCGCAGCTGGTGCGCGGGGACCTGGAAATCGCCGCCACGTGCACGGTAACCTACATCGATCCCAAGCAGCTACTGGCCTGCGGCCACCCCATTCTTCAAGCGGGACCGGTCTCGCTGCCGATGACCACGGCCGAAGTGGTTACCACGCTGGCTTCGCCGCTGAATTCGTTCAAGATCATCAATACGGGCAGGACGGTGGGCACCTTCAACGAGGATCGCGACGCAGCCATTCGAGGCGTATTCGGCGCTGAAGCGAAAATGATCCCGCTGCACATGGTGGTGCACAACGGCGCCAGCGAAAGGAAGCTGAACGTGGAGGTTCTCGACCTGCCCACGCTTACGCCCCAGGCGGTGATGGTCTCGCTGTATGAAGCGCTGCTGGAGACGAACCAGAGCACGATGGAGACCAGCTATCACGTCACCGGCCGCATCGACCTGGATCGCTATTCGGCGTCTCCGCTGGACATCTGGGCGCCCGCCGGCGATGCGCTTCCCGCTCCGTTGACGGCCGCGGTCTCAGTGGGCGAGCGGTTCATGAAGCTCTATTCGAACAGCACGCGGCAGGGCTCGGTGAAGTCGATCGATCTCGATATTGTCGCGGTTCCGCGGCGGGTGCAGGTGGAACTGGAAACGGCCCGCATCGTTTCCAGTGACATTGTGCACGCGGGCGACACGGTGGTGGTGGAAGCCACCGTGCATCCCTGGCAGCAATCGGCCCGCAATGTGCGCATTCCGGTGAAGATGCCGGCGCGGCTGAGCTCGGGCAATATCCGGTTGCTGGTTTCCGATGCGGCGACGCTCGACCGCACGCTCGACCAGCCAAGGCTCTCGCCCCGCGCTCCCGACATGCAGACCGCACTGGCGCAGGCGCGCGAGGTTCATGCGGCCGATCGCATTTATGTCTGCCTGCTGGTGCCCGAAGCCCAGGCCAATATGAGCGGCCAAACCCTGGAAAGCGTGCCCCTGTCGGTGGCCAACGCGCTGGAGCCGCAACGGGCGGCGCAGGATGTCAACCTGAACGGCGAGTCGGCCGAGCTGTCGGCCGATGCGCCCGCCGGCGGCGTGCTGAACGGCTTTCAGTTGCTCAACCTGCACATCGACCCCGGCGGCGGTTTAAACTGATCTGGCGAAAGAAATCCTATCCATCCTTCGGCTGGCGGCGCAGCCGCCCAGCCGGCCTGTTGCGAACCATCAAGAGGACGCCGGAAAGCACATGACCCCCATTCAAGGACTGGCAGCTCACGCGGCAGGAGCCGAACTGTTGACCTTTCGGTACGATCCCGGGGAACTGGGGCCTGCCGAAGTGGAGATCGCCATTTCGCATTGCGGCATTTGCCACAGCGATATTCACCTCATCTCAAACGATTGGGGAATCAGCCAGTACCCATTCATTCCGGGCCACGAAGTCATCGGCACAGTGGCGGCGGTTGGGTCAGCCGTGCGATGGCTCAAGCCGGGCCAGCGTGTGGGTCTCGGGTGGCAATCGAATTCGTGCGGCGAATGCGAATGGTGCACGCAGGGCCTGGAGAATCTCTGTCCCCAGTCGGAGCCGACGTGTGTCCACCGGCATGGCGGGTATGCCGATCGCGTGCGCGCCAACGCGCGCTTCGTCATCCCGATCCCCGACGCCTTGACCAGCGATAACGCCGCGCCTTTGCTCTGCGCGGGCATTACCGTCTATAACCCCCTGCGCAACCACGGTATTCATCCTGCTTCGCGCGTAGGCGTAGTCGGCATCGGCGGCCTTGGACATCTGGCCCTTCAATTTGCGCGGGCCTTCGGGGCGGAGGTGACGGCGTTTTCGACTTCGGCTGGAAAAGAAGAGGAAGCGCGGGCCTTCGGCGCGCACCGCTTCGCCAATACGCGGGAGTCAAAGGCCATGAAAGAAGTGGCCGGGTCGCTCGACTTCATCCTCAGCACGATTAACGCCGACCAGGACTGGGGCGTTTATGTCAGCGCGCTCCGGCCCACGGGCACGCTCTGCTTTGTCGGCGTGCCGCCGTCCCCGGTCAGCCTGCAGGCCTTTCCCCTGATCGCCGGAATGCGCTCGATCAGCGGCAGCCCGATCGGGAGCCCGCACCGGCTGAGGGAAATGCTCGATGTCGCAGCCCGCCACGGCGTGAAGGCGCAGACGGAGTGCTTCCCCATGGCCAAAGCCAACGAGGCGATTGAGAAGGTGAAGAAGAACAAGGTCCGCTATCGCGCCGTTCTGGCGAATTGAGGCCAGAGGAGCGGATGCGGCCCTTGCGGCCCCTGTTCCGAGTCGGTGGAGCGTCTAATTCCTGGCCACAGCTCCGATCGCCGCAAGCTGCGAGTGGGGTTTGAGCTCCTGAGCCACTCGATCGAGCAGCTCCCGCGGATGAACGGGCTTGGTGAGCAGCAGGAAACGATGGCCGTCATACTCGGCCTTGGCCAGCAGGCGAGCCGTGGAAGATTGGCCCGACAACAGAATCACTTTGCAATCGGGAAAGATCCGAAGCAGCGTGGTCGCCAGCTCGATTCCATTCATCCCCGGCAGAACGACGTCGGAGATCAGCAGCTCCGGCGGCATTACCAGCGCGGTTTCCAGTGCAGCCTCGCCGTCGTATGCCGAGATCGCAGCATATCCGTTTCGTTTGAGGATATCGGTGAGGGAATCGGCGATCTGCGATTCGTCGTCAACCACGAGAACCACGGGCCGGTAGGCGTCAGCCTTTTCCGATGGATGTGCCGCGGGCACCTTGTCCAGGGGAACCGTAGGGAACGAAGTTCCTTTTGAGCTCATTGAAATGTCGACCTCTGAGAGAAGAAGCTAGCAGAGTTTTTCAAATACGGGTAAACTCTTTTTTATGTTTCGTTTATAGAGTTTGATACGCCTTGACCTGGGTTACCAGAGGGAGGTTTGAGCGTATGGATAATGTTTTGCGAATCCTCGCGTTCATTTGTATGCTGTGGCTCTGCGATTCGGCTGACGATGCGTATTCATACGATAGTTTTGGGATACGTTTAGACGCGCGACGCAAGACCTGCATCCAACCAGATCACATTGCAGAAATGGGCAAATTACCCCAGCGCAAGGAGCAAGGGACATGCGGACGAGTCAGGATACGAACGATTTGCCACCGCGATTTGAGGCGATACTTCAACACGAGGTCCCCAAGGGGCGCGAAGGCAAGCACAAGCAGATCGTTTCCGCGTTGCTGAGCGACATCGGGCGGCTCCCGGACGGTTCTGCTTTGAAGGTTCCACTGTCGGACCTGCCCGACAGCAAGGAGAACATCCGTTCCGCACTGAACCGGGCGACCCGGCAGCGCGGTGTTCACGTGGCCACGTCAAGCGACGCCGAGCACCTCTACATTTGGAGAGTGCCCGACGCGGGCTAGGCGGACGGGGGACAATCTCAGGCAGGCTCATGCACGAAATCCGGATCGACAAATGGCTGTGGGCGGCACGATTCTTCAAGACACGTGCACTGGCGTCGAAATCCTGCGCTCTGGGCCGTATTCACTGGAACGGGAAAGAGGCGAAGCCGGCGCGCGAGGTGCGCGTGGGCGATTCGCTGCGCATCCACAACGAGGGGGGCGAGTTCGAGGTGGAAGTGCTGGCGCTGAGCGAGATGCGCGGGCCCGCGGCGGTGGCGCAGACGCTTTATCGTGAGACCGAGGCCAGCAAGATTGCGCGAGCCAAAGCTGCCGAAGAGCGGAGAGCGATGCAGGAGTTCGCACCCATTCCCGTGCGACGGCCGTCGAAGCGGGACCGCAGGAGAATCGTCCAGTTCCGCGGGGGCCGGTGAGGTTCACGGGGAAGAGAACTCAGTCTCTTCATCGACCCAGTAGCCGGTACGCGACGAGACGCGCAGCGACGGGTAGTCGATGAGGCGCAATTGGACGGAGTGAAAGCCGAGATGGGGCGAAGCCGGCCGAAAGCTGAGCATGTAGCGATTGGGCAGATGGTTGGAGAGCGTATAGAGGCCGCGCATGAAGCTGCGCGTGTCTTTGAACGCAAAATACTCGCCACCGGTCAATCGCGCCACCGTCTCAGAGGTGCTGCGTTCGAGGCCGTAAGCCGTGGAAAGCACGGCCAGCCTGGCGGCGCGCAGCGGGGGCGCCAGCAGGCCGAGGCAAGCGAAGATCTGCATCCAGCGATTGGTCGAAACCTCATCGGCTTCTGCGTTTGGATCTTTGGCAAAACAGCCGTGCGCCGGGCCAGGCTTGTCGTCGTGCAGGATCTCTCCGGCCTGGTAGCCCGCGAAGGACTTCACCGATGAAAACGAGAGAGCGTAAATGGAGGTATTGGTATCGCTGACCGAGCGCAGCGTCTCCTTGAGGCGCGTCCGGCTGCCATGATCGATGGTTTCGGAGAGGAGAAGGATGGCGCGCCGGTAGTCGGGGGGCGCGCGGCGCAGGAGATAGACGGAATAGGAAAGGGCATCCAGAATCGCCGCGCCGTGATCGCCGGGTTGGAGGTCGCCGAGAACATTGGCCGCCGCGTCGATACTCGGCGTCAACGGCAGCAGGGTCTGCGGCTGGGAATCGAAGGCAACTACGGCGACCTGATGCGTTACCGCGCCGACCAGGGCGCTGAGAAGTCCGCCGAGACCGCGATACACGTCGAGCTTGCGTGAGCCGGCGCCGCCGGTCTCAACGGCAATGACCAGCGCCAGCGGCTCACCGCCCGCATTGTCATCGAGGGTAAGCGCCTGCTCAACGCCATCGTCGGTCAAGCGAAAATCGCTTGCCTTCAGGGTGTAGACGGGCGTTCCGGCCGCGTTGCGCACGAGCGCCGGGACCAGGACCAGGGTGGACTGGGTGCGCAGGGACGGCTCGGGCGCCGAAGCCGGAGGCTGCGCATGCAGCAGCGAAGCGGAGAGGAGGACGGCGAGAGTCGTGAATTTCATGGGCAAGCTATGTTTGCGTTCAATATGTCTACTGCTGGAGGCGGCGTCTCCTCGATCGACGAAAGCGGATGGACGAAAGCCGAAGCGAGTGGGCAGCGGGGCGCAACCCAAACGGGAGTCCCGCCGACTTTAGTAGACTCAACGAGAGCATGTTTGCGTCAAACCGGACGATGAGCCGATTCCCTTCCCGAATCCATCTTTCCACGCTGGCGGTTGTTTGCGCATTTGCGAGCACGAACGCGACGCTGGCGCAGGGCACCCACCTGTGGACGCAGTCGCGCTTCGAAGAGTTTGAGAAGGGCACGCCGATTGGCGTGTCGCTGACCAGCGACGGGCATCTGCGCCAGGGGCCGGCATTGCAGGAACGGGTGACGACGCCTTCGACGTTTGCGTGGTCAGTGGCCGTGGACAAGAATGGCACGGCGTATGTCGGCACCGGCTCGCCGGCCACTGTGCTCCGCGTGGGCAAAGACAACAAGCCGTTCACGCTCTTCGAATCGAAAGATTTGAGTGTGCAGGCGGTAGTGCTGGCGCCTGACGGCTCGCTGTACGCGGCGACTGTGCCCAGCGGCAAAGTGTACCGGCTGAAGGCTGATGCGGAAGCCAAGCAGGATGATTCGAGTGCGACCGCAGTCTTCGATCTGGGCATGGCTGCCGGGGGCGGCGATGCAAAGCCGCGCGAATCGCGGCCCGACGAGGCAAAGACGGAGACCCGGTCGCGCTACATCTGGGATCTGACGTTCGACGCTGCGGGGAGGCTTTATATCGCCACCGGCGCACCGGGAGCGGTGTACCGCATCGATCCCGCGAAACCGTCCGCATCGCCTGAAGTGTTCTTCAAGAGCGATGAGCAGCACATCCGCTCGCTGGCCTGGGACGCGAGGGGCAACCTGATTGCAGGCTCCGACGGCACCGGCCTGGTCTATCGCATCAGCCCGGAGGGCAAGGGCTTTGTGCTTTTCGAGGCGCCGCGCCGCGAGATCACCGCTGTGGCAATCGGCGCGCAGGGGACGATCTACGCAGCCGCCGTGGGCGACAAAGGCCACAACCCGCTTCCTCCGCTGCCGGTGCAGGGAGCCGGCGCCATCACCATCACCGTGGTGCAGCCGCAATCGCTGCAAGCGGCAAACACCAGCACTTCGCTACCCGAGGGCTCTGAAATCTACGCCCTGGCGGAGGGCCAGGCGCCGCGCAGGCTGTGGGCGGGCAAGGACGACGTCGTCTATGCTCTGGCCTCGCGTGCGGACGGCTTGCTGGCCCTGAGCGGAAACCGCGGCCACATTCTCCGGATCGCGGATGACGGCAGCTTTGCCGACGTCGCTCATCTCGAAGCGCAGCAGGGACTCTGCCTAGCCGCATCGCCAGGGCTGGAGCCCGGCACGTTTCTCATCGGCACCGGAAACACGGGGAAGCTGGTTTCGCTGGGGCCGTCGACGACTCACGAGTACGCCAGCGACGTGCTCGACGCCGGCGCCATGGCGCGTTATGGGCGCATCGAGGTCGAGCCGGGCTCGTCCGGCTACGAGCTTCAGACGCGCTCGGGCAACGTGGAGCAACCGGTACGCGGCTGGAGCGACTGGGAGCCGCTGAAGGACGGTTCCATCGCTTCACCGCCCGCGCGCTTTCTTCAGTGGAAGGCGGTGCTGCACGCGGGCGGCGCCGTGGGCAGTGTAGGCGTGAACTATCTTCCGGTGAACTCGGCTCCGGTGATCGACGACCTGGTGGTGGTGCCGGGGGCACGGCTCAATCCGCAAGGGCAGCCGCTGAACGCGCAGCAAACCATCAACATTGCATTTCCTTCATCGAACCAGAATCCATCGATTTCGTTCGACACCAGTACGAATTCGCTGCCTGCGGTGAAGGACCGCAGCGCCATCACCGTGCGCTGGGCGGCGCACGACGACAACGGCGACGACCTTGTCTATTCGCTGTATCTGCGCGGCGACGGGGAAACGGCGTGGCGTCTGCTCAAAGACCAGATCACCGACAAGGCCTATTCGTTCGACGCGACGCTCGTCCCCGACGGCGGTTACACGATCAAAGTCGTGGCATCGGATGCGCCCTCGCACACTCCGGCCGATGCGCTTACGGGCGACCGAATCAGCGACCGGTTCGAAGTGGATACGACGCCGCCGGTGATCACGGAGCTGAAAGCGGAGCGCGCGGTTTGCAAAGGCGAGTCGTGCCCGGTGCGGTTTCGGGTCACATTCACGGCCGAAGACGCCATTTCGCCGATTGCGCATGCAGAGTATTCGCTCGACGCGGGCCCGTGGCAATATATCGATCCGGTGGGCCAGCTTTCCGACTCGCGGCGCGAACACTACGATTTCGAGGCCGCGGCGCCGGCCGACAGCAAGGGCAGCGAGCACTTGATCACGGTACGCGCCTACGACCGGCACGATAACATCGGGCTGGCCAAGACGGTGATTCGCTAAATGGGCGAGTCTGATCCGGTGGAGACGGCGCGGAAGCGGCGCCGCGCTGACGGGCACATGGAAGCGGCGGGGACGAAGGCCTGAAACTCCGGGGCAGGATGCGATTCGAATTCTTTCTGGCGGCGCGCTATCTGAAGGCCAAACGGCGGCAGGCCGTTGTCGGCATCGTCACGGTGATCTCAATTACGGGCGTGGCCGCCGGCGTGGCTGCGCTGATCATTGCCCTGGCCATCACCAACGGCATGCGCCGCGACCTCCAGGACCGGCTGCTGGGCTCGACCGCGCACGTACAGCTGATGCAGGTCGATGGCAAAGGCATCCGCGACTGGGAGCCTCTGCTGGCACGGCTGCGCAGGCTGCCCCATGTCACGGCGGCCTCGCCGGGGCTCTATGAGCAGGTGCTGGTGTCGCGCGGCGCGCGCGACGGCGGGGCGCTTATTGAAGGGATCGTGCCCGACGATGAGAAGACCGTCAGCGATCTGCTCGCGACGGTCTCGCCGGATGCCATCGCCGCACTGGAGCCGCATGCTGAAGAGGCGCCGGCGCGAAGCTCGCCCTGGCCGCCGATCGTGCTGGGCCACGACCTGGCGGAGACGATCGGCGCATCGGTGGGCGATTCGGTGCTGGTGATCAGCCCGCAGGGGGAGCTGACTCCGGTGGGCATCGTCCCCAAATTCGCACGCTTCCGCCTCGCCGGAACATTTCACTCCGGGTTCTACCAGTATGACGCGCAGATGGGTTTTCTGCGCCTGGCGGACGCGCAGCGGCTCTTCGACGAGCCCGACCTGCTCTCGGTGATCAGTTTCAAAGTCGACAATCTTGACCGCGCGCCGCAAATTGCCCGCGAGATCGAACAGGCCGCCGGTAAAGGCTTCATGACCACCAACTGGACGGAGCAGAACCGCGAGTTGTTCCGCGCGCTCAAGCTCGAGCAGTACGTGACCTTCATCGTGATCGCGCTGATTGTGATCGTGGCAGCACTGAATATTCTTATCGCATTGACCATGATGGTGATGGAGAAGACGCGCGACATCGCCGTCATGATGAGCTTCGGTGTGGCTCCGGAGCAGGTGCGCCGCGTGTTCCTGCTGGAAGGCCTGCTGATCAGCCTGATGGGAACGGCGGTGGGGCTGGCCCTCGGATATATCGCGTCCTGGGCCGGAGGCCGCTATCACATTCCTCTGTCGCCCGATGTCTACTCCATCGATACGCTGCCCTTTGCCCCGCGCCCGCTCGACGGCCTGATTGTCTCCGCTGTCTCGATCGGTATTTCGCTGCTGGCCACGCTCTATCCCTCGTCGGCTGCCGCGCGGGTGCTCCCGGCCGAGGCGCTGCGCTACGAGTAAGCGGCCGCGGGGCGCAGTCCGAATGGAGATCCCAGGTCAGCCCTGCTGGCCGGGCCCATGCGGACCTTCGGCATTGATCATCCACGAAGTCCCGAACCGGTCGCGCAGCATGGCGAAACGTGGCGAAAAGAATTGAGGCGCGAGCGGCATGAAGATCTCCGCGCCCTCGGCGAGCAGGTTATAGATGCGCTCGGCCTCCTCCACACTTTTGACCGCCAGGCAAAGGTAGGCGCTGCGCATCGGCTGGAATCGCTCCGGGGGGACGTCGGCGGCCATCAGTTCCGTTTCTCCCAGCTCCATCCGCGCATGCAGGATCGCATCCTTGTTTTCGATCACGTTGCCGCGCGGCGTCGGACCCGGCATCTCGCCATGCGTCATCATCATGGTGATCTTGCCGCCGAGGTGCTTTTCGTAGAATTCGAAGGCCTGGCGGCAGTTTCCGCCGTAGTTGAGATAGGTGTTGAGCTTCATGCGCATGTCTCCTGCGGGGATGGCCGACGCTGGCCGGCGCCGGGGCACGATCATTCTACGCGGAAGGCACCGCGCCGTTTCAAGGCCGTTTTACCGCCAGGCGCACGGCGCCTCCGCGCGGTCACGATTGCGGCGACGGCACCACCATTGCTAAGATTTGCCAATCTCCAGGAGGCATCATGCCAAGGTACGTCATCGAGCGGGAGATTCCCGGCGCCGGGAGTTTCTCAAGCGAGCAGCTGAAGGCGATTTCGCAAACTTCGTGCGGAGTTTTGCGCACGCTGGGACCGCAAATCCAGTGGCTCGAGAGCTACGTGACCGACGACAAGATCTACTGCGTGTATATTGCGCCCGACGAAGCCACGGTGCGCCAGCACGCCGAGCAGGGCGGTTTTCCGGCCAACCGCATCTCCGTGGTGCGGACGATCATTGACCCAACGACGAGCGAGTGACGGGCCGCCGGCCGTTTGCAAACGCCGGCTTGCGGAGAGATGAAACGCGCGGGCTCACTGGGGCGTAATGATGCCTCCGAGGGCATGGCGCGGGGGCAGCACAATGCCGCGGTGATCGACCGCCTGCGCCGGACCGCCGACGGAGCCGGGGAGGCCAGGCCGTTCGATCAGCGCTCCGCCGCAGGCCGGGCACCAGTCGGCTTGCGTGTCCGGCGCGAGAACGGCATGGCAATGGGTGCAGACGCGGTCCATGAAGAGATGGTACCGCGCAGCGGTCACGCAGCGGGCCGAAGCAAGTGGGCGATGCCGCTGGCCCAGGTGTGAATCGCATCCCAGTCGCGGATGTCGATGGCGGGCATTTTGCGCAGGGGCGATACGGGCAGATGACGCAGCAGGCTGAACGGAAAGCCCATGCGCTGGGGATCGAACCGGCCGCCGAAGACCTTGACCTCGGCGGGGCCGAGCCATGGATGCTTCGCCAGTTCTTTCTCCGCCTGCGACTGCGCCGATGTGAAGTCCGCGGGGTCAAGCCTTACCGGGCCCAA
>Ga0335073_10015958_pt1 | contig 10499 bp, 9 predicted proteins | sample Lox_Sample_22_FD_207093 | JGI IMG/M metagenome (GOLD analysis project Ga0335073, IMG submission 207093) | Soil microbial communities from Loxahatchee National Wildlife Refuge, Florida, United States - Lox_Sample_2.2 | ecosystem: Environmental > Terrestrial > Soil > Wetlands | place: USA: Florida...
GCCCGGACCGGCCGGCCGTCCCGACCCCGCCGACCCCGGCCCCGTCCCCGCCGGGCTCAACCGGATCAACCTGACCGAGCCGCTCAGCACCTGGCTCGAGCTGACGAACCGGCCCGGCGAGATCTCCGGCACCGGCGCGGGCGGGCCCGCCGACGCCGCCACCTGCCGCCAGCTCACCGACATCCTCGCCCGCAGCCCCAAAACCCGCTGGTGCATCACGCTGACCGACCCCGCCGGCCGCGCCGTCGCCCACGGCTGCGCCCGGGCCGGCCCCGGACCCCCCGGCAGCGACAAACGCGCCTGGCTCGCATCGGTCAAGATCACCCCGATCCAGACCGGCGGCTGCGCCCACCCCGACGAAACCCACGGGTACCGGCCGGCCCCGAAACTCCGCCACAAGGTCAAGATCCGCAGCCCCCGGTGCGGGTTCCCCGGCTGCCGAAGATCGGCCTGGCGCTGCGACGACGACCACACCATCCCCTACCACCAGGGCGGACGGACCTGCGAATGCAACGTGCACCCGCTCTGCAGGTATCACCACCAGGCCAAACAAGCCCCCGGCTGGCACCTGGCCCAGCCCGAACCCGGCGTCCTGATCTGGACCACACCCAGCGGCCGCACCTACACCGTCACACCCGAGCCCTACCCGGTCTAGCCGACCACCTTGCCGGGGCGGTCAGCGGCCTCGCGAAGCTGCCCGCGGGCACCCTGCAAGCAGCCTTCGCTGCTCCCTCCCGGGATGCGGCATCGGCGGCGCGAATCTGCGAGTTTCGGGACGGCCGTGTACGGGAGCTTCCACGGTCAGCGCAGGCCGCGGCGGAGCGTGACACCGGCGATCACGAGGCAGGTGAGGTCGAACGACGCGAGGATGACCGCGATCCGCAGCAGCGGCCCGGCCTGCCAGCCGGAAAGCATGATCGTGCGGATGCCGTTGATCGCGTACGTCATCGGGTTCAGTCGGGCCACCGCCGCCATCCAGCCGGGCATCAGCGCGAGCGGTACCAGCGCGCTGCTGGCGAACGTGAGCGGCAGGCTGGCGAAGCCCGTGATCGGGAAGAACTGCGAGTGGCTCCGCAGCCCGAACGCCAGCCCCACCGACAGCGCCGTGATCCCCGCGCCGAACAGCGCCCCGATGACCAGGCACGCGGCGATCCCGGTCAGGCCGGCCGGGTACCTCACGCCCGTCGCGTACGCGGCCACCAGGATGATCAGGCCCTGCGCCCCGGTGAGAACGGCCAGATAGACGAACCTGCTTGTGACCATCGAGAGCCGAGTGGCCGGGGCGGCGAGCATACGCACCAGGAACCCCGACTCGCGGTCGAACAGCAGCTCAACCCCGCCTTGCAGGCAGGCGTTGAACGTGGTCATCACGACCGCGCCTGCCGTCATGAAGCGCAGGTAGCTGCCGCCGGGCACCGCCGAGGACTGGGCCATCTGGGCGAACAGGTGCCCGAACAACAGCAGCCACACCATCGGCTGGGCCAGGAAGGCGAGCATCGCGAGCCTTTCCCGGCGCAGCCGGCTGAACCACCGGCCGAGCAGTACCCGGTGTTCCTGCCACACGGCGTTCAGCGTCATGAGGACACCAGCTGATCTACGGCGGGCTGCCCGGCGAGGTCCTGGCCGGTCGCGGCGAGAAATACGTCATCAAGCGTCGCGGCGCGGTATTGCTCCTTGAGGCCGGCCGGGGTGCCGGTCGCGCGGATCCGGCCGCGGTCGATGATCGCGACGCGGTCGCAGAGCCGGTCCGCCTCGTCCAGATAGTGCGTGGTCAGCACGATCGTGCTGCCGGTTTCGCGGATCTGGCGAACGTAGTCCCACAGGGCGCGGCGGGCGGAGATGTCAAGGCCAAGCGTGGGCTCGTCGAGGAACAGCACGGCCGGCACGTTGACCAGGCTCATCGCGACCTCCAGCTTGCGACGCATGCCACCGGACAGATCTCGCGCCAGCTTGCCCCGGTGCTCGTCCAGGCCGGCCTGTCGCAGCAACTCGGCGGCACGGCACCGGCCCTCCTTGGCGGATAGGTGGTACATGCCGGCCATGAACGTGACGTTCTCCTGCGTGGTCAGCAGCGGGTCCACGGTGCGGTCCTGCGGGACCCAGCCGGTCACGGCGCGGACCTGCCTGGCGCTGGCCGCGACGTCCAGGCCAGCCACTCGGGCCCGGCCCGCGGTCGGGCGCAGCAGGGTCAGCAGGATCCGCATGGCGGTGGTCTTGCCCGCGCCGTTCGGGCCGAGCAGGCCGAAGATCTCGCCCCGGTGAACCGTGAAGCTCACCCCATCCAGCGCGGTCGTCGCGCCGAACGTCCTGGTGAGGTCCTCCGCCTCGGCAGCGGGCTCAGCTTCAGCTCTGGAGCTCATAGTCGTTCTCGTTTACCTGGATGAGCAATCCTTCCGGATCGCGGACGGTGAACGAGCGTCCGAACGACTCGTCGACGATTTCGGTCTCCGGCTCGTATCCGGCGGCGCGAAGGCGCTCGATGACGTCCTCCAGCAACTCCTCGGACTGGAAGCACAGCTCGGCGCGCTTGTTGATGCTGCCGTCCTCCGGCGCGTAATGCAGGGCCAGGCCCGTGCCGGGCGTACCGGACAGCTCCGTCCACACCGAAGGGCCGCGGCGCGGCTTGCGGCTGGTGAAGTCGTGCGTTAGGCCCAGAGCCAGGTAGAACCTGCGGGCCGCGTCCATGTCTTTCACATATCTGATCGTCATCGGGCGCATCGCTAATCGATCCTCCTGTGCTGCTCGCCCGGCTGCCCTTCGGCCAGCCGGCTCAGATAGGCCCGCAGCGCGTGCTCGACCAGCTCAGACAGCGAAATGGACTCATCGATCGCCGCGTGCTTGACCTCCCGCACCAGGTCCGGCGGGAGGTACACGTTGAACTGCTGTCTAGCTACCATGCAAGGATGCTAGCAATCTAGGAAGCTCGCCAGCAACGGGCGCGGCAGCGCTCTGTTGCGGGCGGCAGGCCCTCAGGCTTGTTCGGAGGGCCGGTACGGCGGGGTGTTGTCCAGGACGATCAGCGGCAGCGGGCCGGCCAGGTCCTCGGGCGCGGCCGGCGAGTAGGCGAAGTTCCTGGCCCGGGCGCCGCCGTCGACGACCAGGTCGGTGCCGGTGATCAGCCGGGCGTAGTCCGAGCACAGCCAGGCCACGGCGTGGCCGATGTCGGTCGGCGTCCCGGTCGTCCCCATCGGGATCATCGGCGCCCGCTGCCCGGACCACCGGACCGGCCGGCGCCACGGCTCGTCACCGGTGGGCCCGCCGAGCCCGCCGCCGCGCTGGTTCAAGATCCCGCCCGGGCTCAGGCCGGCCCGGGCCCGCTCGGCGATCAGCTCGGGGTTGTCCGGGTTCGGCGCGGTCGGGGTGAAGCTGTTCACCCGGATGCCGTACGGCGCCAGGTCCATGGCGGCGGCGCGGACGAAGTTGTTCACCCCGCCCTTGTTGAACGCGTAGGCGATGATGCCCGGCGACGAGGTCCAGCCGTTGGACGAGGAGATGCAGACGATCGAGCCCCTGATCCCGCGCTCGGCCATCGCCCGGCCCACGTGCTTGGTGTTGAGGAAGTAGCCCAGCGAGGAAACCCGCACCGCACGCTCGAAGAACTCGGCGCTCTCGTCGAGCACGCCGCGGCCGCCCAGCAGCGCCGCGTTGTTGACCAGGATGTCGACGCGGCCCCACCGCTCGAGCACCTCGCCGACGTAGCGCTGCACCGTCGCCTCGTCGGTCACGTCGCCGGGCGCGGGCATGGCCTCGCCGCCGTTGCGCTCGATCCGGGCCAGGCACGCCTTGATCGCCGCCTCGTCCACGTCGTTGCACGCCACCTTCGCGCCGTACCTGGCCAGGGCCAGCGCGATGCCGCTGCCGATGTTGGGCCCGACGCCGGTGACCAGCGCCACCTTGCCTTCCAGCGATATCTCCAACGATCAGACTCCTGAGTTGACTGGCTGACTTCGGCGGGACCGGCCGGTCATGCGCCGGACGGCGCCCGCGACCAGGCGACCGGCACCGACCGGCCCGACCACGGCGCCCAGCCGAACGGCCGGAACACCATGGAGATCGCGGCGTTGCCCGCGCCCGCGACCAGGATCGGGATGTCCCTGGCCGACGGCATCATCGGGAACGGCGTGCCGGCCTGCGCCGGGTCGCCCACCGGGCCATCGCCCTTGCCCGCGGCGGCCAGGTCGGCGCGGTCGCGCACCGCGTGCTCGAACAGCCATCGCTGCACGTCGGCCCGGCCGTAACCGTGCCGCCCGAACAACTGGGCGTGCTCCGGGCCGAGGACCAGGCCGCCGCTGGAATGCCCGCCGCCCAGGTAGGCGCCCATCCGCGCCAGCGTGTCGGCGAAGTCGGTCAGCACGGCCACCGGGTCGTCGGTCCCGCGGTTGTCCACGTACTCGCAGGTCCGGATCAAGACGGCCGAGACCGCGTCCACCCCCGGCTCGAGGCCGCCGGCCACGCTGAACGGCTCCCACGGCGACGCCTCCTCGTTCTCGCCGAGGCACACCGACCACCGCCCGGGCAGGCCCTGGGTCGCCTGCTCCAGCTCATGCGGGCGGATCCCGTAGCCGTTGCGCACGATCAGCCCGATGGCCCGCGCGATCGTCGCGTTCGCGCGGAACCCGGGGCCGAACACCCCGCCCTCGCAGTTGATTTCCAGGCGGGACCGGACCGGGCCGTTGACCACGATCAGCGGGGACGGGCCGCTGGTCGACTGCCAGGCGCCGCGGGCCGAACGCTCGAGGTTCACCGCCTCCCACGCGGCCAGCACCAGCGGGAAGTAGTCCGGCTTGCAGCCGGCCATGATGGCGTTCGCCGCGGCCTGGGCCACGGTGATGCTGCGGCCGAGATGCGGGGCGGTGCCGATGATCTCCTCCGCCCCGCGCGGGGTCGTGGCCAGGAACGCCCCGACGCCGCGGCTGGTGGCGGGCACGACCGGGAGCCCGTCGGTCCAGCCCTGCTCGTAGCAGTACTCGATGACGTCCTTGGCCTGTTCGACCGGATCGCCGGCCGCCTCCGCCGGGTCGGCGGCCGTCGTCATGAGGCCGCGGCCATGGCGCCGCTGGTCAGCATCGCGACGATCTCGGGCACCGCCGCCGCGGCCTTGTCCCGCACGCCGCCGGGCGTGAGGTTCGCCATCGGGTGCGGCACGGTCAGGTAGTGATAGCCGGGTACCCCGCGCACGCGGGCCATCGCGTCGGCGCTGGCCGTGAACGCGTCGGTGCAGACGACGACGGCCGGGACGCCGGACTGCTCCAGGATGATCCCGTCGGCGACCGCGGACGCGCTGCAGGACCCGCAGTCGCCGACGCCCACCACCACGACATCGCACCCGGCGCGCAGGTCGTCCAGGATCGGCTCCGGCGCGGTGTTGGTGATGTCGGGCTTCTTCCTCGCCACGACGGCGCGCACGCCGTGCTGCTCGGTCAGCACCCGCCCGACCTGGTCAAGGAATTGCTCGGCGTTGCGCTTGGTGTTGGCGAGAAGCCCCAGCCGCAGGCCGGACAGGCTGTCCGGGCGGTCCGCCAGCGTCGCCGGCGCGCGCTGCGCGTCGGCGGCCGGGCCGAGCGTGGGGTCGATGATGCTGTCGAACACTGCGCTCTCCTCCGGTACCGGGGCGTCCGGGCACGAGGCAACCCCGCTGCAGGCGACGTTACGGCCGTTGCGGCACCGACGGCCAGCCGGCTTCCGCGACACGGAATCTCGATAGTCTGGCGTAATGGTCGAAATGGTGCGGACCACCCGCATGCGCCTGTTCCGGGCGCTGGCCGGGCCCGGCTACGGCGCCGCGGTCCGGCTGCTCTGGGAGACCAGCAGGCCGCTGGCCTTCGCGGTCGGCGCCTACGCCGCCGCCGCGTCGGTGCTCCCGAACCTGGTCCTGATCGCGGCCGGCCACGTTGTCGGGGACATCCCGGCCTCGGCCAGGGACGGGATGAGCTCGGCGGCCGGGCACCGGCTGGCGGCTGCGCTCGCCGCCGCCGGGGCCGCCTACGCCGCCGCGCTGCTGCTCGGCCCGGCCCAGTCCGCGCTCGGCTCGGTGGTGAAGTGGCGGCTGATCTACCGCACCCAGGACCGGCTGATGACCGCGGTGTGCGGGCCCGCCGGGATCGGCCACCTCGAGGACCCGGCGGTGCTCGATGACCTGGAGCTGGCTCAGGGCCAGCTGGTCAACCCGCGGCCGGCGGACGCGCCGATGACCCTGGCCCTGGTGATCAGCAACCGGGCCAGCGGCCTGTTCGCGTGCGCCGTGCTGGCCTCCTGGCGCTGGTGGCTGGGCCTGGGGATGCTGGTCATGTGGATGGCGGTCCGCCGCCCGCAGCTGGCGTTAATCCGGGAGCAGGGCGCGATGTTCGCGGCCAGCTCCGAGCCGATGCGACGGGCCTGGTACCTGAGCCAGCTGGCCGCCCGGCCTGCCGTGGCCAAGGAGTCCCGGGTGTTCGGCCTGGGCGGATGGCTGGTCGAGCGCTATAAGGCCCAGTGGCTGCTGGCAATGAGCGGGCCCTGGGGCGTGCTACGCCGGCTGGACGCCGCGGTGGCGATGCTGTCGGTCCCGGTGCTGGCCGCCTTTGCGGTTGGCTGCGGGTACCTGGGCCTGGCCGCCTATCACCACCAGATCGGCCTGGGCACCCTGGCCGTCATGCTGCCGATGCTGGCGGCGACCACGCCGGTCGGCGACATCTCCTGGGACGACGTGGACCTGGCCTTCATGGTGCAGGGGCTGCCCCGGGCGCGCAAGCTGGAGGCCGAGCTGGCCCCGGGCGACCAGATGTCCGGCACGCTGCCGGCGGCCGGGCGGCCGGCCCGCGACATCCGGTTCGAGCGGGTGCGGTTCCGTTACCCGGGTGCCGGCCGCGACGTCTTCGACGGCCTGGACCTGGTCATCCCGGCGGGCGGGTCCACCGCGCTGGTCGGGATCAACGGCGCGGGGAAGACGACGCTGGTCAAGCTGCTGGCCCGGCTGCACGACCCGACCGGCGGCCGGATCCTGGTGGACGGCGAGGACCTGGCCGGGCTCCGCCCCGGCGAGTGGCAGCGGCAGGTGGCCGTCGTGTTCCAGGACTTCGCCCACTACCCGCTCACGGCCAGGGAGAACGTCGGCCTGGGGGCGCCCGCGCACCTGGCCGACGCCGACGGGCTTGACGTGACGGCCCGGCGCGCGGGCGCCCTGGACACCGTGGCGTCGCTCCCGGACGGCTGGGACACGGTGCTGTCGCGCAGCTACCCCGGCGGCGTCGACCTGTCCGGCGGGCAGTGGCAGCGCATAGCGCTGGCCCGCGCGCTGTTCGCGGTGCGCCACGGCGCCACGGTGCTGGTGCTCGACGAGCCGACCGCGTGGCTGGACGCCCGGGGCGAGGCCGACTTCTTCGACCGGTTCCTCGACATCACGGCGGGAAGCACGACGCTGATCATCTCGCACCGTTTCTCCACCGTTCGCCGCGCGGACCACATCTGCGTGCTCGACCAGGGACGGGTGCTCGAGCAGGGCGATCACGAGTCGCTGCTCGCGGCCGGGAACCGCTACGCCCAGCTGTTCCGGCTGCAGGCGGCGCGGTTCGGGGAGAGCGCGACGTGAGCGGCGACGCGGCCCGGGTGTGGCGCGGCATCGCCGCCTGGGGCTGGCGGGCGGCGCCGTTCTGGACCGTCTACACCGGCGTCGTGCTGATCGCGAACGCCGTCTGCTCGGTGCTGTACCCGGTGGGCTTCGCGCTGGTGATCGACGCCTCGCTGCGGCGCCAGCCGGGCGGCGTGGTCCTCGGCGTGGCCGGGGTGGCCGCCTTGTACACGCTGGCCTGGGCACTGGCCATGCTGGCCGGCTCGTCCGGCTTCTACCTGTCGAACTCGGTGAGCCTGTACCTGTCGATGCGGGTGGCCGGCCAGCTCAACGCGGTCAGCGGCGTGGATCACCTGGAGCGGCCCGCGTACCTGACCGAGCTCGACCTGCTGCAGCAGAACATCCGGCTGCTCGGGAACGGCCCGCGCCAGGTACTGCTGGTGTTGCAGGTCCTTGTGCGCACGGTCGGGATCGTGGTGATCCTGGCGGTGATCTTCCCGCCGCTGGCCGTGCTGCCGCTGTGCGCCGCCGCCCCGGTCGCGGGCGAGCGACTCTCGGTCTGGCTGCGGCAGCGCTGCGACGAGCGGCTGGCCGACGACCGGCGGCTGGCCGACGAGCTGTTCTCGCTGGCGACCTCGGCCGGGCCGGCCAAGGAGTTGCGGGTCTTCGGGGCCGCGGCGCCGCTGCGCGCCCGGCACGCCGCGCTGGCCCGGCGGGTGAACGCCGGCACCGCCCGGGCGGCGGTTCTCGGCGGGCTGCTCGGCGCGGCCGGCTGGCTGATCTTCGCGGCCGGCTTCGTGACCGGGATCGCGGTGGTCGCGGTGCGAGCCGCCGACGGCGTCGCGACCGTCGGCCAGGTGGTGCTCGCGGTCACGCTCATCCAGCGGGCACAGCTCCAGGTCGGCCAGGCCGCGGCCGCCTTCGGCCAGCTGCTCACCACGGCCCGGACCGCGCGGCGGCTGCTGTGGCTCGAGGACTACGCCGCCGCCGACCGGGCCGCGCAGAGCGCCGCGGGCCGCGCCCCCGCGCCGGCGACCCTGCGCAGCGGCCTCACGCTGCGCAACGTCAGCTTCGGCTACCCGCCGGACGGGCCCGCGGTGCTGAAGGGGGTCGACCTGCACCTGCCCGCGGGCTCGGCCGTCGCCCTGGTCGGGGAGAACGGCGCGGGCAAGACCACCCTGGTCAAGCTGCTCACCGGCATGTACCGGCCGACGGCGGGCGAGGTGCTCGTCGACGGGGAGCCGCTGGCCGGGATCGACCTCGCCGCCTGGCGGGAGCGGACCTCGGCCGCCTTCCAGGACTTCGTGCACTACGAGCTGCTGGCCGGCGAGACCGTCGGCGTCGGGGACCTGCCGCGGCTCGACCACGAGCCCGCGCTCGGCCGGGCGCTGCACCGGGCCGACGCCGCGGCGGTCGCCGGCGAGCTGCCCGACGGGCTGGCCACCCCGCTGGGCCGCTCGTTCGCCGGCGGGCAGGAGCTGTCCGGCGGGCAGTGGCAGCGGCTTGCCCTGGCCCGCGGCATGATGCGCGAGGAGCCGCTGCTGCTGATCCTGGACGAGCCGACCGCCAGCCTCGACGCGCTCACCGAGGCGGCCCTGTTCGAGCGCTACCTGGCCGCGCGCAAGCTGGCCGCCCGGACCGGCGCGATCACGCTGCTGGTCTCGCACCGGTTCTCCACGGTGCGGATGGCCGACCTGATCGTGGTGCTGGACCAGGGCCGGGTCGCGGCGAGCGGCGACCACGACACGCTGATCCGGGCCGGCGGCCTGTACGCCGAGCTCTACGAGATGCAGGCCCGGTCCTACCGCTGACCGTGCCGCCCGGCCGGGTTCGGCTCGCGCCCGCTCACCCGGTCCGCTAGCATGAACCTGCCATGATGCGCGCGCTGCTTCTTCGCGGCCGCGGCGAGGCCCGGTAACAGCCGGTCGGCCCCTCGCCGCGGGCTGCTCTGTCGCGCCGACCGCTTCCCCTTCGGCCTTTCCCGTCAGGAGCAGCAGCGCCATGAGCAATCCGAGCAGCCAGCGTCCCTCCGGCATGCCGTGCCACCGTTACCGCCCGTTCCCGCCCGTTGACCTGCCCGACCGGCGGTGGCCGGCGCGGACGATCACCGCCGCGCCGCGGTGGCTGTCCACCGACCTGCGCGACGGCAACCAGGCCCTGATCGACCCGATGAACGCGGCCCGCAAGCAGGCCATGTTCGACCTGCTGGTACGCATGGGCTACAAGGAGATCGAGGTCGGGTTCCCGGCGGCCAGCCAGACCGATTTCGACTTCATCCGCGGCCTGATCGAGCGCGGGGCCGTACCCGGCGACGTCCGCATCTCGGTACTGACCCAGGCCAGGGAGGAACTGATCGAGCGGACCGTGCAGTCGCTGGTCGGCGCGAAGCAGGCCACCGTGCACCTCTACAACGCCGCGGCGCCGATCTTCCGCCGGGTGGTGTTCGGCTGGGATGGCGACGGGCGCGCCGAGTGCCGGGCGGTGGCCGTCGAGGGCACCCGCGCGGTGATGAAGTTCGCCGAGAGCTACCTGCCCGGCACCGACTTCGGCTACGAGTACTCGCCGGAGATCTTCATGGACACCGAGCTCGATTTCTCCCTGGAGATCTGCGAGGCGGTGATGGACGTCTGGCAGCCCGAGGGCGGCCGGGAGATCGTGCTCAACCTGCCCTGCACGGTGGAGCGGTCCACGCCGAACGTCTACGCGGACCAGATCGAGTGGATCAGCCGCCGGCTGACCAGGCGCGAGCACATCGCGCTGTCGGTGCACACCCACAACGACCGGGGCACCGCTACCGCGGACGCCGAGCTCGCGGTGCTGGCCGGCGCGCAGCGGATCGAGGGCTGCCTGTTCGGCAACGGCGAGCGCTCCGGCAACGTCGACCTGGTGACGCTGGGGCTGAACCTCTACAGCCAGGGCATCGACCCGATGATCGACTTCAGCGACATCGACG
>Ga0335073_10015959_pt1 | contig 10498 bp, 6 predicted proteins | sample Lox_Sample_22_FD_207093 | JGI IMG/M metagenome (GOLD analysis project Ga0335073, IMG submission 207093) | Soil microbial communities from Loxahatchee National Wildlife Refuge, Florida, United States - Lox_Sample_2.2 | ecosystem: Environmental > Terrestrial > Soil > Wetlands | place: USA: Florida...
GGCGTGGTCACGCTGATCCTCGGGATCATCGTGACCATCCATCCGAGCACCTCGCTCAACGTGATCGCCGTGCTGATCGGCATCCTCGTGATCGTCTCAGGCATCTTCCAGCTGATCCGCGTGTTCGACAGAGCCGAACAGCATCGCGTGTGGCTGGGGATCTCGGGCCTGCTCTTCGTGGTGATTGGCGTCGTGCTGATCCGTCACCTGCACCTGACTGTCGCCGCCATCGGCCTGCTCGTCGGCATCACGTGGATCGTCCAGGGGATCGCGATGCTGATCGCCGCGTTCAGCGGCGCGCGCGAGGGACCCGTCTGGTGGGGGATTTTCGGCGCCATCAGCCTGATCGCCGGGATCGTGGTCACGGCGAGCCCGGTCTCGTCGGTCACGGTGCTCGCGGTCCTGATCGGGATCTGGTTCATCATCATGGGCCTGTTCGAGATCATCGGCTCGTTCATCATTCGGCGTGCTCTTTCGGAGGCCGCGCGGCAGTCGCCGTCGCCATGGTCTGCTGATGAGGGATCCGCATCGCGATGACCAGGCCGATCAGGGTGATCACCAGCAGTATCACCACGGATAGCGCGTACGTCTTGTTGCCCGGGAGCAGGGCGGACGCCACGACCGACCCAGCGAGGGCGACCCCCAGGGACGAGCCCAGGTTAGAGACGCTGCGCGATAGCCCGGAGATGTCGCCCTGGTCCCGTTCAGGGAAGGCCGACTGAACGACGTTGACCGACGAGGTCAGCATCGCCCCGATGCCGATGCCCATGAGCAGCAGCCCGGGCGCGGCCGCGATGTCGGGCGAGTCCTTCCGGACGAGAGCCAGCAGCAGCACCATCCCGAGCGCCGTCACCGCGAAGCCGACCCGGATGAGCCAGCGCTGCGAGTGCCGCAGCGCGAACCGCTCGGCCAGGGCCGAGGCGAGCAGGATGCCCGCCGTCGCGGGCGTGAGGACTAGGCCGGTCTTGATCGCGCTGTACCCCCGCTCCTCCTGCAGGAAGACCGACAAGACGAAGAACGTGCCCTGCAAGGTGAGCCACTGGATGAGCTGTGTTCCCATGCCGAGGTTGGCGACCCGGCTGGCGAACATCCGCAGCGGGATCAGCGGGACCTTGCCCTTCTTCTCGCGGGAGCGAAGGTGCAGCACGAACCAGGCGAGGATGGCCACCCCGACGGCGACGAACAGCCATACGGGCGACACGCCGCCCTTGGGTATGACCACCGTGCCGCCGACGGTGAAATTCTCCCGGCTGGCGAACCAGCCGTAGGTGCTTGACTGCAAGATGCCGAGGACCACGAAGAACAGGCCGACGGCGCACAAGGCCGCGCCGGCCACGTCGAAGGCTGGCTTCGGACCTGTGATGCCGGGATCGGTGATCCGCGGCGTGAGCAGGAGGATCACCACCACGACGAGCACCTGCGCGATGAACGACGCCCGCCAGCTGATCGCGCTGGTGATCACGCCGCCGACCAGCGGCCCGGCCGCGGCGCCGAGGCCGGCGGCGCCGCTGATGATGCCGAAGTTCTTCGCCCGCGACCGCGTGTCGGGGAAGGCGACCGTGACCAGGATGTAGATGGGCGGGATCATCAGCGCCGAGCCGATTCCCTCGAGCGCCGAATACCCGAAGATCATCAGCCCCAGCCCTTGCGCGAACGCCGCGATCAGCGCGCCGGCGCCGTAGATCGCCAGGCCCATAATGAAGCAGCGCTTGCGGCCCCAGATCTCCGTCAGCTTGCTGCCGGGGATCATCAGGGAAGCCATGGTCAGGGTGAACAGCGTGATCGTGGTCTGCAGTCCGACCACGGTCGTGTTCAGGTCCTTGGCGATGGAACTGATGGCTACGTTCATGTTGGACGCGGCGTAGCTCGCGGTGAACTGCGCGAGCGCGAGCGGCACGATCATCGCCTGGGCGGCCGCGGGCGGGCGGGGTTGTGAAGATGTCGGCATGGCGTGGTCCTTCGCTGTTGTCCGCCAGTCCGGGTTCATCTTCCCGGCGCCAGCGCCAGCGCGCCTCACTCGATCAGGATGACCTCCGCGGAATGCGCCCTTCCGCTCACCCGCCGGGGGTGTGGTGCGCGCCACCCGGCCCGGCTGAACTGGGACTGTCTGCGCTCGACGCGGCAACGAAAGGAGACGTTATGGCAGACCTGATCGTCATCGGGTACCCGGACGAGACCACCGCGGCACTCGCCGCCGATGAGGCTCGCGTGCTCGCCAAGGACCTGATCATCCAGCCCGACGCGATCGCGACCATCGTCCGCGACAAGGAAGGCAAGTACCACACCCAGACCACGCACCACGCGGTCGGGGCCGGGGCGACCTGGGGCCTGTTCTGGGGCCTGCTGTTCGGCCTGCTGTTCTTCATCCCGGTCTTCGGGATGGCGATCGGCGCCGGACTGGGCGCGCTGATGGGGAAGATCACCAAGTCGGGGATCGACAAGGAGTTCCAGGACCAGGTGCGTGACCTGATCCAGCCGGGAACCTCGGCGCTGTTCCTGATGCTCGAGAAGGTCACCCCCGACAAGGCGGTCGAGGCCATGAGCAAGTACGGCGGGACCGTGCTGAAGACCTCGCTGTCGAAGGAAGGCGAGGCGCAGCTGCAAGAGGCCCTGCACGGCGGGAAGGCAGCGCAAAGCTGACCGGCCGCCTTGAATGGTCTGCCGGCGGTCCCGGCCGTGGTATTCGCCTGCGGCCGGGACCTTCGGCTGGCAATTGCGCGGGACTATCTCATCAGGTCCGTAAATCGGCGCAAATGCGGCGCGCTGATGAGGACGACAGTCCCGGATGGATAGGGCGGGTGCCAGATTTACGCGCGTATGGCCCGGTACCTGGTTGTGCCGAGTCCTCACGGAACTGGTACAGGACTGCCAGACCTGGTAGTATCCGCCGCTTCACGGCAACCGTAGACTCATGCCGCCGACAAAGAACATATCGCATGCAGGGTGTGCGGCTAGCGCTTTCGCTAGCGTCTATTTCGGGGGGAATAGATGACCTCGCGCATGGAGACGGGAGATGACCGGGCGCCCGCCGCGGATAACCCGGAGCCGCTCCTGATGGCAAAGTTGTCGCCACCGGAACTGCAGAATTGGATAGTGCCGCGCCCGAGAATTAGCCGGATAATCGAAAAGGGCGTGCAGCAGGGCACCGTGACCGTCATTTCCGGGCCGCCGGGAGCAGGCAAGACAGTGGCCATGGCGCAGTGGCTGGCGGCCAGCCGCTGGCCTGGGCCGGTCGCCTGGCTCGCGCTCGACGAGTACGACAACGTCGGCGACCGGTTCTGGCGTAACCTGGCGGCGGCCCTGGCCAGTGCGGGCATCAAGATGCCCGCGGAAGGGCTTGTCGATGGCCGGGACGGGCCGCTGCTCATCGCGTCGGCGCTGGCGGCCAAGCAGCCGCCCGCCGCGCTGGTCCTCGACGACCTGCACCTGCTCCACGCGCCCGATCTCGCCGCCGGACTTGGGTACCTGCTCAGGCACGCCAAGCCCGGGCTGCGCGCGGTGGTCGGCACCCGGACCGACCAGCCGCTGCCGCTGCACCAGTACCTGCTGTCGGGGGACCTGACCGAGATACGCGCCGGCCACCTGGCCTTCACCGGGCCCGAGACCAGGGCGCTGCTCGAGCGGCATGACGCGGCGGGATACCGCGACGCGCTCATGCCGCTGGTGAAGCGGATGGAAGGGTGGGCGACAGGGCTGCGCTTCGTCGCGATCGCGCTGGGCGCCGACCGCGCCGCGGCGGATATCGACCCCAGCGACGTCGACCAGCTGATCACCGGGTACCTGATCAGCGAGGCATACGGCACGCAGCCCTCGCAGACGCAGGACGCGCTGCTGCGCACGAGCGTCCCCGAGCAGATCACCCCAGACCTGGCGCGCTTCCTCGCGGATCCAGGCCACGGCGCGGTCGCGCTGCCCGAACTCGTGCGTGCCAACCTGTTCCTGAAGCCAGCCGGCGGCACCTGGTACCGCTATCACCCGCTCTTCCGCGACGCGCTCCTCGCGACGCTCAAGGACCAGCACCCGGCGCTGCTCGCCGACCTGCGCCGGCGGACCGCCGAGTGGCACCGCGAGCACGGACGCCTGGCCGATGCCGTGCGGTACGCCGCCGGGGCCGGTGACGGCAGGCTCGCGGCGCGGATCGTCGTCGACGAGCTGGCCGTCGGCCGTCTGCTCGACCCCGATCGCGGCCAGGCGCTGGCGGGCGCCCTTGCCTGCCTTCCCGAGCCCGCGGCACGTGCCCGGTCCTGGGAGTGCGTGACCGCCGCTGCTCGCGCCGTCGCCCGTCGGGAGCATGCGCGGGCCGCCGCCTGGCTCGGCCGCGCGGACGAGGTGCTGCGACGGCTGCCGCTGGATGAGGAGATCACGTCGCGGCTCGCGGTGTCCCTGATCCGGGCCGCGCTGGCCCGCCGCGACGGGAACATGCCGGCCCTCGCCGAGGCGGCGGCCGAGCAGGGCAGCGTGCTGAGCCGCATGCCCGCCAGTGTCGTATCAAGTCACCAGGAGCTGGCGCTGCAGCTCATGTCCGATCGAGGCGAGGCGGCGCTGTGGCTCGGCCACTTCGACGAAGCGGGAAAGGTCCTGGCGCAGGCCGTCGCGTCGCCGTGCCCGGAGGCGGCCGCCGGAGTGCGTGCCGGCTGTCTTGGCCGGCTCGCGCTCGCCGAGGCGCTTGGCGGGCGGCTCGTCCGCGCCGCTGAACTCGCGGGCAAGGCCGCCTCGCCCGTCGCGGGGTCCGCCGACCACGCGGCCGACGAACCGCCGCCGAACGTGCCCGCTGACATCGCGCTCGCCTGGGTGCATCTCGAGCGCGGCGAGCTGCCCCGGGTGCGCGCCCTGCTGCGGCGGGTCGACGCGGGCCTGCAGTTGACCCATGACCGGGCGGCCGGCGCGGTCGCGAGCCTGGCGGCCGCGTGGCTGCACCTAGCCGAAGGCCGCACCGAGGGCGCCGTCGCGATGCTTGAGCAGGCGCGGGACGGCTGGCCCGCGCCTGCCTGGCTGGACCGCAGGATCTCGCTGGCGCAGGCGCGGGCGCAGGCGCTGGCCGGCGACACGGCGGCCGCGCTGGACGCGGTGGACCGGTGCGGCCTCACCGCGGAGCTGGACACCACGACGGCGCGGGCATACGCCTGGGCCGCCGCGGGCAACATCGCGGCCGCGCGGCGCGAGCTCGGTCACGTCTTCAAGGCCACCGCGGCCGAGCCCGCCAGGGAGCTGGATCGCGATGTGCTCGACGCCCTGCTGCTCGACGCCCGGCTCCATTACGCGACCGACGACAGCGCGGCCGGGCGCGCCTCGCTCACGCGGGCGCTGCGCGTCGCCCGCGGCGAGGATGTCCGGCTGCCGTTCGAGATGGAGCACTCCTGGCTGTTCCCTGTGCTGCGGGCCGATGCCGAACTCGCGCGCAGCTACCGCGCCCTGTCCCAGGCCGATCCGCAGCTCGAGAGCGGCGCGCTGCGGTCACTGGGCTCGGCGATGGCCGAACCGGCGATGGTCGAGCCGTTGACCGAGCGGGAACAGGAGGTGCTCCGGCGCGTCGCGCAGCTGCTGAGCACTGCCGAGATAGCCGAAGAGCTGTACATATCCGTCAACACGGTCAAGACGCACCTGAAGAGCGTTCACCGCAAGCTCGCGGTGACCCACCGGCGGGAGGCCGTACGCCGCGCCAGGCAGCTCAAGCTACTCTGACGCGTGACCCCGGGGACGGTCGGCGGTTAGCTGGTGGCCCGGTTCGCTGGTGGCCTGGAGCTCAGCTGGTGGCCCACAGCGTGGTCTTGCGCTTCACTCGTACCGCGCGCCTGATGACTCCGGCGCGTATGCGCTCAAGCCGCGGCATCGTCTCGAACCTGCTGAGCCTGGCGAACATCGTGTAAAGCGCGGCCAGGCGCGGATCGCTGTCCGCGATGCCCCGTTCTATCTGGCGCAGCTTGCGGCGTTCACCGATGGGCAGGCTCATAACGACCTCCAGTGTCGTCCCCGATCGGTGACATTGTCAGCGGCCTCGCGGCGGCCGGCATCACCCGTGGCGGGTCACTCCAGATCGGCGGCTGCCGGACCACCCCGACGGGGTGACGTGCGGGCATCGGCGCGTCGACAAGCCTTGTCGTGAGAGCGCGGAAGGTGCCCGCCTCTCATCGCCGGAAAGGAACGAACCGATGACGAGTCCAGTCAGGGCAGAGGTCGATGACGTGACCAGGGATGCGCTCATGGGGCTGTCGGCGGGTGATATCGACTTGCTGGCCGAGAGCCTGGAGTACCGCGAGCAGTGGCGGCACACCAGCGGCCTGGACGCGCGAAGCTTCTCCCTGGTCAAGATTGCCGCCCTGGTGGCGCTGGACGCGCCGCCGGCGTCCTACCAGTGGCAGGTTGAGAACGCCGTGGCCGCGGGCGTCTCGCCGAAGGACATCCTGGGAGTGCTGTTCGCGATCGCGCCGCAGGTCGGCGGTCCCAAGGTGATCGCCGCCGCGCCCGAGATCATGCTCGCGCTCGGCCTGGAACTGCCCGGCGATTCGCCGGGCGATGATCCGGCGGGCTGACGCCGCACAGGCCACACCGACCACATCAGCCACAGCCGCACAGGCCGCCACTTTTTGATGGCCGCTTGCTGACTCGCGGACGCTTCATCCGTAAGGGGTGAGGTAGGCGGTGCTGCTGCGTGGAAATGTGACAGTGTGGCGGAAGAGTTCGACATCATAATCGTCGGGAGTGGTGCAGGAGGCGGGACTCTGGCGCACACGCTGGCCAGGACAGGCAAGCGGATCTTGATCCTGGAACGCGGCGGTTTCCTGCCAGCCGAGCCCGGCAGCCGGGATCGGCCGCAGGGGACGCAGGGGAACAGCTGCGACAAGTACCAGGACAGGTATCTGTCGCAGGAGACGTGGTACGACGCGCACGGCCGTCCGTTCCAGCCGGATACCCACTATTTCGTGGGCGGAGCGACCAAGGTGTACGGCGCCGCGCTCTGCCGCCTCCGGCCGATGGATTTCGCCAGGATCGAGCACATCGACGGCATGTCCCCCGCGTGGCCGTTCAGCTACTCCGACTTCGAGTCCTGGTATGACAGGGCGGAGTGGCTGTACCAGGTGCACGGCCAGCACGGCGAGGACCCCACCGAGGGTTCCTGGTCGCAGGAGTACAGGTGGCCCCCGGTGACCCATGAGCCGCTGGCTCAGCAACTCGCCGACGAGCTGACCCTGGCCGGCTACCAGCCATTCCACACGCCGACGGGCGTGCTGCTCGACGAGTCGCGGGCGGACGCGGACGTCGTCGCGGTGCGGCCGCTGCTGAACCTGCTGAACGTCACGCTGCTCGTCGGCGCCGAGGTGACCCGGCTGCAGACCGACGCGCGCGGCCGGTCGGTGACGGGCGTGGTCGTCAACCACGCGGGCACCCGCGAGGTCTACCGCGCCGACATCGTTGTCCTGGCGGCGGGAGCGGTCAACTCCGCCCGCATCCTGCTCAGCTCCGCGTGCGACAGCCATTCCGGCGGGCTGGCGAACGGGTCTGGACAGGTCGGCCGCAACCTCATGTGCCACAACCAATCCGACGTGATCGCCGTCGTCAGGGAGCTGGCAGGCGCGGGATTCCAGCAGACGCTTGGCGTCAACGACTTCTACCTGGGCGGCCGCCAGGCGAGGTGGCCGCTTGGCAGCATCCAGCTCCTCGGCGACCAGCAAGAAGCCAGGCAAGAAGCCAGGCAAGAAGCCAGGCAAGAAGTCACGTCGGACCACGTCAGGCCCGCGATCGTGCCGCGCCAGCGGGACCCGCGCCAGCGGGACCCGCGTCACGGCGCCGGGCGCGCCGTCGGGTTCCGGCTGACCACGGAAGATCTCCCCCGGCCGGCGAACCGGGTGAGCGTCGACGGCCAGGGCAGGCTTCGCCTGACGCACGTGCCGACCGGCGACGCGGCGGCCCGCCTCCTGTACCGCAGCCTGCGGGCGATGCTCAGCGGAACGCGGATGATCGCGCACGAGATCCTCGGCAGGCCGGGCAAGCCGCCCGCGGCACACAGCGCCGACTACGCGGGCACCTGCCGGCTGGGCGCCGACCCCGCCACCTCCGTGCTCGACCTGAACTGCCAGGCACATGAACTGGACAACCTGTACGTCGTGGACGCCAGTTTCTTCCCGAGTGTCGGCGCGGTCAGCCCCGCCCTGACAGTGATGGCCAACGCCATCCGGGTCGGCGAGCACCTGGCGGCCCGGCTCGGCTGCCGGCCATCGCAGAGCCAATCGCAGAGCCAATCGCAGAGCCAATCGACGCAGCTCAGGCGGCAGGCTCTCCGTGCCGCCGGGGCCACCGGGTGACCGAGTGCGCGGCCGGGACTTCGAAGCGCGACTGATCAGCGAGATGCTCCACCGGGGCCGGACGGGCACCGGGGGAGTGCTCCTGGTCGAAGCCGAACCCGGCATGGGCAAGTCCCTGCTGCTTGCGGAAGCCGCGAAGGCGGCGACGGCACAGGGCTACACGACGGTCGTGGCGGCGGCCGACGAATTCGAGCGCATGATCCCGCTTTGTCCGCTGCTGCTGGCGCTCGGCGATGGCGTGGAGCCGGGCGGCGACGACCTGCCTGATCTCGCGGAAACCGACCCGCGGCTGCGGGCCGTCGACCGGGTCCGGCGGCGGCTGGAGCGCCTCACGGCCCAGGGGCCTGTGCTGGTGACCGTCGACGACGTGCAGCACGCGGACCCGGTCACGCTGCTCGCGCTCCGCGTGCTGCCGCGCCAGCTCGCCGCCCGGCCGCTGAGCTGGATACTCGCCCGCTCGGCGGAGCCCGGAACCGACGCGGCGCAGCTGTTCGGCCTGCTCGACCACGACGGCGCCGACCGCGTGCAGCTCAGGCCGCTCGCGGCGGACGCCATCGCCGAGCTCAGCACCGACCTGCTCGGCGTCGTCCCTGACAGCTCCCTGCTGTCACTGGCGAGCGGCACGGGCGGTAATCCGCTGCTCGTCACAGAACTGCTTCGCGGGCTGCGCGAGGAGCGCCTCCCGGCCGGCTCCGCACCGCGGCGCCTGCCGGAGCGCGTGCGCGGGCTCGTCACCGGGCAGATCGAGGCCCTCCGTCCGCAGACCCGGCAGCTGGTCGACGTCTGCGCGGTCCTGGGCCGCTCCTTCGCGGTGGAAGACGCCGCCGAGATGCTCGGCCAGCCGCCGGCCGCGATCGTTCCCGCGGTCAGCGAGGCGCTCGCGGCCGGGATCGTCGTCCCCGCGGGGGAGGCGCTGACGTTCCGGGACGCGATCACGTGGCGAGCGGTGGGCGAGGCCATGCCCGGATCGCTGGCGCGGGCACTGCACCGCCAGTTCGGCCAGCTGCTCCTGGGTCGCGGCGACCCGCTGCAGGCGGCCCCGCACCTCGTCAGGGGCGCCCGGCCCGGCGACCGCAGAGTGCTGCGCGAACTGGACGTGGCGGCGCGAGAAGCGCTGCCCCGCTCGCCGCGGACGGCCGCCGACCTCGCCACGCGCGCCCTCGAACTGACCCCGGCCGACGATCACGGTTTCGCCGCCAGGACCGTGGCGGCGGCCCGCGCACTGCTCGCGGCCCGGCGGCCGCGAGAGGCGGGTGAGCTCATCGACGCCTCGCTCGCCGCGCGACTTCCGGCCGGCACCAAAGCTCAGCTGCGCTGCGCGCGGATAACCGCGCTCTCGCTTGCCGGCCAGCCCGGTCAGGCGGCGCAAGCCGCCGCGGACCTGCTGGCCGAGCCCGGGCTGCCCGCCAGCGTCCGCGAGGACGCCACGGTGGCGCTGCTCCAGTCGCTCGGCGAACTGCCCGACCTGGCAGCGGCGCAGCGGCGCGCCCAGAGCATCATCGGCCAGGCGCAAGCTGGCGAGCAAAGCGCCGCCGTCCTGGCGGCGGCCAAAGCCCTGCGGGCCGCGGCCGAGTGGAACCACGGCCGCCTCGCGGACAGCCTGCGGCTGCTACGCGAAGCCGGCTCCGGCTCCGGCTCCCGCCCTTACCGCCTGCTCCTCGAACTCGCCGCTCGCCTCATCGACGTCCGCCAGCTCGACGAGGCGTCGGCCCTGCTCGCCGTGCCGTGCGAGGACGGCGATCCGGCCAGCCTCGCGGTCGCCCAGTCAGGCCCGGCCCTGCTCAGGGCGCGCATACACCTCGCGGCCGGCCAGCTCGAGTCCGCGGCGGCGCAGGCCGAGACCGCCCTCGGCGACGATCCCGCGGCCGCCGGCACCCCGTACACGCTGCTCGCCCGCTGCATGCTCGGCGCGATCGCGCTGCGCCACGGCGACCTGAGCGCCGCGAGCCACCACCTCGACGTGGTGTCCGCTCGCCTGGCGGACGCCGGATCCGGGCGGGCTGGCATCGTGTGCCAGCTCTTCGCAGCGCAGGTGGCCGACGCCAGGGACGGCCCAGCCGCCGCGATGCGCCTGGCAGGCGCCGTCTACGACCAGGTAGGCGAGGTTCGCTGGCCGCTCATCCACGACCCCGCTGTAGCTCCCTGGCTGGTCAAGACCGCGCTCGCGGCAGGGGACCGCGAGCGTGCGGCCAGTGTCG
>Ga0335073_10015960_pt1 | contig 10498 bp, 12 predicted proteins | sample Lox_Sample_22_FD_207093 | JGI IMG/M metagenome (GOLD analysis project Ga0335073, IMG submission 207093) | Soil microbial communities from Loxahatchee National Wildlife Refuge, Florida, United States - Lox_Sample_2.2 | ecosystem: Environmental > Terrestrial > Soil > Wetlands | place: USA...
AGCTTGAACTGCTTCGAGATTGCCGCCTTGGATGTCTCCGAAGCCATCTGCCAAAAGGAAGTCTCGTTGCTAGGCAGGACATCAGCTTTCTTAGTTCTCATAACACAGCAACGAGCCATACCATGTCAATTACAACAAGGGCTGTATGCTTGGGAGGAAAAGTAAACGAGTAAGGTTTAGCATCTAGAGTCACCGACTCAGGTAAGATCTGGGTCTTCGCCATGGGTGTTATGAGCAGAAAAGTCAGACTACAATGTGATCAAGTAAAATTTTAAACGACGAAAGCACTGAAGGAGATATGAAAGTTGGATTGAGAGCAGGACAAAAGCTGGACCTTCATAGTCACTTTCAAAGATGGGCGACATAACACCATACCAGCCCACGAGAACGATGCCAATCGACCGTCGGCCATGTACGAGCGCACTGCAGTTCGCCACGAGGGCCGACGGCCTGGCCGACCGGCGCGCGCTGCGGCGGCCTACAGCTCAAGTCGATGAGCAGTCTCTTATCTCGAAGCTACATGGGGGTTGGAGGTTGGAATTGGAGGACGGCATGACGCTAACCCCTTTCTGCGTCGCTACACCACTTCAGGAGATAGCGTCGAGCGCCTCGACCTCTATCGAATTGCTCCAACAATGCGATCGTTGCTGGGCACTCGTCCAGCAAATGCCGCCACAAGCCCGGTACGTGGGCAGATGAGGGCTAGCCCTTGATATGAGATGGATATGCGACGACAAGGCTAGCTCTAGATCCGTCAATCGCGCCGGCCTGAAGGCGTGTACGCACCGTGGAGTGTCTATCAATCAATGCCAAACAGACCTGTGATACTAGATGCAGAAGGAAAGAGTAATTTTCCAAAGATTGAGGACTTAGACACGCATACTCGTGTATATCTAAGAGCAAGGATTCGCTGTTCGAATGTCCAAGTCAATTTCACCTACTCTTGCAATCTCACTCTACCGATCGTACAAGCTAACCTGTTGGTAAACGTTCATCATGTCTTTCCTTTCTCCAAATCGTCTTCGTGAGAAGATCAAACCTCATCTTTCATGGACCGTACCTATGCATGCTGGCATGTATGGAGATCCTCGTTGGAGCAATCCCGACTTGGATCCCGTCCCTCTACATCGACAGACTTGGGGTGGCATTGACTACTGGGCGTACTGGTGCAGGTAAGAGGAAAGGAAGAATCGTAACTATATCTAGCTAATGCCCTCAGTGATATGTTGGCACCACCGTTGGCCTCTACTGTGAGCTCGGTCATGTCTCTCGGTTTCACGGCACGCCAGACAATCCCCATCACCTTCTTCGGGTTCTTGATCTGTTCCGTTGTCATTACTTTGACCGGCAAGATCGGTGCTACATATCACATCCCATATCCTGTTGCTGTTCGAGCCTTCTTTGGGTGCGTTCACAGTATTGCCGATAATACCAACTCAAAGGCTGACATATCAAAGCATGTATGGCTCTTACCCTGCCATTGCTATTCGAGCATTCGTTGCTCTCATGTGGACAGCTATCCTTACGGTTGAAGCTGGGGAATTTTTACAGCGTATGATTGAAGCTATTTGGCCTTCTTTCATCCATTTCCCAAATCACTTACCTGCAAATGCTGGCATCACGAGTGCCGGTATTCTCTGCTTCATGCTGTATTGGGTTTTGCAGACCAGTGAGTTTCAAGATATAGTATCGCCGTCGATAAAGCGTGATGGGCTGACAGTGTCTTCTAGTCCTCGCTGTCATGCCAATCGAGAAACTCCGTATCCTCTTCTGGGTGAAGGCAGTTGTGGTTCCACCAACCTTCCTTGCGCTGTTCATTTGGGCTGCAGTCGTGACACATGGAGTAAGCATGGAATCGTTATTACTGTACTTCAGTAGCTAATTTCTACACAGGGTGGACCTCTTGTCACGGGGCCATTGGACATCACATCTACCTATATGAACACCGCATACTCCGCCCTAACTGGCTTGAATGTTATCATCGGCTTGTTCTCATCTATGGCAGTCAACATGCCTGACTTCGGTCGTTTCTCAAAGAACAGACTGGCTGGTTATCACCAATACTTCGCATTGCCGGTCATCGGAACATTGGGTGCTTTGACCCCAATTTTCGTGACGAGCGCTAACTCGTATATCTGGGGTGGACCAGTTCAGTGGTATATGCCAACGGTCATTGCCAACTTCCACTCTCGCGCTGCTAAGTTCTTCGTGTCGCTTTCCTTCATGCTAGCGACTATCGGCAACCAGATCGCAGCTGGATCTTATCCTTTCTCTAACGATATTTCTGGTGTCGCACCAAAGTATATCAACATTTTCCGGTATGTGGCTCAATTATCGAAATTGCCTTTACACTACTAACATTCGCAAGCGGCACGTTATTCATCTCTCTTTTCTGCGTCGTTTCTACGCCATGGAACATTATCAAGGATGCCGCCGGCCTCCTCGCATTCCTAAGCGGCTACAGCTGTCTCATGGGTCCTTTGGCTGGAACCATTGTCTGTATGTCTTACCAGCAATTCTTTTGATTCATTGATGGGCTATCACTGACATGCACTCTTCGTTTTCAAGGCGATTATTATATCGTTAAGAAACGCAAACTGAACGTCCACGAGCTCTACAAAGGGAACGGTATTTATCGCTACAACAAAGTTGGCATAAATTGGCGCGCATATGCCGCTTTTGTCATGGGCTTCGCACCTCTTCTTCCAGGCTTTGCGAAATCCATCAAACCTACGCTCAATGTTGGTGGCGGTTGGAAGTACGTTCTCCAAATTGCACTTCTGCGACCATCATCTAACCAGCAACAGGATCTATACATTTGCCTGGCTCTTCGGATTCTTCATCTCCATGACCACCTACTACGTGATCAACAGGTGGATCGCTCCTCAGCACGAGTCCCTGATCGAGGAAGCCGTCTATCCTCCCAGCGTGAGCCGGGGAGATGTTACACCCGACTCAGAAGATGCTGCCGGTAGCACAGACTACGAAGTTAAAGATGGCGTCGCTACAACGGTAAAGGAATTAGTTTAGGACAATGGTTGAGATATGTAGACATCGCAGATTCCGAGTAGATTTCGGGAGCGGGATGTGGCAATGACTGCGAGCTGAAGACACGTACTGGATTTCTAAGACGGCCGGAGCAATCGCTATGAACTTTAACTTGCGGATGATACCTTTTCAAGCGCTTACTGGAGTATGAAGCACTCTTTTGCCAACTAGCTGAAGTTCGCCGTCGCCATTTGTGGGCGGACGCCACACCCCTGCAAGCGTTATCTAGACACTAGTTTTACTTTTTCCTCTTACATACAATCATTGCTACGCGCTGAACGACGAGAAACTGCCTGCTGAATTCCTTCTTCCGCGTTGACTGAGTGAGACTATTTCATCATTTCAGAGCCTTGGTCTAAATTTTAGGTCTTCAACCTGCGCTAATACTCGTCCCTAATGCATGCTTTACCTGGCCCTTGAAAAGCGATACGAACCATTCAAGCACCATTGCGTATCTTCATAGTCTACTGATCCTTTGAACCTCCGTACCCCCTTTGTGGATACTCCTCGGACGGCTGAAACCTCCAAACATTTCAGAGCTCAGTAGGATTTTCAAACACCGCTTGCGGTATCAATATTGACTTTAGTCTTTGTCGCGACATAGTCGGACAACACAAAGGTGACTTTCTCCGACGTCCATCTATTGCGGGGGATGTTTGCACTACCAACTTAGCTCAGGGCCTGAAGAGGATCGGCTACAAGTTATTAAGTCTGAACGCCCTCGGTGTGGAAAGACCTCGGTCGATACTTTTATCAAGTTGTTGATTGAACATGGATGCTACAAGGTCTTCGGCATCACCACAAGCGATAAGCAGCACAACGGTCACCATTCCGGCACGAAGAAGGCCATGTGACGCTTGTAGAAGACGCAAAAGCCGGTGCGAGTTCAATGAAGGCCAGTCCAGCTGCGTGCTATGCAAGTTCCATCGGCAACCTTGTCTCTTTAATGAGGATCCGCAGCCTCGTAAAAAGCGCAAAGTGGATGTGGATGGTGGTGAACTGGAAGCTGAAGTTCGCAGACTAAATGATGGGTCTCAAATTCCCTTTCCAGAGGATGTTTCCATAAGTGAAGAGAGACGCCGATCTAGTCAGATACGACAAGCTCAGCTCATCGACGACTACGCCAATTTGAAAGGCCCTTCTCTGCTTAAGCGGACATTAGGCTTGCAAAACCACCGACACAGCAGCTATATTGGGTTGACCTCTGAGTATGAGCAAGAATTACTGAAACTGGACACGTTCAAACGTAAAGACGAGACCTCGTTGGGTAGAATCGCTGTCCGAGAACCCAGCGATACAGAGTCATTCCTCCTAATGCCTGATCGTGGAACATTAAATTACGACGAACAGATCCATGATCTCGATGACATTGAAGAAGTTGTTGCGCCACATGGTCACGCCCTCATCAATTTATATTTTCGAATCGTTCATCCTAGCTTTCCGGTCTTACACAAGGCCGTTTTCATTGAGAAATACAAACGAACGCATCGAGAGTTCTCACCACCACTTTTGGCGGCTGTGTATATTCTAGCGTTGAATTGGTGGTCTTATTCCTCGGAGCTTTCACTTCTGCCCAAACCGGATGTCCTGAAGTTGGAGAAGCTCGCGATAAAGACGATGAGCTACATCACATTTCGACCAAAATTGTCTACGATCCAAGCCGGACTGTTACTGCTACAGCGTCCTGAAGGGGATTCTTGGGCGTTAACAGGCAAACTTGTTGCTGTAGCTCAAGAGCTAGGGCTACATTTGGACTGTTCGCGTTGGAGGATACCACCTTGGGAACGAGGATTACGCAAACGGCTGGCTTGGGCGCTCTATATGCAAGACAAGTGGGGAGCACTTGTTCACGGTCGACCTTCACATATTAATCCTAGCGACTGGCTTCCTAGGCACGTTACGGAAGATGACTTTCCTGAACGGGCCGCAGACGAAGACGATGAGGAGGGCAGTACAGAGGTTGAGAAAGGCCGAATTCTGTTTAGTGAAATGATAAGACTGACTGAGATCTTGTCGTCGATCATATCAGAATTCTACACCTTGCGAGCAGAGGAAGAATTTCGCCAACGGGCAGTAGAAGGAGTGGGGTGGGTGCTTGAAAGAGCGAAACCGATACAACTACGGTTGAAGGAGTGGTACAGCCAGCTACCAGAATGCTTGAAGATGGAGAACGTCAAGATGAGGAAGCTCAATTCTTCTGGCTATCTCCATCTTGCCTATTACGCAGCGGAAATGACCCTTCACCGTCGCATTGTTCGATCATTGGCACATGAAGAGAATCCGTCACTGATCATCATCTGTCGAACAGCCGCACAAGCACGACTATCATCGGTTACTGACTTCGTGGGTGGGCTGCGACCAGAGTTCCTGCAAAGCTTTTGGCACAGCTCATCGAAGTACTCCTTTGCGCTTGTAGGCACCTTTATCTCGCTGCTATGGGTCACGGCAACGAATAAAGAGGAAGCTGAGAAGTATCAGCAAAGGCTAGAGGAGTACCGATGGACGTTACGCCTTCTTAGCAAGAGCTCAGACATTCTCGACCGTGCGGTTAAAATGCTCACCTCTTCGACTGGTGTTCTTATCAAGGCGATTCCTGAAAAGCGAGACATTGCGCGCACTGACTTGAATACGAAGCCGGAGCCTTCTCCCGAATACGATGTCAATGATGTGGACGACATCGATATATCAACCAGCACAGCAGACAATGGTTCAAACGGTCTCAGTCCTCCTCAAATTTCAGAAGAAGCGCTCATCTTGTCATGGCATGATTTCAATCCCTCAGCTGACGACTTCTATTCTCTTCCTGACGCCGTTAACGGAGAGTTTATGCACCCGTATTTGGATGTAGCTCCATAGTTGTAATGGGAACCGTTGACAACAACGAACTACAACACCAATTCTATGTACTGTACATTCAGTATCTCAAGCTGCTCTAGTAAAGATTCCGACCTGAAGGTGCTTTTGATAAGGGAAATTGGATGGATAAGTGTTCACGATACTACTGGGAAAAGTTCCTTTTATGAACAGCGTACAGGGCACCGTCCACAGCCTTTCCAACTTCGTCTTCTTCAGTGCCAAAGGATAAATGCCCGACGGATTCCAGTTGCCCATGATCATTCTGCAGAGACATGACCTTCTCAGCAACTACTCCCCACTTCAACTTTCCCTGTACTCTCCGTTCGATTTCTCTTTGTAGATATGCCCTTTCCTCAGACCATGGTACCATGGGGTAGTCAGCGTCTTGTTGCAGCGCAGTATCTGCAATTTCCATTTGGTATTCATGCGAAGGTCTAGGCATACTTGATCCCTCGTCTGGACTCCAAGTTACATGACAGGCAGCCGAGATGGCAGCCGAGCTGTTGCCAACTACAACGGATGGGCCAGGTAATCGAGTAAGAGAAATTACGACGGGGATTACTAAAGCAACCAAAAAAGCACAAATGGCAGTTAATTCGGCTTTGGGTGAAAAGTCCATGCTGATATCTCGGGTTATCACGTAAGTCGGAGGTGCCAAATGATAGTACGAATGAACTGCAAGTTGTTAGACTTCTGCGGTGAGAGTACTTCTGAGCATCCTGAAGTATTTACTTACCATCTAACACGTACACATAGAGCGAATTTGAAGCTAAAATGTGCAACGCGATGCCAATGATCTGTAGTGGAATAGCGTAAAGTAGAGGAGCTTGGAGAAGCCAAGACGAGACTTGTTGCCCTCTGGGCTTGGTTACCCGCAATGGCTGATAGGAAACACTCATCAATGCCCACTCTTTTGACTGAACCATCCGCGAGACAAGACCAGTAAACAACAGGTATAGAATCGAAAGAACCAGTTGAGGCAAATTGGAGATGATAGATGCTCCGACGATTCCGGAAATGATTGTATTGAATTGGTTGTCAGTGGTATCGGTTGCCGGATCAGACGAGTTAACACCGTATGGCGCAGACCTATATGTATGCGATTAGGGATTCATCAAGGCAAATCTCAATTACTTGCGTTCAAACGTACCAGTATCCCACTGCAACATCAACCCCGAATAGTACGAAGGCAGTTGCCAAAACGATAAAGCTGAAGATGTATACTACCAACCAATACCCCAGCGGCACCGCTTTCGCACATCGTGTCTTATTGGACTTCCATTTACGTATAGTAGCCGTCCAGTTTGTCTTCTTTCGAAAGTCCTGCCATCCAAATGTGCACATTCCTTCTGTGTTGACGTCGGGGTTTCGAATGAAGGATTGAATTGCGTCGCCAACGGTAGATATCGGCTGCGAATGCCAGAGATACACAACAGTTACTGTGGCGAATACGCTTTTCCCCAAGCAGCATAGGAAAACAACGAGGAAGAGGACGTTGCTAACCTGAGTCTTGCAGAACCCTTGAATCTGTTCTGACAGGCAGTATTTGGCCGTTAGAGTTTGTAGTAACACCTCGAGGACCTCTAGATTGGAGTCTTGCGGTACCGGCCATTGGAAGTTCCACGGAGAATTTGGTGCTAGCAACCCAGTTTGTCCGAAATATGAATTGCAACAAGATTCAGATGCTGTGCTTGTGCTGTTCTGGGCGTCCCATAATGTGTAAAGCGGATTCGAGTTGTTTGAGACATAGTACTGCGACTCCATGAGAACGCTCTGAGTACCAGTGAAGTTCCATCCAAGACTGTCTCCCCGGATATCCGTCTCTAGAACCACAACGAGATGGCGGCGGTCTCGGAGTGTTGCAGTATCATACGCAGCAAAGCAGTCTGGGCCATCAAGCCTCTGCCAAGATGAAGCTGATTGAGCGATGTAGTCGATCTCCTGTAAGAATTCTTCGCTGCCTTGTTCAGGTGCTATATAGTCCCACGCAAAGTCTGATAAGGCCCAGCCAATGCCAGGAAGTGAAATTCTCCCGTCCTGGGTAAACTCTTCGCTGGCAAGGGCTACGATTAACTCGGTTCCCGAATCGGTTCCATATACAGAACTGTTAAAAATCAAGTGGAACGGAATGGACAACAGAGCAATAAGCAACCATATGGTCAGCTTAGGCCAGGTGATAAATCGTAAATTGCGAAGGGAGTTTACGCCGACTTCGAGCCATTTCGATCGATCGTGCGCCTTGTCGATGTCCTCCCGAACCGGCGCCGTAAGAAGTTGCAGAAAGAAATTTGACGACGTCAAAATTGCCGTTGCTAACACGTTGATTCCGGTTCGTAGGAGCAATACGTTACGATCTGACTGGGAACAGTTTCCCACGAATATGGCTGTATCCGACCACGATCCGTTGAGGCGCAAAGATGTCACCAAAAGAACCAACAGCACAAGCGTCAATCCCCACATCAGCACCAAGAAGATGACACCTGTTTTGCGCCATCCTGTGAGAACTTGGCCGGAAAGTTGCATGTCAAGTTGTATAGCGAATGTGTGTTGTCCGACAAGAAAGTTTCACCGAAACCAAGTTGCAATAACATGGCTACGTTTCCAGAGAGTGAGGCTGTTCCAGCGAAGGGCAGCAGCTTATATTAACGATTGCACTACCTATCGATGGCATGATTGCAAACGACATTGATGGCTTTCATTTCAGCGAATGCGAAGCAACTTCTCCCAATTAAAATACCGTTAGATGCGGTGCAACGTTCTAAAGATAGGGGCTGTGGCAGCCACTTGGACAGGGCGTGGTCCGCAGCAGGTAGGTGATGCTTTTCATTTGGCTGTGATAGGCTGGCATTACGAGGCAGGGGCACACATAAAGACATTTGATACTCCGTACTGCGTCCGTGAGGGGGAAAATCCTTCAAACCCTTTTCCCATCCATGCTCAACGATAATGCATGCCTTTCCTTCACAGCCAACGTAAATTATCATGCAGCCTCGGCGGTGATTCTGGACTCTGTACGTTGTAGCCTGGAAAACGGCGGGTAGTGTACGATATGGCATGATTTGTGGACGGCGTCCGAAAACTCATGCCGCTACCTACCTTCACTTCTAGTTCTTTGTACTCCGTACTTCAACCAGAGAACGCTCAATTTACCCATTCATTCGTTTATTCTCATGGACATCATACCATCAACTTCGTCTGCGCAATCACTACTAGATACATCCAACGAGGATATTCAATTTTGAGGCTAGAAATGGAACCTGTTCGGGGCCAGCATCTGTACAATTGCGAGAATTTTTCGGCTTCTACTAATTAATCTGCAACTCCAGCATTTCCATATCACTGCCCCAATCGTACCAATCCAGACCTCAGCATTTATGTACCATTCCATGGCTCGCTCCAACCATAATCTTTGCCAGCGGAGCAATTTCGTGCTGTTCCTATTGTTCTCTTGTACAAATCAGTCCTCAAATCTGCGATCTGACAAGCAGCGAGGTATCTTCCGCCGTACTGAACTATCTTTTAACTGTGTTTCTTGTAAGTTATATACTTCTGACGCATTCACATATATACAGCTCTACAGAGGAAGCTCATATTGTATCTCATCTTTGTGTGTCCTCGACGATGTGGTCGATCTCTCGTCACCCGCAAAGCTAGCTATCCATATCCCATGCATTTGCCATAACCCACTTCGAAGTGGCGTCAAAATCCCGACACTGCCTCTTCTGTCCTCCATCAAAAGAGAGATCAGAGCCTGTATTCATGAGCGTTAGGTCACAACTACACATGAGAGCCTGGCGAAGATAGCCAAGACAGTGTAGGGTATGATGAAATGAGCTGTTCTCCACATGATACGAGACTGGGTCTGACGACGCCAGTATATGCGTACGAAGACGTCCCTGTTCCATTTTCAGCGGTCTTATCTAGGCGAACATGGCACAGAAAGCACTAACCAGGCAGTGAAGTTGATGAAATACATCGACTTGAAAAACAGACTCTGAAGGGTTTGTACGTAGTTCAGATAGCTCCAAGCCCTGCGCTTCTGCCCATGACTCTGAAAGGGAAACGAAGCCGTGGTTTACACCAGATGTGATGCTTCTCCAATACTCGTCTGCAGCGGTTGATCCTTCATCAAGGGCAAAACTTTCGACTCCATTGAAGACGCTTTGGCGCGTGAATGAGTGAAGCTTTTCATCTGCAAATTGTCATTAGCCGTACTAGCTCAGCATGCAATGAGGTCTGCAAACAGACATTCTGACCGTTGAGTAGAAAGTATCCAGATATAGGCTCCCAACAGAACCACTGCGAGGTGAAATATCTCAATTTGCAAGATCGTTCTCCATAGTGGTGGATCTCCAGGTGAAATGCAGTTACGCTGACGAGTTTCTTCATCGGAATTTTCGGTGGAGCTAAGTAGGATATATGGCTGTGAATCCATTACTTCTCGTATGAATGGAGGAAGATTGAGATTTTGCTGTCGCGAATAACCATAAAGGCTGAAGCCGATAGCAATTGCTGGTTCAATGATATGACAAATTTACAATGGGTAAAGCCAGAGATAATCAGTAGAGCGATTCGTAGCAAAAAGCCTGACCTA
>Ga0335073_10015961_pt1 | contig 10498 bp, 7 predicted proteins | sample Lox_Sample_22_FD_207093 | JGI IMG/M metagenome (GOLD analysis project Ga0335073, IMG submission 207093) | Soil microbial communities from Loxahatchee National Wildlife Refuge, Florida, United States - Lox_Sample_2.2 | ecosystem: Environmental > Terrestrial > Soil > Wetlands | place: USA: Florida...
ACTGGTTTGAGACGGCCTGCTCGGCCATTGCGCGCTCCTCACGCGATTGACTGAATGTTCAGTCTAGGGCGGGCCCAATTGGCCTGGCAAGGGTCGCCGACGTGGCTGACCCTCCGCCTAACCGCGGACGGCGGGCCGCCAGCGGGCCGCCACAGCCGCCACGAGCCGCCAGCCGAGCAGGAACAGGCCGAGGAAACACAGCGCGACGACGATGAAAGCGAGCGCGGTCCCCTGACCCGCCACTACCCGGAGGAGCATGCCGACCGCGACCGTGCCCAGCCACGCGCCGAGGCCCGCGGGGACGATCGCGGCGGGGCGTCGCCAGGCGCGGGTGACGAGCAGCCCAGCCCCGAGCCCAACCAGGAACGGCCAGGCGGTGCCGGCCAGGCCACCGGCCGACTCACCGTGGTGGTGCGCGGCCAGGCCGATTGCGACAAATACCATCACGCAGCACACATCGAGGATCAGGGCGACCGCCGGGTGGACGCGCGGCGCCGGCTGGGTCCGCGATGCAGCCGTGACCATCCCGCCAGGCTAGCCGGGAACCCGGGGCGGTGATGTTGCCGGGCCTCGCCGCCGGGGCCGGTCAGATGCCGAGGGCACCCTTGGCCCCGGCCTGGAACAGGCGGAACGGCAGCAGCCGCTTGGCCAGCAGGCCGATGCGCTCGCTCGGCTTGCCCACCGACACCCGCCGGGGCGGGTGCGGGGCCTCCAGGACCCGCCGAACCACCGTGGCCACGGCGGCGGCGGGCGCGCCGTTGGCCTCGTCGCGTTCCATCACGCCGAGCGCCTTGGTGAACGCAGGACCGTAGAGCGGGCCGGCGGCCGCCGCCGCCGTCCGGCGGCTGCCGGTGAAGTCGGTGCTGATGTTCCCGGGCTCGACGAGCGTCACCTGGACGCCAAACGGCGCGACCTCGTACGCGAGCGCCTCACCGAAGCCTTCGAGGGCGAACTTGCTGGCCGTGTAGAAGGCCTGGAACGGGATGGCGATCAGCCCGCCGAGCGAGCTGACCAGAATGATGCGCCCGGCGCCGCTGGCCCGCATCGCGGGCAGGACCTGCTGCACCACCCGGACGCACCCCCAGAAGTTCGTCTCGAGCTGGGCCTTGGCCTCGGCGAGGGTGCACTGCTCCGCGGCGCCCGCCAGGCCCCACCCCGCGGCGGCGACCAGCGCATCGATACGGCCGCGCTGCGCCAGCATGCCCGCGACGCCGGTGCGCACCGATTCGTCGTCGTCGACGTCCATGACCAGCCCGGTGCACCCGGCTGGGGCCGTGCCGCGCCGGCTTGCCGCCGTGACGGCCCAGCCCGCTGCCTGCAGCGTCTCGGCGCAGGCACGGCCGATGCCAGCCGACGCACCGGTGATCAGCACCGATCGTGCTTCCTCGTTCATGGGGGACTCCCGCCGGGTTCCTACGCGAGCCCGCTTTCCGGCGTCGCTCCGACGGCCGGGGCGGCGACAGGCTCGGTTCTGCTCGCGCCGCGCATCAGCAGCAGGTATACCGCGGCCGCTACCACCCATCCCACGATCCACGAGATGTCCGCGCCGCCGAGCTTGGCGACGAGCGGGCCGACGTAGTCGGGCTGCGAGACGAACGGCCACTCCGCACCCAAGCCGATCGCGTAGGCGAGCAGCCCGCGCCAGGCGACCTTGCCGTAGATGCCGTTCGGGACGAAGAAGGATTCCACGTCGTAGCGAGCGTGCCGGACCACGAAGTAGTCGGTGAGGTTTACCGCGGACCATGGGATGAAGATGACGAGCAGGACGTCAAGGAAGTTGCTCAGGTTCGTCACGAAGTGCTGGTAGCCCAGCAGCGCGACGACCAGCCCCGCGGCCATGACGCACACGAAGGGCACCAGCCGGACGGTGAGCGACACCGCCTTGAAACGGCGCCACATGTTGCCGAACGCGAGTATCTGGAAGCCGCCCGTGTAGGCGTTGAAGGTGCACGCGTCGATGAGGCTGAAGGCCATCACGATCAGCGCCCACTTGCCCGAGACCTTGCCAACCGCGGCGACCACTCCGAGGCTCGGCAGCAGCGCGGCGAAGTAGGCACCGATGACGCACGACCCCGTGGTCGCCAGGACGTTGCCTCCGTAGATCGCCCAGAACAGCCGCTTGCCGTTGGTATGCGCGGGGAGGTAACGCGTGTAATCCGACACGAAGGGGCCGTACGACAGCATGTCGATGACGAGCAGCGCCACGCCGGCCATGAACAGGCCAGCGGAGGGCGCCGTCATGGTGGTCTCGTGGGCCGGCAGCGAGCCGTACGTCAGGGCCTGGATGAGCATAATGAGAAGCGTGATCCCCACGATGACCGCCGTCGCCCGCATGACGTGGTGAATCCAGCGGTATCCGAATACGCCGATCACCACGGCGGGCACGGTGAGGATCACCGCCCACCACGGGATGCTCACAGAGCTCACGACGCCCTGCATGGCCTGCGACTGGATCACAAGCTGGGCGGCGATGAACCCTACGTTGAGGAGCAGGACGCAGGGGAACAGGAACGCCGAGCCGTAGAACCCGAACTGCCCGCGGCTCTGAATGGTCTGCGGCACGCCGAGCACCGGGCCCTGAGTGGCGTGCAGCGCTATGAGCAGTGCGCCAATTAATGTGCCCGCGGCTATGGCGATGACCGCCCACCAGAAGGTCAGGCCGATCTCCACGACGACCGCGCCGATGACGAGGTTGAAGACGTTGACGTTCCCGCCCCACCAGAAGGCGAACTGCTGCCATGGCTTCCCGTGCCGCTCGGCGGCGGGGATCACGTCGATGTGACGGCTCTCGAGATGCCCGCCGATTTCGTCGTTTGCTGCTGTTGTGTCGGCCATGATCCCGTCGCCCCTTCCGTGAGCGGTCGTGACTTATTTCTGAGAGCTGATCAGGTCGGCGGCCCTTTCCGCGATGGCCAGCACGGTCGCATGGGGATGCGCGTTGGGGATCGCGGGCATCACCGATGCATCGGCGACCCGCAGGCCGTCTATCCCTTGCACCCGTAGTTCCACGTCCACCACGGCGCCGTCGTCCCGGCCCAGCCGGCACGTGCCGACCGGGTGGTAGTAGCTGCCCACCGCGTGCCGGACGTAGTCCCGCACGTCGGCATCGGCTCGCACCCCGGGGCCTGGGTAGAGCCTGCGATGGTGCCCCGGCGCAGCCTCGTCCCAGAAGCCGCGGCCCGAGGTCGCCTGCTGGATGATCGTGATTCCGGCGACCAGCGCGTCCAGGTCCCGTGTGGCGCGCAGCAGACCCGGGTCTATCAGGGGAGACGCTTGCGGGCGCGCGGATGCGAGCCGGACCGAGCCGCGGCTTTCCGGCGCCACCACGGAGGCAACCAGCGCGTACCCGGTCGGCGGAGGCTCGTTCCCCGCGGCCGTCGGCGGAAGCAGGATCGGGAAGAGGTGCAGGTCGGGGAGCGTGCCGCCAAGCCCGCTGCGCAGCGCCGCGTACATCTCGCCGTGGTTGTACTGGCTGACCGGTAGCGCACTCTCGGTGGCGTATGACGTCAGCGCGATGGGGTGATCCTGGAGATTCTCGCCAACGTCCCCGGCATCCGCCATCGGGCGTATCCCAAGGTTGCGCAGCCGGTTTGCCGGGCCAATTCCGGAGAGCATCAGCAACTTCGGCGTGCCGATGGCCCCAGCGCAGAGGATCACCTCACGCGAGCAGTTCACCTGCGCCGGCAATCCGTCGCGCACATAGCTGATGCCGGTGCACCTGCCGCGGGCGAATCTTAATTTCGTGACGAGGCACTCCGTGCGGACGACCAGGCTGGCGCTGCCGAGCATCGGCCGCACGTAGCCGTCGGAGGGGCTGACGCGCTCGCCGTCGGCGATGGCCAGGTCGACCCAGCACACACCTTCCTGGTTCGGCCCGCTCAGATCGTCGGTTGCTGGCCAGCCCGATGCGGTCAGCGCCGCCGCGAACGCGGCCGCGACCGGATGGCGGCTGGCCTCTGGCACCGGAGCCACCCGTATCGGCCCGTCGTGGCCGCGGAGCTCAGGATCGCGTCCGGCCGCAGACTCCGTCCGGCGGAAGTACGGCAGCAGGTCGGCGAACGCCCAGCCCTTCGCGCCCTCAGCCGCCCAGTTGTCGTAGACGGCGCGGTTGCCCCGGGTGTGGGCCATGCCGTTGATCGCGCCGGATCCGCCAAGAGTCCGGCCGCGTGGGTAGATGATCGGGCCTGCTTCGGCCTGCGGGACGGTGGCGTCCCCCCACTCCGCCGCCGAGCCCAGGTTCTCCGGCCATGCGTTGGGCACGCTCGTTGCGCGGGTGCGTTCCGAGGTCCCGGCTTCCACGAGCAGCACCCGGGCGCTGGGATCCTGCGCGAGCCTGGCCGCGACGACGCAGCCCGCGCTGCCCCCGCCGACGACGATGTAGTCGAAACCGTCCACCGTTTCCTCCCGCCCTCCCTCCCGCCCGCTCGTCATCGGCCGGACCGCAGGCCACCGTCGCGCGGCTATTGCGGAGATTCGCCCTCCGGGTCTGCGCCGGGGGCGCTGTTCTCATAGAACAAGTCGGCTACCGCGTCGCTCGTGGTCAGCCACACGCCGTCGCGGTCACGCAGCCGCTCGAGAGCGCGGGCCAGGTGGATCGCGCGCCAGGGCTGACCGACCAGGAACGGGTGGAACCCGACTCCCAGCACGCGCCCGTGGTCGCCCGGGTCGGCGAGCATCTGGTCAACGGCGTCGAGGATCGACTGCGCGAACTGTTCGCCGGTCTCGTGATGGAGCATGAACGCGACGACGTCGTTGAGCTCGCGCTGGTACGGAATCGAGGCCAGCGACCCGCTGGTGACGTTTATCCAGTGCGGCTGATCGTCGTCCGCCCAGTCGATCGTGTACCGGTAGCCAGCCTCTGCTATCACGTCGAACGTGTTCATCGTCCCGGTCAGCGCCGGGCCTATCCAGCCCGCCGGCGGGTGCCCGACAGCGGCATCGATCGTGGAAGTGACCTTCTTGACGAGCTCGACCTCCGCGTCCCGCTCGAGGCCGACCTGCCAGGTGGAGTTGTTGTCCCCGTGCGCAACCCAGCTCGTCCAGCCTCGATTGAGGGCCTCCTCGATGAGGCCGGGATACTCGGTGCAGGCCTCGCTGTTGACGATGCCCGTCACCGGGATGCCGGCCCGGTCCAGGATGTCCATGAGCCGGAATGCGCCCACCCGGGGCCCGTAGTCCCGCCACCCGTAGTTCATTGGATCCGGCACCAGGTCGGCCGTGTACGGCACGAGGGACAGGCCCGGCTTCCCCCACGGGTAGTGCTCGATTGCCACGCCGAACCACAGGGCCAGGCGTGAGCCGCCAGGAAGCTCGAACGGCGGTCGGCGAACGATCGGCGAGTACTCGTAGAACGGGTTGCTCACGGATTACTCCAGCCGGCTAGGTGGTAGGCCCGAGGTTGACGACCACGGTCTTCAGCTCGGTGTACTCGTCCATGGTCTCCCGGCAGGTCTCGCGTCCCCATCCGGACTCCTTGTAGCCGCCGAACGGCAGGGCCGAGTCGCAGGCCTGATAGCAGTTGACCCACACCTGGCCAGATTCCAGGGCCGCTGCGACCCGGTGAGCCCGCGACACGTTCTGGGTCCATACCCCGGCACCCAGTCCGAACCGGGTGTCGTTGGCCGCCTCGAGGACCTCCTCGTCGGTGTCGAACGGGATCACCGTTATCACCGGGCCGAAAATCTCCTCGCGGGCGACCCGCATGTCGCTGGAGGCGTTGATCATGACGGTGGGCTTGATGAAGTAGCCGTTGTTGCCCCACCGGGCACCGCCGGCCACGATCTTGACGCCCTCCTCGCGCCCGAGGCGGATGTACCGGGAGACGCGGTCGAAGTGCTCCTGGGAGACGAGGGGGCCCATCTGCGTGTCGCTGTCCAGCCCGGGGCCCATCTTCACCGACTTGGCGTAGTCGGCGATACCGGCGACCACGTCGTCGTAGAGCGCCCGCTGAACGTACAGGCGGGCGCCGGCGATGCAGCTCTCGCCCTGGCAGACGAATCCGGCGATGCAGGCGGCCGGGATCGCTTCTGCCAGGTCTGCGTCGCCAAAGATGATGTTCGGTGCCTTCCCGCCAAGCTCCAGCGACACGCGCTTGAGCGTGGCGGCGGCGTTCTGGACGATCAGCTTGCCGACCTCAGACGATCCCGTAAAGCTGATCTTGTCGACGCCCGGATGGCGGACCAGGGCCTCGCCCGCCTCCTCGCCATACCCGGTCACGTAGTTGACGACACCCTCGGGGATCCCGGCCTCGAGCGCCAGCTGCCCGAGCAGCGCGATTGACAGCGGCGTCTGCTCGGCCGGCTTGATCACGATCGTGCAGCCGGCCGCCAGCGCGGGGGCGAGCTTCTTGACCACGGCCAGCAGCGGCAGATTCCACGGGGCGATGGCCCCGACGACGCCGATCGGCTCGCGGAGCGTGTACGCGTGGTAGGAGTTGCCGAGCGTCGCGGGGAACGAGACCGGGATGGTGTCGCCGGTGATCTTGGTTGGCCAGCCGGCGAAGTAGCGCAGCATGTCAACGGTGAACGGCACATCGAAGAAGCGCGCCTCGTTGATGGGCTTGCCGTTGTCGAGCGAGTCGATCTGAGCGAAGTCCTCCAGGCGCGCCTCGATCATGTCGGCCAGGCGCCAGATCAGCTTTCCGCGCTCCTGCGGGGTGACGCGCTTCCACGGGCCCTTGAGCGCGCTCCGCGCGGCGGCCACGGCCCGGTCGACGTCCTCGGCGGCTCCGCGCGGCGCCGAGGCGATCTCGCCGCCGGTGGCCGGGTCGTACACGGGGAAGGTCTCGCCCGAGGCGGCCTGCACCCAGTCAGCGCCGATGAGCATCGAGGTCGTGCCTTCCGTGTACTTCCGCGCGCTCTTTGACAGCGCAGTTACCGACATCGCACGTCCCTCCGTCGCCTGTCCTTCGTGATCACCATGCCGCAGCAGCTTCGGGGCCGTCCACGCCCCATCTGGAGATTTGTAGGCATCTGCACCGCCGGTTTGGGCCGGGCCGCGCGAAGCTCGGGGCATCGCGCGGCCCGGCTGGCTTCAGTCCGAGGCCCCGGCCGGGCCGAGAGTGGCGCGCTGGTGCACGCCCGTCCCGGCTGGTGCCGGCGGGGCGATGCGCACGGCCACCAGGTAGAGCACGAAGGCCACGACGCCTCCAACGATCCACGAGATATCGACGCCGCCGAGCGAGCTCACCAGCGGCCCGGTGTAGAACTCCTGGCTGATGAAGGGGACCTCCACGGCGACCGCGATGATGTAGGGAATCAGGCCGCGCCAGATGAAGCCCGGGTATGCCCCGTTGGGCGTGAAGAACGACGGCACGTCGTAGTTGCCGTGCCGGACGATGTAGAAGTCGGCGAGGTTGATGGCCGACCACGGGATGAAGACGAACAGCAGGACGGCGAGGAATTCCTCGACCTTGGGCACGAACGAGGTATAGCCGAACAGCGCCGCGAGGACGCCAGCCACGAGCAGCAGGCCGCAGCCGACGACGCGCGTGGATAGCTTGTCGCGCACATCCCTGAAGCAGCTCGCGATCGTCGCGATCGCCAGCATGCCGGTGTACACGTTCAGCACGTCGGAGCCGATGAGGCTGATCGCCATGATCGGCAGGATCCAGATTCCGCAGATCGTCTTCACGGCGACGGGGACGTTCGCGCCGGCGATCGGCAGCAGGCTGCCGATGTAGCCGCCGAGGATGCCCAGGAAGATGGTGGGGACGGCGTTACCGAGCATGACCGCCCAGAACGGCCCGCGGGCGCGGACGTTCTTCGGCAGGTAGCGCGAGTAGTCCGATACGTAGGGCGCCCAGCTGAGCATGTTCGTGGCGGCTAGCGCGACCACCGTCATGAACAGCGGGAAGCTCGCCAGGTGGAAGCCGGTCATGCTGTGCGGGAAGTGATGGCTGCTGCCGTAGATCGCCGTCTGGATGATGACCACGATGAAGGTTGCGACGAGGATCAGGAACATCCACCGCTGCCAGCGGTGCACCCAGTCGTACCCGTACAGCGCGAGCAGCGCGACGGGCACGGCCACGATGATGATCCAGACCGGGATGCTGACGCTCGAGATCATCACGTTCATGGACTGCGCCTGGACGACCATCTGGGCTGCCAGGTAACCGAAGTCGAGCACGACGGAGGCGGCCAGGACGAACAGGGATCCGTAGAACCCGAACTGGGCGCGGCTCTGAATCATCTGCGGGACGCCGAGTCTCGGGCCCTGCACGGCGTGGAAGCCGACCAGCAGCAGCCCGAGGATCGTGCCGATGGCCCACGCGAGGACGCCCCAAAAGAAGTTCCCGACGATCTCGACCGCGATCGCCCCGAGCAGGATGCCCAGGATCGTCAGCGTCGCGCTGAACCAGAGCGTGAACTGATCGCGCACCCGCCCGTGACGCTCGTCCTCGGGGACGTAATCGATGGAGCGGACTTCGATCTCACCGAGCTTTTCGCTGGAACTCGCCCTCACGTCAGACATGTAGGAAGCTCCTCTCCCCTGAGCCACGTGCGGATATCTGAGTAGTGGGTGACCTCCCGGCCGAAGCCTGGATCGCTCGATGTCGGCCCTGAATTGACTTGTGCGAAAGGACACCGGCGCGGAGCCAACGATCACGAAACCCCTTCCAGACCAGCGAGGACGATGGTCCTGCCGGACTGGCGAGAGCATCCCTGACCGCAGACAGGCCAGACATTACAATCTCTTGGTGTGGACTGTCAACAATCGTCAGTAGACTTGCCCGCCCGCCCTCGGAGGCCCCTGAGTGACGCTACCGGGAGAGCCAGCACGGGCACCAGGTCTCTGCTAACAGTTGACAGCAGGCGGCCAACAATGCTGGAATCGCCGTGACCTTCCCCGTTCGCTGGCAGGGGTGCGCTGTGACCGTCAATGAGCACAGCAACGTGGGCCCGAGCGTGCGTTGCTCGATCTGCCGGCCGTCAATGCCGTGATGCACGCGGGTGACTGGTGGCGCGGGGGTCGGATCGCGCGATCCTGTACCTGGCAGGCCGCGGACTGGCGGAGCTGGCACGAGGTCATCGGACGCACGGACCTCAATGATGGGGAAGGCAGGGCGATTGCATGACTGCAGATCCGGTTGCTGCGTATGTGACGGGCCGCGAATTCCGGATGCTGATCGACGGGGAGTTCGCCGCCGGGCAGGCCGCAGTCAGTGAGGTTATCGATCCTTCCACGGGCCGGGTCGTGGGGGAGGTGCCGGAAGCGTCCCCGGCGGATGTGACGGCCGCGGTGGCCGCTGCGGGCGCGGCGCAGCCCGCCTGGCAGGCGCTGGGCGTCGACGGCCGGGCCGAATGCTTCCGCCGCTTCGGCGAGCTGCTGAGCGAGCGACGCGAGGAACTCGCGATGCTGGACGCGCTGGACTCGGGTAATCCGGTCCGTGCGATGCGCGTCGACATCGACCTGTGCAAGCCCTATCTGGCGGGCTGGCCGCAGCTGGCGCGCTGGCTGTCCGGCGAGGTGATCCCCGGTGGCCCCGGCCGCCTGCACTACACGAGCTACCGGCCATACGGGGTCGTGGGGCGCATCACCGCGTTCAACCATCCGGTGATGTTCGCCGCGACGCGGCCGCTGCCTGCGCTGATCACCGGGAACACGGTGGTGCTCAAGCCGGCTCCCCAGGTGTCGCTCTCCACGCTGGCGCTTGCCCAGCTGTTCGCTGAGACATTCCCGCCGGGCGTCGTCAACGTGGTGACCGGGGGCGCCGAGGCTGGTGACGTGCTGGTGAGCCATCCGGCCGTGAAGCGGCTGGCCTTCACCGGCTCCGTTCCCACCGGCCTGGTAATCCAGCGCCGAGCGGCAGAATCGGGCCACGTCAAGAACATCTCGCTGGAGCTGGGCGGGAAGAACGCGATGGTCGTGTTCCCCGACGCAGACGTCGACGAGGCGGTAGCCGGGGCGATCTTCGGGATGAACTTCACGACGTGCCAGGGCCAGTCATGCGGCTCCAACTCGCGGGTGCTGGTGCACCGGCGGAGCTACGACGAATTCGTCGCCCGCACGGCCGAGCAGCTTCGTGGCTACACGGTTGGCGTTGCCTATGACGACAACACCGACATGGGCCCGCTGGTCAGCGCCCAGCAGTACGAGCGGGTCAACCGCTACCTCGAGGCTGGGGTGCAGGAGGGCGCCACGCTCGTGACGGGCGGCGGGCACCCGGACGGCGCGCCCTCGGGCGGCTACTACGTGACCCCGGCCGTCTTCGCCGACGTCCGCGGGGAGATGTCGATCGCCCGCGAGGAGATCTTCGGGCCGGTGATCAGCATCCTGCCCTGGGATGACTACGACGACATGATCGAGCTGGCGAACGCCGTGGACCTCGGCCTCACCGCCAGCGTATGGACCAGGAACCTGGACCTGGCGCACCAGACGGCCGACCGGCTGGACGCCGGATATGTCTGGGTGAACGACAGCACCATCCACTACTTCGGCACCCCGTTCGGCGGCACGAAGGACAGCGGGATCGGCCGCGAGGAAGGCCGTGACGAGC
>Ga0335073_10015962_pt1 | contig 10496 bp, 7 predicted proteins | sample Lox_Sample_22_FD_207093 | JGI IMG/M metagenome (GOLD analysis project Ga0335073, IMG submission 207093) | Soil microbial communities from Loxahatchee National Wildlife Refuge, Florida, United States - Lox_Sample_2.2 | ecosystem: Environmental > Terrestrial > Soil > Wetlands | place: USA: Florida...
ACGGATCGACACGTCCAGCGCGGACACCGGCTCGTCAGCGATGACCAGCTTCGGCTTGAGCGCGAGCGCGCGTGCGACCCCGATCCGCTGCCGCTGGCCGCCGGAGAATTCGTGCGGGTAGCGGTTGATGTGCTCGGCGGACAGGCCGACGACCTGAAGCAATTCCAGGACCCGCTTCCTGATCTGGTCCCGGTCCCCGGCCCGGTGGATGCGCAGCGGATCGGCGATGATGGCGCCGACTCGCTTGCGCGGGTTCAACGACGCGTACGGGTCCTGGAAGACCATCTGCAGGTCACGCCGGACAGAGCGAAGCTGACGGCGCGAGTACCGGGAGATATCCGCGCCCTCGAATACCACCGAGCCGCTGGTGATGTCGTACAGCCTCGCCAGGCACCTGGCCAGGGTCGACTTGCCGCAGCCCGACTCACCGACAAGGCCGAGAGTCTCGCCCGCCCGCAGTTCGAAGCTCACGTCATCCACGGCGTGGACGCGGGCGACCTCACGCTGGATCAGGATGCCGCTCTTGATCGGGAAGTACTTCTTCACGTGGTCGGCGCGAAGCAGGACCTCGCCAGCGGTGATCTCCGGACCTGCGTCGAGTATCGCGAGCTCAGCAGCTTGGTCGGTCAAGGCCTCTCCTCCACGAGCTCGGGATGAACGGTCCGGTCCCTGAGGTCCTGCTTGTCCTGGCGGCTGAGGTGACAGGCATCCAGATGACCGTTGCCCACCCGGTCAAGCAGCTGGGGCAGCTCGGCGCACCGGTCGAACCGGTGCGCGCAGCGGTCGCCGAACGCGCATCCCTCCGGCAGCCGCATCAAGGACGGCGGCAGCCCTGGGATCGCAGCGAGCCGCCGCGGCCTGGGCCGGTCGAGCCGGGCGATGGAGCCGAGCAGGCCCCAGGTGTAAGGGTGCTGCGGGTCGTAGAAAAGATCTCGCTGCGTGCCTTGCTCGACGATCCGGCCGGCGTACATCACCGCGATCCGGTCCGCCATGTCGGCAACTACCCCCATATCATGCGTGATCAGTACGACCGCGGTGCCGAAGTCCTCCCGCAGTTTCTTGATCAGGCTGAGGATCTGAGCCTGGATGGTGACGTCGAGGGCGGTCGTCGGCTCATCGGCAATCAGCACGTCCGGGTTGCAGGACACTGCCATCGCGATCATGACTCGCTGTCGCATGCCGCCAGAGAACTGGTGCGGGTAGGCGTCAGCCCGTTCGCGAGCATTCGGGATGCCGACCGAGGACAGCAGCTCGACAACCCGGTCCCTGGCTGCCTGCCGGCTGACCTTTTCGTGCTCGCGGATCTGCTCCTCGATCTGCCAGCCCACCTTGTAGACCGGATTCAGGGAGGTCATCGGGTCCTGGAAGATCATGCCGATGCCAGCCCCGCGGATCGACCTGATCTGATCCTGGGACATGCCCATCAGGTTGGTGCCCTTGTAGATCACCTCGCCTTCGAACTGGGCGTTGGGATCGGTGATGAGGCGCATCACCGACATCATGGTGACGCTCTTGCCTGATCCGGATTCGCCGACGATACCGAGCGTCTCGCCTGGGTACAGCGTCGCTGATACCCCGTCGACGGCGCGCACCAGGCCATCGTCAGTCCTGAAAGTGACTTTCAGATCGCGTATCTCCAGCAGCGGATCTGGCATCAGGCGGGCCGCACTCTCGGGTCGAGCCACGCATAACCGATGTCCACCAGGGCGTTCATCAGCACGATGAAGAACGCCCCGTAGATGACCACGGCCATGATCGTGGGCAGGTCGAGGTTCTGAAGCGCCTCCCAGGTCAGGAAGCCGACACCGTGAATGCCGAACACCACCTCAGTCAGGATCGCGCCGCCGCCGACGAGCGCCCCGAAGTCCAGGCCGAACAGGCTGACAAAGGTGATCATCGAGGTTCGCAGCGTATGCCGCACCAGCACCCGTCGCTCAGACAATCCCTTGGCGCGCGCAGTGCGGACGTAATCCTCGCTCTGGGTCTCGAGCAAGTTGGCGCGCAGCACGCGAGCGTAGAACCCGATGTAGAGGATCGACAGCGTGATCCACGGGAAGACCAGGCCCTCGAACCATTTCAGCGGGCTGACCGTGAACGATGTGTAGCCGAGCGGCGGGACCCAGCTGAAGACAAAGGTGCTGTGCAAGCCGCCTTGCGTGATGTAGTTGCAGACCTGGCCGAGCCAGAAGACCGGCGCCGAGACACCGATCAGCGCGAGGATCATCAGGATCGGGTCGTAAATCGTTCCGCGGAGCCTGGCAGCGGCTACTCCCATCACGATGGCGACGATGATCCAGATCACCGCCGCGCCGAACACCAGGGACAGTGTCGCGGGCGCAGCCGCGAAGATCTCCGGGACGATCAGTTCGCCCTGATCAGAATAGGAAGCCAGATTGCGGGTGATGAAGATGCGCTTCATCATGATCCCGTACTGGATCCAGAGCGGCCGGTTGAGCCCGAGCTGGGCCCGGACCTCGGCCAGCGTCTGCGGGCTCGGGTTGCGCCCGGCCAGGGCACGTGCCGGGTCGACACCCGGCGTCTTGAAGAAGATGAAGAACACCACGACCGTGATCACGAACATCACGAGCACGGTCCACAACGTGCGGCGCACGATGAAGGTCAGCACGGGCGGCACCCGCTCTCAGGCACGGCCATCGCTACCCCACCCGCAGCTTGGCTCGTGGATCCAGGGCGTCGCGTACTCCGTCGCCGAGCACGTTAAGCGCTAGCACTGTCAGCACGATCATGATCCCTGGCGCTAGAGAGACCCACGGGCGGGTGTACAGCAGATCCTGGCCGTCGGAGATGATCGTGCCCCAGCTGACATTCGGCGGTTGCACGCCGACAGACAGGTAGGACAGCGCCGATTCGGTCAGGATCGTGGTCGCGATCATCAGCGGCAGCATCACTATGACCGTCGACACGACGTTGGGCAGGATCTCCGAGAAGATCAGCCGGAAGTTGGATGCACCCTGGGCGATCGCTGCCTCCACGAACTCCTTGTTCACCACCGAGAGCACCTGGCCGCGGACCGGGCGGTACACGTACGGCACGTAGATAAACGCGATGATCACCGTGGGCGTCCACAGGCTCGTGGCGCTGACGGTCAGGATGCCGACCCGCACGCCGTTCGAGTGGGTCAGCAGTTCGGTCGCGAGCGAGATCGCCAGCAGGTAGACGGGGAACGCCCAGATCACGTCCATCAGCCGCGACAAGATCGCATCGGTCAGGCCGCCGAAGAATCCGGCGATCAGCGCGACGATCGTGGCCACGACGCAGCACAGGACTGCTGAGCAGATGCCGATCTGCAGCGAGGACCGGCCGCCGTACAACAGCAGCGCCGCGACGTCGCGGCCAATGTTGTCGGCACCGAGGAAGTAGTGGTGCAGGTCCCACGTCGGCCCGATCGGCGTCTCGCCGAGTTTGAGTATCCCGCCGCCCTGCTGCATCACCGGCACGACCTTGCCGGCCACGACTGTGGTGCCGTCGAGGTTGGGATTGAGGACATTGCCGTCATGCGCCACGTCGTGCGCGTACAGCGGCGCGGCCAGGCACAGAACGAGAATCAGCAGGAACAGGCCAAGCGCCGCCAGCGCGATGCGGTTGCGCCTGAGCCTGCGCCATGCCAGCGCCCACGGGTTGCGGCCGGCCGTGGCCGGCCGCAACTCCGTGGACGTGACTTGCTCAACAACAGCAGCCATCAGCTGATCTCCGTCAGCGTCCGGCCCCCTACTTTGACAGCCAGAGCTGGTCGATCAGGATGTACCACTGCGGGTTCCACTCATAGTTGTGCACGTTGCTCGCCAGGAAATCGATCTGCTTCGGGTTGTACAGGTCGACCCATGGTGCCTGCAAGGTGTCCTCGTGGTCGATCGTGGTCCACAGCGCGGACGCCGCGCTCGGGTCGGCGGCCTCCTCCGACTCGGCCTTGCTGATCTGAGCCTGGATGCTCTTGTCGCAGAACGCGGCGATGTTCGGGCTGGCGTCGCTGTTCTTGGCGATGTGGCCGCAGCCAAGCAGCACGTTGAGGAAGTCGGACGGCGCCGGGTAGTCCTGGTACCAGGCCGACCAGGCCACGTTCCACTTGCTCCAGTTGGCTGAGTTCTGGACGAACGGGTACTGAACCGAAGCCGAGAGCAGCTGCGTGCTCGCCTTGTAACCGATGGAGTCCAGGTCGGACACCATCTGCTCGGCCAGTTCCGTTCCCACCTGATCGTTGGTGCCGTTCACCACGACCTTGTCGCCGAGCGTGCCGGACTCCTTGACCAGCTGCTTGGCCTTCGCCAGGTTCGGACCTGACCAGACCGTCTGCGGGCCCGTCGTGTACGGGCAGTACGCCGTGTAAGACGGGAAGTTCGGCGGCAGGATCTGGCAGGCAGGCACTGCCAGCGACGGACCGCCGGCGATCTTGACGTACGCCGTCCGGTTGGCCGCGTAGTTAATGGCCTGGCGTGCCATCAGGTTGTTGAACGGCGGGCGCTGCGTGTTCAGGGCCATGTACCAGTCCGCCGTCAGGGTGTTGACGTGTACCTGGCTGGCGTACTTCGGGCTGTTCAGCGTGGTCAGGTCGTCTGACGGGATCTGGTCGCCATCGAAGACCTCGTCGGCCTCGCCGTTCTCGACCTCGGTCACCTCATCCGAAACCGGCAGCCCGTACTTCTCGATGATCTCGTTCGGGTACCCGTTCGGCTGCGCGACCTTGCTCCACACGTGGAAGTACGGGTTCCGGACCAGCACCGCCTCGGTGTTCGGGTTGTAAGACTTCCACATGTACGGGCCCGTTCCCGGCGGCACGTTGTTGCCGGTGAGGTGCATCGAGGTGTTGGCGGGCACTGCGTACGCGAACGGCAGCGACAGCTGATCCATCAGCTCCGGGTCGGGAGCTGTCAGATTGATGGTCAGCGTGTAGGTCTTGTCGTTAGCCACCACGCCTTTGCTCAGGTTGCAGCCCTTCGTGCTGCACGCGCTCGCGCCGACAATGCCGGCGTAGAAGCCCGGGTTGCCACCCGGAACGGTGAACTGGCGCTCCAGCGTCGTGACGAAGTCGCTGGGCTCGAGCGTCGTTCCGTTGGAGAACTTGATTCCGCGGCGGACGTGGAAGACGTAGGTCTTACCGCCGTTGGTCGGCAGCGGGATAGAAGTCGCGAGGTCGGGCACGATCTTCGTGCCAGCTATCCCGCCGACCTTGGAAAAGCCGACAAGCCCGTCATGGGTGTCGATCAGCAGTTGCCACTCTTGAAGGGTGTAGTTCTGCGCCGGGTCAGCGACACCGAACGACGAGTTCGCCAGGATGGTGAACACGCCGCCCTGATGGGCGGTCCCGGAGCTGGCGGTCGAGTTGCTCGACGGGCTGGTGCTGTTTCCACAGCCGGCCGCTGCAAGAGCAAGCACTGCCAGTCCAGCGACGCTTCCCACCGTCGCCCGGCGACGAGTGAGATACGTGTTTTTTGGCATGATCTGTCGCATCTGGTGCCTCCTTAGCGAAGTTATACTGTGTCTTGAGCCACATCCGGAAGCGAACGCAGATAACGCTTTTGGCACATCACCTGGCGAGTTCTGGCGGCGATGCGGCATGCCCCGATGTCCCGCCGGGCCGCCAGCCCGCCTTCGGTGGCCTGCTCCATGCCGATCCGGGTCGGGATGGCAGTCGGTGATCAGTCCGTCCGGGACATGCCGTAGCCAGCGCTGTACATTAGCCGCAAATCTAGACAATCGTGGCTTCCGAACTACTGGGTTGCCACGCCGCTCCTACACATTTCACGGCCGCGTACGCGTTCTTGACGGAATCGGACTGATATGCCGGTACCGGATCCGTGAAGTGTGAGTCTGGTCCCTTCACGGAAACGGCATAACCGGTCGCGCGCTTGCCCGCCACCTGCTCCGCGGCGCCGAAACGTGGGGCAGCGAACGCCGCCCACGCTGGCCGTGTCCCGGGCCCAGCCAAGCTGAGTGCCAATCAGACTCGTGGGCGCCGAGGCCATTCCGGCTAGTGGTGCTGCCAATCAAGCTAATGCGACCAGTGCGCAGCTCGGGCTAGTGCGAGCCGAAACTAGACAGCGGCCGGAACCAGACAGGTGCTCGTGCAGGCAGGCCAATCGCGCCGGCGCGGCCTGGGGAGAATCAGACCGGCGCGGGCAGGGGTGAGCCCGGCTCGGCGGGGGCTGGCTCGGTGGAGGTCAGCTCGGTGGAGGTCAGCTCCGGAGATTTCGGCTCCGGGGAGGCCACTTCGGTCGAGGTCGGCTCCGGGCGCGTCGGCTTGGTGGCGGCCACGGTGCCGGCGGTCGGATCGGGGGAGGCCGGTGCGGCGGAGGCCGGTGTGGTGGCCACGTCGGTGGAGGTCGGCTCGCCAGAGGTCTGTTCCGGAGAAGCGGGCGTCGGCAACGGCGGCGGGGTGCCGCCAAAAACCGGGCACAGCGCCTGGTAGGAGCACCATTCGCAAAGCCTGCTCTGCCGCGGGCGCCAGTCACCAGACATCTGGGCGCGGTCGATGGCCTGCCAGAGGGCGTTGATCTTGCGCTCTGTGGCCCGCAGGTCGGCCTCGTCCGGCGCGTAGCGCACGATCTCGCCGTTCCCGAGGTAGATCAGCTGCAGCATGCGCGGGACCGAGCCCAGCGTGCGCCAGAGCACGACTGCGTAGAACTTCATCTGGAATAGCGCCCGGGCTTCATACTCCTCGCGCGGGGCTGTTCCGGTCTTGTAGTCGACGATCCGGATCTCGCCGGTCGGCGCGATGTCCAGGCGGTCTATGTAGCCGCGCAGCGTCAGGCCTGAATCGAGCAGCGCCCGCACTGACATCTCGCGATGGCTCGGCTCGATCCTGGTCGGGTCCTCCAGAGTGAAGTAGCGATCCAGCATCCCGGCCGCCTCGTCCAGCCATGCCAGGTGCTCGGCCTCGTCCTCGAAGAGCTCGGCTAGCCGGGGCTCGGCTGCGGTCAGCCGCTCCCACTGCGGGGCCAGGAGCGTGCGCGCCGCCGCCGGAGTCCGGCCGACAGCCGGCTCGTCGAAGAGTCGCTCCAGAACGGCGTGCACCAGAGTGCCTCGAGCCGCCGCCGGGCTGGGCGGCTCAGGCAGCCGGTCTATCACCCGGAACCGGTACAACAGCGGGCATGTCATGAAGTCACCGGCCCGGGATGGAGACAGGCTCGGGCCGGTCAGCTCGGCGACTTCAGCGCCGTCGTAGCCCTGGTCGGGTGCTTCGCTCATGCACGCAGACTAGGGGAGGGGTCTGACAACTCACAGCCCCTGCGCGCGCGCCTGACGGCGTGTCGGGACCCCTGCGGGAATGATCTGCGCTAGCCGTTTGCCGCGTAGCATCTAGGCGTGGCAGGTGGAATCCAGCAGGGCGGCCCCCAGCCGGCGGGCAGCCAGAACGCGCCCGGGCGGGCGCGGTCCGATGCCCGGCTCGGAATCGTCATCGGCCGGCCGTTCGGTATCCCGGTGTTCATCTCGCCGTACTGGTTCGTCGTAGCTGCAGTGCTCGTGGTGCTCTACTCGAACTCCAACAGCCTGCCCGGGACCGTCCACGGGTCGGTAGCCCGCTACCTGGTGGCGGTCACTTTTGTCGTCCTGCTCTACCTGTCCGTCCTGATCCACGAGTTGAGCCACTGCGTGGTCGCCAGAGCCTTCCATCTGCCCGTCCGGCGGATCCTGCTCTACCCGCTCGGTGGTTTCTCCGAGATCGAGCAAGAGCCGCCGACGCCCGGCAAGGAGTTCCTGGTATCTGCCGCAGGCCCGGCGATGTCGATACTCCTCGCCGCGCTCGGCTTTGCCGTGAACGAACTGTTCAACCCGCCGGGCATTGCCGGAGTGCTGGTCGACCGGCTGATCATCGCCAATGCCGTGGTCGGCATCTTCAACCTGCTGCCGGGGCTGCCGCTCGATGGCGGCCGGGTACTGCGGGCCGTGCTGTGGAAGCTGACCGGCAAAAGCAGCTATTCGACTGTGCTCGCGGCCTGGGCTGGCCGGGTGCTCGGCATCGCGCTGGTAGCAGCTGTGCTTTTCGATTCCAACGGCGAGATCGGCTTCGCAGACGGCGGCGCCGGCATCTGGCTGATCGCGGTCGCCGCGTTCATGTGGATGAGCGCTGGCCAGTCTCTCCGGTCCGCCCGGGTACGGGAGCGGCTGCCCGCCCTGCAGGCGCGGACGCTGGCCAGGCGGGCGATCCCGATTCCCTCTAACTTGCCGCTCGCCGAGGCGATCAGGAGAGCAGATCTCGCCCAGGCGAGGGCGCTGGTGGTAGTCGATCACGACGCAAAGCCGATCGCGATCGTCAACGAGGGCGCAGTCATCGCTACTCCCGAGCAGCGTCGCCCGTGGATCGACGCTGGCTCGCTCGCCCGGACGCTGGACCCGGACATGATCTTGTCTGCGGACCTGTCCGGCATGGACCTGATCGAGGCCGTTCGGCGCGCTCCGGCGTCCGAATACCTGCTGGTCGAGACGTCCGGCCAGGTTTACGGTGTGCTGTCCACTGCGGACCTGGACCACGCCTTCGCCGGCACCGGGGTCTGACGCGCGCAGGCTCCCCATCGCTGGCCTCCGGGACCAGGCACCGGGTCCGGCGCTAGCCTGACTGCCGTGATCAAGCATCCCCGTGGTCCATTCGCGGCCGGCGACCAGGTGCAGCTGACCGATCCGAAGGGCCGGCAGCACCGCCTGGTACTGGCTCCGGGTCGGTCATTCCACACACACCGGGGTGCGCTGGCACATGACGACCTGATCGGCAGGCCCGAAGGCAGCCTGGTAACGTCCGCCGGCGGCACTCCGTACCTCGCGTTCCGGCCGCTGCTTGCGGATTACTCGGTCTCCATGGTGCGCGGGGCTGCCGTGGTGTACCCGAAGGACGCGGCGCAGATCGTCGGGCTGGCCGATGTCTTTCCCGGCGCGCGGGTCGTCGAGGCCGGCGCCGGATCCGGTGCATTGTCATGCTGGCTCCTCAGGGCCGTGGGCGAGCATGGGAGCCTGACGTCGTTCGAGCGCCGCAGCGACTTTGCCGAGATCGCTGTCGCGAACGTCGAGCGTTACTTCGGCGGTCCGCATCCGGCATGGCAGCTCGTTGTCGGCGAACTGGAGCCGGACGGGATCACCAGTGTGGACCGAGTAGTGCTCGACATGCTGGCGCCATGGGAGCACGTCGCAAGCGCCGCCACGATGCTGGTCCCCGGGGGGCTGATCTGCTGTTATGTGGCGACGGTGACGCAGCTAGCCAGGACTGTGGGAGTGCTGCGAGAGCAGGGGAACTTTGCCGAGCCAGCCGCATGGGAGACGCTGCAGCGCGGCTGGCATGTTGACGGTCTCGCCGTCCGGCCAGAGCACCGGATGGTCGGGCACACCGGATTCCTGGTAACTGCCCGGCGCCTGGCCGACGGCGTGGTTGCCCCGCCGCGGCGGCGCCGGCCGTCTAAGGGCGCCGAGGCGGCCGAAGCTGAAGCCGCCGAAGCTGCGGAGGCAGAAGCGGCGCTACTGGAGCCTGAGGCGCTGGAAGGCTGAGGCGCTGGAAGGCTGAGGCGCTGGAAGGCTGAGGCGCTGGAAGGCTGAGGCGCTGGAAGGCTGAGGCGCTGGAGGCCTGAGACTGGGCGCGGACGGCTCCGGCAGGCACTTTGCGACCCCTGAAGCCACCCCCATGCGAGCTGGCGAGGGTGCTGCCGGGAGAAAATTTCCGGCGCGGGTGTTGCCACAGAGACGAATGAGGCCGAAGCTTCCGGGGGAGACGGTCAGCTAACGCACCACATCAGGCTGCGAGTTTTCCGGATCGTAACGCAGAATGCCGAGTCTGGGCCTGCCGCCAGGTTACGGATTGACCTTGGATAGGTAGGGTCTAGGTAACTCAGCTCTCAGGAGGGGGTGAGGGGCATGGCCTCTCGTGACGACAGCGTTCACTCGGGGCGGCACGATGACGAGGTCAAGGTCCTGACTACACAGGTTTCCTTCCTTGAAGAGGAAGTTGCCGCCCTGCGGAGCCGGCTCGCCGACTCGCCGCGGCAGGCGCACCTGCTGGAGCAGCGCCTGCGCGAAGCCGAGTCCAACCTGGCTGCCATTACCGGCCAGAACGAGCGGCTCGCCGGCACGCTGCGCGAGGCACGCGACCAGATCATCGCGCTGAAGGAAGAGGTCGACCGGCTGGCACAGCCGCCGAGCGGTTTCGGCGTGTTCCTGCAGGCGACCGAGGACGGCACGGCCGACGTGTTCACGGGCGGCCGCAAGATGCGCGTCAGCGTGAGCCCGGGCGTTGAGCTTGACGACCTGCGGCCGGGGCAGGAAGTCGTGCTGAACGAGGCGCTGAACGTCGTCATCGCGCAGGGTTATGAGAGCGTCGGCGAAGTCGTCATGCTCAAGGAGATCCTCGAGGATGGCGAGCGCGCACTGGTGATCTCGCATGCCGACGAGGAGCGGATCGCGCGGCTGGCCGAGCCGCTGCGCGGGCACACCCTCCGGGCGGGTGACTCGCTGCTGCTCGAGCCGCGGTCTGGCTACGTCTTTGAGCGCATCCCGAAGGC
>Ga0335073_10015963_pt1 | contig 10496 bp, 10 predicted proteins | sample Lox_Sample_22_FD_207093 | JGI IMG/M metagenome (GOLD analysis project Ga0335073, IMG submission 207093) | Soil microbial communities from Loxahatchee National Wildlife Refuge, Florida, United States - Lox_Sample_2.2 | ecosystem: Environmental > Terrestrial > Soil > Wetlands | place: USA...
CTGCGTATATTGTTTCGTCGGTAAGTGTGAGATTTACAGGAGGAGCGGGGATCTCGTGATAAGTAGATATAGTTGCGATGGAAGCACGTCGATCAAGGCCCGAGGTACGTCGTTCAATAGGCGATAGACTACGTGAGATAGGTTCTGAATGTGTTTTTCCGTTAGAAAGTTTCATGCTTTCCACTTGTGATGCGAGTTCGGTAGGTGACGCTAGTGCTGCAGGAGTATCTGGGGCATCCACAAATTCGTCCGAACCGGATTCTTCATCATCGACTTCTTTCTCGTTTTCTTGCGAGGGAGATCGATAACCGTCTTTGAGAGAAATCATATCGAACATTTTATGGAGAAGTTGATAGGATTTCCGAAGTTTGTAAGCTCCCTTGAGGGAATCGACTACTGATTCTGAGACGAAGGAGACGACAGCAGACATTAAAAGGCTGAGCGCTATGCATAACGTGTATTCAGAACCTGCAGTTAGAAAAGTATTGCGATTTCGTACCAGGATCATATATTCCATGATAACGGTTATCTCGTACAGATATCTTCCTCTGTCGTTCAGCAGAAGCCTCAGCATCGGCAATCCGTTCAGTCGCTATAATCAACTTCGTTCTGAAAGACAAGTTACCTTCTTTCATCATCTCTGCTTCAAATCCAATGAGTGCCCGCAAGAAACTTACTGCGGCATGGCCCGTCTTATGGAACGGACTTGATCCACTTGTCAAAATCTTCTCTGCGCCTGAGCAGTTAGATCCATCAAAATAGGCAACAGTACCATTCAAATCGTCATTCAGCAACGCATTTAACCCATCGAGAGTTTGTTGAAGCGCCGCAACAGGATCCAAGTCAGATAACGAAGTCGAAGAACCAGAATGTTGTATCTTGGCACCTCCAAACAATCCAAATACTCTGGACATTGCTCCTTCCAAAACAACGTCCGCAAATCAACTTTGAAAAAGTGTGAGAGATATTGACACGCGTAAATAATCAAACAAAAAGATTGTGAGTCGGATTGAGTGTGCAGAAAGAACTTTCACTCAGACATGAAGACAAGCGATGAAAGAGAGGAACAGGTATTTAAAGAGACTGATTAGTTGGCTACGTGAGCTGGGAAGGAGAAGGAGGGGATTGCAAGCCTGCAACGCAGCAGGGCTTGAACAAGTCGGTGGACGGAGCGACGGACGAACAGGGCGTCGCTAATCACCGACGAATCCGTACACTGCCACCAAATCACAGCTCTCCAATTGGGTTAGGTGTCCAATGGCAGTTCGTCTGTGCCTAAATCTGCTGACTGGGGAGAAAAGTCAAGCAACGTATGACGAATTTAAATAGTTCAGGTGTGGAATGTTTGTGAGGTATTTTATGTGGGCTTTATCGTATCTTTTATGGCTTGTATTTAAGGTTCAAAAAATGGAAGGGCTCAATTTGCTAGAAGGGCCGTCGGTAGAATTTGCCGCAGGGACTTGCAAGCTGCAGGTGGTGATTACATCAGGCGGAAAAAGCTTAAAGTGGGACGATCGTGAGATGAAATTTATCTCACAGATGAGATCAATTACGACAGGCTCTTGATAGAACTGCTCAAGGGACTTATTGCAAAGCAAAAGTTGTTGTCTGAATTTTGCTACGGATACTATCTCACTTGGACTACCCAGGGCATCAACATTTGAGGGCCAATGGATAATTACGTCTCTAATCCGTTTGAGATACTCAGATCCGGAAATACCGGTCTAAACCTTTAAGCATAACTGAAGCTTTCCGAACACCGTATTCAGAAGAGATTGGGCTAGTTTGAAGGCAGAAGGGCCCTGAGTGTGCATAAAGGATGGTTTGAAGTTGTATCTCAACTTTATTCATTTTTATCCAACGGGTAGCTCCGTCACTCTTGCACTCATCCCTGAGTCTACCAAGCTCAATTCATCACTTTGGTCATTACTAAGATCCAAGAAAAGTGTCCAAGAATGAAATGTCAACGATTGCACCCCGACATGCCCAGGTACCTCGACATACAACATCCTTATGTGCAATTCGTTCCCTCACTCTCATCAAGTTTAATCAATACGGCTCTCACCACACACGAAAACTTAATGAGCGGCCACCATAACCGAATGCACGCTTTCCTAATATCCCTCTTCTCTCGCTCGGACTTAGCAATGTATGGGTGGTCCGGAACTTGTCTGGCTTAAATTTCCGAATTTGCTGATCGGATGTTGTCGATCGATTATCATCCTTATCGGCCACTCATTCCGATGCACCACCAGCAGCCTCGGAAATTTAATCTCTTCTAGGAAATTTTCACCCCTCTCCTCTGTCAACACTACACTCAACAAGATCCAAAATGGTCTCTACGGAACTCAAAATCAACGGAGAACGGTTGTGGGAGACGATTCAGGGAACCGCACAATGGGGTGCAATTCCTAATTCTACAGGGATGTGTAGATTGAGTTGTTCCGACGAGGATAAAGCCGTTAGAGAATGGTTTGTGGAGCAAACTTCACAGTTGGGATGTACACATAAAGTACTATTCACTTTTCGACGGGAAGAAGTTAATGTAGATTGATGAAATGGGGAATATATTTGCTATCTACCCTGGCCAAAACCCGAAATTGGCCCCTATTGGGATGGGATCACATTTGGATACTCAGCCTGCAGGTAGACGTTGAATTTCAGTGGCACTAAAGGTAGGTGGCCGATATGATGGGATTCTAGGAGTTACAGCAGCATTAGAAGTTTTACGAACAATCCATGCAGCGGGATATAAACCATATGCGCCACTGGCAGCAATAGATTGGACCAACGAGGAAGGAGCTCGATTCCCTAAAATGTGTTGCGCTTCCTCCGTATGGTCTGGAAGTCAAACTGTTACCGCACAACATGCCCTTCAAGATCTCGAAGGCATCGATATGAGATCGGAACTGCAACGTATAGGTTTCCTGGGAAAGGAAAAATGTTCGTACGTTGATATGCCACTATCCGCACACTTTGAATTGCACATTGAGCAGGGTCCGATTCTGGAAAAGGAGGGTAGGAAGATCGGTGTAGTTGGGGGAGTGCAAGCAATGAGATGGTACAAAGTTACCGTTAGTGGAAGAGAAGGACACGCTGGAGCAACACCAATGAACAACAGAGCAGACGCATTACTAGCAGCTGCAAAATTAATAGCAGTGGTTAATACTTCGTCGATTGCCCACGGCGCAGTAGGCACAGTTGGAATTGTCAAAACTGCTACTGAAGCCGTCAACACGATTGTGGGAAGTGCCTGGTTTTCAATCGATCTACGGTGTCCCAACGAAGAGGAATTGGATGCAATTGAGGCGGAATTGAGAGAGACGGCAAAAAGTTTATCAGTTGGAGGACTCTCGTTTGAATTTGAACAGACGTGGGAATGTCCTGCTGTAAGATTTGATGAGAGTGCACTTTCGTGTGTGCGAGCGGCTGGAGAAGAATATGCAGGTAAAGAAATGTGTCGCGAGATGGACAGTGCTGCTGGACATGATAGGTCAGCTCTTTGTGAATTTGAGTAATCTGACGGTGTAGTGCTGAAACAAGTATGCGTGTGCCAACAGCTATGATCTTCGTTCCCAGCAAGGATGGTATTTCTCATAATCCAAATGAATATACAAGTAAAGAAGAATGGTATGTCCTTCCCGAAAAAGGCGACTAATTGAAAGCGCGGATGGTGCACAGGTTTTATTGAGTGCAGTGTTAAAATATGACAATCTGTTACGGAGCAAATAGAAAAATTACTTAATTTGATGTGTTATGTACAACTCTTTATGCCGCTTGATCTGATCACCACATAAAGCATGATGCGAACCTTAAATGAGACCTGCCGTAGCGCTCCATAGCGTTATCAAAGAGGGCAACATGCCTTTCTGTGCCAAGCTGTTGCGAAACATCTGATCTGCATGTGCTTTTCTATTGAGAACCTCGCCGATTGGATAAACGGGAAAGGATTAAAGTTCCCGCCCTTTAGAAATCTCTGCGCGATCGCAATCATATACATAAGGTTCAACATCCTCTGCATCCGTTGCTCATTAGAAACTTCTCGAATTGTGCATTTTAGCTTTCCGCAATTTCCTCCAATCCCAGGCCAATCGCACTGGAATCGATTGCGTACGCTGGGTGCAGTTGCCTTGACAGTCTGGTGCATAAAACGAGTCCAAATCCCCATGTCGCAAAACACGTCTCCCCGTCGTATACGACGCATATCAATCTTCACAAGAATTCTCGTGGAGAATTGACTTTGGGTCAGTGTCCGCGAACATATCTGGTTTTAATTGTGATTATGGAGGAGGGCAGGACTTGGTATGAGGGTAGGCTTCAACTATTGGACGACGTGACAAGTTCCCAGTCTGATATCTTTCTGTTCGACCATTGTTTGCTCTGTCTGACTCTATATAGACCATCGGTGGCAGTTGAGAATGCTAGTTGTCAACATGTCTTGGGGACAATTATCAATAGTTCTCTCTCGTCCGATACGGACGCGATGCATCTGGTAAAGCGCGCAAAGTACTCCCGGAAGCAAAAACGTGCACATCGGCCGCACGATCCGGTTAAAAAATGTGTTCGATGTCGACATTTCAAAAAAGGGGTACAGTTCATGAATTCCAAGTCTGATCCTAGGAGTGCGTAATAGATGAAGGACAGGCGAAATGTCGCAGATGCACAGGAAAGATTGATGTCAACTGTGGACCCTTGCTTACAGCCAAAGAAGAACGTGCCCGGGGTCTGATCTACAAAGCTCCGAAAAAGCTCTTGACATCTGATCCTCAAGTAATTGAAGAATTTGAAGAATTCCGCCAATCCAAAAAGGAAGGGAAGAGTACTGAAGCAAGTTCTCAAGCAGTGGATAAAGTAGAAAGCCAAAGCGTGTTCCAAGATGTCACAACTTGCACATTTCCATCGACTCCTATCAACTGGGACGACTACGATTTAGATCCGGGTGAAATCAACGTCTGGCCAGTGGCCAACTTTCCGTACGATGCCGGTGGGTTCGAACCTGCTTTTTGGAGTGTACAAGCTATTTATTCGCTGCTTATGCTAGTAAACGTCTCTTTTTATGTATGATGCGTTATTGTTGTATTTTGTGTGCCTTTGGCTACTTCATGTCATGTGTTTCTGGAGTCCGTACGATATATAGTAATTAGTCTACCTAGTATATACTGTCGATAGTTGTATGTAGCCCATGGGATGAGTTGATAGTTGCTTTAGTCATTTTGACGGGTAATGCTGGGTCAATTGAGGTTTGTATTTTCATATAAGTGGTCGGTCATCCGGTGAGATGAGATCCGAGAAGATCTGACCAATCGGCCGTGCGGTAGAAAACTGGAGAGGGTCGATCATCAACTTCAAAGACGTTCCATCGATAGCATGGCAGACGACGCTTCATATGCGGCCTTCCTCGAGAGAGCAAACAGACCTACTAAATCAACAGTCTCCAGTTCCGAAACTACTTCAGTCGACGAACCTGTCCCCTCCAAACGACATCCCTATCTTCCCTTATTAAATAACAAACTCGCTGGTCTCTCCGACAAGACTTTTGTCACTGAATCCGACAGCGACTTTATCGCCACATTCATTTCATCATCGAGTCTTCCTTCGTGGACGGATATCCCTGATAAGTTTCCTGCTGCAAGTGATCTAGAGGGACAAGTTGAAGGAGGACGAAATGGAAAATCATGGAGTGTAGAGGAATGGGATACCCGGAACGAATATTCAGGAGTAATCAATGCAGTCAAAAACACCACTCAACACAATGCATTACGAGTATACACAATTCAGGGTCGCGGTGGCCGATTTGAAGTGTTCATCTTGGCGAAAATGGATGATGGATTAGTTGGCGTCAAGGCCCAAGGTGTGGAAACATAACAAATATGAAGAGTCAAGCACGGAATCGAAAGCATATGGATGTATAGTTTATCCCATATTTGAAAATTGCATACATAACGGTGCCCCTAACAAACACTCACTGAAAATTCCCACCGGAAGACCGAAGCCAACATAACTCCGTTCCCCAAATACAAACCAGTTCCTTAAATCCAAGTCCACCGAGCACCCATCCTGCTAAACACACTATTCCGTAAATACAAAAGTCAATCAATATATGCATGTACAAATGACCGCTCCCATTCTTTATGTATGAGTGAGTGTCGCTCATTTTAAAGGGACATATTAACGTTTTCCCTCTCCACACCATGCACAACCAACTCTTCTAACATCTTCAGACGTAGTTCCGCCAGCTAGATACTCTTTCCAGGCGTACCCTGCACCAAACCCAACGAGGAAGCCAGCGGTAATAGCAGCTGTCCACAATGCATAGACTTGTGCTCCATTATCCTTAGGACGAGATTTAGAAGGAGATCGTGAACTGCGCTTGGAATGGGATTTCTTTCCCAGACGTGAGGAAGTGGATTTAGATGAGGAAGCGCGTGAGGAAGTAGGTTTACTCGATGTCATTGACCGAGTGACGAATTCCTCAGGTCCGACTATAGAGAGGGATTCCATTCCCATTGGACCTTGAGAAGTCATCCGTCGTGGCGAAGGGTATTCTTCAAGGACAGTCGCATCCTTTGATTTAAGAAACGTCGAAAGACTATTATCAGTTTTGAGAGTGGCAAAATGGCACCTCGCTCGTAGAGCTTCTTCGGAGACAGGGTGAGCTTCCGAGGAGGTGGGGTGGGCTAGGGAAGCTCTTGTTCGTGGAGCCAGAATGGTTTCTTCATCACTTGATTCCGCGATATCATCTTCCGAATCCTCAGAAGGAGGAACAAACATATCTTCTTCAACCTCATCTTCACCTTCGGAAGGGAACGATTCTTCATGTTCGTGGATTCTTAAGCCTTCAACAGCAAGAGCCAAGTCAGCTGTCAACGACAAATTAGGACGTAAGGAGCGAACATGAGGTTGATCATCTTCGCTATTGGGAGTCACAGCAATCCAGGAGTCTAGAACCGGATTAGCTAGTTCAAAAGTGGGGAAGGGAAGGATACCACTCATGCTGCTTGAATGAGGACTATCGCTGCGAGGAGTAGCAGTGATGAAAACCGGTGTGCCGGTTGAGCTGGTGGGAGATGGAGGGAGCTCGTTATGGATCAAAGGATGATGTTCCTCCGAGTGGGCGGGGACGATGTTATCCCTTCTTTGGGGAATCGAACCACTACTTGCTTGCATCGAAATCACACGCGTCGAAATGGTCCTAACCTTAGGCGAAGTGGCGATTCAAAAAAGATAAACTTGGAATATAAAGACGGACAAGTCGGAAGAACACGATAATGATCTGATGTTTTGTATGGGGAGTTGTATGGTGCAAGGTTGGGGTCTAAAGGATGGAGTTGAATAGCCGGGATCCAACTTAATTCCGTGAGCGAGTGGTGTGCGCCTGAATGCTAGCCGTCCAAGCTCTCACACAATACTTAAAGTTATGGGGGCGGCCGGCTTGTTCATTGGGTGGGACACTATCCTGTACTTACCTCGTATTAGATAGCTTCTGAGGAGTCTCAGTATTCCAAACTGTAGGAGCTCGAGGACAACCGGATCTTCAAATTCGCTAAAGGGCGATATCGGAGCGTCCAAGATATACAAGTAGAACAGCCCTCCACTGGCCTTCAACGTCACTCATCTCATGAACGAGCTCATGCCTGACTGTTCGAATTTCGTCATTTCGTTATTTGCTGCGGATGACGAACCGTTCCTTTTCTTCCTATCCGACTTGCCGTGGACCAATCTGATCCATGGGAACCGATCCTTTGGAGTTGTGACGACCAATTCAATAAGTGCTCTCAAGCGGTTAATTGAGAGGCCAAGAACAACACTCGCATTAACTCATATCCGACACGCCATCGCTTTATCAACGAATATGACGTTCAAAGAATTGAACTCACGCCTCCTTTCTTGGTGGAACTTCGACAGTTATTAAAAATATCGAGATTTCGAAGACCAGCTACATCTGACGAGACATGACGTTATCAACGATTTAATAACCGTTATCTTAACCTGGTTCGTATTGTTTATTCCTCAAGTCATATGAGTACCAGACAATCAATCAAGCAAGGCCGGAGATTACGTTTCAGGGCAAATGTCCAAGGCTTGTTGTAATAAGTACCAAAAATTTATTCTGGCGAAAATTTACCAGCAATTATCAACGCTCTGTTTGATGTCAAAGCATTACAGTCATCTTCAAAAGACAGACAGAAGAGGCTATCATGATTCGAGAGGTATCCAGCCGTATTCCGCAATCTCTAGCTAGTCGACGCCATCTAGAACGAAAAATCAGCAGATAGCCAGACATTAAGAGCATTAAGGAGGACCCGCCGATTGGGATCGGCTGCGACACAGGTTTAGAACAAGGATATTTGCGGGATTCGTGCTACGTGTACAATTATATTGTCCGGGTGGGTGTATTGCGTCTCATTATTGTTTCTGTTTGTCTTGTTTGTCTCTTGAGATGTGCTGATTTGTGATGTGCGTTCGTGAGGAGTTCATGCTTCATTATTTGTATTCTGTGGAGGGACATCGGCGAAATGCAATATTGATGAAGAGTAAATTACTTGATACATTGTGCCATACAAAACCCACATTATGTATATATCCCAGCGGAATTCAAAGTGTTCACCCCGGCCCGATTGTTTAGACATTCCAAGAGCAGAGTGTCCATGGATGTCTCAAATGGTTGCAAAAACAAAGATCCCAGAGACTGTCATGATTTTCTCTACATGCTGGACGCGTCATTTAGTCTGTAGTAGATGGAAATCCATATTCTTCCCCTCATAACCCAACCCATGGCATATTCCCTGCGAGAGCTAGGAGACTGGAATGACAACCCCAAAAATGGAACAGCGAAACCTTGGCAGCGCTAAACTTTCGGCGAATTTGGTGTACACATTCTTTTAATCGGTTGGTGGATCATGTGCGCGTTCCGGAATAGCAGCTTCAGATCAGCCCCCGGTGCGAACCGGATGTCGGTACCAAGCAATCGGTCCGCTCACAGAATTCCTATTGCATACATGCTCATTCGGATGAAACAGAAGGTGCGGAACATGACCCATTGAAGGCGAAATAACGTTGTAGCGGTAGGATAAAACGCAACTTTGCAGTTACACGAGCAATACCAATAGTTCGTCCGCCCGCAAGTCCAGATGACCCAACTGAGTGACATGAAAATGGACATGCCGCTGATTGGCTGTCCCAGGCAAGTATACCAAACTCGCCTCGGGTTCTGCGGCGGAAGGGGCAAAGCCGCAAGCCACTCAAGCAAGCCACTGCGAGATGTGACGAAAGGGCACAGGGCAAAATAAGAAACTTAATTAACTTGTATCTAATTTGCAAGCCATCTTATGGCTGCCATATGTCTCTGTGGGAATTTAATTCGGGGGGGATGACCGTTTCAAAATTACATTTTGTGGCGTCTAGTAGATAGGGCTTTTTTAGTGTCTGTACACTCCGCGTGTCATTCCGAATCCTTTCTTTTGCATCCTTTTTGCTTTTTTCTAGTGGAGTTTGGAAGCGATTCGAAATTAAAATTTGAGCCGCAAAAGCGTGGCCATTCCCTGACCAGTAAACTATATATCGCCTAGAACGTCTGGTGATCCCTTACGCAATACGTTTTCTTGCTTCAACCCCGATCATCATTCAAAAGGTTATTTTGCTTGATCCGCTGATTGATGGAATAGAGTGGGGTAATTCGGAGATGACAGGAAGAATCTGCCCGTGAAAGTAGTTTCATCGTTCTCGTTAAATCCCAAGAAGAATGCGAAACCTGGTTTTCGGAAATTTATTTTATAGAAATTGGATCAAATTTTAGCCTGTGCATTGAAACACATGCACGGCTCCCATCTAATGGCGACGCAAAGGCATACCGGGGTCCGTGTGCTGGTCTCGTTACGGGCAATGCACGGACTACGCCGAAGGATTTGAAATCGAGGGAGGCAAGATTGGATGGGTGATAGCGATGATACCGCATGCCTCCCTCCCACCCAACCCACAGCGGAGGAACGCCTGAGCGCATGCACCTATGTCTGTCTTCTTTGTTGTATGTACGACGCAGGAGCGGAGCGGCGGTTGATCGACGATTTGCTGACCAGTAGTCGGAACCGGTGGAGGATCGGATATCCCAGATCGAGCGATTGGACAAGAATTCACCGCGGCCGTTCGCGGGGCGGGTGCAGGAAAAAAAGGGGAAGAGTGCGAGGCTGAACCAGTTAGTGAGTTTTTGAGTGGATCATGGTCTCACCAGCCGTTTTCCATTAACGTTTTCTACTCTTTTCCGCCAGTCAATTATGTAGTACCAACTAACCATGTAATGTATAAAGTTTTTCCAGTCGATCATCATCCCGCATCTCACATTAAAATAGCCGACATGCAAGTTTGCCTTTTTGACCAGGCTGCTACTGCTGCTACTAGTGCTGCCACTTAATATACGCAGTCGGTACTGCATGCATCAGATTTCAGTTTGCGCATACGACACGAGGCTTCAACCTAAATGCTGGGTTCGGCGATATTGA
>Ga0335073_10015964_pt1 | contig 10495 bp, 7 predicted proteins | sample Lox_Sample_22_FD_207093 | JGI IMG/M metagenome (GOLD analysis project Ga0335073, IMG submission 207093) | Soil microbial communities from Loxahatchee National Wildlife Refuge, Florida, United States - Lox_Sample_2.2 | ecosystem: Environmental > Terrestrial > Soil > Wetlands | place: USA: Florida...
GCCGGGCTCGACGACGACACCATCCACAAGCTGGTGCGGGGCAACACCATCAAGATGCTCGGCCTGGAACTGGCCGGCTGAGCCCGGACCCGCAGGTGCAAACCGTCGGGACCTGATCGTCAGGTGGGCGCGTTAGAGGACTCGTCGCCCGGCTTCAGATCGACCTCGTTGATCAGGGGTTCGCCGGCCAGCCACCGGCGGATGTTGTCGGCCCATAGCCGGTGCAGGTTGGTGAACAGGGCGGCCGGCGCCGAGGAGCAGTGATACGACAGGTACAGGTTGGGGGCGTCCCAGAGCGGGTTGTCCGGTGGCAGCGGCTCCTCGCTGGCCACGTCGAGCGCCGCGCCGCGTAGGTGGTTGCGCCGCAGGGCGTCGATGAGGGCGGGCTCGTCGACGAGCGTGCCGCGACCGACGTTCACGAAGAAGGAACCGGCCGGCATGGTGGCGAACGCCTCCGCGTTCATGAGGCCTATCGTTTCGGGGGTCTCAGGTACGGCGGCGATGACCGTGTCGCACCGGGCCAGCATCTCGTGCAGGCGGTCGGCCGGGTAGAGCTGATCGATGTGGGGCGCCGTGTCACCGGGCCGGGCTGACCGGCGGGTGGCCAGAACGGTGATGTCGAAGGCGGCCAGCCGTTTGGCCACCGCGGAGGCGATGGCGCCGTAGCCGATGAGCCCCATGGTGGACCAGGCCAGTTCCGTGCCGTAGACCGGGACCCATGAGTGCTCGACTTGCAGGGCCTCGATCTGGCGAAACTGCTTGCGCTCCTGTATGAGCCGCCCGACCACGAACTCGGCGATGGCGGTGGCGTTGACCCCGGCCGCGCTGGTCAGCCGGATCCCCGCCTGACCCAGACCCGCCGATTCGAGCTGGGCGTAGCCGGCACCGAGACCCTGTACCCAAGCCAGGTTCGGAGCGATGTCGCCGACGTCGAAGGGCAGGTCGATGGCGATCACGGCGTGGACCCGTTCGAACATGGCCCGCTGAGCGTCCGTCAGGTTCGGCACCGAATTCCGCGCCGCCGACCAGTTCTCCGGCCGGCCCCTGAACGTTCGCGAGGCCTGACCCTCGTCGTAGGTCTCGAGCACCAATTCGATACGGGGGTCGATGGCCTCGATGCCGGCGACGGTGGCGGCCACGGCCTCGTCGTTGCCGACCCATTCAGTTGGATAGAGCAGGCCGAGGATGAGCGGACCTGCTGCCGGCGGTTGTCTCATGCCGTCCCCCCGAGAATCGAAGGCAGGGTAGCAAAGACCACGATGGCCAGCAGCCGGCCCGCTCGTCCAATCCGGGCGGCCGGCGGCTCCCGGCCCGGGTCCGCATATTGTGGGGCGAGCGGAGGGAGGAGCAGGTCGGACCGATGGCCCGTGGTAGCAGCGTGACTCGTACGACCCCTGTTGGTCGTGGCGCCGCCGGCCGCCGGGCCGGCCCGCCATCGTTGGAAGAGCTGGTCGGGCCCGCCTGGCCCCTGGCCGGCTCCCCCGACCGACTGCTGGTGCCGGAGCCCTTCGTGAAGAAGGCGCTGCAATCCCTGGGCGCTGCGGTCCCGCACCATGTGGTGGCGGACGACGCCGCCGGCGCATCGAGCCAGGCCCGGCAGCTGGACGAGCCGCTCGTGCTCAAGGCCTTCGGACCCGGAATCGTGCACAAGACCGAGCTGGGCGCCGTGCGCCTCGGCCTCACCTGGGAGACCGTCGAGGCGGCGGCCAAGGCCATGGCCACCGCCCTGGCGGAAACCGGGGTGACACCGCAAGGCTTTCTGGTCGAGGAACAGGCGACGCCGGGCGTCGAGCTGCTGGTCGGGGTGATCCGCCACGAGGGCGTCGGTCCGGTGGCCCTGGTCGGGCTGGGAGGCACCCTCACCGAGATCCTCGATGAAGTGTCGGCCCGCCTCCTGCCTCTCTCGCCCGATGACGCCGCCCAGATGCTCGCCGAGTTTCGCGGGGGCGCCGCCCTCGCCGGGGCCCGGGACGGGGCCGGCGTTGACCGGTACGCCCTCGTCGAGCTTCTGCTGGGCCTGGCCGGCCCCGATGGCCTGGCCGCCCGGCTCGGGCCCCGGCTCCTCGAGCTGGAATGCAATCCGGTGATCGCCTCGCCGGACGGGGCGGTGGTGGCCGACGCCCGGCTGGTGCTCGATGGCTCGCCGGCCGCGGCTGAAGAGTCCCGTCCCGTGCCGTCGCCCCCGTCGGTCCCCTTCGACCGGCTCTTCGCCCCCCGCTCGATCGCCGTGGCCGGGGCGTCGCTGACCCACCAGACCTTCGGGAACCGGGCCCTGGCCGCCTACCGATCCATAGGCCGGGACCATGACCTGTGGGCCATCCATCCGACCGCCACCTCGATCCAAGGGGTTCCGGCCCGGCCCTCGCTGGCCGACCTGCCGGAGGGCGGGGTCGACTACCTGCAGGTGGCCTTGCCGGCGGCCGCCGCCGTCGAGCTGCTTCGCACCGAGGGCTCGCGAGCAGCGGTGGCCCAGGTGATCAGCGGGGGATTCGCCGAGGCCGGGCCCGATGGTCGCAGCCTCGAGGCCGAGCTGGTGAACGCCGCCCACCAGGCCGGCATCCGCATGCTGGGGCCCAACTGCATGGGGGTCTACTGCCCGGAGGGTCGCCAGACCTACCTGCAGGGCGTCTCGCTGGAGCCGGGGAGGATCGGCGTGGTCTCCCAGAGCGGCGGCCTCGGCGGCGACCTGATCAACTACGGCGCCCGGCGCGGCCTCCGCTTCTCCAAGGTGGTCTCGATCGGCAACGCCGCCGACGTCACCCCCGGCGAGATGCTCGACCATCTCGCCGGCGACCCCTCGACCGACGTCATCGGCCTCTACCTGGAAGGCTTGACCGACGGCGAACGGGTGGTGGACGCCCTGCGCCGGGTCAAGGGCCGAAAGCCGGTCGTGGCCCTGGTCGGGGGCTCCGGCGAGCAAGGCCGGTCGGCGGTGGCCACCCACACCGGATCCCTGGCCGTGGACCGGCGCATATGGGCGGCGGTGAGCGCCTCCACCGGGGTGACGGCGGTCGAGACTCTGGAAGACCTGGTGGGATGCCTGGCCCACCACCAGGCCTACGCCGGCCACCCCGCCCCGGGGGATCCGGACGTGGTGGTGATGGGCGTGGGCGGCGGAGCAACGGTGCTGGCCGCTGACGCGTGCGACCGGGCCGGTTTGCAGTTGACCCCGTTGATCCTCTCCGTCCAGCAGCGTTTGCGAGACATGGGGTTCGGGGTCGGTACCAGCGTCGTGAACCCGATCGAGGCCGTCGTCACCGCCGAGAATGTGGGCCAGGTGCTGGCAGCCATCCTCGGTGCGCAGCCTTTTCCCGACGTACTGCTGCACGTGAACGTGCAGGCCTATTACGGCTATGGCGACGCCGGTGTGCGGCCGCTGATCGACCTTATGGAGACACTGGCCGCCCTCGAGCTCGGCTCCCGCCCGGTGGTGGTGGCCCGCAACCTCGACGTCGCCCCCGGCCATCATCTGGACGAGGTGTTCGCCGGGGCCAGCCGTTACCGCGTCCCGCTCTACCGGACGCTCAATGAGGCCGCCGTGGCCATCAGGGCCGGAAAGCGCTTCGCCCGGCTCGCCGGTGACAAGATCGTCAGGGACGAGAAAGGACCAACGCCGTCATGACCAGGGTGATCTCAGCCGACTGTCATATCAACGAGCCGCCGTGGGTGTTCGACCGGGTCCCGGAGAACGTGCGCGACCGGGTCCCCAGGTTGGTCAAAGGGGCCGACGGCGGCGACGGCTGGAGCTTTCAGGGGGAGACCCCGGAGCGCACCTACGGCATCGAGGCCATGGCCGGGAGGAGCGACTCCGAGAAGGTGTCAGGACTGTGCTTCGACGAGATCCTGCCGGGCAACTACGACGGGGCCGCCCACGCCGCCGACATGGACCTGGACGGAGTGGACGTCAGCGTGGTGTATCCGGGAGTGGCGGCGTTCATCTATTCGATCGACGATCGCGAGGTGGGCCTGGCCTGCATGCGCTCCTACAACGACTGGATCCTGGAGGACTTCCAGGGGGCGGCGCCGGGGCGGATCGTGGCCCTGCCCATGCTCCCCGTCGACGACGGCATGGAGACGTGTGTGGCCGAGATGCAGCGGGTGCTGGCCAAGGGCGCCCACGCCTGCTTCTTGCCCGGCCAGCCGGCCCGGCCCTACCACGACGAGTACTACGCCCCGCTCTGGGATGCCGCCTCGGAGAGCGCCACGCCGCTCACCTTCCACCGGACCTTCGGCGGCCGGACCACCGAGCTCGACTGGGACCGGATGTCCCACCAGAAAGTCAGCGCGGCGGGGACGGTGTGGCGCTTCTTCAACTCGGCCAAGGCCCTCAGCTACATGATCCTGGGCGGGGTGTTCCAGCGCCATCCCGACCTCCGGATCGTGGCCGGCGAGGTGAACTTCTCCTGGATTCCCTTCTGGGCCCAGACCATGGACCAGCAGTACGAGAACGAGTGGTACCGCCGGACGGGCGGTGTCTCCCTGGACCACCGGCCGAGCGAGGTGCTCGGCCAGAACGTCTTCGTGACCGTGCTCGACGACGATCTCGGCTTTCAGATGGTGGCCCAGGGGTTCTGGCCAAAACTGGCCGACATCGCCATGTTCTCCACCGACTATCCCCACAGCGTGTGCTTGTGGCCGGACAGCCGCAAGTACGTGGCCCGGCTCACCGCCGGTTGGAGTGACCAGGACCGGGAAAAGGTCCTGCACGGTACGGCGGAGCGCCTGTACCGCCTGTGACGCTGCGCGACCGGGCCGCCATTGTCGGCGTCGGGTGGACCGAGTACTCAAAGAACTCGGGGGTGAGCACTCTGGCCTTAGCCCTCCGGGCCATCGCCGCCGCCCTCGAGGACGCCGGCCTGGCGCTGGGCGACGCCGACGGAGTGGCCTGCCACCGGGTCGGCGACTCGGCGCCGGCCTTTGCCGTGGCCCAGTCCCTCGGGATTCGCGATCTGCGGTTCCATGTGGACCAGTTCGGCGGCGGCAGCAACTCGGCCGGCGTGGTGGGCCTGGCCGCCATGGCCGTCGCCACTGGAGTAGCCGACTGCGTGGTGTGCTGGCGGGCCATCAACGCCCGCTCGGAGCACCGGATGGGCGGGACCGGTCGGGCCCCCCTGGTCGAGGGGGAGTTCCAGTTTCAGGCTCCGTACGGTTTCGCCACCCCGCCGCAGCAGTTCGCCATGTACACCAGGGCCTACCTGGACGCCTACGCAGTTCCTCCTGAGGCGCTGGGACAGGTGGCCATCGCCCAGCGGGCCTGGGCCGGCCAGAACGAGCGGGCCGTGATGCGCACGCCGATCACCCTGGAGGATTACCTGGCGTCGCGCTGGATCGTGGAGCCGTTCCGGCTGCTGGACTGCTGCCTCGAGACCGATGCCGCCGTGGCCCTGGTGGTCACCTCAGCCGACCGGGCGGCCGATCTGCGCCGGGTGCCGGTGCTGGTTTCCGGGGCCGTCTTCGGCGGGGGGCACACCCTCTATTCGAACGGGCGCCAGGATCTGACCATCTCGGCGGCCGCCGAGATGGCGCCCCGGCTGTTCGCCTCGGCCGGGGTCGGGCCTTCCGACATCGACGTTCTGGAGCTCTACGACGCCTTCACGCCTCTGGTGCTGATGCAGCTGGAGGACTACGGCTTCTGCGCCAAAGGGGAAGCGGCCGGGCTGGTGGCCTCGGGCGCGACCGGGCCGGGTGGCGGCTTGCCCGTCAACACCCACGGCGGTCACCTCTCCGAGGGTTACGTGCACGGGTTGAACCACGTGGCCGAGGCCGTCTCCCAGCTCCGGGGGGATGCCGGGCCCCGCCAGATCGTGGGGGCGGAGGTGGCCCTGTCCACCGGTCAGCCCGGCTATGTGGCCGGCACCTCCTCGGCGCTGGTGTTGCGGAGGGCCGGTTGAGCGACACCGGGACGCCGCTGCCGGTCTTCGACCGCGACTCGCGCCCGTGGTGGGAGGCGGTGGCCCGGCATGAGCTGACCATGCAGGTTTGCGAGCGGTGCGGCCGGCGGCGCTGGCCGCCCCGGGCGCTGTGCAACGGCTGCGGGTCTTTCTCGTGGCGGTGGATCGCCGCGTCCGGCCAGGGGACGGTGGCCAGCTGGATCGTGAACCGTCATCCCTTCTTCCCCGGCATGGAGGTGCCGTCCGTCGTGGTGATGGTCCGGCTCGACGACGCGGACGACGTGGTCGTTCCCGGCGGCTGGGGCGGGCAGCCCGACGGTTCGGGGCTGCGCATCGGGCTCCCGGTGCAGGTCGGTTACGAAGAGAACGCCGACGGCGTCACCCTTCTCGTCTGGCGGCCGGCCGACTAGATGCTGGCCGCCGGCTCGTTGACCGCTTTCGGCCAACCGGAGCGGACGGCAGGAAGCACGCCGGCGCCGAGGGTGACGATCTGCTCCAGCACCTCGAGGGCCGTGACGCCCATGGCGTGAACCCTCAGGTTCAAGACGGTGGCGCCGGTCTCGGCCACCGCGTCCAACAGTCCCTCCGCCACCTGTTCGGCCGAACCGGAGATGGTGCCGTTGTCGTCGGCGAAGCGAGCCCGCCGGCCATCAGGCGTGTAGCTGGCATATCGGGCCGCCTCCGCCGCGATCCGGGCCGGGTCCTGCTGTCCGCACCACACCCACCGGGTGAGGACGCGCGGCCCGGTCCCTCCCTCGTCGATGTACCACTCGACCAGCTGGCGCACCCGCTCGGGGCGCGAGAGGCCGTCGGTCAAAAGGCCGACGCCGCGGCGGGCGGCCCGGCGCACAGCAGCCCGGCTCATGGCGGCCGCCACCACCGGCACCGCACCGGGGGCCAGAGCGCTCAGGGCCTGGTCGCCGGCGAGCGGGGGGTCGGCCCGCCCGGTCAGAGCCGAAGCCACCACCTCCAGTCCGGCATCGAAGCGTCCGGCCAGGTCGTCATCGAGCACGCTTCCGGCGATGGTGAAGTCCTGCTCCAGGGATCCCGGTGCCACCCCCAGCATGACCCGGCCGGGAAAGCGCACGGACAGCCACGCCACCTCCTCGGCCACCAGTGCGGCCGGGCGCAGCGGCAGGAGAAGCGGCCCGGGCCCGGCCCACACCCTCGGGCACTCTTCGAGCACCCAGGCGGACATCTGGAGCGGGTTGGGCAGATAGCCGGGGAAACCGCCGTGATGCTCGCTCACCGTCACCCCGTCGAACCCGGCGGCGTCGGCCTGGCGGGCCTGTTCCAGCAGATCGGTCAGTATGCCGGCGGCGTCGGGGGCGCCAGCGTACAGCCGGATCGAGATCGATCCGGGGGTGAGGGCACCATTCACGCTCGGGTCCTCCTGGTCGGGCCGGGTCGCCCGCTCAATCTAGTTATCGTTGCGCCTAGACCTCTCCGTCTCTACGTGGGAGGCGGGCCACGTCGGAGACGGGTCCGAGGTGCTGGAGCTTGTCCGGGTTGATGACGCCCCGCAGCGTCTGGATCACACCGTCGATCACTTCGAGGGATAGAACGCTCACGACCTTGCCTTCAGAGTCGTGGATGATGACCCCCGGTCCGCCGTTGACGAGTACCGGGTCGAGGGTCACTCCGACCTGGGTCACGCGCCGGAACAGCGCGATGACGAAGGCGGCGACCTGCTCTCGTCCGTAGATGGGTTCCCGCGTGGCACTGGCCTTGCCGCCACCATCGCCACAGAGCACGGCATCTGCCGCCAAGAGGTCCACCAGTTGATCGAGGTCGCCGTCACGGGCGGCCGCGAGAAAAGATTGAAGCAGGGCCTCACTGTGCTCGGTGGAGGCCCGGTAGCGAGCCTGATGGCTGTCCAGGTGGCGGCGGGCCCGCCCGAAGATCTGCCGGCAGTTGGCCTCGCTCTTGTCGACGATCTGGGCGATGTCCTCGTAGGAGTAGTCGAAGACTTCGCGGAGAAGGAAGACGGCTCGTTCGACCGGCGAGAGACTTTCGAGCAGCACGAGGAAGGCCATCGAGAGGGAGTCGGACAGCTCAGCCATCTGATCGGGGCTTTCGTGCAGATCGGCCACGATCGGCTCGGGCAGCCAGGTTCCGACGTAGGACTCCCGGCGAACCCGCGCCGAGCGCAGGTGGTCGATGGACAGCCGGGTGGTCGTGGCGGCCAGATAAGCCTTGGGCGATTCGACCACCGCCCCGTTCTGGCGAGCGCGCTCCAGCCGGAAGAACGCTTCCTGGACCAGATCCTCGGCCTCGCTCACGCTCCCGGTCATCCGGTAGGCGATGGAGAACATGAGCCCTCGAAGATCCGTTTCGTGGCTGGTCGGGGGGGCCGGCATCACTCACGACCATCCTTTGAGCTGAAGGGATCTCGTTGAATGAGCGGCGCCGTTGAGCCTCATACCGCCTCCCGCTTTTTCGTGACCTGTTCCTCATCTACCCAGGACCGGAACACTTCACGCCAGGCCGGGTGGCAAGCGGCAATCGGTGGGCGCACCTTGTCTTCTCCTTCCGAGCGTGCTCGCGCGTGCTCGCGGCGGGGTTCGGTCCTTTAGACGGATCGGACCCCCGTTCTGTGACACCCGAGCCGGGAACGCGGGAACTGGTGGCGCGTCGTACTCTCCGGGCGAAGTGACACGATGGACCGGATGGACCTGGGGAGCCGCCTCCTCGAATCGCAGCATTCCACGTAACGCGCCAGGCGACTTACGCCGCCCCGCATCATCCCATGCTGGAACCCCTGGCGCGTTCGACCGAGCTGATTAGCCGGAGTAGATGTGGTGGGAGGAGCTGATGATCCACGGTCTGCCTACCGGGCCCACTGTTATATCTATGGCCCCGCCCGCTACCCCGGCCCACCCGGTGCCGGTCCAGCGGTAGATGCCGTACCCTCCCGGCACCAGGTTGGTCCCGACGACCCAGAGCGACCCGTCGGCACCCAGGGCGATGGCGCGGGCGGCGCCGGGGCCGAGGGCCCAGCCCCCATTGGTCCACTCGTAGATCTGGTGGGCGGCGTTGATGACGAAAGGGGTGCCGTCTGGGGCCACGGCGATGCTGACCGCGGCGCCGGGTACGCCGGCCCACCCGGTGCCGGTCCAGCGGTAGATGCCGTACCCTCCGGGCACCGGGTTGGTCCCGATGACCCAAACGGACCCGTCGGCGCCTTCCGAGATATCGGTGGCCGTCCCCGGCTTGGCGCTGAAGGCGATCCGGGACGGGGTGGCCGACACCTCGTTGGATAAACCGGATGTACCAACCGCGTTGACCGCGGCAACCTTGAAGTAGTACCTCTCGCCGTCTCTCAGACCGGTCACCAGGATGGGGGAGCCAGGGATGGGACTCCCCGGAATCGGCGTTGAACTCTCCCCGTTCGAGCTGGCACCCACAAAGATGTCGTAGCCGGTGACCGGCGACCCATTGGAGGCCGGCGTAGTCCAGGACAACAACACCTCGCCGTCCCCGGCGGCGGCGGACTGCAGGGTCGGGGGACCCGGTACGTTCGTCACGGTTATCTGGCTGGAGGGTGCGGAAGGCCCTCCGGTTCCATAGGTGTTGGTGGCGGTGACGGTAAACGTGTAGCTGTCACCACTTGTGAGACCAGTGACGCTGATCGGACTCGTGCTGCCCGTCGCGGTCTGTCCGCCGTGAGCAGGGGTGGTGTTATCGATAGCAGTCACTTGGTAGGAGGTGATCGGAGTGCCGCCATCGAGGGCAGGCGGTTGGAAGGTGACGACGGCTTGGCCGGATCGACTCGTGGCCACAACGGTTGATGGTGCCCCCGGGACGCCTATCACATTCGCAATCGACCACCCGTTTCCGTTCCAATGCTCGATCGGGGCCTGATAGACGCCCACACCGTTGGGGTAGTTGACAAGGCTGCCAACGGCGGTGCAGTCCGAAGCCGATGTACATGCGATACCGAAGAAGAAGTTGTCGATTGCTCCGGGGACAGCCGGGTTGGTCGCCACCGTCCAACTGTTACCGTCCCATTGTTCGATCAGGAGTTGGTCGTTGGAGATACCCACGGCCGTGCAGTCCGTCGCCGACGTGCACACGACCCCATCGAGTTGCGTCGTAATGGCCAGGGTGGACACGAGAGTCCAGGCCGTCCCGTCCCAGTGCACAATGCTCGCCAACCCGACGGCGGTGCAATCAGTTGCCGAGGTGCACGAAACGCTCGTCAGCTCGTCCATGGGCCCGAGCGTCGCGGTGTTGGGGCTCGACACGATGCTCCAGGCGGTCCCGTCCCAATGCTCGATCAGTGTGGCGTCATCGTAGCCCCCCACGGCGGTACAGTCCGAGGAAGACACGCACGTGACGGCGTTGAGCCAGTAGTCGGGTCCCGGAGGAGTCGGACTGGATGAGATCGTCCAGCTGACACCGTCCCAATGCTCGATCAGCGGCTGGCCGTCACCGCTCCCGGAAGATGGGAAGTACCGACCCACTGCAGTGCAGTCCGTCGCCGAGGTGCAGGTAACGCCAAGGAGCGACTCCGACTCAGTGGTGCTGACATTGGGGCTGGATACGACCGTCCAGGCGGTTCCATCCCAGTGCTCGACCAGAGTCTGAACGGCCGTGCCATT
>Ga0335073_10015965_pt1 | contig 10495 bp, 9 predicted proteins | sample Lox_Sample_22_FD_207093 | JGI IMG/M metagenome (GOLD analysis project Ga0335073, IMG submission 207093) | Soil microbial communities from Loxahatchee National Wildlife Refuge, Florida, United States - Lox_Sample_2.2 | ecosystem: Environmental > Terrestrial > Soil > Wetlands | place: USA: Florida...
CACATTGGCCCAGGCCGTCACGCGACTCGCTGCCCTGTACCGCAGCGGTCCGCGCGCAGGGCGGTCCGCCCGGCGCGCATGGCCGACGGAAGGACCGCATTGTCACAGCACCGGAGGCGAGCTCGTACGAAGCGCCGCGGGCGCAGGCGGTTGGGCTTTCTCCTGGTCACGACGATGACCGCGCTAATAGCAGTTGCAGCTGGGGTTCTGGTGGAACTGCACGTCTCCGATCCCGGCTCCGATCCGGCTGCCATTGCCCTGGCCCTCATCCCGACCAGCCACTCGGCCACCCTGCTGGAGGAGGAACGCCAGCAGATGATCCTGGTGGACGCCGCGTCCAGGACGCTGAGCCTGGTCAGCACCCCGAAGCTGGCCACGGCCCCGTCATCCGCGTCCGACCAGGCTGGCGGCGGCGCGCCGCTGCTCAACTTCCCGCAGCCCGACCCGGGCACGGCTCAGTCCATAGCCTTCAACCTGCTGGGGTCGTACGGGTTCGCTTCCTCGCAGTGGAGTTGCCTGGATGCCCTCTGGCAACGGGAGAGCGGCTGGATCTACGACGCCGAGAACGCCAGCGGCGCCTACGGCATCCCGCAGGCCCTGCCGGGATCCAAGATGGCGAGCGCTGGTCCTGACTGGGAGACCGACCCGACCACGCAGATCAAGTGGGGTCTCGGGTACATCCAGTCCGTGTACGGGAGTCCCTGCGGCGCGTGGGATCACGAGGAGGCCGACGGCTGGTACTAGCCGCCCGCCTGCGCAGTTCCCTGCCCCGCATTTTCCCGCCATCCTGGCGTGACCGACCGCAACCGCGGAAGAAGCAGATTAGATCCAGATGGCCTCGCGGTACTCGTACGCGGGGCGTATTCACTGTGAGTAGTCACTTTACTACTCTGAATAGCTAGGTCTTACTACTCTGGATAGCTCGGGCGCTGCATAGGCGTCATGCCCAATGCTCTCATGAGTGCTCATGCTGATAACACTGTGCTACTCATCATGCAAGATTAGTAATGTCCTGATGCGGCTCGCTTCGCGGGCAGGACCCCTATCCTTGCCAATCTGGGGGAACGGACAAACTGCGCAAACATTGCCAATGGGCATTGGCCGCGTTGTGATGTACGTCATACGGATTTCAGGCTCGTTCCGGCACCAGGAGGCCCGATTCTTGGGCAATGTTGATGGCCGAAGCACCCAGCGTGCGTGACGCCTGCCCTTGAGCAGCTTGTCGCCCTGAACCCGCGTCCCGTCCTGTACGCCGCTGCATGCCCCCGGTCAACGGGTGGCGCAACAGTGAGAACTGGGTGGTAGCAGGCGCGCGCCGCGCGCCCGACCAAGGGTTCCTATTGTCCGGCATTCGACGACGTACCTCCCTGCACGGAAAACCCTCTAAGCTCACGATCGCGGTAACAGGCTCGACCGTCCTCACAGCGGCGGCGGCCTCCGGTGTGGTGGCCCTCTGGCCAGCCACCGTGGCATCCCAGTCGGCCGCCAGCCTGGCGGCCACGAGCGGGACCATCAGCAGCCAGGCAAAGCTGGACGGCGGCGCGAGGCTAGCGTCGCAAGTCCTGATCTCCAAGACCGTCTTCGCCTTCCGGCAGCAGCAGACGGCGGCCCTCGTCGCGCAGGCCGCCGCCAGGCAGGCGGCGCTACGGCAACGCGCGGCCAAGCTGGCCGCGCGCCGGGCCGCCGCTGAGGCAGCAGCGGACCGAGCGGTCCAGCAGCAGGCACAGCAACAGCAAGCGCAGCCAGCCCAGGCCGCGTCGGCGCCCGCCGTCCCATCGGGCTCGGCGCAGCGGATCGCCATGGGCATGCTTGGCTCGTATGGCTGGTCGTCCAGCCAGTTCTCGTGCCTGGACTCGTTGTGGAACGAGGAGAGCGGCTGGAATGTGTACGCCACCAACCCGAGTTCGGGGGCGTACGGGATCCCGCAGGCCTTGCCTGGGTCGAAAATGGCCAGCGCCGGGCCTGACTGGCAGACCGACGCCACCACCCAGATCCGCTGGGGCTTGACCTACATCAAGTCCCTATACGGATCACCGTGCGGTGCGTGGGCGCACGAGGAAGCCGACGGCTGGTACTGAGCCGTCACGGCTAACGAAAGCGGCCCCCTGGCGATCGCCAGGGGGCCGCTGGCTGGCCGTCCCGGCGATGCTGGCGGGCCCGCGGCCGCCACCGCCGCAGGCAACGCCGTGGGCTACGTCAGTGGCCGGAATGTCGGCAGAGCCTGGCGGAAGATGGCTTGCGCCCCGGCGAACCCGGCCGACGGAGCAGATACGGCCAGCTCGTAGGACTGCGTCCCGGCTGTGGTGTCGACGGTCACCAGCAGTTCCAGGACTTCGGTGCGGGTCGCGCCATCCTGCCAGCTGAATCGCCACGCCGCGGCCGGAGCGCTGAGCAGTATCCCCGGCCTGATTGCGATGCGCTGGTATCCGGGGTACAGACCTTGCTGGATCGCCTGGGCTTGCAGCAAGTCGGCCTCCCGCAGCGGCCGGAGGTAGGTGAACGGCGCGAGGTTGATCTCGATGAAGGCGTCGCCTGACGGGGGCCGCAGGTAGCTAACGGCGCTTTGCCTCGTCATCTGCCACGACGCCGGGGCTGCGATCTCGAACCCGGCCGTGGTGCCGCTGCTGGCCGCGGTGACCTGGAACCACTGGTATCCGGCGTGCGGGGCGCCGCCGCCGTTTGTCGCGCCGCCGCTGGCATTGCCGCTGCCGGGATCCTGCGCGCCGCTGCCAGCTGTCCTCGCGCCGGCCGTTCTGTGGGTCGCCGACCCGCCAGTTCCGTCCGCTGACGTCGCGTTGCCCTGGGCGACTGTTGCCGGGCCCGGGTCGCCGGACGTACCCGCCGAACGTGAGTATGCCGCCCAGCCGATGAGACCGGCCGCCACCACCGCGACTGCCGTCAGCGCGGCGGCCAGAACTCGCCGGTGCTCGCGCGGCCGCGACTGAGCCGGCCCGGCGACCGGGGGGATGGCCGCCGTGGGCCTGGAACCCGGGACACCGGCCGTCGGGGCGTCGGCGGCCGACAGGCCGTCCGCGGCCAGCGGCCAGTGCGGGCTGGCGCCGGCGTCCCTGGGCGGCTGTGGATACGGCGGCCAGGCTTGCCCGGCGCCGATGAATCCGCTCGCGTGCTCGTCCACGGCCGTCGGCAGCTCCAGCCACGCGGGCTGATCCAGGAACTCGGGCAGGTCCGCCGACGCGGGCAGGTCAGCCGGGAGCGGCATGGGCGGGAACTCGCGGACATCCGCGAATGGCGAGGCGCTGCCACCGATCCCGGCCAGGATGGCCGGTCCCGACTGGGCCTGCGCCGCCGCGTCGGCCAGCAGCCTGGCGGTGGTGTCCGCGTCCGGGCGCTCGGCCGGATCGGCCCGCAGCAGCGCATCGATGACCGGGCCGAGCGGCCCCGCCGACGGCGCCCGGGGGGCGCCCTCACGGGCCACGGCCACCATGATCGCCGCGGAGCCGCCCGGTCGCTCGAACGGCCCGCGGCCTTCCACGGCCGTGTAGAGGGTGGCGCCCAGCGACCACAGATCAGATGCGGGGGTCGCGGAGTGGCCCCGGGCCCGCTCGGGTGCGGTGAACCCGGGCGTCCCCATGACCATCCCGACCTGAGTCAGCGCGGGATCGCCCGGACCCGTGGCAATGCCGAAATCGGTCAGTACCACGGTGTCGTCCGTGCCGATCAGCACGTTGCCCGGTTTGACGTCCCGGTGCAGCACCCCGGCGGCGTGCGCGCAGGCCAGCGCGCTGAGCAGGCGCTCGCCCACCCGCGCCGCCTGCAGCGGCCGGAGCGGGCCATCCTCCGCGATCACCCGATCGAGCGATCTCGCGTGCACGAGCTCCATGACGATCCAGGGACGGCCGTCCTCCTCGACCACGTCGAAGACCGTCACCACACTCGGATGGTTCAACCGCGCGGCCGCCTTGGCTGCCCGGAGCGTCCGCCGGTAGATGTCCGGGCTCGCGGCGGCCGTCATGACCGGCCGGACCTCCTTGACCGCGACCTCACGGTCGAGCAGCTCGTCCCGTCCGCACCAGACGATCCCCATGGCCCCGCGGCCGATCGGCTCTTGCAGCCGGTAGCGGCCCGAGACCAGGCGCCCCGCTATCCCAGCCGCGGCCGTCTTCGCGTCGTTGACCATGCCAGCGACGCTACCGGCGCCGCCAGCGATATACCTGTGAGCCAGTTGTGAATTCGGCCGCCGGCGGTTCCAGACCCGTCGGCGAGGTCAGCCGGAGCGCGGGTAGCCCGGCGGGATCGGCACTTGCAGGTGCGCGAGGGTGGCCTTGGTGGGCTGCTGGTAGCTCCAGCTCTCTGTCTGTCAAGCTGGCCCAGACCAGTTCGGGGCACTTCAACGGGGGGCCGGATGACTCGCCATTCGCCGCTGGTGGACCTGCTGGGCGAGGTCGGGGCCGCCCCGGACTACCTGGCGGCGGGGGGCCGGGCCATGGCCAGGACGTCGAGCGCGGCGTCCAGCTGCTCCTCGGTGAGGTCCCCGCGCGCGACGTGGCCACGCGAGATCACCACTTCCCTGATGGTCTTCCCGGTCGCCAGCGCTTCGTGCGCGACCGCCGCAGCCTCCTCATAGCCGATGAACCGGTTCAGGGCGGTGACGATGGACGGCGAGGATTCGGCGAACCGCCGCATTCGCTCCACGTCCGCGGTGATGCCGTCCACGCAGCGGTCGGCGAGCAGCCGCGACGCCGACGACAGCAGCCGGATCGAGTCGAGCAGGTTCTGGCCGATGACCGGCATCATCACGTTCAGCTCGAAGTTGCCTGCCGCGCCGCCGAACGCGACCGCCGTGTCGTTGCCGATCACCTGGGCGCAGACCTGGCACACGGCCTCGCAGATCACCGGGTTGACCTTCCCCGGCATGATCGACGAACCAGGCTGCAGGTCCGGGACGCGGATCTCGGCGAGGCCGGTCAACGGCCCTGAGTTCATGAGCCGCAGGTCGTTGCAGATCTTGTACTCCGACACCGCGATCGAGCGGAGCACGCCGCTGGCCGCGACCAGGGCGTCCCGCGCCCCGGCGGCCTCGAAGTGGTCACGGGCCTCGGTCAGCGGGAGGCTCATGTCCTCGGCCAGGCGGGCGATCACCGCGGCGGCGAATCCGCGCGGCGCGTTCAGCCCGGTGCCCACCGCGGTGCCGCCCAGCGGCAGCTCGCCGATGTCGGGCATGGCCTCGGCGATCCGCTCGGCGCCGTGCCGCACCGCCGCCGCGTACCCGCCGAACTCCTGGCCGAGCGTGACCGGCGTGGCGTCCATCAGGTGGGTCCGGCCGCTCTTGACCACGTCAGCGAACTCGCTCGCCTTGACGTCGAGCGCGGCAGCCAGCCGGTCGAGCGCGAGCAGCAGCGACCGCTTGATCAGCAGCGCGGCGGCGATATGGATCGCCGACGGGAACACGTCGTTGGACGACTGCGACGCGTTCACGTGATCGTTCGGGTGCACGGGCCTGCCCAGGCGCCTCGTGGCCAGGGTCGCGATGACCTCGTTGGCGTTCATGTTCGACGAGGTTCCCGAGCCGGTCTGGAACACGTCGATCGGAAACTGGTCGTCGTGGTCGCCGCGCGCCACCTCGGCGGCCGCATCGTGAATCGCCCCGGCCATGTCGGCTTCGAGCACGCCCAGCCTGCCGTTGACCGTTGCCGCCGCGCCCTTGATCGAAGCCAGCGCCGCGATCAGCTCCCGCGGCAGCCGTTCGCCGGACACCGGAAAGTTCTCCACGGCCCGCTGCGTGTTGGCACCCCACAGGGCGTCCTCGGGCACGAGCACCTCGCCCATGGAGTCGTGCTCTGTGCGGAACCCCCGCTTGACGTCGGTCATCGCGGCCCGCCGATGGTCAGCAGCGGCTGCCTGGGCGCGGTCACGTCGGCGAAGAAGTCGTTGCCCTTGTCGTCGACGACGATGAACGCGGGGAAGTCGCGGACCTCGATCCTCCAGACCGCTTCCATGCCGAGCTCGGGGTACTCAAGCACCTCCACCTTGGTGATGCAGTCCCTGGCCAGCCGGGCGGCCGCCCCGCCGATCGAGCCCAGGTAGAACCCGCCGTTCTTGCGGCAGGCCTCGGTGACCCGTGCCGACCGGTTGCCCTTGGCCAGCATCACCAGCGACCCGCCCGCCGCCTGGAACTCCTCCACGTACGAGTCCATCCGGCCCGCGGTGGTCGGGCCGAACGACCCCGACGCATAGCCCTCGGGCGTCTTGGCCGGCCCCGCGTAATACACCGCATGGTCACGCAGGTAGGCGGGCATCGGCTCGCCCCCGGCCAACCGTTCAGAGATCTTCGCATGGGCAATGTCGCGCGCCACGACCAGCGGTCCCGTCAGCGACAGCCGGGTCTTGATCGGGCAGGCGGACAGCTCGGCGCGGATCTCGTCCATCGGCCTGCTCAGGTCGATCCGCACGACGCCGGAGTCGAGTTCCTCCTCGTCGGTGTCGGGCAGGTACTGCGCCGGGTCGGTCTCGAGCCGCTCCAGGAACACCCCGTCACGAGTGATCTTGCCGAGCGCCTGGCGGTCGGCCGAGCACGACACCGCGATCGCCACCGGACAGGACGCGCCGTGCCGGGGCAGCCGGATCACGCGCACGTCGTGGCAGAAGTACTTGCCGCCGAACTGGGCCCCGATACCGGCCCTCCGGGTGATCTCGAGCACCTGCTGCTCGAGATCGGGGTCGCGGAAGCCGTGCGCGGACATCGAGCCCGAGGTCGGCAGCGTGTCCAGGTACCGGGCCGAGGCGTACTTGGCCGTCTTGAGCGCGAATTCGGCGCTGGTCCCGCCCACGACAATGGCCAGGTGGTACGGCGGGCACGCGGCCGTGCCCAGCGAGCGGATCTTCTCGTCCAGGAACTTCTCCAGGGCCGCCGGGCTGAGCACCGCCTTGGTTTCCTGGTACAGGTACGACTTGTTCGCCGAGCCGCCGCCCTTGGCCATGAACAGGAACTTGTACTCTCCGCCATCGGTGGCGTACAGCTCGATCTGGGCCGGCAGGTTGCTGCCGGTGTTCTTCTCGTCCCACATGGTCAGCGGCGCGAGCTGGGAGTAGCGCAAGTTGAGGGTGGTGTAGGCGTCGTAGACGCCGCGGGCGATGTGCTCTTCGTCGCGCCCGTCGGTGAGCACCTGCTGGCCTCGCTTGCCCATCACGATCGCGGTCCCGGTGTCCTGGCACATCGGCAGCACCCCGCCCGCCGCGATGCACGCGTTCTGCAGCAGGTCACGGGCGACGAACCGGTCGTTCCCGCTCGCTTCGGGGTCGTCCAGGATCGACCTCAGCTGGCGCAGGTGACCGGGCCGCAGCAGGTGGGCGATGTCACGCATGGCGGTCTGGGTGAGCATGCTGAGCACGCCGGGCTCGACCTCAAGGAAGTCTCTCCCGAGCGCCGAGCGCGCGGCGATCCCATCGCTGGTGAGCTGCCGGTACTCGGTGGCGTCCTCGCCCAGCGGCAGCAGGTCGGTGTAGCGAAATTCGGGCATGCGTCTCATCGTAGGTCGCCAATGGCCGCGGCCGGGGCGGCCGGCTGGGGCGCCGACCACGCTTCCGCTCCAACCATGCGACCGGCCCGAGCGTCTGGCATGCGGGAACGTGATCTGGGTAGCTGGCTGTCTTGGTCCTGGCTTGGCCAGGCCTGACGAAGCGAGGTGGGGACATGACGAGCATGCGTGATACCAGTGCGAACGGGGTCGACCTCAGCGAGGCGGCCCGGCAGCTGGAACTGGCGGTACACGATGCCCAGGTGGCCTACGACTGCGTCGGCCTGGGGAACCTTGACCGCGCGCACGAGCACGCGATCACCGCGCGCATCGCTGCCGACGCTGCCGAGCACCTGCTGCGCGCCGCGCTGGACGCGGGCATGACCGGCGAAGATGCCGGCGACGCCATCCTCGAGTAGCCAGCCGGGCCCGGCGGCCCGCCGGTCAGCCAGCTCACCTGGCCAGGCGGGGGAGCAGCAGGGCGGAGGTGGTGACACCAAGGACGGTGGCGCCGACGAGCACCACGGCGTCGAGCCCGAGGTGCGCCTGGGTCCCGATGAGCAGCCCGCGCAGCGCGTCGACCTCGTACGACAGCGGGTTGACCTTGCTGATCGCCTGCAGCCAGCCGGGCATGACGCGCTCCGGGTACAGGGCGTTCGAGCTGAAGAACAGCGGCATCGTGATCGCCTGGCCGATCCCCATCAGCCGGTCTCTGGACAGCGCCAGCCCGGCGATGCTCATCGACAGGCAGGAGAAGAACGCCGACCCGAGCACCACGATGGCCGCGGTGGCGAGCAGCTTGAGCGGGTTGTCGGTGAGCGCGACACCCAGGATCGCGGCCAGCACCACGATCACCGCGGCCTGGACGATCGAGCGCACCCCGGCGGCGAACGCCTTGCCGGTGATCAGCGCCGCGCGCGGGGTGGGCGTGACCATGAGCTTGGTCAGCACCCCGGCGTCCCGTTCCCAGATGATCTGGATTCCGTAGAAGATGGCGATGAACAGGGCGGACTGGGCCAGGATGCCGGGTGCGAGATAAGCCAGGTACGGGATGTGGCCCGGGGTCGGGATGGCGTGGATCCTGGTGAACGTCTCGCCGAAGATCAGCAGCCAGAGCGCCGGCTGGATCGCGCGAGTATAGAGCTCCGTGCGATCGTGGCGGATCTTGCGGAGCTCCACCCAGCACAGCGTGACGATGCGGCTGGCCAGCCGGCGTGTGATGGCCAGCGGGGTGTCGACGGGCAGCCCGGCGAGGCCGGGGATGGCGGGCTCAGCCGAGACGGCTGGCGGTGCGCCTTGCGCGGCGGACGTCACGGATGCCTCCCTTCTCAGAGTCGTCGTCGAGCGTGCCGCCGGTGTAGTGGCGGAACACGTCGTCCAGCGTGGCCCCGGCCCCGAGCGTGGCCTTGAGCATGCCCGGGGTTCCGGTGGCTTGGATCGAGCCGGCGTGCATGAGCGAGACCCGGTCGCAGTAGGTGTCGGCCTCGTCCATGTAGTGGGTGGTCATCAGCACGGTGATCGGGTTGGACTCGCGAAGCCCGTCGATGTAATCCCAGACGTCGGAGCGCGCGATCGGGTCGAGCCCGACGGTCGGCTCGTCGAGCACCAGCAAGCTGGGCGCGCTGACCAGGGCCTGGGCCAGTTCAAGCCTCCGGATCATGCCGCCCGAGTAGGTCTTGACCAGCCGGCTGGCGGGATCGGTCAGGCCCATCGCGGCCAGCGCGCCGTCGACGCGGCCCGCCCGGATCCGCCGCGGCACGTCGAAGAGCTTGGCGAAGAGTTCTACGTTCTCCCGGCCGGTCAGCGTCGCGTCGGCGGACAGCAACTGCGGCACGTAGCCGATCATCCGCCGGACCCGCATCGGGTGCACCACGGCATCAGTGCCGAACACGGTGACCCGGCCGGCCATCGGCTTCAGCAGCGTGGTCAGCATGCGGATGGTGGTCGTCTTGCCCGCCCCGTTCGGCCCGAGCAGCCCGAACGTCTCGCCCGGGGCGATCTCGAGGTCCACATGATCGACGGCAACGTGCTCACCGAAGCGGTAGGTCAGGCCAACGCAGCGGACCGCGCCGTCCTGGCCGGGTGCCAGGACGTCACCGTCGCCGGTGAGGCCGTCCGGGCGCAAGTCGGTGGCAGAGACGGCCGACGCATCGGGCTGCAGGGTCATTGGCTCTCCATTCGCTCGGCGAGGCGCAGCAGCGCGGGTGCCGCGGCGGCGAGCGCCTTCTGGTCTTGTTCCGGCAGCTGGGCCAGAGCTCTTCCGGCCAGATCGGCCCGCAGGTCACGGAATTCGGCGAGCCGCAGTCTGGCCTTCTCGGTGGTGGTGAGCAGCGCGGTCCGTCCGTCCGCCGCGCCCCGCTCGCGGACCAGCAGGCCGGCCTCGGTGAGCCGTCCCACCAGCGTGCTGACCGTGTTCGGCGCCAGCCGGAGCTCCTGGGCGGCGTCGGCCACGGCGATGCCGGGCCGCGCGGCGGCCAGGCGCAGCAGTTCCGACTGGGCCGGCGGCAGCGGCTGCTGTGTCCACGCCTGGCGGGCCGCCCGGCGCGCGGTCCTGCGGATCATGCTGATCGCCGTGAACAGCTCGGCCGCCGCGGCCGCCGCTCGACCCTCGGCAAGGACGCGTTCCCCGGCCGGTTCCACGACGGCGGACGGCGGACCCGGCCGGTGACGGCTAATAATATCGTTCACAGAGCTAAGTATATAACCCGCCGGGCCCGGCCGCGGGAGTCCATCAGCACTTGCGCAGATGGCGACCGCGCGTAGAGCGCCGATCGGGTTGCGGCTGCGTCGCCGGGCGTTCCCGCCCCATTGGGAGTGATCTAGATCGCGGCTCATCGGGCCAGGCCGCCCCAAGACTGGGGTCGGAAAGAAATGACCTTCTTCACTTCTCACTTGCTCCCTACGGATAATCGGGGCATATTGGCCCACGACATGACGGTTGCGAGTGAAGAGTTGGCGTTCGTGATCTAGGTCTGGGGTGTCTGTGGCCATAGTGGCTGATGGGGTAGCCACTCCGGTGG
>Ga0335073_10015966_pt1 | contig 10495 bp, 13 predicted proteins | sample Lox_Sample_22_FD_207093 | JGI IMG/M metagenome (GOLD analysis project Ga0335073, IMG submission 207093) | Soil microbial communities from Loxahatchee National Wildlife Refuge, Florida, United States - Lox_Sample_2.2 | ecosystem: Environmental > Terrestrial > Soil > Wetlands | place: USA...
ACTAGTGTCGCCGGCGCTCCAACCCCAGCACTGGTTCGGCGCGGGACACCCACAGCAAACCCACCGATTTACGGAGGCATTTGGCGATTTGCCAACTCTCGCGTACAATCACGTCCTCCTGTGCGTCACTTGCACTGCGTACCGCGCACGGGCCTCTTTTCGTTCAATCCCCCGTTTCCCTCCATTTCTACATGCCGATTGCTTTCAAAGAATGGGCCGTGACTGTGCGAGCCCTTGCCGAAGGAGAGCAGCTTCTGACTCTCCGCAAGGGCGGCATTCGCGAGCCCGACAAGCACTTCAAGCTGGACTACGACCGCTTCTTCCTGTACCCCACGTTCGACCATCAATGTTCGGAACTGGTGCGGGAGTCCCATCAACCAGAGCTCACCCGGGCGCTCGAAGAGGGCGTCTGGAGCGACGGTGAGCCGTCCCCCCAGTCGCTGCGCCGCAACCGCGAAATCCCTCAGCCCGACCGCGTCCGGATCCGGGCGTGGGCCGAGGTGGCTGCTCACTACACGATCACCGACCGGCGCACGGTCGACGCGCTGTCCCCGTTCTACGTGTGGACCAGCGACTACGCCGAGAAGCGCCTGGCGTGGAAGCGACGCCATCCGCTGCACGTGATCCTGCTGCGGACCTATCGCATCCCACGTCCTGTGACTGTGAAGGTGCGCGACGAGTACGGCGGGTGCCGGTCGTGGCTCGAGTTGACCCGCGACCTCCCGTTCGAGGGCACCCCGGTGCTGTCGGACGACGAGTTCGAGCGCGCCTCCGAGGAGATCGCTTCGATCGCTTCGGACCGCGAACCGGCCCTGGTCTAACCGGGCCGGCGGACAAGCCAGAATCAACCAAACGGTCAGGTGGCATGGGTCGAGTCGGCGTCGCCCTCGTTTCGAGCGCGGCACGAGTCGGCCCATGCTGATGAGGTAGACCGGGTTCTGCACTCGCTCGAGCGAACCCGCGAGTACCTGTCCCAGAACTTCCCGGTCACGGTCGACGGAATGTCGGTCGTGTTTCACTCGGGCGTCGCCTCGCTTTCGATGGCATGCCCGATGGTGCCGCTCGCATGGATCGCGGCCGCGCCGGCCGCCCGCCGGTACGTCGCGGGCTGGTCGGGGCGCAACGAGCTGCACATCGTGCGCCCCGACGTGCTCGACGCGCGCGCTTCGACCGTGCCGGGCTCCCGCGAGATGCTCGCCGCGACCGCGACCTCGCTCTACACGCGACGGGTGATCATCGAGAACAACCCGGGTGTGCCGGTCCGACTCACGCCGCGCCGGGTCCGGGCCGAGCTGCGCTGGGCGTGGCTGATCGAGGGTGCGGCGCGATGGTTCGGCGGTCAGACCGCGCACGCCCGGCCGGCGATCGCCCGCCGTCTGCGAGAGGGACGCCGGCCATCGTTTCCACCGGGCGTGCGAGACGCCCCGTTGCTGGGCGGCACCGTGATCGACCTGGTCGCGCGCGAGCGCGATGAGCGCGCCGCCGCCCGGCTCGCGTGCAAGCTCCACCCGCGGGGGAGGCGGGCCGCGCTGCGCGAGGCATTCGGCGGTGAGCCGGCGGCCGCGATCGAGGAGGCGTGGCGCGCCCACCTCGCACGCATGGCTGCCGGCGCCTAGGTTCCCGCGCCGCCGGCGCCTGATTGGTTGTGCTTACCGGTGGGCAGCGGTCCGAGCTCGCGGCGGATGATGATGTAGGCAATCATCCCCCCGGCCAGCGGCACGAGCAGTGCGATCGCCTGGTGGAGCAAGACCGCGGCGACGGCGGGGTTGTGGTGGACGCCGTACACGATCAGCATGCCGGCGATCCCGCCGATGGTGCCGACGCTCGCCGGGAGAGGAATCGATCCGCCGAGCGCGCCGATGATGTACGCCATCACGACGATCGCGAACGCGGGACTCGGTTGAGCGTGGACGGCGAGCAGCGCGAGCCACAGGATCAGCAGGTCGAAGGCGAGGTATGCCACCGCTCCGAGCACCGTCGCCGTGCTGCCCCGGTGGGCCAGCACGCGCTTGGTGTCACTCACGGCGTCCGCGAGCGTGGTGATCGTGCGTCCGACCTTCGCGTGCTTGGCCTCGAGCCGGGTCGCCCATGCGCCGGCGCGGGGGGCGAGGAATACCGCGGCGACGATGCCGCAGGCGGCGATCGCTGCCGGGAGCAGCGTCAGCAGCAGGCTCTGCTCGCCGCCGAAGATCCCCGCCGCGAGCCCGAGGCCGGCCAGGATCAGCGCGATCGCGTCCACCCCCGTGTTGAGAAAGCTCAGATTGAACTGGCGCTCGGCGATCACCTCCGTCGGCATACCGAAGCGGTGAAGGATCCAGCCGCCGACGCCCATTCCGCCGAGCGAGCCGCCCGGTACGACGAGCCCGCCCCCCAGTTGCGCCCAGGCCACGCGCTGGTCCATGCGCCAGCCGCGGCCGTCACCCTCGAGCACCTTGTCCGGGTCGACGATCCTCCGCCACGAGACGACGAAACCGGTCTCGGACAGCACCTCGAGCGCGATCGCGCCGGCCACCCACCCCCACGAGACGCGCTTCAGGCTGGTCAGCGCCTCGTTCAGCGTCGGGATCAGCCTCAGCACCAGATACGCGACGAGCAGATAGCCCAGCAGCTTCAGCGCCGACCTCCGCAGGTGAGCCCTGACGTCGCTCAGCGCACGATGCGTCTGGTGCATCCCGACGCGATGCCCGGATGAACCGGGCACCGGGCTCGCGGCCGGGTTGGCCGTCACCCCTCCCTTCCAGCGGGACTAGCTCGTGCGCGCTTCGTACCAGGCGACGATCATCGCGCGGCCGAGCGTGTGCGAGAACAGATTGAAGCCGAGGAACGCCGGCGTGGCGCCTTTGTCGATTCCCAGCGATTCGACGTCGACGGCGTGGACGACGTAGTAGTAATGGTGGCGGCCGTGCCCCGGCGGCGGTGCGGCGCCGACGTGCATTCTGACGCCGGCGTCGTTGCGCAGCTGGAACGCTCCCGACGGAAGACCGCTTCCGTCTTCGTCGCCCGCGCCGCGCGCAAGCTCGGTCACACTCGCGGGGATGTCGACGACCGCCCAGTGCCAGAAACCGCTGGCGGTCGGCGCCTCGGGGTCGTAGCACGTGACCGCGAAGCTCTTGGTGCCCTCCGGGAATCCGCTCCACGCCAGCTCTGGGGACACGTCCTCGCCACCGGGGACGCCGAACAGACCGCTTAGCTGCGGCGGCGCCAGCTCTTCACCTTCTCGCACGTCGTCGCTGGTGAGCTCGAACGACGCCACCTGGGGCAGTTGGTCGTAGGGGTTGTAGTCGGCCACGATCTGCGTCTCCTTCTCCGGCTGAGGTGTACGCGAAATGCGGGAGCGATCCTACGCCGCGGTCTCGGACCGCGGCTGCTCCGGCTAGTGAACGACCTGGCTCGCGAGCCATACGACCAGCGCACCGATCGCGAGCGCCACCAGCAACCCGACGAGTAGCCGCCCCGGCGCCACCACCCGCGGCGGCGGCTCGTCCGAGATCAGCTCTCCCTCGAGCAGGACCTCGCGGGCGGTTGGGACCGCGGCCTGGGGCACGAGCACGTCCCGCGGGCCGGCGGCGAGGAAATCCGGTACGTCGAAGCCGGCGCTTCGCCGCAGCATGCTCGGTACGCCCTCCTCGAGCAGCAGCCCCTGGATGAACTCCGCCTCGGCCTGGTTGCGCGCCCAAGCGACGCGCACGAGCGGGCCTTCGGTGAGCTGGGGCTTGATCTTGCGCGCGCGCTCGTGGCTCTCGCTGACCGGACCGAGCTCGGTCGAGCCGTCTCCGCCGTACACGAGCGGCAGCTTGCAGGTCGGGCAGAAACGCTCGTCGCGCGGATACGACGCGGCACAGACCGGGCAGACGAGCTCCTCAGGCCCGAGTGCCCGCTCGCCCATCGCTCTCACTCCACGACCAGTTCGGCGTCGGAAACCTGCCCGTCCTCGATCCGCCACGTCCGAACGTCGGCCTCGTCGCCGACCAGTCCGACGATGATCCAGAGGACCCCGGGCCACAGCTTGGCGAAATTGATGTCGGTCTGCGAGGGCCTTGGCTCGGTCCTCGTGTGCGAGTGGTAGATCGCTCCGAGATCGAGCCCGGCGTCGTCGATCTTGTTGTGCAGCTCCAGCTGCTCCTCGGGATCGATCCGGAACCGCAACGGGCTCGCCTCGGCGTTCGTCGCGCGATACACCTCGACGGCGTGGCCGTCGCTCGAGCCCACCATTCCGCAGCACTCGTTCGGCGCCTCCTCGCGAGCGTGGGCGATCATCTCGTCGAACAGGTGTCTCGCGATCTTCATGGTCGGTGCGAGGCTACCAAGGCGGCTCGTGCCCTCCCGAGTGCCACTCAGCTGCTCCCGGTGACGAACGGCCACGGGACCGCCTTCACGTACTGGCCGGGATTGCGAAGGCCGCTCACCGCCGTCCAGTGCTGGGCCTCGCACGCCATGATCTGCGCGGCGAGGCGCTGGAGAGGCTGGGTGCTCAGCGTCTTGAGCGCTGTGAAATAGACGCCCTCGGCTACCGACTCCAGGTCGACAAGCAGGCGCATGCTGTCGTTCTGTGAGTGCAGGTCGGTCAGGCTCACGGGGATGTTGTGCTTGGACAGCAGGTCGCCGGCGGCGTCCAGGCCGAGCGGCCCGGTGTCCGACTTGAGGCCCAGCGCCGCCAGCGCGGCCGCGACCGCTGACACATGCTGGATCTCGTGGGCCAGGTAAGGGGCGAGCGCTCGCTCGATATCCGGTGCGAGCGACCCGGACGCCAGGACCCGCCGGTAGGCCAGCACCATCAGCCGCTCGACCTCGAGCGCCTTCGACAGGGCCTGCGCATCGGTCGGCGGCGCGGCATCGTCGGCGCCGGCGCGATCCGCGACCGCCGCGAGCCCGACCGCGGCCCCCGCCGCAGCGAGCGCCCCGGTCACCACCTGACGTCTGGTTGCCAGCGAACCCACCGTCAGTCCCTGCCGTTGACGAACGCTGACGGGATCGCGGGCTGGCCGAGCGCGGCTCGCACGACCGCGACGTGCTGGGCGTCGTTGGCGAGGATCGACGCTACCTGTTGCTTGACCACGCCCGGCTCTAGCCGCTGGATCGCGTAGAGGTAGCCGGCGATCTGCGCGTTCTCGACGGCGTGCAGCAGCATCAGGACCTCGTTGCTGTTGCGCGGGTGGCCGAGGGGATAGCTCGGGTCCGGCTTGATCGGCTTGCCTCCCGCCTCCCGGATGAGCCCGGCGATGTCACCGGAATGGGAGATCTCGTCGTTGAGGAACAGCTGCCCGGCCTTGGCGGTCGGCTGGTCGAGCAGCGGGATACCAGCGGTGTAAGCGGCGATCGCGAGGTGCTCGAGGTGGAGCAGGTTGTTCAGTAGGTCGACGTCGTTCGTCAGCGCCGGCTGCGAGTTGTGCACCTGCTGCTTGATCGACTCGCCGCCGCATCCGGCCAGCACCGCGCCGGCAACGCCCGCTGCCGCCCCTAGCAGCAGCTTCCTACGCGAGGAGGGTTCGCCCTCCGAGGAGACCTCAGTCATCATCGAACGACAGGCGCGCGGCGTGCGGCGTCCCGGACCTCACCACCAGACGGTGGAGTCCAGGTTCTCGATCTCCTCGATGGGACGCGTGTAGATGCCGGACGAGAAGTACTTCCACCCGTCGTCGGCGACGAGGAACACGACGTTGCCCTCGTCGAGCTCGTTCGCGATGCGCAGCGCCACGCGCGCGATCGCCCCCGAGGAGACACCAACGAACAGCCCTTCCTCGTCGAGCAGCCGACGCGTGAACACGATCGCGTCGGTGTTCGTGACGAAGATCTTGCGGTCGAGCACCGACAGATCGATGATCGGCGGGATGAAGCCGTCCTCCAGCGAGCGCAGGCCCTGGACCGGCTCTCCCTGCATCGGCTCGGCGGCGACGATCTTCACCTGGTCACCGAGCTCCTCCTTGAGCCGGCGGCCGTTGCCCATCAGCGTCCCGCCCGTTCCAAGGCCGGCCACAAATGCGGCGACCTCGTCGAGCTCCTCGAGGATCTCGAGCGCGGTCCCGTTGTAGTGGGCGTTCGGGTTGGCCTGGTTCCCGTACTGGTAGGGCATGTAGTACGAGGCGTCCTTCTCGGCCATGTCGAGTGCCAGCTCGACCGCGCCGTTGGATCCCTTGGACCCCTCGGAGTAGACGATGTCCGCTCCGTACATCCGCAGCAGCTCGGTGCGCTCGCGGGTCACGTTCTCGGGCATCACGACCTTGATCGGGTAGCCCTTGCGGCTACAGATCATCGCCAGCGAGATCCCGGTGTTTCCCGACGTGGGCTCGAGGATCGTCTGCCCGGGCCGGATGAGCCCCTTGTCCTCTGCATCCTCGATCATCGCGCGCGCGACCCGGTCCTTGACTGAGCCGGTCGGGTTGCGGGACTCCAGCTTGGCCCATAGACGAACGCCGGGCTTAGGGCTCAGCCGCTTCAGTTCCACCAGCGGCGTATGGCCGATCGCCTGGACGATGTCGCCGTACCGGCCCCCGCACGGCTTGTTCTCGAGGCGCTCCACGGGCATCGCTTCAGGAAGTATAGCGAGGCAGGCCCCAAGCGTTTGGGGCCTGCCCGATGCTTTCTAGTAGCCGTTCGGGTACGGATTCGTCTGGGTCATAGTGGACGACGGCGTCGACCCTGTCGCCGTCCCCGGCGACGGGTCCGAGGCCTTCACGATGTGCCAGATCGAGCCGAACGTCTTGAGCTCGTCGCCCGTGGCCTGGTGCTTGTTGTGGGCCTGAATGTCCGGCGTGAAGTAATACAGCGGTTGCCCGTTCAGCGTCAGCTGCGTCACGCCGTGGTTCTTGAACGTGCCGAGCTTGCCGCTGATCCCCGACTGCTTGCTCACTGCGCCGCTTCCGGACGGCGAAACCGGCGGCCAGAAGGCCCAGCAGTTGGTGGCCGCGCTGCTGGTCATCTTGCAGATGATGTGGTGGGTCGTCTCGCCCTGGAAGGTGTAGACGGGGTACCCGGACGGCCCCACCGCCACCGACTCGTGCGTGTTGACCGGCTTGACGGCGAACATCGCCGTGGGCACGTTGGTCACGTGGACGTTGTTCGTGACCCTAAGCGTGAACGACTTCGCGAACGCCATCCCCGTGAGCGCCAGCACCGCCACGCCGGCAAGGCCGGCAAGCAGGGCGACGGCCGACCGGCCGGGACGGCGAGCGGCCGCATTGAGAAGTCTTGGCATCCTCCGGCTCCCTTCGATAGTGGATCTATCGGTTAGGGACGCCGAGCCGCAGCAAAGCCTTCCCGACCCGCCGCTCGCCGCCGATGCACTGGAATTCGGGGTGCATTAGTCCTCACTGGACGGCGTCGCTCGTTCGTGTGCGGGGAAAGCGCCCGCATAGGGGCCGTTTCTCCACGCTCGGCAATCGGAGCTTGGCGAGTGAGGACTTGTTTCCCCTCGCGGAGGCGATCAGGCGGTCAGCGAGCGCCGCCGGCCATCGCCGGCAGGATCACGAGCGTGTCGCCGTCGCCGACGGAGGTGTCGAGCCCGTCGAGCACCCGGACGTCCTCGTCGTTCAGATAGACGTTGACGTACCGGTTGAGCCCGCCGTCGGAGGCGAACAGCTGCGACTGCGTGTCCGGATGCGAGTCGGCGACTGAGCGAAGCACCTCGCCCACGGACGAGCCCGAAGCGCTCAGCTCCTTCTCGCCGCCGACCGCGGCGCGCAACACCGGTGGAATCCGAACCGTCGCCATCTCCGTCATAACCCTAATGCGGACCCGCGCAGAATGCCTCGTAGTCTGGGAACACGCCCAGCTCGTCATCGGAGATCGTCTCGGGGTCCCGCGAGCAGATCGGGCAGTCGGGGTCACGGCGGACCTTGACCTCGGTGGCGGTCGCGGCGAGCGCGTCGTACATCAAGAGGCGCCCGACGAGCGAATCGCCTTCGCCGAGGATCAGCTTGATCACCTCGGTCGCCTGGAGCAGCCCCATCGTGCCCGGCAGCACGCCCAACACGCCGTTCGCGCCGCACGAGGGCGCTAGCTCGGCCGGCGGCGGCACCGGGAACAGGCAGCGGTAGCACGGGCCGTCGTAGGGCTTGAACACCGACAGCTGTCCCTCGAACCCGAGGATCGCGGCCGACACGACCGGGATCCCGAGCCGCACCGAGGCGTCGTTCAGGAGATACCGGGTGGGGAAGTTGTCAAGGCCGTCGACGATCACGTCGTAGCCCGAAATGATCTCGACGATGTTGTCGGCTCCCAGCCGCACCGGGTACTTCTCGACCTTCACGTCGGGGTTCAGCGCGCTGATTGTCTGCTCGGCGGAGTCGACCTTCGGCACGCCGATCCGCTCGCTCGAGTGGATCACCTGGCGCTGGAGGTTCGACAGATCGACCTCGTCGTTGTCGACGATCCCGAGCGTGCCGACGCCGGCCGCCGCCAGGTACAGCGCGGCCGGGGAACCGAGTCCGCCGGCGCCCAGAAGCAGTACGCGTGCGTCGAGAAGCTTCTGCTGACCGTCGATACCGACCTCGGGCAGAAGCAGGTGGCGGGAGTAGCGCTCGCGCTGCTCGGCGGTGAGCGTGCGCGGCGTCTCGACCTCGTAACCGCGATCCTTCCATAGCGTGAAGCCCCCGGTCATCGACTCAACGTGCTCGTAGCCGAGATCCTCGGTCAGCGTGCGAGCAGCCCAGGCCGACCGGTTGCCCGATGCGCAATACAGAACGACGTGATCGGAGCGATCGGGAACCGCCCCTTCGATCCGCGACTCGAGGTAGCTCTTGGGCACGTGGACGGCACCGGGAATGTGCCCGGCACCCCACTCCTCCGGCTCACGGACGTCGACGATCACCGCGCCGTTGCCGACCTGCTCGTGCACGGCAGCGGGGTCGACCTCATCGATCCGGCTCTTGATCTGTCGGAGAACTTCCGCTCCGGACGGGCTCATCGTCGAAAACTCCTCAAATGCGGTATGGATTCAATACTTCAGAGAGTGTAGCGACACAAGAAGGCCATGACAGAACCTCTTTTCCCTAGTTTGGCGGACCCCGACGGCCGCGAGGCAATCCGCATCGGCGACGCCGCTTTGACCTACCGCGACCTCGCCGGCGCCGCCACCGTGACCGCCGACCGGCTGCACGGCGCGGGCCGGGTCGCGGTCTGGGCTCAGCCCACGCTCGAGCTCGTGATCGCGGTCGTCGGGGCGCTCGCTGCGGGCGTCGCGGTCGTCCCGATCAATCCCGGCCTCGGGCCTCGCGAGCTCGGCCACATCGTCGATGACAGCGCGCCGGAGCGCTTCGTGGCCTCGTCCGATGTCGAAGCTCCCGCCGAGCTCCGCGGCGTGCCCCGCATCGATGTCGACCGCAAGGCCGCGTCCGGCGCCGGCGAGCCGCTCCCCGACCGACTCGCCGACGACGACGTCGCGTTCGTGATGTACACGTCCGGAACCACCGGGCCGCCCAAGGGCGTCCAGATCCCGCGCCGCGCGGTCACGAGCAATCTCGACGCGCTGGCCGAGATCTGGAAGTGGACGGCCGACGATCGCCTCACCCACGCGCTCCCGGTGTTCCACGTCCACGGGCTCGTGATCGGGCTGCTGGGGCCGCTCCGCCGTGGGGGCCATGTCGAGCACGCCGGCCGGTTCTCGCCCCAGGCCCTCGCCGGCGCGCTGAACCGCGGCGCCACGATGATGTTCGGCGTCCCCACGATGTACAGCCGGATCGCCAGGGAGGCGGCGGACGACCCGGACCTCGCGCAGGCGTTCGCTAGGGCCCGCCTGCTCGTGTCCGGCTCGGCGGCGCTCCCGACCACGGTCCACGACGCGTTCAGGCGACTCACCGGCCAGCAGATCCTCGAGCGCTACGGGCTCACCGAGACCCTGATGGACGCGGGCGTCCGTATCGGCGAGCCGGTGATCCCCGGCCGCGTCGGCCCTCCGTTACCCGGCATCGAGATCAAGCTCGTCGCCGAGGACAGCACGACCATCGACACCAGCGACGACGAGACGATCGCAGAGGTCGCCGTCAAGGGGCCCAACGTGTTCAAGGGCTACCTGAACCGCCCCGACGCCACGGCCGAGGCGATGCGCGACGGCTGGTTCATGACCGGCGACCTCGCCACCCGCAACGCCGCCGGATCCCTGAAGCTCGTCGGTCGCAAGAGCACCGACCTGATCAAGTCGGGCGGCTACCGGATCGGCGCCGGCGAGATCGAGGGCGCCCTGCTCGAGCACCCGGCGGTCGCCGAGGCCGCCGTGACCGCCAGGCCGGACGACGATCTGGGCGAGCGGATCGTGGCGTGGGTGGTTACCGAGCCGGGTCAGAGCGCGACCGCCGACGAACTCGAAACGCATGTCGCGACCCTGCTCACCAAGCACAAGCGCCCGCGCGAGGTCCACTTCCTCGATGAGCTGCCGCGCAACGCCATGGGCAAGGTCATGAAGCGAGAGCTCGCCGACTGACGCCCGCTCGAAAGGCGGCGGGGCGTCCTCAAAACCCCTTAAGAGGACGCCCCGCCTAAACCGGAGACCCAATCACCACCG
>Ga0335073_10015967_pt1 | contig 10495 bp, 10 predicted proteins | sample Lox_Sample_22_FD_207093 | JGI IMG/M metagenome (GOLD analysis project Ga0335073, IMG submission 207093) | Soil microbial communities from Loxahatchee National Wildlife Refuge, Florida, United States - Lox_Sample_2.2 | ecosystem: Environmental > Terrestrial > Soil > Wetlands | place: USA...
GTGCCGGCATCATCGGTGCGGTGCTCGGCACGCTGGGGGGCTACCAGGCGCGTAAGCGGCTGGTAGCTGCAATCGGCGGTAAGGACCTGCCGATCGCGCTGCTCGAGGATGCGGTAGCGGTCTTGGGTGGGTTTGCCGTCGTTGCGGCGACGGCCGCTCTGTGACAGCGGATTTCGACGCAATCATCGTCGGCGCCGGCCAGGCCGGGCCGCCGCTCGCGGGCCGGCTGACGGCCGCCGGCCAGCGCGTCGCGATCATCGAGCGCAAGCTGTTCGGCGGCACGTGCGTCAACAACGGATGCATCCCGACGAAGACGCTGGTGGCCAGCGCGTACGCGGCCGAACTAGCCCGGCGTGGGGCGCAATACGGCGTGGGGACCGGGTCGATCACCGTGGACATGGCGAAAGTCAAGGCGCGCAAAGACGAAATCATGCTGGCCGACCGCAACGGTGTCGAAAGCTGGCTGGACGACATGGACGGTTGCACCGTCATCCGCGGGCACGCCCGCTTCGAGGACGCCAACACGCTCATGGTCGACGGGGAAGATGGGGCCGAGCTGCTACGTGCCGACCGATTTTTCCTCAACGTCGGTGGGCGCGCGGTGGTGCCGGACCTGCCCGGACTCTCCGACGTCGACTTCCTCACCAACGTGTCTATTCTCGAGCTCGACACGGTCCCAGCCCATCTCGTCATCGTCGGAGGCAGTTACATCGCGCTGGAGTTCGCGCAGATGTACCGCCGTTTCGGGGCGCCGGTGACCGTCGTCGAGCGGGGCCCGCGGCTGGCGTCGCGCGAGGACGAGGATGTCTCCGTCGCCATCAAAGAGATCCTGGAGGCCGAAGGGATCGACATTGTTCTAGGCGCCAAGGACATTCGGATCACTAAGAAAGACAGTGACTTTCACGGCTTTGAGCTGACGCCGAACGCCGGCGCCGCACCGATTGAGGGCAGCCATCTGTTGCTCGCGGTGGGGCGCCGGCCCAATACCGACGATCTGGGTCTTGAGGCGGCGGGGGTGCAGACCGACGCTCGTGGCTACATCGTCGTCGACGACGCGCTCAAGACCACCGCCGATCACATTTGGGCGATGGGCGACTGCAACGGCAAAGGCGCCTTCACGCACACGTCGTACAACGACTTCGAGATCGTCGCCGCCAACCTGCTGGACAACGACCCGCGGCGGGTGAGCGATCGCATCCCCACTTATGCGCTGTACATCGATCCGCCGCTCGGGCGCGCCGGCATGACCGTCGAGGAGGTCCGTAAGTCGGGCCGCAAGGCACTCGTCGGTCAGCGGCCGATGACCAGGGTCGGGCGGGCGGTGGAAAAGGGTGAGACGCAAGGCTTTATGAAGGTCGTGGTGGACGCCGAGACGCAGCAGATTCTGGGGGCGGCCGTCTTCGGGGTGGGCGGCGACGAGTCCATTCACTGCATCCTGGACATCATGTCCGCCAAGGCGCCCTACACCACGCTGTCGCGGACCATGCACATTCACCCCACGGTCAGTGAGCTGATTCCGACGATGCTCCAGGAGATGTCGCCGCTGGTTTAGCCGACCAGCAACTGCTCGGGCCAGCCGGGGTAGGGCGGCGGTGTTCCGCCGAATTCCGGACAGTGCTTCTGATGCGGGCACCACTGGCACGACCACGACCGGTTGGGCCGGAAATCGCCTGTCTGACTTGCGGATTGGATCGCCTGCCAGATGGCGATCAACGTCTTTTCGAAGCGCAGCAGCTCGTCGCGATCCGGGGTGTAATCCAGCACCTGCCCGTCGGCCAGGTAGATGAGCCGCAGGCGGGCGGCCAGCACACCGCGGGACCGCAGCAGTGCAACGGCGTAGAACTTCATCTGGAACATCGCTTGGAACTCGGCCAGCGTGCGGGCGGCCGGCGGCGCCTTGCCGGTCTTGTAGTCCACCACCCGCAGCTCGCCGGTGGCGGCGACGTCGATGCGGTCGATGAAGCCGCGCAGCAGTGTCCCGTCTTCGAGTTCCACCTCGACGCGTTGTTCGCAGCAGTCCGGGTCGAACCGCGTCGGGTCTTCGAGGCGGTAGTAGCCGGACAGCAGCGCGCGGGCTTCGTCGAGCAGTTGCGGGCGAAGCCCCGGGTCCAGCCCGGTCACCAGTTCGGGCTCGTCGGCGATCATCCGGTCCCACACCGGTTCGACGAGCGAACGGGCGGTATCCGCGTTGCGCTGGGGCGCCGGCAGACCGTAGAGCTGCTCCAACGTGGCATGCACCAGCGATCCACGCAGCTGCGCCGCCGACGGCGCCTCGGGCAGCCGATCGATCGCCCGGAACCGGTACAGCAGCGGACACTGCTTGAAGTCCGCGGCCCGCGACGGAGAGAGTGCCGGCCGGACCGTGGGTGCGTCCAGCTGGTCCGTCATAACCGCACTCTAGGGCGGCGCGCCGACAACCCCGGGCACCGCTGACGGCGCGTCGGCTGGCACGCTAGACGACGTGCCAGCAACCGGTCCCCTCACCGCGGGCGAGCGCGTTCAGCTCACCGACGCCAAGGGCCGCCACTACACGATCGAACTGACACCGGGCAGCCAGTTTCACACCCATCGCGGCACCATCTCCCACGACACGCTGATCGGGATGGAGCAGGGCAGCGTCGTCAAATCCACCAACGGTGCCCTTTATCTCGTGTTCCGCCCGCTACTGGTCGACTACCTGATGGGGATGCCCCGCGGGCCGCAGGTGATCTACCCCAAGGACGCGGCCCAGATCCTGTACGAGGGCGACATTTTCCCGGGGGCCTGCGTGCTGGAAGCCGGCGCCGGATCGGGCGCGCTGACCTGTTCGCTGCTGCGCGCCGTCGGGCCGCAGGGACGGGTGATCTCCTACGAAGTGCGAGCCGACCACGCCGAGCACGCTCGGCGTAACGTCTCGGTCTTTCACGACGGACTACCCGAAAACTGGGAACTGATCATCGGCGACGTCGCCGACTCCGAACTGCCCGACGGTTCCGTCGATCGGGCGGTGCTGGACATGCTGGCGCCGTGGGAAGTGCTGGACGCGGTGTCGCGGCTGGTAACCGCCGGCGGGGTGCTGGTGATCTACGTCGCCACCGTCACCCAGCTGTCCACCGCCGTCGAGGCGGTGCGCGCCGAGCAGTGCTGGACCGAACCGCGGGCGTGGGAGACGCTGCAACGTGGCTGGAACGTCGTCGGCCTGGCGGTGCGGCCGCAGCATTCGATGCGCGGGCACACTGCGTTCCTGATCACGACGCGCAGGCTCGCGCCGGGCGCGGTCGCCCCCGCGCCGCTGGGCCGTAAGCGCCCGGGACGCGACCACTAGCTGCACGCTGGTCGCGGGTATCGGCGGCTAGAGTTGAGGCGTGACCGGGTCGCCGGAGTCAGCGTCAGGCCAGCCATACGTGGCTGCAGGCCCGGATCACGCTTGGGGACCGCCGGATTCGGAGCCGCCGGCCGGCAAGCCAAGAAACGGCCTCGGTGTCGCGTCGTTGGTTGTCGGCATCCTCGCCTTGCTGGCCAGTCTGACGGTGGTCGGCGGCCTGACCCTAGGTGTTTTGGCCGCCATCTTGGGTGTGCTTGCGCGTGCGCAGTTCAGGCATGGTCGAGCCAGCAACGGCGATGTCGCCATGACCGGTGTTGTGCTGGGTGTGCTGGCGATCGTCGCCAGCCTGATCTTTGCATTGTTCTGGGTAGTGCCAGAGTGGATTATCAACTCGGGAATGACGATCACAACGCATTGGCTCGGTTGACAGCCGGGAGACGGGCATGCGTGCGAGCGACGCCGCCGGAACAGCAACCGCGTCGACACCATCGGCAGCACAGCAAGTAGCCGGCCGCTAGTCGTCGCTGCGCAGCAGTCCCCGGCGCGCGGACAGCAACTCGAACTCCGGATGCGCGGCGACCAGACGTTCGGCCGCGTCGAGAACCTCCACAATGTGGCCGCGGTCACCGGACACCATCGCCACACCGATACCCGCGCGGCGGTGCAGGTCACGCGGACCGGTCTCAGCGGCCGACACGCTGAACTTGCGCTGCAACTCGGCGACCACCGGACGAATCACCGACCGCTTCTGTTTGAGTGATCGCACCCCAAGCTCCGGGCCGAGCAACACATCGAACTCGAGCCAGCCGATCCACATCCCGTCCGTCACCGCGGGGGCGGCGCCGGAGCCGCCGGCGGCGGTGGTGCAGGTGGTGGCGCCAGCGCTGGAGGTGGCGGCGGAGGCGTGCTCAGCGTGGTGCTCGGACCGGGCGAGTTGCCCAGCGCCAGCAGCATTTGCGCGGTTCGCTTGGACAGCTGCCAGCCCCCCTGAAATGGGGCGAACTCCATGGGGAAGGTGAACACGCCGTTGTTGGCGCGGGCGGTCTTGACTGTGATGGTGGCCTGCACATCAGCCGGGTTTCGATCCGACCACGCGATGTTGTCCGCCACGAAAGTCATCGGTTGGTAGCCGTTGTCCCGCAAGGCGTTTGTGAACTTGTCGATGGTGGCCGCGCCGTCGGGGGTGGCGCCCTCGACGAGGTTGAGCTTGTTGGTGCCGGGCACGTTGGGATCGGCGAGTCGAACCAACACGTCGGTGAGCGCTTCGGGCGGGGGCAGGGGAGCGGTCGGGGGGACAGCCGGCGGGCTCGACGTGGCCGGCGCGGCCGACTCGGTGTCCGAAGCTGACGGCTTGGACCCGTGCGACGAACATCCCGGAAGCCCGAACATCGCCGCCGCGATTACGACGATGAGGGCTCTGCTGAGGGTGGCGGGGTACCGAAGCATTCAGCCGGTGGCGGCCTGCGGCGCGCCGAACGGGCCAACGGGTGCAACGGAAGTCACAGTTGCGACACCTCCGGCAATGATGGCGACGGCCGAGAAGCCCGTGGCGAGGGGTTTTATCGTCACCGTCGTCCTTTCGCTCGGCCGGATTTGATGCCGAGGTTACCAGCGTGACCATATTCGTAACTTTTTGCCGGTGTTTGACTGCGCACGCGAAAGGGGAATCGCCGGTAGCGTTGAAGTATCCACCGCGTCATTTCGCGGCGGGAAAGGAGCGCACCATGGGTGACGAAGAGCGTTCTGAAGCATTCCGGATCCCTCATGAAACCGACATGTCCAGCGACGATGCTGCCGAATTAGAGGAACTGCGCCGTGAGGCGGCGGTATTGCGCGAGCAACTCGAGCATGCGGTTGGGTCGCACGGGAGCGCCCGCTCTGCCCGCGATGTGCATCAGCTCGAAGCCCGCATCGACTCGCTTGCCGCACGCAATTCCAAATTAATGGAAACTCTTAAAGAGGCGCGTCAACAACTGCTCGCGTTGCGTGAGGAAGTCGACCGGCTGGGGCAGCCGCCCAGTGGCTACGGCGTCCTGTTGGCCGCCCACGAGGACGAGACGGTCGACGTGTTCACGTCGGGTCGCAAGATGCGCCTCACATGCTCTCCGAACATCGAGACCTCGACCCTGCGCAAGGGGCAAACGGTCCGGCTCAACGAAGCCCTGACGGTGGTTGAGGCGGGCACGTACGAATCCGTCGGTGAGATCTCCACGCTTCGCGAGGTGCTCAACGACGGTCACCGGGCATTGGTCGTCGGCCACGCCGACGAGGAGCGCATCGTTTGGCTGGCCGAGCCGCTGGTCGCCGAGGACCTGCCGGACGGCGTGCCCGACGCGCTCAACGACGACACCAAGCCCCGCAAGTTGCGGCCCGGCGACTCGCTGCTGGTCGACACCAAAGCCGGCTATGCCTTCGAGCGCATCCCCAAGGCCGAGGTCGAAGACCTGGTGCTGGAAGAGGTGCCCGACGTCAGCTACGCCGACATCGGCGGCCTGACGCGGCAGATCGAGCAGATCCGCGACGCCGTGGAGCTGCCGTTCCTGCACAAGGAGCTGTATCGCGAGTACCAGCTGCGCCCGCCCAAAGGCGTGCTGCTGTACGGCCCGCCCGGCTGCGGTAAGACTTTGATCGCCAAGGCGGTGGCTAACTCGCTGGCCAAGAAGATGGCCGAGGTCCGTGGTGACGACGCCCGCGAGGCGAAGTCCTACTTCCTTAACATCAAGGGCCCCGAGCTGCTGAACAAGTTCGTCGGTGAGACCGAGCGTCACATCCGGCTGATCTTCCAGCGCGCCCGCGAGAAAGCCTCCGAAGGCACCCCGGTGATCGTATTCTTCGACGAGATGGACTCGATCTTCCGCACCCGCGGCACCGGCGTCTCCTCGGACGTCGAGACGACGGTCGTTCCACAGCTGCTGTCCGAGATCGACGGCGTGGAGGGGCTGGAGAACGTCATCGTGATCGGCGCCTCCAACCGCGAGGACATGATCGACCCCGCGATCCTGCGGCCCGGGCGTCTCGACGTGAAGATCAAGATCGAGCGGCCGGATGCCGAAGCGGCACAGGACATTTACTCGAAGTACCTGATCGAGTCGCTGCCGGTGCACGCCGACGACCTGGCCGAGTTCGACGGCGACCGGTCGGCCTGCATCCACGCGATGATCGAGAAGGTCGTCGAGCGGATGTACGCCGAGATCGACGACAACCGGTTCCTGGAGGTCACCTACGCCAACGGTGACAAGGAAGTCATGTACTTCAAGGACTTCAACTCCGGGGCGATGATCCAGAACGTCGTCGACCGCGCGAAGAAGAACGCCATCAAGTCGGTGCTGGAGACCGGGCAACCCGGCCTGCGCATCCAGCACCTGCTGGACTCGATCGTCGACGAGTTCGCCGAGAACGAGGACCTGCCCAACACCACCAATCCCGATGACTGGGCACGGATTTCGGGCAAGAAGGGCGAGCGGATCGTCTACATCCGCACCCTGGTCACCGGCAAGTCGTCGAGCGCGTCACGGGCCATCGACACCGAGTCGAACCTGGGTCAGTACCTGTAAAGGTCCCTGTAGGGCTCATAGCCGCAACCGCGACACATAAGCCACGCACACGACACGCCGAAAGGGGTGTGCGTGGCTTATGTCTCGAGATCTGCGAGGCGCGCTAAACGCTCAGCTAGATGGTGGTGACCCGCTGCGCCCGGCTTCGCCGCGCTTGCGATCACCGCTACACGGTCACCAGCGAGTAGCTGTTGGTCAGGTCGTCCTGGGTGACCTGGGCGGCGCGGGACGTCGTGTCGATCCGCAGCTCTTCGGTCAGCACCTGCGTGCGGTAGGACCAGCCGTCGGGCAGCTTGAGCCGGTCACCCAGCTTGGGCAGGTCCGCCCGCGACAGCTCGGGGTCCACCACCTGGCTCCAGGTCTGCATCACCCAGCGGTGGCCGTGCGGGTCCTGCAGCTCGTAGACCTCTTCGCCGGCGTTGAAGACGAACACCGTGTGGCGGGTCACCTTGTTGACGCTGTAGGGCGCGGGGTCCATCGAGGACAGCAGAACGGTGGCCTGCAGGATCATGTCGATTCCACCGAAGGTCTTCCTCATGTGGATGCCCTGCTGCTCCTTTTCGATGGAGTTCATCAGCCAGTAGCGCGGCCCGTTGAGTAGCGCTGCGGCCGCACCGTTTTCGGTGGCGATGGCCTGCGCGTCGAGTGCGGACCACAGCTCGGCGGGACAGTCGTTGAGCGGGAAGCTGTTGTAGACGTTGGCCTGCGGGCCGGCCTCGCCGGGGGTCACGAGAAGCACTTCGCCGTAGCGCTTTCCGGACAGGTCGTCGGTCATATGTTCTCGCACTTCATCGTGAGTAGAGGGGTGGGCACCAGCGTAAATTACGAACCGCTGTCGTGGGCGTCAACATTCCGGTAGCGGCTCCGTGCGATGAGGGCGACCCGCAGGTCGTCGACGCGCGGGTCGAGAAACATGGAGCGGTAGTCGCCATCGCCGACCGCCCGCGCGCTGACGTACATGAACGTCAATGCGCCAAGGAACAGGCTCATGTGGATCAGCGAATCCGGCACCGGCAGCGTCCAACCCATTACGACCGCCTCGGACCTGCTGACGTGGGTCCATTCCTTGAGCAACTCCGGGGTGAGCACGATCAATCCCAGAACGAGATAAATTCCGGCGGTAACCGCCGCGACCACGGAGATCTGCACGAGCTGGGAAGTGGCCAGCACGAACACCACGTTCGAGCGTTCGACCCGGCTCAGTCGGAGAGTGGCCGCGTTCTCCGGATCGGCCAACCCGGCAAACGGCGTGTCGGCAAGCATTTCGGCGTCGGCCGGCAGGACCTGGGTCGACCGCAGCATCGGTCGGACCCGCTCCACCGACGCGGACACGACGAACGACGCCGCGATGCCGATCAGGAACACCATCGCCAGCACCAGCCGCTCGCCGCTGATCGTCGCCGCCATGAGCCAGACATAGGTGTTGAAGAAAACCAGCGCCGTCAGCAGCACGATGGGCAGAGCCCGGACGGCCAGCCCGCCGACGGCCGCAACGTGTGTGAGCGTGATGCGGACCGCCCATCCGAGCACCGACCCGACGCCAAGGCCGGTCAGGAGTAGCACGACGGCGATGACGATGGCCGATTGCGGCAGCGTCCCCGGCCCCGAATTCAGGTAGCCGGCAACCAAAATGACCAGCGCCGCTGCCATTCCCGCGACGGCGCGCGCTCGCCCGCGCAACAGGCGCGGCACCAACCACCCGACCAGAAAGGACAGCGGAATCGCGGCGGCGACGATCCCGAGCACCACCCATTCGGTGGTGGTCGGCGGGCCCTCGATCTGGATGTTGCCGGTGCCGGTGAGCGCATAGATCGGGATCCCACAGCTCTGAAAAGTCGCATAGGCCGCCAGCACCGGAGCCGACCGCGCCCACAGCCTCCGCCACCGGCCGCGCGTCGTCAGCGCCGACGGCAGGCCGCGTTGCAGGAACCAGCCCTCAGCCTCGGCGCTCACCGATGCTTGGCGACTCACACGGGTCACCCTAAATCGTCCAACGCCGGCCCGTAGTCTTTAAGGCATGCAACGGATTATCGGGACGGAGGTCGAGTACGGCATTTCGTCGCCGTCGGACCCGACAGCCAACCCGATCCTCACCTCGACCCAGGCGGTGCTGGCCTATGCCGCGGCCGCCGGCATCCAGCGCGCCAAACGCACCCGGTGGGACTACGAGGTGGAATCGCCGCTGCGCGACGCCCGCGGTTTCGACCTGAGCCGCTCGGCCGGCCCGCCGCCGGTGGTCGACGCCGACGAGGTCGGCGCCGCCAACATGATCCTGACCAACGGGGCGCGGCTCTATGTCGACCACGCGCACCCCGAATACTCGGCGCCCGAGTGCACCGACCCGCTGGACGCGGTGATCTGGGACAAGGCCGGCGAGCGCGTGATGGAGGCCGCCGCCCGGCACGTCGCCAGCGTGCCCGGCGCCGCGAAACTGCAGCTGTACAAGAACAACGTCGACGGCAAGGGCGCGTCCTACGGGTCGCACGAGAACTACCTGATGAGCCGCCAGACGCCGTTCTCGGCCATCATCGCCGGGCTGACCCCGTTTCTGGTGTCACGGCAGGTGGTGACCGGCTCCGGGCGGGTCGGCATCGGCCCGTCGGGCGACGAGCCCGGCTTTCAGCTCTCCCAGCGCTCCGACTACATCGAGGTCGAGGTCGGGCTGGAAACGACGCTCAAGCGCGGCATCATCAACACCCGCGACGAACCGCACGCCGACGCCGACCGCTACCGCCGGTTGCACGTGATCATCGGCGACGCGAACCTGGCCGAGACGTCGACCTACCTCAAGCTGGGCACCACCGCACTTGTGCTCGACCTGATCGAAGAGGGCCCGGCCCACGGCATCGACCTGTCCGATCTGGCGCTGGCGCGCCCGGTGCACGCGGTCCATGCGATCAGCCGGGATCCGTCGCTGCGGGTCGCCGTCGCGCTGGTCGACGGCCGCGAGCTGACCGGCCTTGCGCTGCAACGGATCTACCTCGACCGGGTGGCCAAGCTGGTCGACGGCCGCGACCCGGACCCGCGGGCGGCCCACATCGTCGAAACCTGGGCGCACGTGCTCGACCAGCTCGAGCGCGACCCGTTGGATTGCGCCGAGATCCTGGACTGGCCGGCCAAGCTGCGACTGCTGGAGGGTTTCCGGCAGCGGGAGAACCTGAGCTGGTCGGCGCCCCGGCTGCACCTCGTTGACCTGCAGTATTCCGATGTGCGGTTGGACAAGGGCCTGTACAACCGGCTGGTGGCGCGCGGCTCGATGAAGCGGCTGGTCAGCGAACATCAGGTGATCGAGGCGGTGGACAACCCGCCGACGGACACCCGCGCCTACTTCCGGGGCGAGTGTTTGCGCCGGTTCGGGGCGGACATCGCCGCGGCCAGCTGGGACTCGGTGATCTTCGACTTGGGCGGCGATTCGCTGGTCCGCATCCCCACGCTGGAGCCGCTGCGCGGCAGCAAGGCGCACGTCGGGGCGCTGTTGGACTCGGTGGACCGCGCCGCGCAATTGGTGGAAGAACTGACCAGCTAGGGGTGATCGCAAGCGCGAGCAAAGGGTTGTTAACCCGGGAAACGTCGGGGTTGACCGGTAGGGTAGAGAAAAGCTTGACGAAGCAGCAGGAGGCGGCGATGGCGCAGGAGC
>Ga0335073_10015968_pt1 | contig 10494 bp, 8 predicted proteins | sample Lox_Sample_22_FD_207093 | JGI IMG/M metagenome (GOLD analysis project Ga0335073, IMG submission 207093) | Soil microbial communities from Loxahatchee National Wildlife Refuge, Florida, United States - Lox_Sample_2.2 | ecosystem: Environmental > Terrestrial > Soil > Wetlands | place: USA: Florida...
AAAGTTAAGGATGCATCAGATGCCGATGCTATTGTCACCGCTCATCACTCCGATGATCTAATCGAAACGGCCCTCATTAACATTACTAGAGGAACAGGCAGAAGAGGATTAACCTCACTCATGTCCAACCAAGATGTTATTAGACCGCTAATAAACTACTCTAAAGAAGATCTTGTTAACTATGCCCTTAAAAACGAATTAATCTGGCGAGAAGACCCAACCAACCAAGATACCAAATACCTAAGGAACCATATTAGAAAAAACATTGCGCCGAAACTAAATACATCAGCCAGATCTCAGTTAATAGGTATATTAAATAGACTAGCGGCTACTAACCGCGAACTAGACACATTGATTGAAGATATCCTAAACCAACAAAAAACCCCTGGCACTATTGAACGACCTTGGTTTAGCCATCTTCCACACAAGGTTGCTAGAGAAATACTGGCCGGCTGGCTACGCACTAACAATATTAGAAACTTCGACTCCCAAACCTTGGAAAGATTAGTAATTGCTGGTAAAGTAGGCAACGCTGGTCAAAGATTCCCAATCATGGGTGGTAAAGGGCTAGCCGTACATAAGAACTATTTGGCAATTGAGCCCCTGTAAAATATCTAAAGAAGCAACTAGCTCTTCTAAAGGTATAATATAATTAGATTAGGAAACTTTAATGCCCCCAACCAACCGCAAGAACAACTCTAGGAATAAACGGGCCAAGAACGCTGGCTTTGTTGCTCTAATTATCCTTTTTGCTCTCATTGCTCTAGCCGCATATAACCAACCGTCTACTTTAAAAGAAATAAGCGCAACTACTGCGATTGAACAAAACAATGCTGGCGATTACTCTTCCGTCAATGTCAGCGGCAACCAGTTAACAATTACGCCTAAAGGACAGAGTAAAGCTACCCTCAAAGCTTACGTCGATCCTAATGCCAGCTTAAAGGCTCAAGGTTTCAATACAGAAAAAGCAGCATTCACGTATAAGTCATCCTCAACCGGCAGCTCGGAGGCAATTAATCTAGCCAGCACAATTATCCCAGTTCTACTTATTGGTGGGCTACTATACTTTATGCTCAGAAGCGCTCAAGGCCAGGGCAACCAGGCTCTAAGTTTTGGTAAAAGCCGAGCTCGTCTATACGGCAACGAAAAAGACAAAGTTACTTTTACAGAAATTGCTGGTAGCGATGAAGCTAAGCAAGATTTGCAAGAAGTTGTCGAATTCTTAAAATTCCCCAAGAAATTTGCCTCAATGGGGGCCAGGATTCCTAAAGGAGTTTTACTAGTTGGTCCACCCGGAACCGGAAAGACATTGCTTGCGAGAGCGGTTGCCGGAGAAGCTAACGTACCATTCTTTAGCATATCTGGATCAGAATTCGTAGAAATGTTTGTAGGCGTAGGTGCATCTAGAGTACGAGACTTATTTGCCAAAGCTAAAAAGAATGCCCCCTGCATAATATTTGTTGACGAAATAGATGCTGTTGGTCGTAGACGAGGTAGCGGTATGGGTGGTGGACACGATGAAAGGGAACAGACACTTAATCAGATACTGGTTGAAATGGATGGTTTCGAGCAGGGCCAAAACGTAATAGTCCTGGCTGCCACTAACCGGGCAGACGTGCTGGATCCAGCTCTACTTAGACCAGGAAGATTTGACCGCCGAGTAAACATAGGACTCCCTGATCGTAAAGACCGAGAAGCAATTTTGAAGGTGCATTTCGCCAAAAAACCTCTAGCTAAAAGCGTTGATCTCGATGCGCTGGCTGCTAAGGCTGCTGGTTCATCCGGAGCTGATCTAGCGAACATTGCTAACGAATCAGCTATTATAGCTGCACGAAACTCACATAACGAGATTACCCAAAACGACGTTACCGAAGCATTTGAGCGAGTAGCAATTGGCCCTGAGCGAAAGAGTAAGATTATGACCGAGTTAGATAAACTACCGCTTACCACGAAGCGGGCCATGCTCTAGTTGGCCATGTTCTGCCAGACAGCGACCCAGTCCACAAGGTGACCATTATTCCAAGAGGTGGTACTGGCGGAGTCACCTGGTTCATCCCGCCTGAAGACAGAGTATTTGTTTCACTGATTCAGTTTAAAGACATGTTAGCTCGAGGCCTTGGCGGACGTATCGCCGAGGAAGTAATCTTTGGACGTGACCGCATTACCACTGGAGCTGGCAATGACTTACAAAAAGCAGCTGAACTCGCTAGAGACATGATTATAAACCAAGGCATGGGCGAGAAACTAAGAGACCAAGTCTTCCACGTTGACGATGGCATGATGATCGACCGACTTGTCCACGAAAGGGAATATTCCGACGAAACGGCTAAGGTCATTGACGACGAAGTCGAAGGACTAATAACTGAAGCTGCTAACAGGGCTAGAGTAGTAATAAAAGCTAATGTAGATAAACTGGAAGTCCTAAAGGACAAACTCTTAGATAAAGAAACTGTCGAAGCTGACGAAGTGGATACTTTGCTAAAAGGGGCTAAACTTCCTGCAGCAGCTGCTTTATACTAGTGGCTAAATGAATCCTTCCGTAGCGACCACTGACTCAAAAAAGAAAATGCGAATCAGCATAGGTAATGTTGCTGTACTTTTGATGGCAACCTCAGTTCTAGGCCAGTTACTTGGCTTTCTAAGGACTAAGCTAGTTAATGCTAACTTCCCAACAGTCGGACCACATTCTACAGACGCTTACTTTGCCGCCTTCAACGTACCTGATCTATTTTTCTACACAATTGCTGCTGGCGCCTTAGGTGTGGCTTTCATGCCTATCCTAGCTGACCATCTCCATAAGGGAGATAAAAAAGGTCTCTGGGAGCTATCTATGTCTCTACTTAATTTCCTGGCAATAATTATGTTCTTTGTTGGCGTTATTATGTTTGTTTTTGCCGTACCGCTAATTAAATATGTCGTCGCACCAGGTCTGACTCCACCGCAGCTGCATAACGCTGTCGACATAATGCGCATAATTTCCTTTAACCCACTACTTTTCACCATATCTGGAATATTGGTAGCCTCAGAGCAAACAATGGGCAGGTTCTTTTTCTATGCCATCGCTCCACTTTTTTATAACCTATCAATAATCCTAAGCATCTTTGTCTTTAAAGGCAGTCTTGGTCTTGTTGGACTAGGCGTCGGTGCCCTTATTGGTGCTTTCCTGCAGTTGCTTATCGTAAGCATGGGACTATGGAAACTAGGCTTTCACTGGCACCCGAGCATTAAATGGAAGAGTAAAGATTTTCATACAATTCTTCATAACCTACCCCCGCGGTCAATGGACCAAGGTATGGACCAAATTGAAAACGTCGTTGAAACCCACATCGCATCTAACTTGGGTCCAGGTAACATCACCTACTACAACAACGCCTTCATACTAAGCACCGTCCCGATCCTATTAATTGGTACCAACATAGCAACGGCCGCCTTTCCAAGACTCAATGCTCGGCTTAGCCAAAAACGCCCCGATCTATTTAGGAAAGACTTTTTGATGGTCATTCGGGCCATGATCTGGATCGCCGCTCCAACGGTTGTCATCTGCTACTTCTGTCGAGGCTACCTCGCTAGAATGATTTACGTACGAGGCAGCCCCCAAATTTCTGACATATTCGGTTTTCTATGCCTGGCCATATTCTTTAGGATCCTCTATTCCATAATTTCAAGGTGGTTCTATGCCAACAAGGACACTAGAACTCCGCTTTACGTTTCAATCTTTACTATTACTCTAAACGTTTTTCTAGCAGTCGATTTATCTCATCCATCACGCTACGGCGTAGAAGGGCTAGCCATTGCTCAGTCGGTAGTAGCAACCGTAGAAGTATTTATCTTAGTTGTAATTATGCTTATTCGTGACCCACGGTTGTTTGATCGATACTTCTGGGGAGGTGTCGGTCGGATAATATCTGTCACTGGCTTTAGTGTTGTCGCCACCTTTATTATGATTTCTCTCTACCCGCTTGAAGCTAACGAGCATGGTATCTTTTCCTTAGGCAGCAAGCTCTTCTTCATAACCGTAGTTACGTTCTCGGTGCAGCTAGCTGTTTCCGCCCTGTTTGACCTAGAAGAAGCTAAGCCAATAATACGAAAGCTTAAACAAGTAGTTCTAGCACCGGTAAGACTAGAATCGTAAACCAGGAAACATTATGGACGTAGGCCACATTCGTAACTTTTGTATCATTGCCCATATTGACCACGGCAAATCGACTTTAGCCGATCGCCTACTTGAATTGACCGGCACGGTGCAGAAGCGTGACATGAAAGCCCAGCTACTAGACAAAATGGATCTAGAAAGAGAACGAGGCATAACCATTAAACTAGCTCCAGTCAGGATGAAATATAAGGAGTATGAACTTAACTTAATAGACACTCCTGGTCATGTTGACTTTGCTTATGAAGTATCGAGAAGCCTTCAAGCTTGCGAGGGTGCGCTATTAGTCGTTGACGCTACCCAAGGCATCCAAGCCCAAACCATAGCCAATGTCTACTTAGCCATAGAAGCCAATTTAAAAATAGTACCGGTTATTAATAAGATTGATCTGCCGGCTGCTGACACGGACAAAGTATCTAAGGAAATAATTAGTCTGCTATCCTGCAAAGAAGAAGACATTATTAAAATTTCTGCCAAAACTGGGAAAAACGTAGAGGCAGTCCTAGAAGCAATAATATCTAAACTCCCTCCACCAAAACCATCTAGTGTTGCCGATCTAAGAGCCCTAATATTTGACAGTTACTACGACGACTACCGCGGCGTTGTTCTTTACGTAAGAATATTTGACGGACAAATTAATACCTCTAAGGAGTTTCAAGCCATAGCTACCGGCAGCCAGGGGCTGGCTTTAGAGCTTGGCTCGCTAACTCCGCAAATGAAGCCATCAAGTTCACTTACGCCCGGCGAAATAGGCTACATTGTCACCAACCTTAAAACCACTCGTGATGCTAAGGTTGGCGACACCATTACTCTAAGTGACTCACCCTCAGACAAACCACTGCCTGGGTATAAGGACGTTAAAGCCTTCGTTTACGCTGGCTTTTTCCCAGAAAGCAGCGAAGACTACACCGACCTAAAAGCGGCTATAGAAAAACTAGCCCTCAGTGATTCCGCTCTTATCTACGAACAAGAAAATTCACCTGTCCTTGGCTTTGGTATGCGCATTGGTTGTCTTGGCCTACTTCATATGGATATCGTAAAAGAAAGACTGGAAAGGGAATATGGCTTATCGTTAGTTGTGACCAATCCCTCAACTGACTACAAAGTTGACCTAAACACCGGTGAAGAGCTGGACATAAAGAGTGCGTCTGATCTACCAGATCCGGCAAAAATATTAAGAATCAAAGAACCGTGGATAGACGGCGAAGTAGTAGCTCCCAAATCATTCGTTGGCCCCGTACTGCAGCTAATATCTTCTAAGCGTGGACTACAAAAAAATATCTCCTACATTGAAGATAGTGCCGTTATAAATTTTCAGGCTCCTCTTGCTAACCTACTAACAGATTTCTACGATCAACTTAAAAGTCTAACCAGCGGTTATGGCTCATTTAACTATGAGCTATCTGACTACCGCGAAGAGGATCTTGTAAGAGTCGACTTTTACGTGGCTGGAGAAATGGTCTCAGCTCTTAGCACCATGACCCATAGAAGCGAAGCCCAAAGTTTAGGTAGAAATGTAGTCCAAAAATTAAAAGACATCATCCCAAGACAAAACTTCCAAGTTGCCCTGCAAGCAGCCATCAACGGCCGCTTTATCGCCCGCGAAGACATCAGCGCTTACCGAAAAGACGTAACGGTTGGTCTATACGGCGGAGACGTTACTAGAAAAAAGAAAGTTCTAGCTAAACAAGCAAAAGGCAAAAAACGGCTTAAGAAATTTGGCCGAGTTGAAATTCCAAGCGAAGCCTTCACAGTCATGCTCAGGCGTTAAATCCTCGCATGTTAAAATTAAATATGGATTTAGAGAAAAAGATAAAGAACTACCGCACGCCGGATTCCGCCAAAGATATTATTAAAAAAACTAAGATCGTTTTACTCGTTGGTCCTAGCGGTGTCGGCAAAACTTCACTTAAACAAAAGATACTTGCTACCGGCAAATTCCATCACCTTGTTTCTCATACCACCAGGAAACCTCGATATAACCACGGCATTCTAGAAAAAGACGGCCAGGAATACTATTTCGTAGATCGCCCGACACTAGAAAAGATGCTAGACAACCATGAGTTAGTGGAGGCTAAGTATTACTCAGGAAACATTTACGCTACATCTATCGCCGAAATACAGAAGGCAAATAAGGAGAACAAAACGGCTGTCACTGACATCGAAATTCAGGGGGTAGGTGAGTACAAAGGGGTAGATAAAAACGTTCTGGCTATATATATCCTGCCTCCAGACTTTGACACCTGGCAAAAACGTATAGATATTCGTTACGGCGATAAAGTTGACGTAAGTGACTACGTTCGACGACTTAAAACTGCGAAGGATGAACTAAACCAGCTACTTACCACCAACGACTATGTGGCCGTCATTAATGATGACCTTAACCGCGTAACACAGGAGACACTAAATATTATTGACTCATTCCCAGATCATCCAGCCGATGACCACAGGGCAAGAAAGCTTGCCAAAAAACTCCAAAAAGACATCGACTCCTATCTTAAAACAACCAACTAGCACTCTTGACTTAAGAGTGCTAAAACGGTACTCTTTTAGATAATGACAGACCGACAAAAGAGCATCTTAAATGCCATTGTTGAACAGTACGCGGAAGTAGCTAGCCCAGTCGGCAGCACGCTTTTAGCTAAGCTATTTAATGTCAGCTCCGCGACTATTAGAGCGGAAATGGCTGAACTAGAAAAGCTTGGATACATTCACCAACCTCACACTAGTGCCGGTCGAATCCCAACCGACAAAGGCTATCGCTTCTACGTTAACAATCTAAGCGACCAAAAAGTTAAAACACCACAGCGCGCCGAAAAAGCCCTAACTCAAAGAGTACATGATGCTGGTGCCCCGGAGAGAATGATCCGAAACGCCGTCGATACTTTAGTCGAACTGACTCACAACCTAGGTCTTGCTACCATCGGTAACCAGCTATATATGAGCGGTCTATCTAACCTATTCGGCCAACCAGAATTTATGAATAGCATTCAGGTCCAACAGGTCGCCGGTCTTTTAGACAACCTAGAACCTTGGCTAAGAGAAGCAGCCCCCAATAAGCCCTTAAGTGTATATATTGGCCAAGAGAACCCGATTGGCGGCAACGCTGGATGCACCTTAATAATTAGCCGCTTCAGAAGCCCCTTTAGCGATAGAAGTTACATCGGAACCCTTGGACCAACACGTCAAAGCTACCGTGATGTCATGAATCTAGTTTCTAGAGCTGGCAATGAACTGGAGGATAGTCTTTACGGCTAAAAAACCAATGAGCGATCACCCTAAACCAAAGCCCCATAAACGAGCCAACACTGAGGTTGAGGCTTTGAAAACACAAGTAGAACAACTCGCCGAAGCTCTCAAAAGAGAGCGGGCTGACGCTATTAACTTAAGACGCCGTCACGAACAGGAACTAACCTCGCTAAGAAATAGAGTCAAGTCTTCTGTAGTTTATGAGCTTTTGCCCCCACTAGATAACCTAGAACGCTCTCTTGCCCACGTACCAAAAGAGCTTGAGGGCAACTCTTACGTAGAAGGCGTAGAAAACATCTTAAAACAGTTCGAAAAAACACTTTCCAGTATGGGTGTAGAGAAAATAAAGACTGTTGGCGAACCCTTTAACCCTGAGTTACATGAGGCAATAAGTTTTGAAGACGGGAAGGGCACAGAGCAGATAGTTTCTGAGGAACTTCAGCCCGGCTACACCTTAAACGGTCAAGTTATCCGCCACGCTATGGTAAAGGTATCGAGTAAATAATTACAACATCTAGCACTCTTGACTAATGAGTGCTAACTACCGTAAACTAGGTATAGAAACATTTAATCCTGTTTATTTAAGAGTGAAAGGGTAAGTATATGAGCAAAATTATTGGAATTGACCTTGGTACGACCAACTCGGCTATGGCAGTAATGCAGTCAGGAAAGCCAGAGATTATTACCAATTCAGAGGGTAACAGAACAACCCCTAGCGTCGTGGCTGTTAATAAGAACGGCGAACGTTTAGTTGGTCAGGTTGCCAGGCGTCAACAAGTAACTAATCCAAAAAACACAGTTTACGAAGTTAAAAGACTAATTGGCCGAAATTACTCCGACAAAGAAGTCCAAAGAGACCTTAAGCTTATGGGCTACGAGATTGTTAAAAGTGGTAACGGCGTAAAAGTTAAGATGGACGGCAAAGAATACTCTCCTGAGGAAATTAGCGCTATGATCCTATCTAAACTTAAAGCAGATGCCGAGAGCTTTTTAGGAGATAAGGTAACAGAGGCAGTAATTACTGTTCCTGCTTACTTCGACGACTCCCAAAGACAAGCCACTAAAGACGCTGGCAAGATAGCCGGACTTGAAGTAAAAAGAATAATTAACGAACCGACTGCTGCCGCTTTAGCTTACGGCCTCGATAAAGACGAGAAAAAGGACGAAAAGATCGCTGTTTACGACCTTGGTGGTGGTACCTTCGACATTTCCATCCTTGAGCTGGGCGACGGAGTCTTCGAAGTTAAATCCACTAACGGTGACACTCACCTCGGTGGTGCCGACTTTGACCGTGTGCTAGTTAACTACTTTGCCGAAGAATTCAAAAAGCAAAGCGGCATAAATGTAAGTACAGACAACGCTGCCATGCAGAGACTACGCGACGAGGCCGAAAAGGCTAAGATTGAACTAAGTACAGCCCAAGAAGTAGATGTTAACCTACCATTTCTAACTGCTGACGCTGATGGCCCTAAACACTTCGAGTACAAGCTAACCAGGGCCAAATTAGAAAGCTTAGTTAGTGAACTAATAGATAAGACCGCTAGTCCTTGCGAGAAAGCCTTAAAGGATGCAGGGCTCAAGGCTAGTGACGTTGACGCCGTTGTTTTAGTTGGTGGTATGACTAGGATGCCAGCCGTTCAAGAAAAGGTTAAACAAATCTTCGGTAAAGACCCAATGAAGGGCGTTAACCCGGATGAAGTAGTCGCTATCGGTGCTGCCATCCAAGCCGGAGTTCTTCAAGGCGACGTTAAAGACGTACTTCTGCTAGACGTAACCCCCTTAAGCCTGGGCATTGAAACTATGGGCGGCGTCATGACTAAGCTAATTGAGCGAAACACTACAATACCCACAAGCAAAAGCGAAGTTTTCTCAACCGCTGCAGACAACCAGCCACAGGTAGAAATCCATGTAGCCCAAGGCGAGCGCGAAATGATCGGTGGTAACAAATCTCTCGGCCGCTTTATCCTAGACGGTATTCCCCCAGCCCCACGAGGAGTTCCACAAATTGAAGTAACCTTCAACATCGATGCTAACGGTATCCTAAACGTGACTGCTAAAGATAAGGGTACTGGCAAAGAACAAAGCATTACTATCAGCGGCTCTGGCAATCTAGATAAAACCGAGGTTGAAAGAATGGCTAAGGAAGCCGAGACTCACGCTGAAGAGGACAAAGAAAAGAAGGAAGAGGTTGAAGCCCGTAACCTTCTGGATAGCGCAGTTTACCAGGCTGAGAAGCTAAAGAAAGACTATGCCAACAAGATCAGTGAAGAAGACGAAAAGACCCTAGACGAGTCTGTAGAGTCAGCTAAGAAAATCCTAGCCGACGACAAAGCAACCAAAGACGACCTAGAAAAAGCTGCTAAGGAACTAAACGACAAACTGATGCCAATCGGAGCTAAGATGTACGAACAATCCGGCACTAGCGAAGATACTGAAGAAAAAACCGATGCTGCAGACAATGACAAAAAAGACGAAGCTATCGAGGGTGAAGTAGTCGACGACAAGAAAGACTAAAGGGCTTAATAGAGCCAGTAAGATAGAATATATAAATGGCTCAAAGAGACTATTACGAAGTTTTAGGTGTCAGTAAGAGCGCTTCTGCTGACGAAATAAAGAAGGCGTTTAGACGTGCTGCTATTGAACACCACCCGGATAGAGGCGGTGATGAGACAAAGTTTAAAGAAATTAACGAAGCCTACGAAGTTTTAAAAGACTCAGAGAAAAGAAAGAGATACGATCAGTTCGGTCATGCCGGAGTCGGTGGCAACGCCGGTAACCCCTTTGGTGGTGCTTACGGTAATGCTCAAAACGTTAACTTTGACTTCGGCGATCTTGGCCTTGGCGACATCTTCAATAGCTTCTTTGGTGGTGGTCGCAGCAGCGGTCCACAACGTCAAACTAGAGGAAGAGACGTTGAAGCCAGTATTGAGATTTCTTTCGAGGAAGCAGTCTTCGGTACAGAAACTAAGATTAGTATGGATATAGAGGATACCTGCCCACACTGTAAAGGAACAACTGTGGAACCTGGTTATGAGCTAAAAACCTGTGATCAATGTGGTGGCAGCGGACAAGTAGTTACTTTAACCAAAACTATC
>Ga0335073_10015971_pt1 | contig 10490 bp, 6 predicted proteins | sample Lox_Sample_22_FD_207093 | JGI IMG/M metagenome (GOLD analysis project Ga0335073, IMG submission 207093) | Soil microbial communities from Loxahatchee National Wildlife Refuge, Florida, United States - Lox_Sample_2.2 | ecosystem: Environmental > Terrestrial > Soil > Wetlands | place: USA: Florida...
GATTCCGGCCATGACCGATGCGCTGCCAGCACCGGACGGTACGCCCTCACTGCCAGCACCGGACGGTACGCCCTCACTGCCAGCACCGGACGGTACGCCCTCACTGCCAGCACCGGACCGCACGCCCTCCAGCAACCGCGGGCGCCTGGCTCAGCTGATCGCGATACGCTGCGGCAAGGCGGCACCGGAAGCCCCCCTGGTGATCGAGCACCGGGAAGAGCTGATCTACATGCTCGGCGAGGCGGCCGAGTTAGAGCACGGGGTGATGTGCCAGTACCTGTTCGCGGCGTTCTCCCTGAAGCGGTCCAGCAACGAGGGGCTGACCCACGACGAAGCGGCCGCCGTGACCCGCTGGCGCAGCCGGATCCTGCGCGTGGCCACCCAGGAGATGCTGCACCTGGCGCTGGTCCAGAACTTATTGACCGCGATAGGCGGCCCGCCGCATCTGGAACGGCCGAATCTGCCGCAGCCCGCCGCCCACTATCCCCCGGGGGTCCAGCTCGCGCTGCTGCCGTTCGGCGAGCAGGCACTGCGCCACTTCATGTACCTGGAACGCCCCGAGGGCATGGACCTGAACGACGCCGAGGGCTTAGCCGCCGTCAGCCGGGCCGAGCCGCTGATGAGCACGGCCGACATCGTTCCCCGGCCGCAGGACTTCGCCACGGTGGGACACCTGTACCGGTCGATCGAGGCCGGTTTCGCGCACCTGGCCGAGAAGCACGGGGAGGAGTGGCTGTTCGTCGGGCCGCCGCGGGCGCAGGCCACGACCGAACAGTTCGGCTGGGCCGAGCTGGTCGCCGTCACCGGCCTGGCCTCCGCCCAGCAGGCGATTAACACGATCCTGGCGCAGGGCGAGGGCCTGCGCGGGGACTGGCGCAAAGCGCATTTCGGGCAGTTCGTGCGCATCCTCGACGAGTACCTGCGCAGGCGCGACGGCAACCCCGGGTTCGACCCGGTCCGGCCGGTGATCGCGGCCAATGTCCGGCCGCCGCAGCGCGACATCGAGGTGCCGCTGATCACCGACCCGCTGACGGCCCGTGTCGTCGACCTCTTCAACGTGAGCCAGGAGATCCTGCTGCAGATCCTCACGCGTTACTTCGCGCACACCGAGGAGACCGATGCGCAGCTGAAGGTCCTGGCCGACGCCGCCGTCCGGCTGATGGTCGGGGTGCTGCCGCCGCTCGCCGACGTGATCACCACGCTTCCGGCCGGCCCCGGTCACGAGGGAAAGACCGCGGGCCCGAGCTTCGAGCTGTTCTACGAGATCGGCTACCTGCTGCCGCACCGCGAGGCGGCCTGGACGCTGCTGACCGAACGGCTCGCGACCGCGGCCTCGTTCTGCGGGTCGACCGGCAGCGACGGCGGACCGCCGCTGGCCGGCCGGCTCGCGCCGGTCATGTCCGCGCTGCGGGAGATCGCACAGTCCCTGGGCGCCCAGCTGCCCGCTGGCTATTCCCACGCCCTGCCCGCCGATCCTGATCCCCAGGTCGTGGCCGCCCAGCTCGCCCGGGCCGGCGACCTGGCCCGCAGAGCGCGCGACGCCGCCGCGGAACGCGCCGCCGCCGGGGAATACGACGACGACCTGGCCGCAAGCATCGCCGGCCTGGCCGATGCCGTCGACCGGGCAGCGACCGCCCGCAGGTTACGCCAGCCCTCCGGCGACCCGGTGTGGGATGCGGCGCAGGCGGCCACCCGGCTGCGTGTCCGCGCCGGGCAGGCCGGGATCAGCGCCCCGGAGCTAGCCGAGGCCACCGCGGCCCTTCAGGATCTGGCCTGCCGGCTCGTCCCGCCGCAGGAGCAGGCGAGCCGCCGGGCGCAGCTGTGGCAGCTCCAGAACGGCCTGGCGGCCGGCATCCAGACCGCTGCGAACGGGCCCTACCTGGTCACGAACGCCCGGCTGCGCGACCATCTCGGCCAGGACATCGCGCTTCCGCCCCAGATCGCCCTGTGCCGCTGTGGTGGCTCCAGGACCAAGCCGTTATGCGACGGCAGCCACACCAGCAATGGCTTCAGCGACGCGATCGACCCCAAGCGGGTGCCGGATCGGCTCGACAGCTACCCCGGCGTGACCCTGACCGTCCTGGACAACCGGGGCACCTGTCAGCACTCGGGCCTGTGCAGCGACCGGCTGCCGGACGTGTTCCGCGCCAGGCGCGAGCCGTTCGTGGCCCCCAGCGGCGCGCGCATGGACGACATCGTCTCTACCGTGCGGAATTGCCCGTCCGGCGCGCTGGGGTTTGCCGTCGATGCCCGGCCCGCGCGCGGCCAGACGGACTGGGGCGGCACCCGCGAGCCCGCGATCGAGGTCAGCCTGGACGGCCCGTACCGCGTCACCGGCGGGATCGCGTTCACCGACGCGGACGGGATCGACGTGGTCAGGAACCGGGGCGCCTCCCGTGAGCACTACGCGATCTGCCGGTGCGGGCACTCGCAGAACAAGCCATTCTGCAGCGGCATGCACTGGTACGTGGACTTCAAGGACCCGGTGGCCGAACCGGACCGGGAGCCGACGCTGTTCGAATGGGCCGGCGGCCGGCCGGCGCTCACCCGGATGACCCGCCTGTTCTTCGGCAAATACGTACCCGGCGACCTCGTTCTGGCTCCCGTGTTCGCGGCGATGCCCGCCGATCTGCCCGACAGCATGGCCGCATGGCTGACCGAGGTCTTCGGCGGGCCGGCCGCCCCCAGTGGCGAGCCGTCCAGCTACCCGAGCCTGATCGCCCAGATCGTGCCGAAGGGCCTGAACGATGAGCAGCGGGGCCGGTGGGCCACCCTGCTGGGCGCGGCGGCGCGGGAGGCCGGGCTGCCGGCCGATCCGGCGTTCCAGGCGGCGTTCGCCGCCTATGCCGAGTGGGAGGCGCGGGTGAGCCCGCTGCCGCCGGTCCCGGTGCCGCGCTGGGACTGGGGCCCGGCCGGGCCGCCGAGCACCCAGGTCGCGAAGCCCGCCGCAGCCGACGCCGGCCAGGCGCCGGTGACCCTGCCCGAGGCGGGACAGCCGGTCAGCTTCGCCGCCCACATCAGGCCGCTGTTCCGCCAGCAGGACCGGCGGGCCATGAGCTTCGTGTTTGACCTGTGGCTGTACGACGACGTCAAGGCGCACGCCGCGGACATACTGAAACACCTCCGCGACGGATCCATGCCGTGCGACGGTGCCTGGCCACCGGCCTGGGTCGAGACGTTCGCGCGCTGGACCACCACGCAGATGGCGCCGTGAGGTTCAGCCAGACGGCCGCGGCGCCAGGACGGCCTGGGTCTGGGTGGTCTGCCCGACCAGCCGGCCGGCGTCGTCGGTGAGTTCGGTCCGCACCGCGATGAACGAGCGGCCCGCGTGCAGCGGCCTCGCCGCGGCGTGCACCGTCCCGTCACGCACACCGCGGAAGAAGTTCGTCGTGGAGTCCACGGTGGCGGTGCCCGCGCCGGCGGGCAGGTTGAGGAACGCGCACACGGCCCCGATGGTGTCGGCGAGCGACATGATCGCTCCGCCGTGCATCACACCGTTGGTGGTGCACCGCTGCGGGGACCAGCTCAGGCTGCCGCGGACCAGCTCCGGGGCGGCCTCGTCCAGGGTGATGCCGAGGCCGGTCGCGTAGGGAATCATCGCGAGCATCTCGGCCGGGGACGGGACGGCGGGCTCTGGCATGGGTGCAGCCTAATGGGGGCTGCCGAGTCGAGCTGCAGGGCAGACTACGCTGGGCGGCCCGGCGTGGCGCGGGAGACGGGTGCCGACGGGGTGGCTGGCGCAGCGGGGCCGGGCGGCAGACAGCCGTCAGAGGTCGGCCGCCAGCTTCTCCAGCCGCTCGCGGCACTCGGCGTCTGCGGGAGTGTAGACGATGAGCCGCGAACCGGGACGCGGGCCCAGCCAGTAGTGCGTGCTCTCCAGCCGGAGCAGCCCCACCTTCTCGTTCATGATGAGCTTGGTCTGGTTCTCCGGGCCGAGAACCTCCCGCTCCTCCCAGACCCTGACGAATTCGGGCGACGCCTCGCTGAGCCGGGCGACGAGCCCGCGCCAGGCGGGCTCGCCGACGTGGTCCGCCATGGCCAGGCGGTACTGGGCGACGAGCCGGTGCACGGTGTGCTCCCACTCCACCATGCCGTGCCGCCACTCCGGGCGCGTGAACGACAGCCAGAGCATGTTGCGGTCGCCGAGCGGCAGCGCGTCCAGGTCGGCGAACAGATGGCCGTAGGGCCGGTTGTAGGCGAGCACGTCGAAACGGGAGTTCTGCACCACGGCCGGGATCGGGGTGAGCCCGTCCAGCATGGTCTGCACCGCCGGCGAGATCGACTGGCACTCCCTGGCGAGCCGGTGCTCGGCGAACCCGGCGAGCGTCATCACGTGCGAGCGCTCGTGCGGGTCGAGCAGCAGCGTCCGGCACACGGCCTCGAGCACCTGCGGCGAGACGTTGATGTCCCTGCCCTGCTCCAGCCAGGTGTACCAGGTCACGCCCACGCCAGCCAGCTGCGCCAGCTCCTCGCGGCGCAGCCCGGGCGTCCGCCTGCGGCCCAAAGGGGTGAGGCCGACCTGCTGCGGCGCGATCCGCTCCCGCCGGTCGCGCAGGAACGCCCCGAGTTCCCGGCGGCGCAGCTCGGCCGCTTCCCTGGTGCCGATGTCGCTGACGGCCTTGCCGTCGGGGCCGCACGGCTGCGCGGCGGCCGCCGCCTCCGTGCTCGTCAGGGTTCCGCCGGTCACCATGCCTCCATCGTGGGCCCCGTTCAGGCCCTATTGCCAGGTGTCTGTCAGTACCAGGATAACCAGGCTCCTGGTACCCGGCTACGTTCGGGCGCACGCTGGTGACATGACCTCAGGAGTTGACGAGACCACCCGTCCGGCAGCCATCGCCCCGGCGCTCGCCGCCGAGGGCCAGCCCGCCTCGCTGAGCGCGCTCGGGCTGATGACCGTGCTCATCGGCGTGTTCCTGCCGATGACGGACTTCTTCATCGTGAACGTCGCGCTGCCGACCATCGACCGCGACCTGCACGCCCCGGCCGGGATGCTGCAGCTGGTCGTCGCCGGATACGCGATCGCCTACGCCCTGCTGCTCGTCGTCGGCGGGCGGCTCGGCGACGCGGTCGGCCGCAAGCGGCTGTTCCTCGCCGGGATGGCGGCCTTCACCGTGACGTCGCTGGCCTGCGGCGTCGCCCCGGGCATCGGCGCCCTGGTCGCCGCGCGGGCGCTGCAGGGCGCCGCCTCGGCCATGATGCTGCCCCAGGTGCTGTCCACGATCCAGGCCACCAGGACGGGCCCGGCCCGGGCCCGGGCGCTCGGCAGCTACGGCGCGACCGGCGGCATCGCCGTGGTGGCCGGCCAGCTGCTCGGCGGCCTGCTGGTGTCGGCCAACATCGGCGGGATGAGCTGGCGGCCGATCTTCCTGGTCAACGTCCCGGTCGGGATCGCCGGGCTGATCCTCGCCTCCCGCCTGGTGCCGGACACCCGCTCCGATGACCCGGCGCCGGTCGACCGGCGGGGCACGCTGCTGCTCGGCTGGGCGACGCTGGCGCTGCTGATCCCGCTCACCGAGGGCCGCTCCCTCGGCTGGCCGCTGTGGACGATCGCGGCGCTGATCACCGCGCCGGTGGCGGCGGTCGCGTTCGTGCGCGCCGAACGGGCGATGGAGGAGCGGGGCGGGGTTCCGCTGGTCCCGATCTCGCTGCTGCGCGTGCCCAGCATGCGCCGCGGCCTGCTGCTCGCGGTTCCCTTCTTCACCGGATTCGGCGGGTTCATGTTCGTGATCGCGCTGACCCTGCAGGACGGCAGGGGGATCACCGCGCTCGACGCCGGCGTGATCCTCGTTCCGATGGCGCTGGGCTTCCTGGCTGCCTCGCTGTCGACGGCACGGCTGCTGCCGAGGTTCGGCCGGCACGTGCTGACCGCTGGCGCGCTGATCCAGTCGGCTGGGCTGCTCGCGATCATCGCGGAGCTGGCCAGGACCTGGCCGCACCCGACCGCGCTGTGGATGGCCCCGGGGATGGTGGTCCTCGGGATCGGGCAGGGCCTGATCATGAGCCCGCTGTTCGGCGCCGTGCTGTCCGAGGTCCCGCCGCGCAGGGCCGGGGTGGGCAGCGGCGTGCTGGCCACCACCCAGCAGACCGCGCTCGCGCTCGGTGTCGCCACGCTCGGCAGCCTGTATCTCACGATCGCCGTTCCGGGCACCGCGGGGCCGGACGGCGCGGCCAGCCTCATCCTCGGCATCCTGGTGCTGAACGCGCTCGGAGTCGGCGTCATGAGCCGCCGCCTGCCCGTGCTGCGATAACCGTTCCGGAGCCTCGCCCCCGGGTCAGCGGCCGACAAGGCCTCCGGACCGGGGGTGTCTGGCGTACGGTGACTGCTGCGGACATCCCGGCAGGAGGGGAGGCGGGAGTGAGCGTCGTCCCGTCGGCAGTCGGGTCAGTGCGGGCCGCGGACAGCAAGCCCGCCCGCCGCGCAGCGATCGCGCCGTGGCTGATCTTGTGCTGCTATCTCGCCGGAGCGGTGGCGGTGACCGCCCGGCTGTGGGCCGATCCGGCGGGACGGCTGCAGGTCGGCGACCCTCACGACGTCGACCTGTTCGCCTGGTTCATGCGCTACGCGGCGACGGCGGTCAGCCACGGCCGGCTGCCCGCGCTGGTCACGACCGCGCTGAACCCGCCGCAGGGCGTCAACCTGATGTGGAACACATCGTTTCTGCTGCCCGGGATCGTGCTGGCCCCGGTGACGTTGCTGGCCGGGCCCCAGACCAGCCTCACCGTGATGCTGACGCTGAGCCTGGCCGGGTCGGCCGCCGCGCTGTTCTTTGTGCTGCGGCGGTGGGGGGCCAGCGTCTCGGCCGCAGCCCTCGGCGGCGCGGTGTACGGGTTCTCCCCGGCGATGATCAACTCCGGGATCGGCCACTACCACCTGGTGTTCGCGGTGCTGCCGCCGCTGATGATCCACGCGCTGCTGCGCCTGCTGACCGGGCGGGGCAAGGCGGTGCGGACCGGCGCCTGGCTCGGCCTGCTGGTGGGCGCGCAGGTCTTCATCGGCGAGGAAATGCTCGTCTACACGGCTGTCGCCTGTCTGGTGCTGACCGTGGTGCTCGCGCTGCAGCGGCCGCGGGTCGCGCTCGAGCGGATCGGCCCGGCCGCGCTCGGGCTGGCCGTCGCGCTCGGGGTCGCGCTGGTGATCAGCGGGCACGCGCTGTGGGTGCAGTTCCATGGCCCGCTCACCGAGCGCGGCGCAGCGGAGTTCTTCTGGTCGACCAATCTCAGCTTCTTCGTCAGTCCCACCGGGAACGTCCTTTTTCACACGTCGGCGAGCGCGCGCGCCGCGCAGAACACCCATCTAGGTACGCCGGAGGTCCTGGCCTACCTTGGGTGGCCGCTGCTTGCCGTTCTGGCCGTGGCCATCGTCTGGTTCTGGCGGGACGCACGGGTCCGGGCCGCCGCCGTTACGTTCCTGGCGCTGGAGCTGTTCAGCCTCGGCGCCGGCAGCCAGCCCTATGTCTCCGGAAAGCTGCTGCCGTGGCACTGGCTGGCGGGCCTGCCGGGCCTCAGCTCGCTGCTGCCCGACCGGTTCGCCATCCTGGCGGACGGCGCGGCAGCCGCGGTGCTCGCTCTCGCCCTGGACGGCGCGCGGGACGCGGTGCGGGCGCGCTCCCTGGACGGCGCGCGGGACACGGTGCGGGCGCGCTCCCTGGACGGCGCGCGGGACACGGTGCGGGACCGGCTATGGCGGGCCACGTGGATCCCGGCCGTGGTCGCCGCGCTGGCGGTCGTGCCGCTGATCCCGCTGCCCTACCAGACGGCCCCGGTGTCGGCGGTCCCGGCCGGGTGGCAGGCGGCCTTCGCCAGACTGCGGCTCGAGCCCGACGCCCGCGTGCTCGTCGTGCCGATCCCGAACGTCGGTCACTCGATGGCGATGCGATGGCAGGCGGACACCGGTGAGCCGGACTCGATGATCGGCGGCTACTACCTCGGGCCCGCCCCCGGCACCCGGCAGGCGATGTTCGATCCCATGCCGGCCAGGTCGACGGCGCATTACCTGGACAAGATCTGGTCGGGGGTCCGGCCGCTGAACAGCGCCGCCGTGGCGTCGATCCGGGCCGCCCTGGCCGTCTGGCGGCCGGCCGCGGTGGTCGCGGTCACCAGCGCCAGTTCGCCCGTGGGGCGGGTCCTGATCAAGCTGCTCGGCAAGCCCGGCTTCCGGGGCGGCGGTGTGCTCGCCTGGCGGCGCTAGGGTCAGCCTTCGGAGCACGACTGTGCGATGCAGGTACGCCTGACGGCGTAGCTACGCCACACAGAGAGCGTGCGCTACGTGTCGACCGGCTCCAGCAGCCGATGCGGCGCCCGCAGCGCCGCCGTGACCGGATCGTCGCGGAGCCTGCCCCGGCCCCGGCGGAGCTTCATCACGATGTCCTCGGGCCCCGGCGCCTGCCCGCACGCGGTGCACACGCCGCTCGCGTCCAGGCCGGCGCCGCACGCGACGTGGCTGAACACTCGGCTGTTCGGGTAGCGGTGCTGGTCACCCCACGCCAGCAGCGCGTGCAGCGCGGGCCACAGGTCGCGGCCGGCCGCCGTGAGCTCGTACAGGTGCCGCCCGGCGTGCCGCGGGTCGGGCCGGCGCTCCAGGATGCCGTCCTTCACCAGCCCGTTCAGCCGGTCGGACAGCACCGCCTTGGGGACGTCGAGGTGGGCCTGGAAGTCGCTGAAGCGGCGCACGCCGAAGAAGGCGTCGCGGACGATCAGCAGGGTCCACCGCTCGCCGACCACCTCGAGGGCGCGCGCCAGTGAGCAGTCCTGACCTTGGTAGTCCTTGCCGAGCATGCCCTCAGCATACCCGACAGGTTCAATCATCAGACCCATGTGTGCTACTGTCGGCGAGTTCGGTAACTGAACTCAAGGCAGGATGGGCGGAGGGCTCCCGATGACCGCGGCAACGGGGCAGGCCAGGATCTCGGCGCAGCCGCGCGAGCAGCAGCCGCGCGCGTGGCTGCCGGTCGCGGCGGCACTGCTCGGCATCGGCTGGGGCGCCAACCAGATCACGCCGATGCTGCTCGTCTACCGTCAGACGCTCGGCCTGGGCACCGGGACGCTGGAGGCGGTGTTTGGCGTGTACGCGCTCGGGCTGATCCCGGGGCTGCTGATCGCCGGGCCGCTGTCCGACGCGAGGGGCCGGCGCGCGGTGGTCATCCCGGCCGCGGCGCTGTCACTGCTGGCCAGCGTTCTGCTGACCGGCGCCACCCTCAGCGTGGCGCTGCTGTTCGCCGGGCGGCTGCTGGCCGGTGTGAGCAGCGGCGCCGCGTTCGGGGCCGGCACGGCGTGGCTGCGTGAGACGTCGGTGCCGCCACTGGGCACCGCGAGCGATCACAGCGCGGCGCGACGGGCCGCGGTGGCCATGACCAGCGGATTTGCTTTGGGCCCGCTGGTCGCCGGGTTGCTGGCACAGTGGGCGCCGTCACCGACGGTGCTGCCGTACGTTCCCCACCTCGCGGTCATGGCGGTCGTGTGGGTGCTGCTGCGGCGTGCGCCGGAGACGGTAGAGACCGGGCGCAGCCGCGGCTGGGTGCCCCGGCTGTCGGTGCCGGCGCTGCGCACGCGGCGCTTCCGCAGCGTGGTGGCGCCGATGGCGCCGTGGGTGTTCGCGGCCCCGGCGATAGCGTTCGCGCTGCTCCCCAGCGTCGCGGGCGCCGGGCAGGCAACCAACGGCATCGCCCTGACCGCGGCGATCGCCACGCTCTGTGCGCTGGCCGGGATCCTGATTCAACCCCTGGCCAGGCGGCTGGACCTGCGGCCGGGCCGCAACCGCGCGGCGGCCGCCGGGCTGCTCGTCCTGGCCGCCGGGCTCGTCCTCGGCGCGATCACCGCGCAGCGCCGCGAGGTGTGGCTGCTGGTGCCGTCGGCGATCGTGCTGGGCTGCGCGTACGGCATGTGCCTGGTGGCCGGGCTTGTCGAGGTTCAGCGGCTGGCGGCCCGAGGCGGCGCGGCCGGGCTGATAGCGATCTACTACGCGCTGACCTACCTGGGCTTCGCCGCCCCGTACCTGATCGTGCTCGCCTCCCACCTGGCCAGCTACGCGGTCCTGCTGACGGTCGCCGCAGCCCTCGCGCTCGGCACCGCGGCGCTGATCACCCGCTCGCCGGCCGGCCAGCCCGTGACGGAACGCGATAACCGGTCTCAGCCTGCCGGATAGCCACGCGGGTCGAGCAGTTCGGCGAGGTGCCGGGCGTGCCAGCCCGCCAGCTGGCTCGCCTGGGTGCGGCAGGAGAACCCGTCGGCCAGCAGCAGCGTCCCCTCCGGCGCCTGCCGCAGCGCGGGCAGGAGCGCGTGCTCGGCCACGGCCACCGACACGTCGTAGTGCCCTCGCTCCATGCCGAAGTTCCCGGCCAGCCCGCAGCACCCGGCCAGCGTCTCGACCTGCGCCCCGGCCGCCCGCAGCACGGCCAGGTCGGCGTGGTAGCCCATGACCGCGTGCTGGTGGCAGTGCGGCTGGGCGATGATGCGCCGTCCGGCGAGCCGGCCGTGCAGCCAGGACAGGTCGG
>Ga0335073_10015972_pt1 | contig 10490 bp, 6 predicted proteins | sample Lox_Sample_22_FD_207093 | JGI IMG/M metagenome (GOLD analysis project Ga0335073, IMG submission 207093) | Soil microbial communities from Loxahatchee National Wildlife Refuge, Florida, United States - Lox_Sample_2.2 | ecosystem: Environmental > Terrestrial > Soil > Wetlands | place: USA: Florida...
ATAAAGAGCACCTCCACCCCGCAACTGGCTTGGTGAGTGGTTGCTTCCCGGCTGGCTACCCCATGGCCGGCCGGGAGGGTGCTTTCCCTCTGGCCGCATACCTCAGACTTTTCCGAAGATCAGCGAAACCGCGCGCGCAAATCAGGATTCGTTCGGCGTTTTCATCTGGCCCGGGCAACAATTCTGGTGGGTCGGGGGGCCCCATTCGAACTCGTCTTGCAAGTTCTAACGCGTGAGCCACACATAATCTGCGGTGGGTTGCGGTTCTGAACGATGCAGCGTAAGCTGGGGTGAAGTCGTTACCAATTTAGTTCGGGGCGTGGCTCAGCCTGGCTAGAGCGCCTGGTTCGGGACCAGGAGGTCGGTGGTTCAAATCCACTCGCCCCGACCACTTCAAAACCCTTTGCCCTCATTCAGTTCAAGCAACATTTGCTGCGTCAATTGAAACAACGTTTTTGTGGAACAATGGACAACTGAAAAGCCCAGCCCTGCCCGCTCACACCACTCACTCCGGTACTGATCATCATCGCGGAGTTGCGCAGCGTAACGATCCGTCAAAGTACGGGCATGCCCAAGCCACAGCGTGATGAGGTCTTCGGGCACCTGCGCCTTGCGGAGCACTGCGGCACGGCACCGGCGAAAAGCATGGAATCCAATTCGCTTACCCGTACCGTGCAATGCGCGCAAGACGTTGCGTGCCAGGAGCGGCCGTCCCGTCACCGTGGCGAAGAGGTAGCCGCTCTTGCCTCTCGAGTATTGCCATAGAACCTGAGCCAGCGGGCCCGGCACATCAACAACCCGGATTGCGTTTGGTGTTTTCGGGGCCTGTTCCTTCCCCCGCCAGATGCTGCGCCGCACGTGAAACACGCGGCAGTTTGGTGATAGGTCGGAAGTTTTCAAGCCAAGCGCCTCTCCGATTCTGAGTCCGGTACCTGCCAGCAGACTGAACAGCACAGCGTACCGCTCTTTCATACTGGACACTGTTTCGCACAACTCCATCTCGTTGATCGTGGGCCTGTGCTGCTCTTCCTTTTGCACGATCGGTAGCCCGATGAAATCGTGATTCCAGGAGCGTGGGTAAATCCCGTCGCCCTCATCGTTCACTGCGGAGGCGACAACCATTTTCACAATCTGAACGTAGTTCACGTCAGTCGCTCGAAATTGCGCCAGTGGATGCGCCCCAGCTCCTCGCTGTTCTTGGCGAGATAATCAATATAGCGCTGATCGAGATACGCCGTCGGGTCATTTGGGATGTGTTCGCCCTCGAACAAACGATCCAGCGAGACTGCACCATCCCAGGTTTTCTCGCTGACGCGCCCATAGTGGAAAAGCTTCCTCTGTTGCATTTGTCCAACGGCTTCTAGATATTTCAGGACATGCAACGGCTTCTGCTCCGAGATGGCGATAATTTCATCTATTGCTTCCTTGCCGACCCTCCTGTACTTGCCCGACCTCGTGACAGTCAAAAGTGCCTGGGCAATTTTGACCGTGTCTGCGCCATTTTCGTCCAGCGCTCTGACCGCATCCATCAAGACGAACACACCCATTTTGGCGTTGGGCAAGTTGCCGATAGCTTTGCGGATGCCTAGAACGGCCTGTTCAAATTCCTCGGCCCGCATCGTGGTCTCTCGATCACTTCGCTCCAAATGCCGAAACTCATCGATGTCGTAACGGGTAGAAAGTCTCTTGATATTCTTGTCCGTAAGTAGGACGCCGCTGCTACAAGCAACCTCCTCAGACGCAATGTCTAAGAAGTACCGGTGTGATGCGAGAATCCTTCCCATTCGCATATAAGACCACATTGAACCAAGCGCAGGGAAGCGTCTGGGGACATCCAGAAAATGACCGACCACAATGGATATTGCGACACCATGAACACAGCTGGATTGATTCCCAAGAAGTCCGCTTCGGGGAAGCGAACTCTCGTCGAAGCTCCTTTGCGTTCTCACCTCCTCGAACCCCGTTTATCGGGGCTTCGCGCAAACGGCTGGTCGAATTTGAGTTATTTGTGGAATCTGATACTCGGAGTAGCTGGTTAGAAAAGTTCTTCACGTTGCCTCTCCCGCTCCAAACTTGGTGTATACTGCGGCACTATTTAGCAACCGGCGGATTGCACAATGCGTTATAGAGAGAGCATCTGTCAGTCATTCGAGCGCGCATTCATTTTTGGAATCTTGATTCTGGGCTGTCTCAGTCGTGGTCAATTAGCACGCGCACAGGAGTCCTACCGGACGCGGCACAGCTATGTACAGTTGTCGGGATTGCGGCGGCAAACCGAAGCCAACACAAGCGGTTCCAGGCATGTTTCGCGGCCGTTGCGATTTCTTGGCTGGAGTCAAGCAATGCGACAGGGCCCGGATGCGGTGCGTTATTTCCAAGCTCTTCTATCCGACCGATGGCCCCCGACCGCTACGACGTCCTCGAGCAACCGGCTCTCCGTGAATAGCAAGCTTGCCTCCACGTCCCCTGCAAACTCGTCGGGATTCTCGCCGGCGCAGTTACCCGGCATTCTTCTTCGCCCGTCAATGCCAGCAGGCGCTCTTCCTACGGGAATCGTGACGGGAGATTTCAACGGTGACGGTAAGCTCGACTGGGCGGTCGCGAATGGGGGCGACAATACGGTTTACGTGTATCTCGGTAATGGTGATGGCACTAGCCAGCCTCCAGCGATTGTTCAGCTTGCGGGACAATCGCCTGTAGGGATCGCTGCAGGTGATTTGAACGGCGACGGTAAGTTGGACCTCGCGGTCGTCGAGGCTGACAGCAATACGGTCGGCATTCTATTTGGCAATGGCGATGGGACATTCCAGCCGGAAGTTGAGATGTCCGTCGCGAATGCGCAGCCCCTCGGTATTGCGGTCGCAGATTTGAACAAAGACGGAAAGCCCGACTTGATAATAGGACTTCTTGGTTCCGGCCCTGTCACCAACTTAGATTTTGAGGTATTGCTCAATGAGGGCGGAGGACAGTTTAGTGCTCCGGTCTACGCCCCGCCGCTGATTTCGGACGGCATTGATGAAGGGTTTGGAATCTCCGTCGGAGACATGAATGGCGATGGAATCCCTGACCTGGTGGTTACAGGTGAGGATGCTTTTAGCACGACCGTCAAAACTTACTTCGGAAAGGGAAATGGATCGTTCACGCCTGGCGTTATGGTCTGGGGAGGAAACCCTGGGACAGGAAACGACGTCGGTGCCGCAGTCTTGGCGGACGTGAACGGAGACCAATGTCCAGATATTGCCATGGCAGAAGATATCGGTGTCGCTCTCGTCTTTTACAACGATTGTAGCGGCAATTTCCCGACCGCGCCCTCAGTTGCCTATGGAGTCGCTGACGGGGCAATCAGCATTGCTGTGGCTGACGTCAGTGGCGATGGCTTTCCCGACATAATCACGGGCAGTCTCGCCAACCCGAACGCTATGCCGGGTAGTGGTTTCTCACCCGGAAACAGCCTCACTGTGCGGTTCAATGACGGTACAGGAAAATTCAGCCCTGCTCATGTTTACGTTGGGGATCCTGGAATGGTTGGTCTTTCTGTGGCCGACCTTCAGAATAATGGCCACCCCGACATAATAACGGCGAATCAGAATGCCAACTCAACGACGATCTATGTAAACGACGGGTCAGGCGGCTACGACGAGCCCGGAGGCGGTTACGACGGCTACATCGAGGGCACGAGCGCAAGTCCCGTCAATGCGCCGGCCACTGGGTACGCGACGGCAGATGTTGACGGCGACGGTAAACCAGACTTAGTCCTTGTGGAGAACGTTGGGGGTATAGCCAACGAGACTTCCTACAACACAGAACCTCTAACAGTGCTGCTGAACCAAGGAAACGGCCAGTTCGGTTTGCCAATTCGGAGTGTGATCAACGCCACGGGAGCGGTGATGGATTTTGTCCTTGCTGATTTCCGTCAAATAGGCCGACCGGATTTCCTCGCACTCATGCTCAATCAGTCGTCGGGGCCGGCTCCACAATTGATTTATGCCCAGAATACGGGCGGTGGGCAGTTTGGCTCACCCGCCACGATTGCGCTCCCATACAATTACGACTACGCATTCGGAACACTCGCAGTTGGTGATTTCAATAACGATGGAAAACTCGATTTCGCGGTTTGCGCGCCTGTGGGAACCTCGACTGTTTCTGACCCGTCATCCGACGCCCTGACTGTATATCTAGGCAATGGAGAAGGAACGTTCTCGTCCTCCCCGTTTCAAACAACTTTTGCAAATGGAGCCGACTGCCAGGCAATGTTTGTGGGCAATTCAACGGGAAACGGCAATGCCGATATATTCATGTGGCTGGGAAACGGCAGCACCGGCTCAGGATTGTATGAAGCTCGCGGCAAGGGCGATGGAACATTCTCGACACCTACGGAGGTCCTGTCCACGGCTTCAAAAATCACAATGGCAGATCTAAACAAAGATGGTCTTCTCGATATCGTGGACATTGAAAGCGGACCGCAAGGCACCAGCCCTCCACAAGTAAATATCTATCTCGGAAAACCAGACGGAACATTCTCTGGCCCTGTGAGCTACACGCCGTATTCCGGCGTACTTGCCGACGCATACTCGGGCCAAAATGACAATGTCATTCAATCGTTCGGGCCATACGTCGGAGATTTTAACGGCCTCGGGAATCTCGATATCGCCGTATTCCAATACTCAGGAACGCTGCTTCGAAACCTGTATGCGCAGGTGTTGATCGGGAATGGTGACGGTACATTCACGCCCTCGTTTGATTCTTTCAACTTTAGTGCGCCCGTGGTCCCGGATCTTGCCGTGTTCAACTTATTGGATGACGGAAAGACAACTTTTGTGCTCACTGCCGGCTTAACTTCCGCTTTCCAACTTTTCCCGAGCGCACCAGCGCCATTTCTACAGGTGCAGATGGACGAGACTCCGTCAATAAGCGGGAACGATGCTCTCACTGTGTCGCTGGACGTGCCCGCCTCGTCGGACACGAACGTCTCCCTTACCGCTAGCGATCCGAGCGTTCAAATTCCTGCCAGCGTTACAATACCTGCGGGGCAGCTGTCGGTTGAAGTTCCCTTCTCGGTGGCCTCGGCGATGCCAGTGAACCACTGGTATTCCATAGCCGCTCAGTCAAATGGCACAACGGCGATCGCATACAACTTTGTCCCAGCATTTGGCTCTATTGCACCCTTCCTGCTCAATGTCTTCGGCGGATTCACTTCAACCAACGAACTCTCCACGCCTGGCCCCGGTGAAACATCCCTCTGGACTGCCAATGTCAGCTCCACAGGCGTTGGGTCGAGCACGTTCAAAGTGAGTTGCAGCGGCTTGCCTACCACAACTTCCTGTTCCAACTTCTCGCCTGGAAGTTTTCCCGTCGGCCCCGGTGACACCAACGGTAGCAGTTTCACTATAACGACAGATTCTACTATTACGCCGGGAGTGTACCCGTTCACGGTAACCGCCACGGACGGCTTTACCGCAATAACTTCTAATCAAAGCCTTCGGATCGGCGACTTTTCGCTCGCACTCCAACCTGGCTCTCTAACAGTTTCCCCAACGGGAACAGCTAACTTCACGTTGACGTTGAGCGACTTTTTTGGATACGGCGAGACGGTCGCTCTTAGCTGCTCCAATCTTCCGAGCAATGCATCCTGCCCCTCGCAGGGAGCAACCCTTCATCCTGGCGCGCAACCTTTTGCAGTTAATCTGAACGGCGTTGCGGCCGGCAATTACACGTTCACTCTTACTGGAACGAGCCCTGCGCTCGTACATTCAATAACGGGTCAGCTCCAAGTGACGTCGCAAGCCTTGGCGACCGTGAATCAATCGACGCTCGCGTTCGGCACACTTCTCGTAGGCGCCACAAGCGGATCGCAGAGCGTCTCGCTTGCCAATAAAGGGAACATTCCCTTGAACTTGACAAGCATTGTTGCCGCCGCCAACCCGGGTGCAAACGGTGGCTTCGCCCAGACGAACAACTGTGGCTCGTCGCTTGGACCGTCGAATACGTGCACGATCAACGTGACCTTCAATCCAAGCGCCGTGGGCAATTCGAACGGGACATTGACGGTCGCGGATAATGCGGCGAATTCTCCGCAAATAGTTTCTCTGTCCGGCAGTGCTGTGGACTTCTCAATTGCAGCGGCATCGGGCGCTTCGACCACGGCCACAGTATCAGCTGGACAGCTTGCCATCTATAATCTTCAAATCCAGGGAAATCAGCTTTCCAGCATAGTTGAACTCAGTTGTTCAAATCCCCCACCGTACGCGACCTGTATCGGGAACCCTACGAACGTCTCCGTATCCGGAACCGCTCCAGTTCCCTTTCAAGTTCAGATTTCTACTGCGGCGGGATCACAAGTTCTCCCACTAGATAATAACGTGCGGCTCGCAGCGCCTCTCCAGCGGCTGTTAGCCCTCTCCAGCGTTCTCCTGCTTATTGCCGCATGGTACAAAACACGGCGTCGCGTGCGGTACTGTCTCGCGGTCAGTGCCTTGATCGCCTTTCTTGCCGCGGTCTCGGGCTGTGGGGGAGGAGGAAATCCAGGTGCAGGAGGTAACCCAGGCACGCCTGCGGGCACTTACACAGTCACAGTGACTGGTCAGTCCGAAAACGGAACGCGTTCGATCAACCTGACTTTGATCGTGCAATAACGAGCTTGCTGTATAGGGCCGGGCGAACAAAGCACATTACCGCGAACTCACGATAAAGTCGGCTTGTGGGAAGCGTGGATCTCCCCGGTGCTGCCCCCAGCTAAATCCCCGTTCAGAAAACTCTCGAGCAGATCAGCTTGGAAGCGATTGATATTTCAGGGCGAGTCAAACCGATTTCCGGTGTTCGGAATTCATGTGATTTTCATGCCGAAATAGTTCAGCTCGAATTTACAATCGGGGAAGCGTTCTGTTGTCCAGATTTCAGAGTTACGACCCGGGCAGTTTGCATCGATCCGCCGTTTGCCAAATTGATTCGGGATAGCTGGTTTGCTAAGGTCCTCATCATGTCCGAACGTTCCACCGAGCAGATACGCGAATTGCTCGACTCCCTTTATCGCGTGGATTCGGGACGAATCCTGGCAACTCTGATCCGCTTGCTCGGTGATTTTGATGTTGCCGAGGAGGCCATGCACGAAGCCTTTGCGGCTGCGCTGAGCCTGTGGCCCAGCAGTGGAGTACCCGGCAACCCGCGGCCATGGTTAATTTCGACGGCCCGATTCAAAGCCATTGATACTCTGCGGCGACGGGCAAGATTTGATGCGTCGCAAGACGAGCTCGTGCGATATCTCGAAGCGCAATCGAGTTCGGCGGAAAGGTCCAATGAAGAGGACAGCGTTGAGGACAATCGGCTGCGCCTGATTTTTACCTGCTGTCATCCCTCTCTCGCGCCGGAAGCGCATGTGGCGCTCACCTTGCGTGAGGTATGCGGGCTGACCACCGAGGAGATAGCAAAGGCCTTCCTCACCACTCCGCGTACGCTGGCGCAACGCATTGTGCGCGCAAAGGTAAAGATTCGAGAGGCACGGATTCCATACGAGGTGCCGACATCGGAGGAATTGCCGGAACGGCTGGGCGCGGTGCTGCAGGTCGTCTATCTCGTCTTCAATGAGGGCTACTCTGCCGCGGCGGGAGCGGAAGTAACGCGGGGCGAGCTAACCGGCGAGGCGATTCGACTGGGCCGGTTGCTGGCGGAACTCCAGCCCGAGCCGGAAGTCATTGGGCTGCTTTCCCTGATGTTGCTGCAGGAATCGCGTCGCGCCGCGAGAACATCGCCGACCGGAGAGTTGATTTTGCTGGAGCACCAGGATCGCTCGCTCTGGAACCGGGGGCAGATCGCGGAGGGAGTTGGCTTGCTGGAGAAAGCCCTGAAGTCCCGGCGCTTCGGCTCCTACACACTGCAGGCTGCGATTGCGGCCGTTCATGCGGAGGCGGGATCGGTGGCGGCGACCGACTGGCGGCAGATTGTTGCGCTTTACGATCAACTGTTACGAATTCAGCCTTCGCCCGTGGTTCAGCTTAATCGTGCCGTGGCCATTGCGATGAGAGATGGTCCCGAGGCCGGTCTGGCGCATATCGATGCGGTGCTGGAACAGGGCGAGCTGGCAAATTACTATTTGGCGCATTCAGCCCGCGCAGATATGTGCCGCAGGCTCGGCAGGACAGCTGAGGCTCGCTCCTCTTATGAGAAAGCTCTGGCGCTGACCCAACAGCAACCCGAGCGGCAATTCCTGCAAGAGCGGATTCGGCAGTTGAAATAAAAACCTCGACGACTTGTCGAATTCAGGTGCGGCCGTTCGACTATATGGTGAAGGCCGGGCAACCGGTTCGACGCGTAAGTGGAGCGGCTCCGCGCAACCAGGCACTCGCAACATTCCGTGCCCAGCGCGATCCAAGCTCTTATATAAAAGCAGCGGCCCTGATATGGCGTCCGCTCAACACTCAAGGAGAACACCATGCGTTTCATGATGATCCAGTTTCCGAAAGTCTACGAAACCGCGAAACCCGGCTGGGTACCCGACTTCAAAGAAATGGAGGAAATGGGCAAGTACAACGAGGAACTAGGGAAAGCCGGCGTGCTGCTCGCGCTCGACGGGCTGACCCCGCCTGCGACGATGAGCGCGCGCGTGACCTTCAAAGACGGAAAGGCGAAAGTCACCGACGGCCCGTTCCCCGAAACGAAGGAAGTGGTCGGCGGCTTTTGGATTATTCAGGTGAAGTCGCGCGAAGAGGCGCTCGAATGGGCCTCGCGCATCCCCTCGAAGGATAACGAAATGATAGTCGAAGTCCGCCGACTGTTTGACTTAACAGACTTCGATCCCGAGACCCAAACGGAGATCCGAAAGAAGTTCGGCGATGACGTCGCCGATGAGATGAAGCGATAAAAAACCCTCCGCGCTTTGTCGAATTCCGGTCCAGCCGTTCGTCTATGTAGTGAAGGCAAGGCAACCGCCCGGCCCGAAGACTGTCACAGGAAAAGGAGAAATCATGCCGCAGTATTTGGTTGCGATTCACCACCCCGACGGTTACGACGGGTCCCTCGAAGGCGAAGCGATGGTGCGCGATATCCATCTGCTCAACGAAGAGATGGAGGCTGCCGGTACCAGGATTTTCGCTGGCGGCCTCTCCGCGGCCAGCAGCGCGAAGTCCCTGCGGGCGCAACCTGATGGTAAGGTGCGCATCACCGACGGGCCGTACCTGGAGACCAAAGAGCACATAGGCGGTTTTTGGATTCTGAAAGCCGCGAACCTGGACGAGGCACTGGCCTGGGGACGCAAGGCTGTCGTCGCCTGTCGGGCGCCGGTCGAGGTGCGCGAGTTTCTTCGCCCAAACACTCGATGAAGCAAAGAATCATTCATCCTGTAATATGCCGCCAGAGAGGACCTAGCGCGGCCGCGTGTTAGCGCCAATACTTTTCGAAGCGCGCGCTGACATACTTCGCGGCTTCGCAAACCAGCGCCCAGGGTGCCGGGCTGAAGCGGGGATTTCCCGCGGTTTTCTCAGTGGCACGCCACGGTCGGCGAAAGGGTGTACGTCGTCGGTATAGAGGAACGAAAATGTCAACAGCGGATCAATTCGGGCTTCGCTCTTCACCCGCGAACGCAGTTGAACCCGGGAGTGAGTGGCGTCAAGAGATTAGGACGCCGTCCGGAAGTTACCCAGTCATGTCCTGGCAAGACACTTCAATTTCGGAAACGGGAGTCAACGATGAATGAGCTCACGAGGCGTGATTTTGTTCGCGGCGGTTTGACTGCGGGAATTGGGATCGGCGTTGCGCCTGAATTGCTGCGCTCCGCCGTCGCCCGGCAGGCGCTTGCTCCTGGGCCGGCAGCTGGGGCGGACCCCTATGCCATGGTTGATCCGGAGTTGCTTGACACAATCAAGAAATTCCCATTCCCCACTCAGAGCTTCACCAGCGAAACTCTCGTTGCCGTACGCAAATGGCCGCCGGAGCCTCCGCTGCCTCCGCCGGCGCCGCAGCCTTTGGAACGGCACATACCCGGTCCATCGGGCGCGCCGGACTTGCGCCTGGTGATCGTCGATCCGGCGCCGGGCACGAAAGGGCGTCCTGCATTTCTGCACATGCATGGCGGCGGGTATGTCTCCGGCGTCGCCGGACAATTCAATCCGTTTCTGCAAGCTGTGGCACAGAATTGCGGATGCCTGGTCGTTTCGGTCGACTATCGCCTGGCGCCGGAAACTCATTTCCCGGGATCGCTCGAAGATAATTACACCGCGCTGCGCTGGCTCTACAAAAATTCTGACGAGCTCGGCGTGGATCGCAAACGCATCGCCATAGGCGGAGAAAGCGCCGGTGGCGGCCATGCTGCGCAACTCGCCATTGCCGCGCGCGATCGCCGCGAAATTCCCATCCTATTTCAGTTGCTGATTTATCCGGCGCTCGACGATCGAACCGGCAGCACTCGCCAAGCTCCCCCGTATATCGGACAGTTCGTTTGGAACGCGGGCTCGAATCGTTTCGCCTGGACTTCTTTCCTCGGCGTCCCGGCCGGCTCGCCT
>Ga0335073_10015973_pt1 | contig 10490 bp, 5 predicted proteins | sample Lox_Sample_22_FD_207093 | JGI IMG/M metagenome (GOLD analysis project Ga0335073, IMG submission 207093) | Soil microbial communities from Loxahatchee National Wildlife Refuge, Florida, United States - Lox_Sample_2.2 | ecosystem: Environmental > Terrestrial > Soil > Wetlands | place: USA: Florida...
GGGGATAGTGATAGCAGCTAAATTGGTTGAGATATTCGAGGTTGTGGTGTTGCGGACCCGTGAGATTCATGGTGAAAATCGCCGATCGTCAAATACTTTTTTCCACCGTTTGATCAATCATCTCGTTGCGCGCTTTTGCGGCATGGCTACGGGAGTGCCATCATTTTGTTGCCCTTTTGTGCTAAGGTGGTGGAACAGTGGATAAGTGGATCACGTTGCCTTAAACCCTGAGCAGAAATAACCCAGTCCAACCTGAAGTTGGCACGAACACACGATCCTACACTAAGGATATTTCAAATACGGGTCGTTTTGCGGCAAACCGGTAACCGCAACCACCACTTAATTTTCTGGGGTCCGTGCGGCGTTAACCGTTTACCCAAAAACGACCCGTATTTGAAATATCCTATCGTGCAGGAAGATATATTAGGATGATGTCTGTGCGTACTTGTAAAGAAGAACTTATTATTATTCAACGAAATATGGAGGACTATTTATACTAATTCATTCAATTAAAAAAGCCTGACAAACTCTCGCTTAGACTTGTTAGTTAGGCAACAATGGCTGGAGATACCATAGATGAGGTCCGAGGAATGCCAAAGTCCTTCTGTATTTCTCGAATTCGATCTCTGAATTGATCTTGCTGACCTTCAAAATGAATCTTTTTGAAACCCTCTGGTATGTCAATGTACATTTCATCCGCAACCCAGCAGCTTAAATGTTCCCCAAAGCTTCTGTTTAGCCAAATCGCATATAAAGGTTTCAGATATCGGTCGAGGATCTCTGAGGGCCAAGCCGGCTGACTTCCGAGGGCTTCCGCCGCCGCCCCTCTGACATCCATATCTGAATCCTCGAGTCGTGCCGCTACGGCCTTGAGGACATCTGAGGGTATGGCCAGCTGACCTCTGAGCACTTCCACTGCCGCGCGTCTGACATACGAATCTGAATGCTTGAGTCGTGCCGCTATGGCCTTAAGGACCCCTGAGGATAGGGCCGGCTGACCCCCGAGCGCTTCCACCGCCGCCCCTCTGACATACCCGACTGAATCCTCGAGTCGTGCCGCTATGGCCTCGAGTACCTCTGAGGGTAGTGCCGGCTGACGTCCGAGCACTTCCACCGCCGCCCCTCTGATATACCAGACTAAATGCTCGAGTCGTGCCGCTATGGCCTTGAGGACCTCTGAGGATAGGGCCGGCTGACGTCCGAGGGCTGCCACCGCCACCCCTCTGACATACTTGTCTGAATGCTCGAGTCGTGCCGCTATGGCCTCTAGGACCTCCGTGGGTAGGGCGGGTTGACGCCCGAGGGCTTCCACCGCCGCCCGTCTGACATACGAATATGAATCCTCGAGTCGTGTTGCTATGGCCTCCAGGACCTCCGTGGGTAGGGCGGGCTGACCTCCGAGGGCTTCCACCGCCTCCCGTCTGACATACTTGCTTGAATGCTCGAGTCGTGCCGCTATGGCCTTGATGACCTCTGAGGATAGGGCCGGCTGACCTCCGAGGGCTTCCACCGCCGCCCGTCTGACAAACGAATCTGAATCCTCGAGTCGTGTCGCTACGGCCTCCAGGACCTCTGAGGATAGGGCCGACTGACCTCCGATGGCTTCAACCGCCTCCCGTCTGACATACGAATCTGAATCCTCGAGTCGTGCCGCTATGGCCTCCAGGGTCCGCTCTGGCAAGTCTTCGTTTGGACGACGTAACATATGAAGGATCGCAGCTCTTAAGCTTGGAGAGACATTGTCTCCCAGCCAGGAAGTTGCCAGTCCTATGATACTCAATGGGATTTTTGATCGATCCTCTAGTGATTTCAGAACTTTTACTTTTACATCCTCAGATCCTTGTTTTAAGACGTCGTTTAGGACGTGCTCAGGAAGTTCCATTTCGCAGGCTAACCGTGAGGAGTATCTCCCATCGCACTCAAACAATAGCCATCGTGACAGTTGATCTTCCAAGTTTCTTCGAAGTTGAGTAAAATCCGACATCTCCTTCGACGGGACCACTTCACTCAAGCAATGCATGACCAGCCGTTGATGCGTAGGACCCAAGAGGTCGCGCGGTTCGTCCTCGATCGCGTCGAAGAAGGGGTAGAGTTGGTCCTTATCATGATCGTCTTGAAGCAGGCCGGCGGCAAAGCGCCAAAAAATATCGTAGGGTGCCTTGTATTTCTCCTCCCGAAGAAAATCTTTAGTGCTAATGCCCTCAATCCTCCCACTGCTCAGTTCCAGACATGAGAGCGGTTTGTCAGATTTCCAATGTTCCACGAAGTACTGCGCGGCGAAAAATTCCTGATAAGTCAGATGCAGGAAGTGATAGCTTCGGTTCTTTTCATCCGACCAAATGTCTGACGAGCGTAGAAAGGAGAGCTTTGCAAGGGCCAGGGACGACGGAGAAGATGTGGCGGGTTTGAGGTGCTTCAAAATATCGTTCCAATGCTTCCATATTTCCTCTTGAGACTTCTTATCGAACTCTATAACGTCGTTGTAGAGGCCAGTGAAAGCAAGACATCGGAGAAGGTGGACTTCCGGAATGACCTGTGACGCGATCTCATTGTAGAGAATCGACTTGGCAGTAGCCTCAGAGAGAGGTATCCCTTCATGTGGTTTTCCTAATCGCGCGGTATCCTTCTTCCACAGTTTCGACTCAATTGCTTGGTAGAGCGTCGTCATGGTTGTTGTTACCCCCTCTGCATCCACTGTAGCGTCCCAGCTATAACAGAGTGCTTCTAATTGAATGGGAATCCGAACTAACCCCTGAAGAAGCCAACGATCCTGAAGGAATGATTGGATCTCTCCTGCTTGATCAGGTACAGCCGTCTTGATGTAGGCCTCCACTTGGTCCAGGTAGAAGCCGACTGTTTCTAATTCCAGGTCGATACGGCCGATATGAGACCGGTTCACTCCAGACGGCCGGGAGGTAATGATGACATGAGGTTGCTTCAGAAGGTCCTGAAGAGGCCCAGGTGTTCCAGAATCCAAGTCACGGGACACTTCGTCCAGACCGTCGAGAATGAACAGTGTCCTGCCACGCTTGTCAAGGTCGTGACCTGTCTGTGTTAATGCTTTGGCGAAGATGTCTCCGTCTTCGTCACGGAAATACTCGTCGCGAAGCCACAGCGTCAGGTTGTATTCCGGTGTCGACCTCCCTTTCAGCGTGCGTAAAGGCACCCAAAGCAGACGGTCGAACATCCCGGCCCACATGCCCTCGTGGAGATAATTGTAAACTATCCTCTTGCACAAGGTAGTCTTTCCAACGCCTGCCTGACCCCGAATCAAGATCCGTTGTGGTGGAGCCACCGTACCATCCGGTCTTTTCCGGGGGCTAAAGAGGGAAGGCAAGGAGACTTGGTTGTCTTGATACGGTGTCTCAACTTTCAGGCGAGCGAGGAGTGAAAACGGGGAAGATTTGTGCTCCATATCTCCTTCCTCGGACCGGCCTCCATTGCGGCCCGATTGCTCCACAATGGCAAGATTGATGTAGCACTGATCCATCGGCAATGGATCGCCCGAGAGTCGTTCAACCTTGAGGAGGAGTCCACTGTTTTGCAGATAGTGCTCGCGCACCTTGATATCCGCATAGAACACCTGGGCTTCGACACAGGGCTTCCAGCCTGTGTTCAGTAAGTCTCCTCCATATGTCTCATGCCCCATTTTCTGACCGGTAATCGTGGAGGTATACTTGTTGTTCCGTGCAAGCCCGCGCCGCTGAGCAGGTGGGACTTTATCTTTCCAATCGGGCCTCCCAAGAGTATCAGCAACCAGTTTAACCCACCCATGAACACGACGGTGTTTTGACCTTGACCCCATGGGCACCAGGATGTCTTGGAGGAATTGCACAATCTTTTCCTTCCTCGGAGGTTGTCCGGCTTCCCAGGCCTGTTCAAGCTGAGCATACATGTTGCATAAAAAGTCCTTCTCCTGGCGGCAAGGCACTTTTTCGACGAAGGCTTTGAGATGGTCAAACGCGTTTGCCTGGAGCAAAAATTCTGTACACCGGAGAGCCGCATACCAGTGCTTCTCCCTTGGCACCGCATCTCCCAAGTCATTGTACAAGGTGTAGAGATCTTTGGCCGCTTCAACGAAGGAGTTAATCAGCTCGGGCAACTCCGACAGCTTCTCAGCGCCTTCTAATATCTTCGACGGATCCATCGCCGAAACAGCGCTGGCCAACTTGAGTGCACCGTCGGCAACGGTACGGGCATGGCGCCAGAGCGCTTTGTAAGGGCCTTCATCGTTGGGGATGCTGAGCAGGGCTTGATAGGCATAGCCAGCTGCCCGAGCCAGACGGAGCTCTTGATTTTCGCTCAGGTGATTGAGCTGCTTGAGCAGGGGATCGTGCAATTTCAGTCGACTGATGCCGGTGGTCTTTTTATCTGCCATTACATCTAAGACGATCGACAGCGTACAGACGAGCTGGTACTGGGTTTCGACTTCGCTCTGTTCTACGGCTTCGTCTAGCCGTTTCTGCAGACGGTTAAGCAGAGGCCCAAGTCGCATGGGGGCCCACTTGCTACCTTCAGTGAGATTCAGGGCGAAGACGAGTCGTATCAGGAGGGTTGGATCCAGGTTAGAGTTCACGGATTCGAGGAAGGAGAGCACAGCAGCCTTCGGTATAGATGACGAGTGACCCGCAGCTGATATGGTTTCGACTAGGTCCTTGAACCGTTTCGAGAGCTTTCGATCGATATTGTCGTTATTTTGGTTACCCTCCACAATGATGGCATTGAGGAAGGTCATGAAGAGGTCTGGAGGATCTTGGACATTGACAGCGGATAACGTAGCGACAGCTTTCACCTCAGACGGGCGGTCTTTGAAAATCTTGGTAATTGTCTTGAGCCCTACCAGGTACTCTGGATGGTCCTTGCCACCTGCGCCATCGACGAATGCATGAAAGAGGTCTGGGTAATCTTTGGCCGTGACGACGGATGCCAGCGCGGTGGCCTCCCGCACATATGATGGATCAGGGTGGTCTTTGAAGACCTTGATCATTTGCTTGGACAATGCCTGTAAGGCGGTAGCCTCCTCCGGACTGGTATCGCGGCTCTCTAAGCGTTGGACAAGGTCGTCGGTTAGCTTGGGTCTGGACGGGTTGCGAGTCTGCCCCATCTTGGAATTCTGGACGTGGACAAGATTCCGTGAGCTTAATCAATGAATTGGCAGGGAGGATTACTGTGAGCGGCTGTGCTGTATAGGATGGTTGCGTGGAGTATGCGACAACAGCTATCGTATGGAACGCCTGGACGTTTAAGCCGCTAGGATATAGCCTAAGACGTCGGTGTGAGAATTGGGCCTGAACCCGGACAAACAGACAGTCCACTAGCGATTATGAACTGGACCACCAGTCCCGGGATATCCCGCATTCTGGTGGGTCGCCTGCTGATCGCCGGCCGTTTTCATATTTTTTCATGGTGACCAGTCAGGTTCGACGGCGAAATCGACCTTGATCCGCCACGATCGAAATCCGCGATTGCTTCAGCAACCGTCAACGCAAGCGAAATAAAAAGCAAGCCATGGAAACCGGGACGAAAAGTTACTATAGATACCCTGAACCCTAATCCTGATCCTATCTCCATTGTTGCTATTAAATCCCAACAATAGTTAGGGTCGGAAATCGCTATAACAATAAGCGGCACGTGCAGAACAGCGATAAACCTGAAGTCATGCTCCGGGAGGACTAGCCATATAAATGCTGGCCGCGGCATTCATGATAGCCCTCCACTGGTCATCATGGCAGATAGGAATGACGAACAAGAGTTGGTCAACATCAGGCATTGGAATTCGGAAATCAATGGCATATTTGCTCACAATGGACTGGGTCTAAGTATGTACCTCCTCACTTCGCGGGTCAAAGTCGTGCTCACTTTTGAACGGTGCATAATAGAGATCCTTACAATCCACTGCTTTATACGGGACGAGGGCCATCTGCCCCATCTGCATTACAGCTTCTTCTTTTTGTTGGGGCCTCAGGTGACCCCGATACCACTGATGTTGTACAAATCGCGCATGAATCTCTTCGAACCAGCAACGTCGACACGTGGATTCTGACTCACCCACAAAGGACATTTGAAAAGAATTGCGTTAAGACATCAAAGTTGTAAGCACCTCAAACAATGCACCCTAATCTAGTAAACGGATCAACCGTAGGAAGATTGAAACCGGCAACAATCGAACCGGAAGAGTCGGAAAACCAAGATGCACACCTTGCTGCCAACGACATTCCAGGGTAACTATAAAACACTTCTGACAAACGAATAACACGTAGTGTGTGTACACCTCGAAGAACAGCCTATGCTTGTTTTGCCAAGTCAATGGCCTCCTGGAATGTAGCAAAGAATAGGGTCCCAAAAAACAGGCCAGCTCGCTCGGTTTTGAATCAATTTCTATGCAATCCACCGGGGAGTTAGAGTGCCCGAAAACGTTGCAAACCGTGCTGGTGAAGCAGGCTCAAATGCAATCTCAAACTCCTTCGAGAACTATTACTGTTTACAATGCATCACTCAACTCAAAAGACGCCATGCTCTTGCAGTGAGTGTATACAAAGGGCCATGAGGCGGACGCACATTGGTCAACTCAATTATTCCAGCTGATCCAGACTTTTACATTCCACTACGGAGCCTCAATGGCTCATCCCAGTCTATTGCCTACTGTTTGTGCATATACAACCTATTGTGATGACGGGTCATTCGAAAACTATTGCGTATGCGATTATGAGCAACGGACTTGTGTGGCTGGGATTCGCGTTGGCCAGTGCGGTCGGAAGGCGCCCTATTCTCGTCTTGAATGCTTGATGCGAAAAGGAGTGATCTTCATCCCGAGCGAGAGCTCGGCTACATAAAGAAACTAAAGCCAAAAAACTAGAGAAATTGAGTAAATAAAGCCGGGGACCCAACAACGTGATGGTTCAACCATATGGTTGAACCAGCACTTTTTAAATCCACGACACTTGTTCAGCATTGAAGCGTCAGCTGCAAAACTGTTCGATTCTCGATGAAGGGGATCTATTTGCAGTAGCTTTACTTGCAATGTGTTCTGCGAGAGAAGAGAACGTGATGTAGGTACACGTCAAGGGATTTTCAGCGATTACAGAAAACCTATTCGAACGAGCTAAAGGCGATATAACTCGGTACACCTTTGCACGTTTCTGGGAAATGGCTCATGATGAAATCGTTCGTCACGCGTGGGATTGGAACAGCGAGAAAAGCAGTGAAACGGGGGGGATTCGGGAGCTTGCCAACATATTTCAAAAAGTCACCAGCAAATCGATTTTCGAAAACCGCGTTCAGTATGAGAAAGAGCTGCAAGGCGATCAAACTTGCTCCGGTCTTGTACGTCTCTTCTCCACGACCTGGCAACAATTCCTTTCCCTAGAAACTGTGGTGCATTCGAAATTAAATAGCGAACCCGAAGCCACCTATGCTACAGCGACCCCATCCGATATTCATCTTAGTCTGGATAGCGGCTTTGACGAAAGTGAGTTGCTGTATTACGTGGTTTCTAAACTGAGAGAGGCCGTACAATTGACGCTGTCAGGTCAGAGTGCGGGGACAAAGAGACGTGAAGCAAAGCGCACTGCCACTTGCCTTTTGTTACGCCAACTTTGTCGTATGTTGCTGTCCATGCATGAAGCCCCTTCCCTCCAAAGAGGAGTTGCTTCACCAGCTTTTCTCACCGCTGTGACACAACTTTTCTCGTGCCTCCACCGATTTAAAGAAATGGTGAGCCAGCTGGAATCGTCAACTTGCAGATGCAATAGAGTCAATGCAGAAACCGGAAAGTCTTACAGACTTTCTACATATCGGTTACATAGGATCGAATGCTCTTATCACTGTAAATGACCTGTGCGATTTTGTGCTAACCTATTTGCCGTTAGCTATGGACTGGTGGAGGGACACGAAGCGATACTTGTTTTGTGATTTTGGAGGGATTTGGCAGAGGACTGAGGATATCATGGGAACCGGGCAAGGTGATGAAAGTAGTGAGGTCGCAGGCTACAGTGATTGGATGTCAGCAGCCTTTTACTCGTTTCTATAGCACTATCCTAACGATATGTCTAGACCCACTGTCTCCACAACATCCCAGGACGATTGCTTCTCGCAATTATCAAGAGAATTACTTATGGTGTATGTCTCTAACCGATAACTTTTACGTCAGAGCCGGTCAATCCATTCCCAACGAATTTCTTGCTCGAGCAGTTCTGTATTTGTCGCGCATAATGCGTTGTTCCCGCTGCAATGTAAACCACAACATATCCATTGGACTGCAAAGCACCGGGATTTCCTGACCATTATTGTTTTCCGCAATCTGCCCAGATTCCTAGAGAGGGGGAAGCTGGTCAACCCGAGCCGACTTCCTCTCAATGACACTCCAGTTACCCAACCCTACACTCTATGCTTCCCGAAAATACCCCATATTCTTTGCGATGGCCAATGAGACGCTGGGACTTTTGCATCCGTCCCGCCAATCATTGCATGAGACACTCCGAGATCACACATCGATGATCAGGTACGATCACAATCGACTAATATCTCCGTGAGTGTCAACGCTATTAAAACGAAAACTAATTCATTCGAATCAGCGTAAAAAGGAGTTCCAAGGTGGGGGGTTAACCCTTCCCCTACCCCCCATTCTTTCTACCAAACAATACCAACTAGGACCGACTGGTGGTCGGTCTCCGACGGACCACGATTTTTCCCCCTCCTGTTGGACCGGACTTTGGCACCGTCCAAAAGAGTCCGATCGCTTCGTCCGCATGGACATGGTCCACAATTCGGAACACTGAGAGCAACACACGACGAAGTTGGTCACTCTTTTCCTGGGTGTGACCCTAAGCCGACAAACCATGTTTGTGCAGGAGCATATTGTAGCTGTTCGTCTAGCTATGTCCATCACGATTCCCTCTGGTTCAATAATGTCATTGCCCATCAAGAGGCCACAATCCATGTCTTGTACGATGCGGAATTCCCTCCTTACTTTCGCAAGGTGTTTCCTCGATATGTCTGGAAAGAGCACTTCGAGGATGACTGCCTCCTTGTATGTGTGGACTTCTTCTCCAACTCCTTTGATACGGACGGTCGCTGTTGCGAACTTGGGACATTTCGAGGCGATAGTCTCATAAATTGCAGAGTCAATCATGCTCATTCCGCTGCCAGTGTCTGCACATCCCAACACCACTTGTCCTTTTGTCACGAATTGGTATTGTATCTCACAATAGTTGAAGTCCTGGAAAGCTAGTCCCCTACAGATATTTCTTGAGGGTGCTTTGCTCTCTACAATTGTGACTTTCTCCTTGCTGGGGATTTTCTCACCGAAATGACCTTTTTCATTAAGGTGGATGAAAAGTGCATTTCTGGAAGGAAAACTAGCATGGCACAGCTTGCATTTCTCCGGAGTGAGTGGGTGAGTAAGTCCGATAAAGAAAGGACCACCAAAATCTTGAGCGGAGATGTTTGCCACTTCCGCACTGGGCGATGCTGGCTTGGAATATGGCGTGCGACTTGGGGGCAATGGAGACGTTGACCTTTTGCGTCGTATTGTCGGAATTTCTGTGTGAGATCCACTCGGCAGCTCCAACGTAGCTTTGTGAACATTATCGATCAGTTCCTCTGCGTCAGGGTAGAGAGCGTTACTTTCTTTTGCATGATAAAGGGAAACGTTGTATGCTGCTGTTTGCATTGCCTCATATTTGGCTTCGTCGTAACCTTCATTTTCTTGTTCATCCCAATTGTCATAGGAGTAGAAGGCAGGTGTCATTTGTAAGGGGAACTTTGTGCATTCTCGGTCCCAATGACTTCCTCCACAAAATCGACATGGACGAGGCGGCGCATATGACTCTGTCACTGTAAGGGCGAGGTGCTCACCTTGTGGTGCCATCCTTGTAGGTGCCATTGTTCCTGGGGGTGCGCTGCGTCTTGGCGTCGGGTTTTGGTAGCGTTGGCCTTGGCCTCTGAATCGATTTGTGTCAAATTGTCCTTGAAAGTTATAACCTCTGCCTCATTGTGGCTGTTGTTCTTGAGGTGACACAGCGGGGGGGGGGGTCTTTTGGTTGTTGAAAGAGCGGCTGCGCCGCGGTGGGTGCAGCTGTACTTCTCGATGTACGGAATGAGTGTTTCTGTCACAATGCTTTAGAGTCCGCTTCCGTATCAACCAGCTCATTTCTTAGCCATGTTATCGTTGCTGGCTCCGGTAATCTTACGGCAGCGTGGTATTCTAGGTCTTGTAGGCCTTCCCTGATTTCCATTGTAAGAATATTCTCATCCACGATTCCAGAGATCTTGAGCCAGGCCAGTTTTGTATCAAAATACTGAAGCACCAGTCGATTCTGCGAAAATGAGAATTCTTCTTTAGACGCAAGGAATCTCGCTCGTACAGACTTAATTCCAAAATCCCATTTGAGAATTTCCACCCTTGCATCGGTGGATAACTAAAGTCTTTCTTTATCCACCGCTCCAAGCGATGCATATCATTGTTTCGTGCGAGCGTTCTTCAAACATGA
>Ga0335073_10015975_pt1 | contig 10490 bp, 6 predicted proteins | sample Lox_Sample_22_FD_207093 | JGI IMG/M metagenome (GOLD analysis project Ga0335073, IMG submission 207093) | Soil microbial communities from Loxahatchee National Wildlife Refuge, Florida, United States - Lox_Sample_2.2 | ecosystem: Environmental > Terrestrial > Soil > Wetlands | place: USA: Florida...
CCGGGCGGGGTCGGGGGGGGGGCCGGCCGCGGCCGGGCTTTGGGCCCCGGTCGTCGAGCGGTGGGGGTGCGGCGCCGGCGGCCCGGGGCCCGGGTCCGCCCCTCCGGTCACCGGCGCCTGGGCCGCGGTGACCCGGGCCGTGTTGTGTCGGCACGGGGTGAAGCAGATGCACGCCGACGCCGAGGAGGCCGTGCGGGGGTTCGCGGCGGCGGGCGTCGTGGCGCCGGTGGCCGGGCTTTGCCAGGGGATCGCGCTGGTCCTGTCCGGGGACCCTGACGGCGCCGACGCGTGCCTTGAAGCGGCGCTCCGCGACGGGGCAGCGGTCGGCGCCCCCGACGTGATCGCGGACACGTTCTGCGAGCGGTCGCTGCTGGCCATGGCGCGCGGAGACTGGAGCCTGGCCGAGACCCTGGCCGAGGCGGCGCGGGCCGTGGTGCGCCGGGCCGGGATCGAGGAACCCCTGGTCTGCGCGGTGCAGGCGCGCGTGGCCCTGCACCGGACCGACACGCAGGCCGCGCGGCGGGAGCTCGTCAGCGCTCAGCGGCTGCGGGGCATGCTGACCTACGCGCGTCCCCACCTGGCCGTCCAGGCCCGGATCGAGCTCATCCGCGTGCACCTGGCGCTGGCCGACCTGGCCGGGGCCAGGACGCTGATGCGCGAGATCGACGAGGTGCTCAAGCACCGGCCGGACCTCGGCACCCTGGTCGGGGAGGCCGCGGCGCTCCGGGCCCGGCTGGCGGCGGACCGCGCCCCCGCGGCCTCGGGGGCCTCGTCGCTGACCGCGGCCGAGCTGCGCGTCCTGCCGATGCTCGCCACCCACCTGTCGTTCCCGGAGATCGGCGCTGAGATGTTCCTGTCGCCGCACACGATCAAGTCGCAGGCGATGTCGATCTACCGGAAGCTGGGCGCGTCCTCACGCCACCAGGCGGTCATCCGGTCCCGGGAGCTGGGCCTGCTGGACGGGTGAGGCCCGGCCTTTCATGCCATTGGTGGGATGCCGTCCCCCCCGGCGCGAGGTGCAATGGTGCCTTAGCGGCAGAGCCTTGACGGCCGAGCGGAGATGTATGAGCCAGACGGCTAGATTCCAGGAGACCCTGCGCAGGCTGGCGATGATCGACGAAGCCTTCGTCGCCGAGGCGGCCGGGCTCGGGCTCGGCCCGGCCGGGACCGTGGCCCTGGACGCCAAGACCGCCTCGCTGCTGCAGCTGGCCGTGTCGGTGGCCATCGGGTCACCGGAGGTCTGCCTGCACTGGAGCACCACCCGGGCGCTGGCCGCCGGCGCGGCCTGCGAGGAGATCGCCGACGTCCTGCTGGCGATCGCGCCGGTCGTCGGCCTCGGCCGGGTCGTCTGCGCCGCTCCCGAGGTGGCCACCGCGCTCGGCTATGACACCGCGGCCGCGCTGGAGGACCCGGACGAGCTTTGACGCCCCCGCTGCGGGTAAGGCGGATCAGGGGGCGAGGCGCTGCCTGATGTGCTCGCCGACTCGCAGCGCGTTGGCCATCGCGGTCAGCGCCGGGTTCACCGCCCCGATGCTCGGGAAGAAGCTGGTGTCCACCACGTAGAGGTTGTCCAGCTCGTGGGCCTTGCAGTCGACGTCCAGCACCGAGGTCGCCGGGTCGGTGCCGAACCGGCAGGTCCCGGCCTGGTGCGCGCAGCCGGCCAGCGGGATGGCCATGTCCATGTAGAAGTTCTTCCGGAACACGTGGTGCGCGGCCATCCCGGTGTGGTTGAGGATCTTCTTCAGCTCCCCGTACAGCCGGTCGGCCTCCTCGGCGTTGGTCGGGGAGTAGGCCAGGTGAACGTTACCGTCCTTGTCGGTGGTGACCCGGTTCTCGGGCGCCGGCAGGTCCTCGGTGGTGAGCCACCAGTCCACCGAGTGCTCGGCCGTATCGGTCAGGCCCCACTCGGGGGCGAACCAGGTGAGCTGGGGCTGCTCGCCGCGCATGGCCTCGGCGTTGGACTTGCCGACCATCTGGATGTTGCCGGCCGGGTACTCGTAGTCCTTGGTGGCGAAGTAGAAGTCGTTGATGCCCAGCGTCTTCTGGTAGACGGTGTCGTTCTTCTCCTTGGCCAGCGCCGCGATCGCCTTGCAGTTGTGGAACATGTAGTTGCGTCCCACCTGGTCCGAGCCGTTCGCCAGCCCATGGGGATGGGCGTCGCTGGCCGAGTTGAGCAGGATCTTGGCGCTGTTGGCCGCCCCCGCGCTGATGACCACGATGTCGCCGGCGTAGACCTCGCGGGCGCCGTCCCGGGAGACCACGACGCCGGTGACCGTGCGCCCCGGGCCGTCGGTCTCCAGCCGGGTCACCTCGGCGCCGGTGAGCAGGGTGACGTTGGGCCGGCCCAGCAGCGGGCGGACGGCGATGATATCGGCGTCGGCCTTGGCGTGCACCAGGCACGGGTAGCCGTCGCACCAGGCGCAGCGGATGCAGGTGCTGCGCGGCCGGTCGGCCTCGTTGAGCATGATCCCGCACGGCGCGTGGAACGGGTGGTAGCCGCCCTTGGCCAGGTCATCGGAGATCTGCTGGAGCCGGGGCTCGTGCGAGACGGCGGGCCACGGGTAGGGCTGGCTGCGGGGGCCCTCGGTCGGGTCCTCCCCGGCGTTGCCGTGCACCTGGTACAACTGCTCGGCCGCCGAGTACCACGGCTCGAAGTCGTCGTAGGACAGCGGCCAGGCCGGGGAGATCCCGTCCACGTGCTTGATCTCCCCGAAGTCGCCCGGGCGCAGCCGGTACAGCGCCGCGCCGTACAGCTTGGTCGCCCCGCCGACGAAGTAGTGCACCTGGGGCTGGAACTCCTGGCCGTCCCGGTCGAACCAGGCGTCCTTGGAGATGTACTTCCCCTGCACGAATACCGGCTTGGCGCCCCAGTTGTCCATCTCGCGGGGCAGGAAGTCCCCGCGCTCAAGCAGCAGGATCCGCTTGCCCGAGCTGGCCAGGGCATGCGCGAGCGTGCCTCCGCCTGCCCCCGATCCGATGATGATCACGTCGTAGTGCTCGGCCATCGCTTCTCCTCACGCCGTGCGGTCGCACGTCCATCCTCTGGCCGGAAGGGGCCCGCGGCATCCCCCCGGATGGATGAGGCGCCGATGAAATAAGCAGAGCCGGATTTCATGCCGATGGCATGATGCGCAGCCAGGCCCGGTGACGTTGGGTTAGTGGTGGGGGAGGTGCTCTCCACCTGGCCTGGATTGCTCGCCCCGCTGGTGATCTAGCGCGTGAACTTTCCCGGCCCGGAGGTGTCCATGGCGGCTAACCATGCACGCGGCCGACGGTCAGTGCCGTCCGCCGACAACCCGATTCTGGCCTCTAAGATCACGGTGCCGAGCGTGCCGGACTGGGCGGTACCGCGCCCGCGGATCACCAGGCTGATCGCCGAGGGAGCCCGGTGGTGCCCGCTTACCGTCGTCACCGGCCCTCCCGGTGCGGGCAAGACGATGGCCCTGGCCCTGTGGGCCGCGACCGAACCGGGGACGGTCGCCTGGGTCTGCCTGGACGAGTTCGACAACCGGCCGGGCGTGTTCTGGTCCTACGTGGTGGCGGCCCTGTGCCGCTCCGGCGTCGCCGTCCCCGACGAGCTGCGGGCCATCCCGCAGAGCCGGTGCGGCGACGACGGGTTCCTGCTGCGGCTCACGGCGGTGCTGGCCGTCCAGGACCCGCCGGTGACGCTGGTCCTGGACGACCTGCACGTGCTGTCCGAGCCCGCGGTGCTGAAGGGCCTTGAGTTCATGCTGCGCAATGCCGGATCCGGCTTGCGCCTGATGCTCGCCTCGCGCTGGGATCCGCTGCTGCCGCTGCACCGCTACCGGCTGGCCGGGCAGATCGCCGAGATCCGGGCCAGCGATCTGGCGTTCAGCATCGAAGAGGCCGGCCTGCTGCTGGCCCAGCACGGCAGCACGCTGACCGCGGACTCGCTGGAGAGCCTGACCGAGCGGACCGAGGGCTGGGCGGCCGGCCTTCGCCTGGCCGCGATCTCGCTGAGCACTCATCCCGACCCCGGGCAGTTCGTCAAGGAGCTGATGGCCGAGGACAGCGCGCTGATCGGCTACCTGGTGGACGAGGTGCTCAGCGTCCAGCCGCCGCAGGTCCGTTACGTCCTGCTGAGCACGAGCATCCTGGAGAACGTCAGCTCCGATGCCGCCGTCGACCTGACCGGTGACGAGCAGGCCGCGGGAGTCCTGGCGGCCCTGGTGCGCACGAACGGGTTCGTCCAGCCGATCGGCTCCGGATGGTACCGCTACCACACGCTGTTCGCCGAGATGCTCCGGCTGAGGCTGCGGCACGAGCATCCGGACCGGGTCGTGGTCCTGCACCGGCGGGCCGCCCGGTGGTACGAGCGGAACGGCCTGCTCACCGACGCGGTGCGGCACGCCGCCAGGGCCGGCGACTGGCCGCTGGCCGCCGCCATGGTCGTGGACCAGCTGGCGATCGGCCAGCTCATCGAGCCGAGGGACGGCCATCCGCTGGCCGGGGAATTCGCGGCCATGCCGCCCGGCCAGGCCTGGACGGATCCGCAGCCGTACCTGATCGCCGCCGCGATGGCGCTGGCCGCCGGCCAGCCGCAGTCGTCCGCGGCCGCGCTGGACGCCGCCGACCTCCTCCTGGAGCGCCTGCCCGCCGACCAGCAGGCCGCCAGCCGGCTGGCCGCGGCGGTCATCCGGCTCACCGCCGCCCTGCGCGCCGGGGACGTGCCGGCGGCGACCTCGGCGGCCGGCCGCGCGGAGCTCGTGCTCGGCCGGGTCCCGGGCGGCCCGCCTGCCTGGCGCCTGGATCTGCGCAGGCGCGTGCTGACCGGCCGTGCCGCCGTCGAGCTGTGGTCCGGCCGGCCGGATCAGGCGGCCCGGATCCTCGAGGCGGGAACCGACGCCAGGGCCGGTTCCGGCGGCGAGCACGAGCAGGCCATCTGGGCCGGGCGCCAGGCGCTGGCCGAGGCCCTGCGCGGCCGGCTGCGCCGCGCCGCGGCGCTGGCCGGCCAGGCGGCGCAGGCGGCCGGCGATCACCCGGACCCGGCCCCGCTCGCGGCGCTCGCCTGGGTGCACCTGGAACGCCATGAGCTGCGCGAGACCCGCCGCTGGCTCAAGCTGGCCGAAGCCGCCCTGGGCGAGAGCCCGGACCTGCTGACCGGGGCGGTGGCCTACCTGGTCGCGGCGCGCGGTGCGCTGGCTGAGGGGCGCACGGCGGTGGCCGGGCAGATCGTCACCCGCGCCCGTTCCGGGCCGCCGGTCCCGGCCTGGCTGGACCAGCAGCTGAGCCTGGTCGAAGCGCGATCCTGCGTGGCGGCCGGCGACATCGGGGCCGCGCTGGGGGCAATCGAGCGAGCCTGGCACGGCACCGCGCCGGAGGCCGCGGTCACCCTGGCGCACGCCTGGGCCGCCGCCGGAGACGAGGGCCAGGCGGCGCGCTCGCTCGCTCCCGCGCTCGCGCCCGACAGCGGGACGCCGGACCGGGTGCGCCTGCAAGCGTGGCTGGCGGACGCCCGGCTCAGCTACGCCGCCGGCGACGGTACGCGCGGCCGCCGGTCCCTGGCCTCGGCGCTGCGGGTGGCCGAACGGGAGCAGCTCAGGCTGCCGTTCGCGGCGGAGCGCGGCTGGCTCGGGCCGGTGCTGCGGCGCGAGCCCGAACTGGCCCGCGCCCACCGGGGCCTGCTCGGCCCGGCGGTGGGCCAGGAGTCGCTTCCGGCGGCGGCGCAGGACCCGGATCAGGCCGCGGCCCTGGTGGTCGAGCCGCTGACCGAGCGCGAGCGGGAGGTGCTCAGGCACCTGTCGGGCATGCTGAACACGGCCGAGGTGGCCAGCGAGATGTACATCTCCGTCAACACCGTCAAGACCCACCTGCGGAGCATCTACCGCAAGCTGGCGGTGGCGCACCGCAGCGAGGCGGTCCGCCGGGCCCGCCAGCTTCAGCTGATCTGACCCGCATGCTCCAGCCACATCTGCCGGTAGCCGCCGTCAGCGGCGATGAGCTCGGCGTGGCTGCCGCGTTCGGTCACCTTCCCGTCTGAAAGCACGATGATCTGGTCGAGAAGATCGAGCCCGTCGAGGTCGTGGGTGATGAGCAGCGTCGCGCGCCCGGCTGTGGCGGCGAGCAGGTCCCGGGTGAGAGCCTGGCGGGCATCCGGGTCGAGGTGCGCGGTGGGCTCGTCGAGTATCAGCACGGCGGGATCGGCCAGCAGCGCCCGGGCCAGGGCCAGCCGCTGGCGCTGGCCGCCGGACAGCGCCGTCCCGTGAGCGCCGGCCGGCGTCTGGAAGCCCAGCGGCAGCGACTCGATCCAGTCGAGCAGCCCGGCCCGCCCGGCCGCGTCGGCGAGCTGCTCGTCGGTAGCCTCCGGCCTGGCTAGCTTCAGGTTGTCCTTCAGGGACGCGTCGAAGATGTGCGGATCCTGCGCGCAGCCGCTGATCCTGGCCCGGACGTCGTCGGCGGCGTAGCTGGCCAGGTCGTGGCCGTTGAGGGTGGCGGTGCCCCCGGTCAGGTCGGCGAAGCGGAGCAAGACGCTGGCGACCGTGGACTTTCCCGCGCCGTTCGGGCCGACCAGGGCGATTCGCCGTCCCGGCGGCAGGTCGAGATCCATCCCGTCGAGGGCGGGCCGGGCGCCGGGCTGATAGCGGACCTGGGCTCCGCGCAGCGTCACCCGGACCGGGCCGTCGGGCCGCGGCCGCGGCGCCGGGGGCTCGCGGACCGGGTCGGGGGCGTCCAGCACCGTCGCGATCCGGCGGGCCGCCACGCGCGCCTGCCCGAGCTGGATCGCGGCCGCGGGCAGCCCGGTGACCGCCTCGAAGGAGGCCAGCGCGGTCAGCGTCAGCACGGCCAGCGGGACCCTGGTCAAGGTGCCGTCCCCGGTGGCCGCGACGCCGAGCAGCAGGACGCCCCACAGGGTCAGCCCGGCGATGGCGGAACTCAGGCCGGCGGCCAGGCCGGACACGGTGGCATTGCGGCGGCCCTGCCGGGTCAGCTCGGCGTCGGCGGCCGTCACCGCGGCCAGCGCCTGCTCCTGCGCGCCGTAGGCGTGCAGCTCCGCCGCGCCGGCCAGCAGGTCGGTGAGGCTCGCCGCGAGCTGGCCCCGGGCCGGGGCGGTACGCCGGGCCGCGCCGCGCGCCGCCCGGGCGGCGAGAACCGGGACGCCGATCCCGGCGGCCAGCAGCCCGGCGGCGAGCACGGCTCCGGCTGGCGCCAGGATGAGCAGGCTCACCAGGACCGATCCGGCGCCGACCAGCGCCGCGGCGCACGGCGGGGTAATGCCCCTGATGAACAGGTCCTGGGTGGAGTCGACGTCGGAGATCAGCCGGGCCAGCAGGTCACCGGAGGAGAAGGCGGAAAGCCCGGCCGGGGCCAGCCGTTCCAGCCGCCGGTAGATGCTGACCCGGACGTCGGCCAGGATCCGGAACGCCGCGTCATGCGAGGCCAGGCGCTCGAGGTAGCGGGAGACGCCGCGCCCGACGCTCAGCGCCCGGACCGCCACCACGGCCGCCGAGATCGCGATGATGTTCGGATGCTGCGACGCGCGGGCCAGCAGGAACCCGGAGACCGCCAGCAGCGCGACGCCGCAGCCGGTGGCCGCGGCACCCGCGGCCACCGCTAGCAGCAGCTGGCCGCGCCACGGCCGCGCCAGCGCGAGCAGCCGCCATAGCGGATCGCGCCCGGCGGGCCGGCGGGTGGCGGTCATGGCGCCAGCCCGGCGGGGGCGGCCAGCCGGCCGTGGTCGAGCGTCAGGATCTGGCTGGCGGACCCGGACCGCGGTGGCTGGTGCGTGATGAGGATGACGGTGCGGCCGGCCAGCTGGGTCTCGATGGCGGTCGTGACCTGGGCCGCGCTGGCCGGGTCGAGGTGAGCGGTGGGCTCGTCGAGCAGCAGGACCGGGGCGGGCCGCAGGAACGCCCGGGCCAGCGCGATTTTCTGGCGCTGGCCGGCCGACAGGGTGCGCGCCCCTTCGGTCAGGACCGTGTCGTAGCCCTGCGGCAGCCGCCGGATGAAGTCGTCGGCCCCGGCCATCCGGGCGGCCGCCACGATGTCGCGCCTGGGCGCGCCGGGCTGGCCCAGGGCGATGTTGGCGGCCACGGTCGCGGTGAACAGGTGCGGCCGCTGCGGGACCCAGGCGATCTGGGACCGCCAGCGATCGGCCGGGATCTGAGCCAGGTCACCGCCGCCCGCGGTGATGGTCCCGCTGTCGGGGGTGGCGAAACGGAGCAGCAGGGCCAGCAGCGAGCTCTTGCCCGCGCCGTTCGGGCCGGTCAGGATGATCTTCTCGCCGGGCCTGATGGTCAGGTCGATGTGGTCAAGCGCCGGCCGTCCCCGGCCCGGGTAGCGTAGGGTCACCGCCCGGAGCGCGATCTCCTCCCGGCTCAGGTCGACGTCCGCGGGGTCCGGGACGGCGGGATGGCCGGGCAGCGGGGTATCGAGGATCTGGAAGGCGCGCTGCGCGGCCGCGTTTCCCTCGGTGCTGGCGTGGAACTCGGCGCCGGCGTTGCGCAGCGGCAGGTAGGCCTCCGGGGTGAGCAGCAGGACCAGCAGCGCCGTCTGATAGCCGACGTGGCCGGCCAGCAGCCGCAGGCCGATCTCGACCGCGACCAGCGCGGTGGCCAGCGCCGCGGTGAGCTCCAGGACCAGGGCGGACAGGAACGCCACCCGCAACGTCGCCATGGTCGCCTTGCGGTGCGCGCTGGTGACCTCCCCGATCACCGCGGCCTGGGCCCTGGACCGGCCAAACAGCTTCAGGGTCGGCAGGCCGGCCACCACGTCGAGGAAGTGGCCGCCGAGGCGGGCCAGCAGCCGCCACTGCCGCTGGGTCTGCGCCTGGGTGTGCCAGCCGACCAGGGCCGCGAACACCGGGATGAGCGGCAGCGTGACCGCGATGATCACCGCGGAGATCCAGTCCGCGGCCGCCACCCGGGCCAGCACCGCCAGCGGGACCGCCACGGCCAGCACCAGCCGCGGCAGGTACCTGGCGAAGTAGGCGTCGAGCGCGTCCAGGCCCTTGGTCGCGAGCGTCGTGATTTCTCCGGCCTGCTCGCCCGCCAGCCATCCCGGGCCCAGCGCCACGGCATGGGCGCTGAGCCGCCGCCGCAGCCCCGACTTCACCGCGGCCGCCGTGCGCAGCGCCGCCGCCTCGCCCCCGCCGGCGGCCACGGCCCGCCCGGCCAGGACCACCCCGAGCCAGGCCAGCGTCCCGGCCAGCGCCCGGACCCCGGTGCCGCGCGCGGCGCCGGCCAGGGCCTGCGCCAGCAGGCCGGCCTGCAGCAAGATCAGCACCGCGCCGGCCAGGCCCAGGCCGACCGTGACCGCCAAGTACCCGCGGGCCGCCCCGGCCTGCCGCAGCAGTCGCGGATCCACCGCCTTCACGGTTCGATGCTGGCCGCCAGCGCCCCAGACGGCATCACCCGCCCCGAATGATGCCCGGCCGGCCCGGCCGCCGTAGAAACGTCCTGATGGCAACGTACGACGCGCTGGCCGGTCACTACGACGTCGTGACCGGCGATCCCGCGGCCGAGGCGGGGTTCATCCACGGCCTCGTCGAGCACCGTCATCCTCAGGCGGCGACCCTGCTCGACGTCGCCTGCGGAACCGGCGGCATCACCGCGCTGCTCGCAGACGCCTACCAGGTGAGCGGCCTGGATCTATCGCCCGGCATGCTGGCGGCGGCCCGCGAGAAGCTCCCCGACCGGACCCCGCTGTACCTGGCCGACATGACCAGTTTCCGGCTCGACGCCAGCTTCGACGCCATCGTCTGCGCCTACCAGGGCGTCAATCACCTGCTCAGCCTGTCTGCCTGGAAGAGGTTCTTCCGCTGCGCCCGCGATCACCTCAACGCCGGCGGCGTGCTCGTGTTCGACATCGCCACCGTCGGGTACCTCGCCAGGATGGCCAGCGTCCCGCGGGTGGTGGAGCAGTTCGGCGATAACTACCTGCAGATGCGGGTCCGCACCGCGGACGGGGCGGTGTTCCGGTGGCAGATCGAGGTGTTCGAGCTCCAGTCGGACCGCAGGTACCGGCTGCTCAGCCAGACCGTCGAGATGAGATCGTTTCCGGTTGAGGCGATCCGGCAGGCGCTGCGCCCGGAGTTCGCCGGCATCAGGGCGATTGACCCTGACGGCCATGGCGCCGATCACGACGACCAGGAGCGGATCTGGTTCGTCTGTTCACGATCCGGCTGAGTCCGGCGGCGACTCGATGTAACTGTACGCGCCCGCCGCCGCGGGCAGGTCGTCGATGGTGAAGGTCCGTTCCCGGCGGATATCCCGGGTGAACGCGAACCACCAGCTGAAGACCGCTCCGATCCGGTTGCGGTAGCCGGTCAGGAAGCCGATGTGGATGAACAGCCACACCCACCAGCCGATAAAGCCGCCGAAGTTCATCCCGAACGCCGAGACGACCGCCTTCCCGCGTGATATGTAGGCGGCCGAGCCCAGGTCACGGTACTTGAATGGCTGGTCAAAGCTCTTCCCCTGGGCCTGGTGGCTGACGCGGCGCCCGGCGTACAGGCCCGTCTGCATGGCCAC
>Ga0335073_10015976_pt1 | contig 10490 bp, 7 predicted proteins | sample Lox_Sample_22_FD_207093 | JGI IMG/M metagenome (GOLD analysis project Ga0335073, IMG submission 207093) | Soil microbial communities from Loxahatchee National Wildlife Refuge, Florida, United States - Lox_Sample_2.2 | ecosystem: Environmental > Terrestrial > Soil > Wetlands | place: USA: Florida...
ACCGGAATTATGGCTACGGCCGCAACCAGCAAACCTGCTATCGCGAAGCTCTCGCTTCCGGCGCAGACGTCGTCATCATGGTTCACCCCGACTATCAATACACACCCCTGCTGGTGACCGCGATGGCTAGCATGGTGGCCTATGGCGTGTACGACGTCGTCCTGGGCTCGCGGATCATCGGCGGCCAGGCCCTGCATGGCGGCATGCCCATCTGGAAGTATGTCTCCAACCGCTTCCTGACAGCCTTCGAAAACTTCTTCCTGCGCGTCAAGCTGTCGGAATACCACACTGGTTACCGGGCGTTCGGCCGCGAGGTGCTCACCAAGCTGCCGCTGCTCGAGAACTCGGACGACTTCGTCTTCGACAACCAGATGCTGGCGCAGTGCGTGCACTTCGGATTCCGCATTGGTGAAGTTTCCTGCCCCACCAAGTATTTCGAGGAAGCCTCCTCCATCAACTTCCACCGCAGCCTCAAGTACGGCTTTGGTGTGTTGGGCACAACCCTTCAGTTTGCTCTCGAAAAACTGGGCCTAATTCACTTCCGAATTTTTAGCGAGAACGGACGGCGTCTCGACCCTGGATATCCGGCCTACTATGCGCGGGGTGCGGCCGCACCTTCTCAGGCGCCGCAATAAGCACGGACCAACGAGATCTCATCCGTTTGTTTGCGCCGCTTCCTGGCTCCGCGTAGCATCTAATCTGCATGGCCACGACTACTACCCCGAGGCCGCCTCATCCGCCGAAATTGGTGTTCAGCGAAATTTTGAGTTTCGCGTACGACACCTTTTGCGCGAACAAAGTGCGCTTCGCCCTTACGGCTCTCGGAATGGTCATCGGAACCGCTTCCCTGATCCTGGTGGTCACGATCGGGATGACGGGAAAGCAGTACGTCCTGAATCAGATTCAATCCATCGGCGCCAACCTGATCGACGCCGAATACCAGGGCGGCGCGCAACGCAATACCACGCCCGACCTGTTGACCATCGATGACATGCGGGCGGTGCTGCAACAGGTTCCGGGTATCGTGGCCGCCTCTCCCGTCGTTCCCCTCGACGACCGTATTCCGATCGGTGGCGGCAAAGAGCGTGACCTCCGCATACTGGGTGTGTTTCCCGAGTACAGCGCTGTCCGCAACCTGGTGGTGGTGTCGGGCCGATTTTTCGACGCGGAGGACGAACAGGCGCGCAACAAGGTCGGCGTGATGCAGCAGAAGTTCGCGGAGCAGATTTATGGTTCCGTCGACAACGCCGTGGGCAAGGTCGTGAAAGTCAGTGGCCTTCCCTTCACGATCATCGGGACATTCCGCGAGCGCGTAAACACCTTCGGGCAGTCGGAAGTAACCGACAACTCGATGTTGGTCCCCTACAACGTAGCCCGATTTTTCACCGACACTCCGGACGTCAGGCAGATCTATTTCTCTGCGGCCGAGCCCTCGATGGTCATCCCTGTGACCGAGCAGGTCCGCAAGGTCATCCAGTCGCGGCACCGGCCGGAGTCGGTCTATATCGTGCAGAATCTGACGGAACTGGTAGCCGTGGCCGACCGAACCGCCAATGCGCTGACCATGGTATTGCTTCTGATCGCCACGGTGACTCTATTGGTCAGCGGCATCGGCATTATGAACATCATGCTGGCAACGGTCAGTTCGCGCATTCGGGAGATCGGCATCCGCAAAGCGATTGGCGCCACCAACCGCGAGATCCGCTTTCAGTTCCTGTCGGAGGCAATCCTGATCTCTCTGGTGGGAGGACTCGCAGGTGTGGTCATTGGGCTGGCGCTGCCGTTCTCGGTGCGTTTTCTCACCGAATATCGCATCCCGATTTCGGGCTTGTCGGCCATAGTGGCGATTGTGGTCTCATCGCTGGTGGGCATTCTGTTCGGAACCGTGCCCGCCGCGCGCGCCGCAAAGCTGGACCCTGTCGAGAGCCTTCGCTACGAATAAGAAAGCCGGGCTGGTTGGCCCGGCTTTTCACCTTGTCACCTTGCAGGGCTCGCTGAGTTCCGCGACCCGGCAGATTCTGTTGAACTACATGACCAGCGCCAGACCCTCGAGCTCATGCTGCAGCACTGGCATCGAGCATCCGGACATTTCTACCCGGCTGGCCGCATCGATCGCGGCCTGGGGCGAAACCCCGTAGCCTCGTCCCATCAGGAACACCTGGAGCAGCTCCGCCGCCTCGCGGGAATCGCACAATCCGCCTTGCAGCAGGTCATTGCGCAGCGCCGTCAGTTCTGTCACCGAAAATCGTTCTCTCATGGTCGTTCACCTCCGACCCTGAATTCCTAGTTCCTTAGACTCCGTCCGGCCTGCATGAGTTACAAGCAATTTGGTTGCCGCAACTGTAGCCTTTACCGAACTTTGCTGTAGGAACCCCTCTTTCTAGGTAAACCCCTTTACTTGCGATAAGTTGTGGTTTGGATCAGGGAACCGGGCTGGCTCCGATGGCACGAAAGTGGCATACAAAACTGTGTCGCTGGCCTGACACTGCGTGTCTTTCTGGGACGAAAAAGTGGGCAGAATGCGCCGGGGTGGAGGAAATGGCGCAGCTACGAAGGCTCGGTCACCGCCTCGTCGATCAGGAGAATTGGAATCTCATCGCGCACCGGGTAGACGCGGTGACAAGTTCCACACTTGAGGCTTTCGCCGTTCTCTTTCAGGACCAGCGGCTTCTTGCATGCCGGGCAAACCAGTATGTCGAGAAGATCCTTGGGAATCATGAAAGTGATTTTACGCCTCTGACTGAATTCCCGGCAGGTTAACGATGATTACACGCCGGTGATCCGCTACGTTGACTTTCACAGCTTCTGACGCGTAGAGTCCAGGCACAGCTAATTCCAGTTCTTTCTCAATGTCCTTTGGTTCGCGCGACCTTGTCAAACTGACAAGGAGGGAAGCGGGTGAAAATCCCGCGCTGCCGCGCAACTGTAAGCGAGGAAATCGACGCTCGGTCACTGGGAGTTTTCCTGGGAAGGCCGGGCGTGGTCGCCGGGTGGCCACGAAGCCGCCCTGACTCGCCAAGCCAGGAGATCGGCGCGGACCGTCCACACAACCCCTTTCGCGTGTCAAAGGAGGAGTGCATGCGTTTCGGTCCCGTCGTCACTGGCTTTCTCGTCCTCACCGCGCTGGCATCGTCGGCGCAAATCAAACTCAAAGTGGTCGACCCGCAATCCGCTGCCGTTGGCGGTGCCCAGGTGGAATTCCTTCGGGCTGGAAGCGATGTACCGGTCGCCATCGGCAGCACGGCGGGCGACGGACAGGTCGCCTTCGAGGCCGCATCGGCGGGGGCCTATCGGGTCCGGGTTCTCGCTCCGGGTTTTGCCGAGGCTACTCAAAACATAACTTCGTCCCAGGAGCTGACCACCATTCAGCTGCGGCTTGCACCGGCCTCGGAAACCGTTGTCGTGACGGCGACCCGCAATCCGGTTCCCGCCGACCTCGGCGGCGCTGATGTCGAAACGCTGAGCGGCCAGCAATTGCAGGGAATGCAACCGGTCGCGGCGAACGATGCTCTCCGCTTCCTGCCCGGCGCCGTAGTCAATACCGCAGGACAACATGGGGGGCTCTCCTCGGTGTTCGTACGCGGGGGAGATTCCACCTACAACAAGGTGATAGTCGACGGCGTGACGATCAACGAGCCGGGCGGCACCTTCGACTTCGGGGTTCTGCCGCTGCTCGAGACCGACCACCTGGAATTTCTGCGCGGGGCGCAAAGCACGCTGTACGGTTCCGACGCCATGACCAGCGTGCTCCAGACCTGGACCCGGACGGGCAGCACAGCGGTTCCTGAACTTCGCTTCGGGGCGGACGGCGGTAATTTCGGCACCGCTCACGGCTACGCCTCGCTGGCCGGGGCGCGCGGCCGCTTTGACTACAACCTGTTTGACGACCAGTTCAAGACCTCGGGCGAGGGAGTCAACAACGATTACTCCAATTCGCTGCAGGGAGCGAACCTCGGAATCGCGCTTGATCCCGAAGCCAGTCTGCGCATTCGAGTCCGGCATTCCAACAGCTTTACCGGCCTGCCTGGCGAGTGGAATTTCAACGGCCAGCCTCTGCTGCCCCCCGACCCCAACGAATGGAAGCAGCTGAACAATCTTCTGGGCAGTGTGGAACTGACGATCGACGGTCCTTCGGGATGGCAGCACCGTTTCACTGGATTCGACTACAACTACCGCTATCAGGATGTGAACCTCACGGGCGATGCATCGCGCCTCGACGACTTCCCTACCCACGCGCGGGATCACATCAACCGCTCGGGTTTTGAATACCAGGGCGACTACGTCGAGCGCAGTTGGACGCGCACCACGGTCGGTTACCGGTTCGAAGACGAGAATGGAGTGATCGGGGACTTGGACTATCCCCCGTCAACGCACGGTTTGCGCCTGAACGACGACGTTTATGGACAGCAGCAGATCACGTGGGGACGGGTCTCGGCCATTGCCGGAGCCCGCTTCGTCCACAACGGCGAGTTCGGCAACACCGGCGTGCCGCGAGTGGCTCTCACCTTGCTCGCACTAAAAGGGGGATCGACATTTTCGGGAACCCGGCTGCGTTTTTCCTACGCGACAGGATTCAAGGAGCCGCGTCTGGAAGAGACGTTTGCCGGCCCTCCTTACAGCGTGCCGAACACGGCGTTGAAGCCGGAGCGAAACCGCGCCTTCGAAGCCGGATTTCAGCAGAATTTCCTGCAAAGCCGTTACTCGCTCGTCACCACCTATTTCAATAACCTGTTTCATGACCGGATCGACTACGCCACCAACCCGGTCACCTTCATCGGCCAGTACGTCAATGTCGACAAGTCGTTCGCGCAGGGGGCGGAAGTCGAATTGCAGGGAAGGATCCGCTCCCGGCTGTCGGCAAACGCCGCTTACACATACACGTCCACCGAGATCCTGACGGCCCCCGAGTGTACGCCGGCCAACTTCTGCGATCCCACGATTCTCGGCATAGGCCGTCCACTGCTGCGCCGCCCCAAGCATTCGGCCACCGCTTTGTTGAATTATGTGAGTAACCGTTGGGGCGGCAACCTCGGCGGCAGCTTCGTTGGCCGAAGGGCCGATTCCGATTTCTTAGGCTTCGGAATCGATCACGATCCCGGCTACGTCCGCGTCGACCTCGGTGGTTGGTACGCTCTTACCGCTCGCGTTTCCGCCTACGCAAACCTGGAGAATGCTCTGGATCGACGATATAGCGAGGTCGTGGGATATCCGGCCATGGGGGCGAATTTCCGCTTGGGGATGCGAGTCCGGATCGGCGGGGAGTAAGCGGGTCAGGCTTTGACGCGAGAGCGAACCCGGTAACTGCCACGCTCTACGCCGGCGTCCTCGGAATGCACGGGGCTTCTCTCCCGTCCGTTGTGGTTGCCCGAGGAGCCGCAGAATTCTGCCAGCGGCAGGGGGGCGGCCGAGCGCGAACCTTCGTACTTGTTGCGCGCCAGCAGGAGCTTTTCCAGTTCCTGGTCGCCGAGCGGTTGCTGGCGGCCCAGAATGTGAGTCACCAGCGCAATACGGGCGAAGTGCTCAACGGTCTCCATCTTCATGTACGCATGATGGAGTGTATCCGCATAGGCCACCACGCCGTGGTTGGACATCAGGATGGCATCGTATTGCGGGATCAGCGACTCCAGCGATTCGCACAGCTCCGGGGTTCCCGGCGTGCCGTACTTCGCCAGCGGAATCGAGCCCAGTCCAATGACGACCTCACAGACGAGCGGCTGATTCAACGCCATCCCGGCCGCGGCAAAACCGGTGGCCGTCGGCGGGTGGGCGTGCACGATCCCGTGCACATCGGGACGCAGCCGGTAGATCAGCAGGTGCATGGCAATTTCGCTGGAGACGTGGTGCCGGCCGGAAATCAGGCGGCCATCCATGTCGACGATGACCATGTCGGAGGGGCGCAGCGCGCCCTTGCTCATGGCCGTCGGCGTGGCAAGAATCCGCTCTTCGTCCAAACGCACCGACAGATTTCCATCCATCGCTGCCACATACCCGCACTGGTGCAACATCTTGCCGAAGGAGACAATTTCGCGCCGTGATTGACGTTCGGTAGACATTACACTTCGAGGATTACAGGGAGAGTGGACTGCTCGCGTATGTTAAACCACGTTCCGCCTGAAAAACAATCCCGTAATTAGCCTAGAACCGGGCTTTCCGCCATCCGGAATCTATAATCGAAGCGCGTGCTCGTCTCCGAATTCCATTATGAACTCCCCGCGGAACTGATTGCCCAGGAGGCCCTGCCTGACCGGGCTGCCTCCCGCATGCTGCATCTCGACCGCAGTTCAGGACGACTGCAAGACCGCTATTTCCGCGATTTCCCCGAGGTCCTCCGTCCGAAAGACCTGGTTGTTTTTAATGACACGCGGGTCTTTCCGGCGCGCCTTTATGGGCATCGCAGCGGAGCCAGGGCGCAGGCTGTCAGCCCTCGGAATCCGGCTTCGCGGGAGTTCCTGAAGGGGCGGGTGGAAGTGCTTTTGACCCAGCAACTGTCCGAGGAGCCCAACCTTTGGGAGTGCCTGGTTCGCCCCGGTCGAAAAATAGGGGTCGGGGAGCAGCTATTCTTCGGCCCCGGCAACGAACTGCAGGCCGAGGTGACCGGCAGGGGCACCTTTGGAGAGCGTCAGATCCGCTTTCGCCAGGCCAAGGATTTCTACGCCCTGGTCGAACGTTTCGGGCACGTGCCCCTCCCGCCATACATCGACCGCCCGGACCAGCCCGCCGACCGCGAGCGCTATCAGACGGTCTACGCTGCCCAGCGGGGGTCGGTCGCGGCTCCCACGGCCGGCTTGCACTTCACCCCGGAGATCCTGGCGCAGATGAACGGGCGTCGCATCGAAACGGCCAGGATCACCCTCCACGTGGGGCTGGGGACATTTCAGCCAGTGCGATCCGAGCGGGTGGAAGATCACCACTTACACCGCGAACGCTACTGCATTCCGGAAAGGGCTGCCGAGCAGATCAACCGAGCCCTCGAGGAGGGGCGACGAATTGTCGCCATAGGCACGACCACTGTGCGGACCCTGGAAGATGTCGCTTCCCGCTCCTCCTCGGGGAGAGTCTCCGCCGGCTCTGGCGAGGCGGATATTTTCATTTATCCGGGCTACCAGTTTCGCGTAGTCGGGGCATTGCTCACAAACTTCCATCTTCCCCAATCCACCTTGCTGATGCTGGTTTGTGCTTTGGCCGGAAAAGATCGGGCAATGGCCGCTTACCGGCACGCCGTGGAGAGCCGTTACCGGTTCTACTCGTATGGGGACTGCATGCTGGTCGAGTGAAGTCGATATCGCCAGCCCCTTCCCAGAAAGGCGATATACTTGTGCCGGTTCGCGGAGGAAATATGGGTTCAAAAACGCTGTCGAAACCTCTTCCCATCGGAGATTTCGTCTCGGAGCTCAGAAAGTTCCCCGAGACCGCGTTCCGCGGGACCGAGCAGATCGCCACTTTCCTGGCAGCGACCTCCGTAGCCACCGAAACTCTGGCGCCTTACCTGACCTGGGACCGCCAGCATTACACCCGCAATCTCATCGACAAAACACCGCTCTACGAACTCATTGCCATCTGTTGGGAGGTTGGTCAGGGCAGTTCCGTCCATAACCATCGCGACCAGAACTGCTGGATGGCCGTGCCGATGGGAAGATTGCTGGTCGAGAACTACCGCACGCTCTCCCAGAATCTTGAGACCGGCAAATGCCAACTGGAAACCACCGACACCGTGGAAATGAGGCCGGGATGCCCATGCGCGGTCGATCCTCGCGAACCCGTGCATCGCGTGTACAACCCTCGCGAGTTCAATCAGAGAGCTGTCAGCCTGCACGTATACTCCCGGCCGTTCGACACCTGCATTGTCTACTCGCCGGACCAGGGCACCTGCGGCGAAATCAAGCTCCACTACAACACGGCATACGGCAAAGCGTCGGACAAGGCCCACTAGAAACCTGCAATCTTCGCTTCCGTCAAAAGCTCGCCGCGATCCTCCGCTGGACGGTAAACTTAGTTGTTGCCTGCCAAAAGAAAAAACTCGGCTTTGGAAGTGTCGGAAGAGGAAGCCGGAGCGTCGCCGGCGCCCAGACAGACGGTAAAGGTACAGCCCGATCCCAAGCGCGTCTTTCTGATTGACACCATGTCATTCATCTTCCGCGCCTATCACGCTATGGCGCGGCAGCGGGGCATGTCGACCAAAACCGGCCTGCCGACGGCTGCCATTTATGTGTTTGTCAACATGTTGCGGAAACTGCGCGACGACTTCTCACCTCACTTCCTGGCCGCCGTTTTCGATGTCGCCGCCCCCACCTTCCGCGACCAGCAGGCCGGAGCGATTACCAGCGTTCGCAAGTTCGATCTGAAAACCCAGACCTTTCAGGAAATCGCGTATCACGGTTACAAAGCGAATCGAGCGGAGATGCCGGCCGATCTTGCCCAGCAGCTCCCCTACATTCGGCGGGCACTCGAGGCCTATCGCATTCCCATTCTCGAGATGCCGGGCTATGAGGCCGACGACGTGATCGGAACCCTGGCGCGAAAAGCTGTCGAACAGAAATTGCCGGTCTTCGTGGTTTCCAGCGACAAAGACATGCTGCAACTCGTGGACGAACAGGTTCAGGTACTGAACCCGCCCAAGGACAACCTGATCTGCGATGCGCAAAAGGTGGAGGAGATTCTCGGTGTGCCCCCGGAGCGGGTCGTGGATGTCATGGCGCTGCGCGGCGACTCGATTGACAACATTCCCGGCGCTCCCGGTATCGGCGACAAAGGCTCGGTCGACTTGATCCAGAAATTCGGCACGGTCGAAAAGCTGCTGGACCGCGCCGAAGAAGTCGAGAAAAGGACCTACCGTGAATCCCTCCAGAACAATCGCGAAGTGATTCTCCTGAGCAAGCAGCTGGTGACGATCGACAGAAACGTGCCCATCGAACTGGATGTGAAAGCCATGCAGGCGGGTGAACCGGACGTAGAGGCCCTCCGGGCGCTCTTTACCGAGCTGGAATTCACGTCTCTGCTCAAAGAACTGCTTCCGGTCGTAGAAGTGAGCGCAGCGAATTACTCCACAGCGAAATCAGCTGCCGAGGTCGAGGCTGTCTTGCGTGCATTGCCCGCCGGAGCTCCGCTCGCCGTGGCGGTCGACTCCGGCGATGAATCCTCCACGGAGCCAGAAGTTGAGGAGGAACCGGAAGAGCAGATGCTGCCGCTCACTTCGGATTCGGCGCCATCGACGCGGGCGCCGGATGTCGCTCTCTCTTCGGCTCCGGGGACCGCCGTTCTGGTCCCAGCTGCGGCCGTGGATGCCGCCGCCCGAATGCGCTCAGCGCTTGCCGACGCTGCTTTCCCGAAGGCGCTGCACGATTGGACATCTGCCACTCATGCTCTTAGCCCAGACGAGATGCCGGTTCAGGGTGTGCGGCATGACCCGATGCTGTACTCGTATCTCCTCGATCCGACCTATTCCTCGCATCGCCTGGCCGACGTCGCCTTGCGTCGATTCAATCAGAAGCTGAGCGGGGGACTGGCGGAAGCCGCCGATATCACCGGCAAGCTGGCCGCTGCCTTACGCCGCGAGGTCGAAGATCTAGGCTTGCTTAAGCTGTACGAAGAGATCGATCTGCCGCTGGTACCGGTGCTGGTCCGCATGGAGCAGGCCGGAGTCAAGATCGACCGCAAGGCCCTGGCAGATATGTCATCGCGGTTGGAGGGTGAAATCGCCGCCAAGGCCGAGGCAATCTATGAGTGCTGCGGCCTTGAGTTCAACATCAGCTCCCCGAAGCAACTCGGGGATGTGCTGTTCAACAAATTGAACCTTCCCAAGCCCGTGAAGTATGGGCGAGGCAAGACGATTTCTACCGCGGTCGATGTACTCGAAGGACTCGCCACGGAACACGAAGCTCCCCGCCTGGTACTCGAATACCGGCAGCTCACCAAACTCAAGTCGACCTACGTGGATGCTCTGCCGGCGATGTTGAACCCGGCCACCGGCCGTCTGCATACCACCTTTGGACAAACCGGAACCGCGACTGGCCGGTTGTCCTCCGCCAATCCAAATTTGCAGAATATTCCCATCCGCACCGAACTCGGCCGCGAAATCCGCGCCGCCTTCACCGTAGAGCCCGGACATGTTCTGCTGGCCGCGGATTATTCCCAGATCGAGCTTCGCCTGCTGGCTCATTTCTCAAGAGACCCTTTGCTGGTGGAGGCCTTCCGACGCGGCGACGACATCCACACCCTGACCGCTTCGCAGGTTTTCGGGGTTCCGCCGCTGATGGTCACTCCCGATCACCGGCGCCAGGCCAAGGTGGTTAATTTTGGGATCGTGTACGGTTTGTCGCCCTTCGGGTTATCCCAGAGCCTCGGCATCGAGCCCGGCGAAGCCAAGCAGTTTATCGATGCATACTTCGAAAAATACAAAGGCGTGCGGAAGTTCATCGACGACACGCTGGAACAGGCCCGGCGAACCCAGCGCGTCGAAACCCTGTTCGGCCGCATCCGTCCCATCCCCGACA
>Ga0335073_10015977_pt1 | contig 10489 bp, 7 predicted proteins | sample Lox_Sample_22_FD_207093 | JGI IMG/M metagenome (GOLD analysis project Ga0335073, IMG submission 207093) | Soil microbial communities from Loxahatchee National Wildlife Refuge, Florida, United States - Lox_Sample_2.2 | ecosystem: Environmental > Terrestrial > Soil > Wetlands | place: USA: Florida...
AATAGTTGTCGTCTTCCGGCGAACCGCCGAAGGTGGTCCACCTTGTGTACGGCTTTTGAGCCGCTGCCACGCCCGTCAGCAGGACCAGGCAACCCAGGGCCGCTGCGACCCGCATTGAAGAATTAGCCACCGGAGTTCTCCTCTCCTCTTCTTGGCCCGCAACCCCAGGCAGGTCCATTGCCCACAGCTTCCACACCTACCGCACGCACGTCCCCTTGGCCGCAACTGGGCTCCGGCCTTGTGCGCTGGTAATTTATCAAAATCCGATCCCCAGGAAAAGCGGAATCTGTCGCTGTCGCAGTCGTCCAGCGTGGTGTTGGGTACCACTTCAACCCGGAAGAACCCGGCGGGACTCTTCCCTGTTCTATCGGGAGTGAGGATCAGATTCGATTGACGACCTCGGGCGCGACCGCTGGCGCCGGGGCATGGTGGCAGCGTCGATGCCGGTGTTGCCGCCGCCGGGACCACCGGGTTACGCCGCCTCTGGTCGCGCGCGGGTGAGGTCTGGATGCCCGATTTACTGGCCCAGCGCGATGATCCAGTAGCGGGCCCTTGTATCGCCGGCGTTCTTGACACCGTGCTCTTCCTCGGAGGCAGCATAGGCCACCGAACCGGGTCCGAGCCTGCGGCTCTTGCCGGCGATGGTCACCTCCAGGATTCCCTCCCGGATCACGATCAACTCCTCATGGTCGTGATGATGGGGCGGATGGGGCGCGCCTCCCGCGGGCAATTCGGTTTCGTGCATCTCGACCACAAAACCCGTATGAGTGTTTCCGTTGAAGAAAGCCCTGGATTTATTGTCTCCGCTCGTCTTGACCGGCAGTTCCTCATAATCGAAGAAAGCGGACGGAAGAGCCTTGCTTTGGGCCCTGGCCTTGGCAGCGGCCAACAAGGGAAGGACCAGACCGAAGTCGCGGCGAGGTATTTTCATCTCAGGCTCTCCTCCATTCCGCCGCCATCTTGTTCAGCATGCCCTCGGGAAACTCGCCGTCATGGGCAAGGGCGCGATAGCGCAGGGTGAACGTCTTTCCCGCAGGTATGTTCACCGGTTTGGACACGCTGACACAGGGGTTCAGGTACGTAAGTTGCATGGATTCATGCCAAGTCGATGGAGGGTTCGTCGGATGATCGATGACGGCTATGGCAACTGTTTTTCCGTTCTCAAGCGTGATCGTATAGCTGTACCAATCCCGTGCGGGCCAGTTTGCCTCAATGACCAGCGATTTAGAGTCGGGGCGCGTAACCTTTCCGTCCGCATCTGAGTAATACCACTTTCCGTCTTTGCGGGCCCGATAGGCGAAACCCGTGAATGCGTTCTGCTCAATGGTCACGTCGTAATCGGAGGTGAAGCGATAAGTCAGATCGAGAATCGTGGCACCGTGGTTCTGCGTCACGTGAATCGTGCTCGCTTCGTCCATCATTTTCCGGCCCTCGATTTCCCAGTCGTTTCCAATTGCCACGTCGGCGGATTTGGCGTCAGCAGCCGAAAGAGAGATGTGACGGTTGACAATCGAGCGGCCCTCTGTGGGAGCAAAATGTCCCCATCCCCAGAAATCGCCGTGAATCGTTTCGCCCCCGCGGCGGAATTCGACGTTCTGCCAAGCGAAAAAGATGCCGCGGTGATCGCGATGATCCGGAGGCGCGATATCTGTGACGCGCTCACCGGAGGGCGTATTCACCGGATGCAGGCAGCAGGCGCTGTTCCCGGCGAGCGGAATGCCGTCGGGTTTGCGCACCAGGTACGTAAAGACCACGCGCCCCTCCGGCGACTTCAGCGTCTTGCCATTCGGATCGGGCTCCAAAATGTAAGCCCGATTCTGCGCTTCAAGCGAGGCGTCGGCGACAGCGGCACCCACTGCGCCGAGAAAGGTTCTGCGATTGATGAGCATCATCTGTTCATCCTTTCGTCGGACATTCTAAGGCGTTCCAAGATTTCTCAATTTGGCGTGCGCCAGGCCATCCGAGCTTCTACCATCGACATTCTTCCACAACCGCGCGCATCATGTGGATCAGGGAAATCAGATATTTAATTCTGAAATATTCCATCAATTCCCGAATATTTCTCTCACGACAGGTGAAAGCATTCACAGGTGAACATTCACATTGACAGCGTGTACGGCCGGTGATATACGGAGTATCGATCGACCGACCGGAGGACAGAATGGCCACAGAAGACAACCCCACACCGGGCCCGGACAAAACCGCCAGAGTCAGCAGGCGCGGCTTCCTGAGAAGAAGTGGGACGGCCGGAGCCGGCGGAGCCGCAGCACTGGCGGGTGTGACCGCCAGGTCTGCGCAAGCTGCCATCCACTGGGACCAGGAATACGACATCGTGGTCATCGGATCGGGCGCCGCGGGAATGCCGGCGGCCATCGCAGCGCGTGATGCGGGCGCCTCGGTCATCGTGGTCGAGAAGAATTTTGACGTGGGAGGCCGGGCCATTATGAGCGGCGGCCAGGTGCAGCTTGGCTGCGGCAACCCGCAACAGGTCAAGCAAGGGGCCAAGGATTCACCGGACCAGTTTTTCCTTGACTGGACGGGCTCGGACGGGGAATCTCCCGTCGATCCCGAGCGATGGGGCACGATGGGCAATCCGCTGGCGAGATGGAACGACCGGGAACTCATCCGCGCATTTGCCGACAATGCAGTCGACACCTACAATTTTCTGATCGCGAACGGGGTCGAGTTCCGGAATGCTTCGGCGAACCGCGGTCCGGGAGATCCGAAGCAAGACCGGAACCTCAACACGAAAAGGTGGCCGATTGCGTCAGAGCGCATCGTCGGAGAGGAAGGGCGGCCTGGCGGCGAGGGATCCGGGCTGATCCGGCCGCTCGAAAGGAGCGCGCGGGCGAAAGGCGCGAAGTTCCTGCTGCTGCACCGGATGACGCAGATTCACCGGGAAACTCCGACGTCGGGACGCGTGTTGGGGATCACCGCCCAGGAAGTGGACAAGTGGAACAAGCCCACGGGAAAGACCGTGAACATCCGGGCGCGAAAAGGCGTGATCGTGGCCACCGGCGGACATAACGGCAACGTCAATTTCCGCCGCATGTACGACCCGGCATTGATGGAAGAGTACACCACCTGGGGCGCGCCTTACACGACCAAGGATGCCGACGGCGAACTGGCGGCGATGGCAATCGGGGCGTCGCTGTGGACTATGGCGAGCCAGACGAACGGCGGGGAGAGGCAGTATGATCGCCCGGGCGACGGCATCGGGACGCGGTACAACGGCAGTCCGCGGTTTATGCCCACCAGCCCGGCGTTCTTCCGTACCGGCTCTACGGGCCTCTCTGTGCGCGACTGGCAGGACGCGATCATGGTGAAGGAGAACGGGAAACGGTTCTACGAGGAGACCCTGCGGGGCAAGCCGCTGGGTTCGCCGGGCTGGCGGGAGTCGGTGCGGGCCGCAATGAAGTGGACGGGCGACCCGAAGAGGCTGAATGGTGGCGGGCCGATCTGGGCGATTTTTGACGCCGCGGCGGCAAAGCGCGAGGAATGGGCGCTGGAGCTTCCGTGGGTCGATAAAAAGGGCGGTTTCTTTTTCGAGGCGGACACGCTCGAAGAGCTGGCCGGTAAAGTGAAAGCGTGCCCGTATCAATGGCGGGCAATGCCGGGCGAAGCCCTGCGCGCGACGGTGACCCGGTACAACTCGTTTGTCGATTCGGGCGTGGACGCCGATTTCGGCAAGCCGAAACCGACGCACAAGATCGAGACGCCACCGTTTTATGCCGCGTGGGCGACACCGACTCTGCATGATGTCATGTCGGGCTTGCGCATCAACACGAATGCCCAGGTCATGAATATGAATGGCCAAGTGATTCCTGGACTCTATGCCGCGGGAGAAAGCGCGAGCGCCATCTCGATGCACGGGTTGGCCAAGGGAGTCGTCTTCGGCCGGCTCGCCGCGATCCACGCGGCCAAACAACCGGCAGCGTAGCCGAGCGAAGGGGTCGGCAAACCCCAGAAGCAACATCAGCCGGAAGCCTGTGCTGCGCCAGGCCACTCTCGATAGACCGCCAACAAGTGATTTTCTTTACGATTGGATACAATCGCTCAACTTAACGAACACTGGGCGGATCGGAATCTGATAGCATCACACCGCAACGGAGCCGTACACCCGGGAGGGGAATCGAACGCTCCGGCGAGGAAAATTCCATGAATCGATTGGCAGTGACTTGCCGCTCTCACCAGAGCGAGGGCGCGTACACCTGGATCGTCTGGCGGCGCTGCCAAGGAGAGTTCGCGCCGTTCGCGGACGCGGGAGGCAGATAGTATGCGTCTCCGGTATGCAGCGGCCGTGTGGCTGGCGGCGGGTGCGGCCGCCGCCCAGGCCCCCTACACCACCTGGCGGGATTACAAGGGAAGCCCCGATTCCTCGAATTATTCCGCGCTCAAGCAGATTAATCGCTCCAATGTCGGCCGCCTGGGGGTCGCATGGTCATACGATAGCCACGACAAGATCGAGTACCCGTTCGCACCCCTGGTAGTGGGCCGGACTTTGTTTGTGGTGGCGAATAACGGGTCTCTGATCGCGCTGGACGCCACCACCGGCAAGGAAATCTGGGTACACGATTTCGGCCGCGCATCGGGCGGTGGTGGAGGTCGGGGCAGGGGCGCCGCGGGCATTAACGGGTACCGTGGATTGAATTATTGGGAAAGCCGGGGTGGGACGGGCGGCCGCATCTTCGTGCGTGCCGGCGGATATCTCCAGGCCATCGATGCCCAGACTGGCAACCTGGTCCAGTCGTTCGGCGATAACGGTCTGGTCGATCTCCGCTTAGGTATCGACCGCAACGACGGCCCGGTTACCTCCCGCAGCCCCGGCCGCGTCTTCGAAAACCTGATTATCCTCGGCTCCGCCACGGGCACTGGTTACGACCGGCCTCCGGGCGACATCCGCGCTTTCGACACGGTCACCGGCAAGCTGGCCTGGGTCTTTCATACCGTACCCCACCCCGGCGAGTTCGGCTACGAGACCAACCCAAAGGACGGCTGGCTACACACGGGCGGCGCTAACAACTGGGGCGAAATGTCAGTCGATGTCAAGCGAGGGATAGTGTTCATCCCCACCGGCTCGCCCACCTACGATTTCTATGGCGGTGACCGCTTGGGCAATAATCTGTTCGGCGATTGCCTCCTGGCGCTGGACGCGCGCACCGGCAAGCGGCTCTGGCATTTCCAGGATGTCCATCATGACCTCTGGGATTACGATTTGAACTCGGCGCCGCAACTGGTGACTGTGCGGCACGACGGCAAAGTCGTCGATGCGGTAGCTCAGGCGGGCAAGACGGGTTTCCTTTACGTTTTCGAGCGAGCCACGGGAAAACCGCTCTGGCCGATCGAGGAACGGCCGGTCCCCAAATCCGACGTGCCCGGGGAAGTTACCTCCCCAACTCAACCGTTCCCAACCAGGCCGCCCGCGTTCGCCGTGCAGAAGCTTACGATCGATGACATCAGTCCTTACATGATGTCGCCCGCCTATTTGGCGAAACTGCGGGAATTCGTGCGCAACGCCCGCAACGAGGGCATCTTCACGCCGCCCTCCGCGGACCGGTTCACCCTGCAGATGCCAGGTCATTCGGGCGGCTCCGGCGTGTTTGCCTCCTCGGCCGACCCGGGGCGGGGACTTGTCTTTATTCAGTCGTTCAATGAACCGGCGTTCCTCAAACTGGAAACCACGGAGGAGGCGGCCGCCCGCAACGCCTGGTACGGTCCGATGTTTCCGCCCCCAGTGGATGGATTCGAATCTGTCGCCGTGGCGGCGGATGATCTGCCGTGGGGAGCGGCGCGGCCTGGCTGGCCGGTGACGCTCGGCGTGCGCGCGCGGCCTGCCAGTTCAGAAGGGGACCACGGCGCTTCCCGGCGCTATTACACGGCCTATGGCTGGGCTCCCGGGATCATCAAGCCGCCCTGGGCCACGATTACCGCCTACGACCTGAACCGTGGAACGATCATGTGGCAGATCCCGTATGGGGAAGCCCTGGGCGTTCCACCCGCGGGCAATCATTTCGGCATTCTGCGTATCCACGGCGTCAAGGCCGGCCTCGCCGTCACCGCCGGCGGACTGCTGTTTTCAGCGACCGTGGAACACAAGATCCGCGCTTACGATATCGACACCGGCAAAGTCGTCTGGACAGCGCCCATCCCCGGCGGCGCGGAAGGGTCGCCGGTCATTTACGAACTCGACGGGCGCGAGTATATCGTCGTCGGCATGCGCGGCGCTTATATGGCGTTCGCGCTTCCGAAAACCGGCTCGTAGCAGTGACCGCTTCGAAGAAAGCCGTCGCATGTAAAGGCGTCGATGTGCGGGTTGCTCGATTCGCCGGAATAGGCGGGATCTATCCAAACGGCAAAAACCCCAAATTACATGAGATTCAACTTCCTCGTGGATCATTACCTCGTGGACAATTTCCTTGACAGTCCAAGACGATTGTGATAGCGTCCATGCCAGTTTACAAGCCGGGAGAAATCAATCGCGATCGCGATGTGCGTCTTCCCGATGGAGTGCCTTTTGCGAAGGATTAGCAGGAGGGGGATGCTTCGGTGCGGATTTGTCTTTGTACTGGCGGCCTCGGTTCTGCTGGTTTCACCAACGACGCAAACAGCGTGGGGACAGGCGCTCACCGGCTCGATCGTTGTGCAGAGCTACCAAAACGCTGTCATCGCAATGCTCTCGCCCCCGGACTCGATTGAGACGGTCAACACCGCCACCAAGAGCTTCGAGGCGCAAACTGGTGCCGTCGCCATTGTAGTTTGCCGAACGTGCTGAGCTCGGGACGGCTGCGTTCGATTTGAGGTATCGAAACATGAGACGACGTGAGTTCCTGATTGGTTCCGCGATAGCAGCCGGCGCCCGCAGAATATGCGGGCAGACTCCCCAAAAAGAGAAGCTCAGCCGAATTGCGATCATGACGGCGTGCTTCAGCAGCATCATCAAGAACCCGGCGCATCCGGACGATCCGAAGAGAACCCTGGAACTCCTGGACTTGCCCGATATCTTCGCAGAGCACTATGGGGTTCACTACCTGGAACCTACGTGTCAACACTTCACGTCGACCGAGACCCCTTATCTGAAAGAATTCGCCGACCGGCTGAAGAAAGCCAAGTCCCAGCTCAACCAGATCAGCTTGGGCCAGCTATCCCCTGTGATCCCTGGCTCGACCGCCACCCTTCTCAATATCTCCTCCCCGGATCCAGTGCTGAGGCTGGAAGGGATCGACCTGACGAAACAATGGATCGATTACGCCGCGTTTCTGCGCTGCCCCCGGGTTATGGTCAACCAGGGTACTCTGATGCCGGAAATCCGTACCGAGACGATCGCGGCTCTGAAAGTGATGACCGACTACGGCAAGACCAAAAACGTCAAGGTGACCATGGAAACCCGTGGTGGGGGCGGCGGTGGGGCGCGAGGACCTGGGAGGGCAGTTGCAGGGGGCGGTTCGGCCGAGGCTGCGCCGGCGAAGCCGGCTTCTTACGCCGGTGACTGGCGGGTACTCGTGGAAGTGCTCAAGGGCGCCGGCGCCTGGACGAATGTCGATATTGGCAATTTTCCGAACGAAGAAGAACGACACGCCGCGCTGCGCGCGATGCTTCCCATGTCATCGGGCAGTTCTCACGCGCACTACGCCCCGGAACGATGGAACTTTCATGACACGATTCAGATTTCGAAGGAACTCGGGTATACGGGGATCTGGTCAGTCGAGTCCGGCGGCAATAACGGCCCGGACGCTTACTCGCAGGTTCAGACTATTGTCGACGCGTTGGTGAAAGAGATCTAGTGGACTCGGCCTGACTCACGGCTTGAGCTGGCACCAAAATGCGCAAAGGAGACCCAAGATTTATGATCGTTCGATTGACCCTGCCGCTGGCTCTGCTGAGCGGATCTCTCATGGCGCAGGTGACCTACGACCGTATTCTCCATGCCGATCGGGAGCCCCAGAACTGGCTCACATACTCGGGAGATTACGCCGGACATCGTTACAGCGCGCTGACTCAGATCAACCGCAGCAATGTGAAGAACCTGCAGTTGAGGTGGGTCTATCACCCTACCTATCTGGCTAACTCGCAGTCGAAAATGGAGAACACGCCGCTCGTCGTGGACGGCATACTGTACGCGGGGACGGTGATCGAGGTAGTGGCTCTCGATGCTGTGACCGGCCATCAGTTCTGGAAGTACTCCCGCCCTATTAATACGAACCCCACGGGCCACGTAATCACTGGTTACCAGATCAATAAAGGCATGGCCATCGCTGGAAACAAGCTCTTCTGGGGCACGATCGACTGCCATCTGATCGTCCTCGACACCAAGGATGGCCACCTGATCCAGGACATCACGATGGTCGACTGGCACAAGGGGTACCATTTCACAGGCGTGCCCCTGCTGGTGAAAAATATGATCGTCCTTGGGGTAGCCACCAGTGAGGACGGCGCGAACTGTTGGGCCGACGCCTATGACATCAATACCGGCAAGGAGGTCTGGCGGTTCTACACAGCGCCTATGTCGGCTGACGACCCCATTGCCAAAACATGGGAGGGTGACTCCTGGAAGCACGGCGGGAATCCCATCTGGAATGACGGCTCCTACGATCCTGAGACAAATCTGGTTTACTTTGGCATAGGCAATCCGAATCCGGGTTGGAATGGCGACGTCCGCGGCGGAGACAATCTCTATTCCGAGAGCGTCGTTGCACTCGATGTCGACACAGGAAAGCTGAAGTGGCATTACCAGTTCACGCCCGGCGACGAGTACGACTGGGATTCTATCCAGATTCCCGTTCTCGCGGATATGGAGTGGAAAGGTAAGCCGCGAAAGCTGATGCTTTGGCCGAATCGTAACGGCTTCTTCTATCTGCTGGACCGGACCACCGGCGAGTATCTTTCCGGCAAACCCTTCGTAAAGCAGAATTGGGCGATCGGCATCGACGAAAAGGGCAGGCCGATCAAAGCTCCGGGAATCTGGCCGAAACCGATGGGAGGAGGGCCGGTCATGCCCGGTTCGCAGGGAGGCACGAATTTTTATCCGCCGTCCTACAGCCCGCGAACGGGCCTGTTGTACATGACGGTCTGGGACAACTACACGGCGTTCTCAGGCAAAGGCGATCCCGGCCCATGGATCGAAGGCGTACGGCGAGATGGGAATGGAAGTTATGCGCGCGCGCAAGCGGCTGCCGCCGCAGGGAGAGGCGGGCGTAGTGCCGGGAACGGGGTTGAAGGCGGTGCTCCAGGACGGGGCCGGGGCCCCGGACGGGGCAATCCAGCGTTCAGGACGGAAGCGGAAGGATACTCGGCAATCCGGGCTATCGACCCGAAGACTGGCGAGAAGAAGTGGGACTTCAAATTGGTCGATAACTCCGAGGCTGGAGTGCTTTCCACCGCCGGCGACGTAGTGTTTGGGGGCAGCAGGGAAGGCGATTTCGTGGCGCTTGATGCCAGCAACGGATCATTGCTGTGGTGGACGTTTCTCGGGGGAGCCAGCGCCAGCGGGCCGATGAGTTACGCCGTAAACGGGAAGCAGTACCTGGTGGGTACCGCTGCCGGAACCATGTACGTGTTCACGCTGCCTGATTAGAGGGAAGGAAGAGGGACAGGGATCAAAATGCGCATTTCCGCGACGTTAGCAGTTTTGTTTGCACTTCTGGTGTATTCGCCGGCAGCCGGCGCGGCTGACTCAGACTACAACGGCCGGTGGGACTTGATCATCCACAAGACACCGGCGGACCGGACGTGGTGGCTGGAAATAAAAGGCGCGGGGACCGGCAACATCACCGGCATGTTCACTCATGCACCCGGCGGCCTGAACCCGATCGAAAACGCGAGCATTCAGAACGGCGAGTTACACTTCTTCTTCGACCGTCCCGCGACTCCGGCAACGCCTCCCGCTCAGACGGGGGGAAGAGGCCGGGCTGCGACGCCTGCGTCACACGTCGAGTACGTATTCAAGTACGTCAATGGCAAGCTCCAAGGGACCATGAGCGGGGCCAAGGAAAACTGGACCATGACTGGCGAGCGCGCCCCGGATATCGCCGATGAGCGTGATGACGGCACGTGGGTGAAGGGCGAGCCGGTCACGCTGTTCAACGGCAAGGATATGAGGGGCTGGTACGGGATCACGACCGGCACAACCACCGGCTGGACAGTTGATAACGGAGTCATGATGACTCAGGGTAAGGGGGAAAACATAGCCACGACACAGAAGTTCTGGAATTTCCTGCTACACGCCGAGTTCAAAGTCGAAGAGAAGAACAGTAACAGCGGCATCGGGCTGCGCGGGCGTTACGAGATCCAGATCTCAAATAATTACGGCCAGGCGGACCCGGGAGTGCATGGCATCGGTGCTCTCTATCACCGGGTTGCAGCGCGCGTGAACGCAAGCAAACCGCCGGGTGAGTGGCAGGCCTACGATATCCGGCTGGTAGGGCGCGAAGTCACCACCGTTCTCAATGGCGTCACGCTGTACGAAAAAGTTCACATCGACGGGATGACCGGC
>Ga0335073_10015978_pt1 | contig 10489 bp, 7 predicted proteins | sample Lox_Sample_22_FD_207093 | JGI IMG/M metagenome (GOLD analysis project Ga0335073, IMG submission 207093) | Soil microbial communities from Loxahatchee National Wildlife Refuge, Florida, United States - Lox_Sample_2.2 | ecosystem: Environmental > Terrestrial > Soil > Wetlands | place: USA: Florida...
AACCGCTGCCATTGTGACGGTGTGCGTGTCTGCGCTGGGCCGGACGCCGCCGGCCTCGGGCGCCATGACCGCCATCTCCGGCTCCTTCAGCGCCACCGGCTACTTCCACGTGGCCGAGGCGGCAGACGGCCGATGGTGGTTGGTCGACCCCTCCGGGCAGCCCTTCTACTCGATCGGCGTCGACCACGTCTCTGCCAGCCCGGACGTCGACGTCACGACCGGGCAGTGTCCCTATTGCGAGGCCATCGCCAGCCAGTATCCGAACACCGCCGCCTGGGCCAGCGCCACCGTCACCCAGCTGCGTTCGTGGGGCTTCAACACCATGGGCGATTACTCGGACACGTCCACCTTCGGTCCCGACATGCCCTACACCGTGCAGCTGTCCATGGCGAGCGGTGACGACTGGTTCGCGCCGTCGTTCGTCACCCATGTCGACCAGGTGGCGGCGACGCAAGTGGCACCCCTCGCCGACGATCCAAACCTCATCGGCTACTTCACCGACAGCGAGCTGGCGTGGGGCCCGAACGAGGACGACGACGAGTCGCTGCTGGACCAGTACCTCGCGCTGCCGGCCGGGTCACCCGGGCTCGCCGTCGCCCAGGGCTACATCGGCAACCCGAACGGGTTCGTCACCGCGTTGGCGACGCGCTACTTCTCGGTGACGTCTGCCGCGCTGCACCAGTACGACCCGAACCACCTGAATCTGGGCGTCAAGGCCGAGTCCAACGACATCCCGCCTGAACTGCTGGAGGTCGCCAGCCAGTACGTCGACGTGTTCAGCATCGACGACTACGCCCTGCAGCCGGGCGACGCCGCGGCAGCCGTCGAGGCATTCCCCCACTACTTGCCGATCGAAGCGAATTTCGCCAACTTCGAAGCTCTCCTGCACAAACCGATCCTGATCGCGGAATACTCGTTCCGGGCGACCGGGCCGAACACGCCGAACACCGTGCCGAGCATCCTCGCTACGTACCCGAACCAAGCCGCCCGGGCCGCGGCGTACTCCAACTACATCGGGACGATGATGCAGTCCGCGCCCTGGGTGGTCGGGGACCATTGGTTCGAGTACGTCGACGAGCCCGCCGGGGGCCGCTTCGACGGTGAGAACAGTGACTTCGGGCTCGTCTCGACAGCCAACGTCCCCTACCAGGACATGGTCCAGGCCGTGACGTTGATGCACACGGCGTCGCCGGACAAAGCCGTCGACACCGGGCCCGAATGCGACTCGTGGGTGGTGACGGCGGGCGTCACCACGTGCGACGCCGAGATGCCGGCCCTCTCCGAGCCGCTCACCGTGACGACGACGTCGTTGCCGGACGCCGACCTCCAGGTCCCCTATTCGCAGGCGGTGGTCGCGGCGGGAGGGACCCCGGACTACACCTTCAGCCTGCAACAAGGACAGCTGCCGGGCGGCCTGACGCTGGACCCGCAGACGGGGGTGATCTCCGGGACGCCGCAGTCGTTGGGCGTCTTCGACGTCACGGTAGAGGTCACCGACTCGTCCAGCCCGACCTCGAACGTCTCCGTCCCGCTCAGCCTGGACGTGGTCCAAACCGAACTCTCCGACCCCGTGCCGACCGTCACGGCCGTCTCGCCCGCGCAGGGATCGGGTGCCGGTGGTGGAACAGTCACCGTCAGCGGGACGGGGTTCACCCAGGGGCTCGCCGGGCCGACGTATGTCAGCTTCGGGTCGGCCGCCGCCACCAACGTGGTGGTCAACGCGGACGGGACGCAACTGACCGCCACTGCCCCAGCGGCCACGACGAGCGGCTCCGTCGCGGTCCAGGTAACGACGCCCGGCGGGAAAAGCGCTGCCACGCCGGCCGACGTCTACACGTACTTCTTCTCCCAACCTTCTGTCGGTGGCGTCTCCCCTGCCGGTGGGCCAGCCGGTGGGGGCACGCAGGTCGCGCTGTCGGGGACCGCGTTCACCGGCGCGACCGCGGTCAGCTTCGGCAGCGTCCCCGCCAGCTTCGTGGTCAACAGCAACTCGTCGCTCACCGCGACCGCGCCGCCCGGCACCGGGGGCTCCCGCGTCGACATCACGGTGACCGGACCGGGCGGAACGAGCACCACCAGTTCGGCGGACCAGTTCACCTACGGCCCGACGGTGAGCGGAATCAGCCCGGCAACCGGCCCGCTCGGAGGCGGGACGACGGTCACCATCAAGGGCACCGGGTTCACCGGCGCGACGTCGGTGCAATTCGGTTCGGCGTCGGCCACGACCTTCACGGTGAACTCGGCCAGCCTCATCACCGCCACCAGCCCGTCCGGCGCGGCCGGATCGGCGGCGGTCACGGTCACGACGTCACAGGGCACGTCGCCGCAGACGTCCTCGGACCTGTTCACCTACATCGCGCAGGCGCCCACCCTCACGAGTCTCAGTCCCCCGAGCGGGCCATCGGGGGGCACCACGGTGGTGACGCTGACCGGAACGTCGTTCACCGGCGCCACGGCCGTGAGCTTCGGTGCGCTCCCCGCGGCCTTCGTGGTGAACTCCGCCACCTCGATCACCGCAGCCGCCCCCGCGGCCACGCCTGAATCCGTCGTCAGCGTGACGGTGACCGGCCCGGGCGGGACGAGCAGGGTCACCACGGCCGACACGTACAGCTACGGGCCGCTCGTGAGCGGCGTCACGCCGATGAGCGGGAGCCATCTGGGCGGCACGACGCTCACCATCAAGGGAGTGGGGCTCACGGGAGCGACCGCAATCACCTTCGGCACCGTCTCCGTGACGTCTGGGTTCACCGTGAACACCACGGGCACGCAGATCACGGTCAAGGCCCCGGCGGGGGCTGCGGGCACCGTCGCCGTCACGGTCACCGTCGGGGGCGCGACGACCACCGTCGGGGCCTTGGACCAGTTCACCTACGTCTAGGAACGGACCAGCGGTGCCACCCTCCTTCGCGTCGCTTCCCGACGGGCGGCGACTGGCCTACGAAGAGTTCGGCGACCCGTCCGGCGCGCCCGTCGTCAACTGTCACGGCGGGCTCACCAGCCGGCTTGACGTCCGGCGCTGCGCGGACGTGGCGACGCGCACGGGCATCAAGCTCATCTCGCCGGACCGACCGGGAATCGGTCGCTCCGACCCCAAGCCGGGGCGGACCCTGCTCGACTGGCCCTCCGACGTGACGGCGTTGGCGGACCACCTCGGCCTCGCTGACTTCGCTGTTCTCGGGTGGTCCGCCGGCGGGGCCTTTGCCGCGGCGTGTGCCTATGCCCTCGCCGGGCGGGTCACTGCCGCCGCCCTCGTGGCCGGCGCCATTCCCGGCGACTGGCCCGGAGCGAAGAGCGAATTGAGCCGGGCGGACCGCACGCTTCTCACCCTCTCGTTCCATGCCCGTCCCGTCGCCGCACTCGTGCTGCGCGCGATGGAGCTCTCGGCAGCCCGCATGCCGAAGGCGTTCCGCAGGTCTTCGTTGCGCTCGCTCGACGAGCCGTCGCGACGAGTTGTCACCGCGGATCCCCTCCTCGACTACACCGAGCCCATCGCCGAAGGCCTTCGCCACCCGCCGTCGGTGGTGCAGGAGTACCGGATCATGGGCTCGCCATGGGGCTTCGACCCAGGCTCGATCGCCCCGTCCGTCACCGTGTGGCAGGGCACCGCCGACGCGCTCGTTCCGCCCAGCTGGGGGGAGCGGCTCGCCGACGCCATCCCGGGGTCACAGCTCACCACATGTCCGGACGAGGGGCACTTCTTGCCCGCTGAACGCTACGAGCAGATCTTCTCGACACTCAAACGCTGATTCGATCCCACCCGTAGTCGCAGCGATCTGCCCCAAGAACTTCGTCGTGGCGGACACCCTGAGTTCGCCGCCGAGGACTTAGCGGCGCTTTTCGCGCCTCGGTCTACGGAACAGGCGAGCTAAGCCCGTAAGAATCCAGATGAACACGACGCACTCCCGGGTCTCTGCGTCGACCAGGGCGGGAAGGTCCCACGTACCGCTCCCTGGTGGGCGCTGAGGGACGCAATAAGAACCGGAGTCCAACAGCCATCGCCCCGGCTATCAGCCTCGGGTAACGCATCGGTTCCAACACCGCATCCGAAGCCGGACCACTTTTGGTGACCTCTCCGTGTCGACTCCCCCGGGCCGAGGATCTCGCCTATGACCGCAAAAGAGCGGTGCTGGTTGAGGCCAACTGCAGCCCTCCAACGCTCAGGGATACAAGCGAACTATCCCACGACGGCGAGTGACTTGCTGGTTGTTTGCACCCCAGGCATCGCCCATGAGACCACGACGGAACCCGAATCCGCCATAGTGACGTCAGCGCGGGCAGCTGCGGCGCTTGCCGAAAACTGCAAATCAAACACGACGCTCGCGCCAGGGCTGATCACATTCGGAGCTGATGCACAGTTCAACTCTCCTATGTTGTTGAGATCAGACATCGAGGATTGGATGGGTTTGCCATCAGCTTCTCCTCCTGGGAAATTAAATTTGTCGTTCACCGTCACTACGTAACCTGGACACGGTGACAGAGGTATTCCGGAGTTCGTAGGATTTGTGAGCGTGACCACGTACGAAAACCCTTCTGAGTTAGTCATCGAAGGCACGCTTAGTGCTACGTGAAGCAAAGACCAATCATCCGGTATTGGGTATGCCGGAGATGATGGCTGTAGACTCATATATCCAAATGAGATCGAACCGTTGGCTTCTCCTGCGTGTGCACATGCGGGCATACCGCCGTTCATTGGTATCTGATACAGATAGGTTCTGAACTCGCCGTCCCACCACACTTGGTAGGACAACCGAACGGCAGCTACGCTCGGTCCGCAATACTGTCCAATCCACTTGAACCCAAGTTGTGGAGCATCCATCTGGACGGTCTCTTGTTGCAGAGTGGGCAGAGTCGATCCGAGATATGTTTCCCCGGTAACATTGGGCCCAGGTGCGTTGGGTAGATCGGGGTTGGGAACAACTGTCGTAATTGGTAAAGTTCCGCCTGATGCCCCAATAAGCGTTGCCGCTACAGGTGGGCTCCAGGTCAGCGAACACAGAGGGTTGTTCGCTATCGCAAAAAACGTTAGGGTCCCAAGCCCGTCGGAAGGATTCATAGTCGCCTGACCGTCAACGGTGGAACTCGGGCATGGTGTGATTATGTCTGGAAGAGACGACTTTCCACCTTCTAGCCAAGGCGAGTCCAGGCCATGGCCGAGTCCTCCCCAGGGAACATGATACGTGCGCGTTACGCCCGCCCTTGACCCCTCTAATGCCATGGTCGAACGGTGAGCTGGCGATCCATTGAGAGAAACGTCAAGGACCGCGGCTGACGCAACGAGGAGCGCGCACAGAACGAACAGGAGCAGAACTCGGCGATGTCCGCCAGCCCGTCGATTTGCAGGATCGGTACGGGGCTGACGAGCTTGAACGTCATCAAGTGATAGATGGCGCTCGCCTGAAGCTATTAGCGAACTAATTTGATTTCGCAGTTCATTCCTCATCTTCGATAGCTACTCCCATTCGCATTCGCAGGTTCTTTAGTCCGCGCTCCAAGTGTTTTTGGATCGTTGGTATGGACAGGCCAGTGGTCTCGGAAACCTCTCTATAGCTCCATCCAAGGGCATAAATAAGAATCACCGTCTGCCGCTGTCGCCATGTAAGCGCCTGCAGTGCCTTTGGCAAACCCGGCTCAATCCAAGATTCCGTCTCGCACTTAGCTGCGAAGAGTTCGCCGCCCCGCTGAGCCGTTTTCCGAGCGTAGGACTGGCCAACCCGGTACAAGTAGCCGACCGGATTCAGCATTGGAAGAATCCTCTCTTTGTGCGCCCAGGCGTAGGAGAGCGCTTCGGCTGTAGCATCCGCCCCGATTTCGAAGCCGTATCGGGCTGTAAGAGCGCGCCGCAGCCGCGGTTCGGCGCCACGGTAGAAATCCTCGAAGGCTTCCTGAGTGCGGTCAGGCGAAACAACCACTCCCTGATAAAGGCGCGGGAAGAACGCTTTTATGACGTCCGGGCTCAGTCGGTCTTGAGTTCGCAGTTGGACTCGTCGACAAACGAGGAAGCGAGACTCTGCGAGGACAGACCCGATTAAGGCGACGCGACCTATTCCCGTAGTGCCAAGGTAGGAAAAACAGAAGGATTGCCCAAATGCCCGAACGCCCATTAGAGGCAGCAGGCATAGCAGCCCCAAAAACGCGAATACGGTATTAAAACCTAATTACAATTCCACCAATCGTCTTGGAATGAAGTGGTACTGCTGGTGACCGACCAGGAACTCGTGTCGCTCACGTAGTGATTGGTATAGATGTAGTCGTTCTCCGGATTAGTTGACCCCAGCGTCTGCCAACCGCCTGTCGACCCGAGCTCGGCGTAGGCGTCCGACCAGTTGTTCTGGTAGTAGTCCGCCATGCCCCCAGAGCCGGAAGGCCACTCATCAACCCAATCGGCGGTACTTCCGTCGTAAATCTGTTCACCGGTTTGTAGGATACCCAACGCGACGTCCCAGCTTGTACTGAGGTAATTCCCGGTCGTCGTATTCTCTATCCAAAAGTATGCTGTGGTATTGCTTTGGTCATACGACATATCGAGATAAGCACCGTTTCCCGGAGGCCGCTTGGCTACCCACCCATACAAATGGACCTTCCGGATAACCCCTCTCACAAAACAACTGCTTCAACAGCACTGTAAGTTCCAAATGTGGGTTGCCGTCAAGGGGGGTCGCAGGTCCGATCCGCCCAGTAATTCCCGACAGTCTCGCCTGATGGGGAAGCACGGGCTGGATCGATTATCTGAACGGCCATAGCCCGTCTCCGCCGCTATGCACGGCGTTGGATTCACACGACATGGTTCGACGTCGACTGCTGACGGGACCTGGCCGAGAACGTGGCGCAGTCCCTTTCCATAAGGCTCACCAAAGGCATGCGGGGCCCGGCGCCGGCTGCCTCGGACGCGGGTGCGGCACGTGTGCAAATAGTTCACACCCTGCACGATCGGATGTCAGCCGCTCACCTGGCGGCGGTACCCCGGTCGCGTATGGCACTTGCGACGGAGGGTGACGGTCGCACCTCGCGGTGCACGGGTGTGGTCGATTTGTACAGGTCCGGCGGAACGGACTTGGTGGTTGTGCAATGGGCGGCCATGGCGGGCTCGATGCCCGCCTGGACGCCGCTGCGTTCGAGTCGAACGGGCGACCGTGTCCGGATGCGTTCTCGATCGCAGTGCCGGTGGACGCGGTCACGTCCGCGCCGACCGCTGACGCGACAAGCACAGGATGCGTCCCGCCAGATTGAGCCAGATTGGCCGCAGAATGGCTACAGAGCCACGAGAGGGCGCCCGGGATTCGGGGGCGCCCGCATCGAATCACGGCCCAGCGTGGAGCCCATGAGATCCGCGCAGTCCAACACCACTGCGACGCAGGCCACTGCGGCGTCATCAACCCGAACCAACCGTGTGCTCGGGCGCAAGCACAGGCTGACCGTGCCCGCTCCGGTCGAAGTTGAGAGGTGCGCGTCCTTGACCAGTGCTGGCAAACGATCACCTCCACCAGGGAGGGTGATGTTCCGGAGGTGACACCAAAGGCCGAGCGTTGAGGACTGGGTGACATCGTCGGGCGCCAAGGTGACGATGGCCACCGTCGAAGTGACGCTCCGCTCGTTGTGAGATCCCAACCGGGTGCGCGTACGGGTGACAACGGAGGTGACCTCCATTTGAACCATGGGAGCAGCCAGGACAGGTTGTCTTGGCTTCGATCCGTGGAGAACCGATGCCCCGACCACGAGGAGCTGCGGAACGCAGGGTCGAGGCCGAGATCCAATCCGAGCGACTGGACGACGCCGGACGGCCCGAGCGACGGACTTCGACGACGAGTGCAGGCTTCTCGCTCTGCCCCGCTACTTTCGTCGACCTCTCCCCCGAACAGGAGCGTCGGGCCGTCGAGGCGCTGGCCGAGCTGCTGGTGCCATGGCTCGGCGTTGCGCCCGGATCACCGAGCGGCCCGATACCAGTGCACCTCGTGCCCGCCGGTGCCCTCACGAACGGGCAACGCCGACCGGCGGCCCGCAACGACATCGTTGGATGACGACGCATCGTTCGACGATCACGATGCGGCAGTCGGACACGACGGGGACTGTGGGCCTGAACAGTCGGGCTCGGCTCCGGAGCAAGGCCCGGGCCTTGCTCCGTGAGTGAGGAGATGCCAGGTCCGACGGCGGGGGTCAAGGGGCGGCCCGTGGCCGAGCGAGGAGCGTAGCCCGGTGATGGAGCCGAGCTGGGCGAGGCGACGGCTTTGCCGACCATCACCGTGGCGGCGCCCCGCAGCGACCCTGGAGGCCCGGCGGCGGAACGGGCCGGGTCCCTCGGGCATCTGGTTCAGGGATCGCTCAGCCGTGATGAGTCGACCCCGCCTGCTGGCGACACCCATCGGAGATACTTGAGCAGAACCGACAGAGACAGCATCGCTTCACTGAGGGAGCACCACGTGCGGATTGCCACCTACACCCGGATCTCGACCGACGAGGTGAACCAGCCCTACTCACTCGGCGCCCAGTCAGAACGATTGGCCTCCTACGTGGCCAGCCAGGAGGACTGGGAGCTGGTCGGGACCTTCACCGACCAGATGTCGGGCGCCAAGCTGGAGCGTCCCGGGCTGACCAATGCGCTGCGCGCCGCCAAGGCCGGGCGTTTCGATCTCCTCCTCGTCTACCGGGTGGACCGCCTGTCGCGCTCGGTCCGTGGACTGGCCGAGGTGCTCGAGACCCTCGATGGGGCCGGGGTCGGGTTCCGCTCGGCCACCGAGCCGTTCGACACCACGTCGGCTGCGGGGCGGATGATGGTCCAGATGCTCGGTGTCTTCGCCGAGTTCGAGCGGGCCACCATCATCGATCGGGTGATCGCCGGCATGGAGCGCAAGTCAGCGAAGGGCGGCTGGTGCGGCGGACACGAGCCATTCGGCTACCGGGCCGTCAAAGGCGAAGGTCGACTCGACGTGGACGAGGCCGAAGCCCCGCTCATCCCGGTCATCTTCGACCTCTACGCCAACCAGCGGCTCGGTGCCCATGCCATCGCCAACTGGCTGAGCGTGGCCGGACTCTCCACACGTGCGGGCAAGCCGTGGTCGCACAAGGGCGTGCTCACGGTCCTGCGCAACCGCACCTATCTCGGCCAGGTCCATTTCCGTGGCACCTGGAGCGAAGCCAGTCATCCCCCGCTGGTCGAAGAGGACCTGTTCGATGCCGTCCAGGCCATCCTCTCCGAGCGGGGTGAGGACGTGTCCAAGCGAGCTTCCAACGCTTCGGACTACCTCTTGACCGGATTGGTCGTCTGCGGTGGCTGTGGCCGTCATTTCACCGGGACGAGGGCGACCGGACGTAACTCCACCTACCGCTACTACACCTGCGGCGGGCGTCAGCGCTACGGGTCAAAGACCTGTGACGCCGACCGGCTGCCCGCCGACGCGCTCGACGATGCCGTCGTGCGCTCCCTCCTCTCGGCCTACGAGGACACGGAGCTCTTCACCACGGCGGTGGCCGAAGCCCAGGGACGCGCACAGCGCGGTCATTCACACCACGAAGGTGAGCTGGCTGCCATCGATGCCGAACTGGCCAGGGTCGAAGCAGGAATCGACCGCTACCTCCGGGCCTTCGAGACCGGGGCCATGCCCGAGTCCATCTGCGGTGAGCGGGTCATAGAACTGGGCGACCGGGCGGCGGCGTTGCGAGCCCGTCATCAGGACCTGGCAGACCAAATGGACGAGGCTGATCTCACCGCACCGACGCCGGAGGATCTCCGCGTCCTGCGTGAGCGCGTCTCCGAGGCCGTGGCAGCAGGCGGAACGGCTCCCGTCAAGGTTCTCCTCCAGGCTCTGATCCACGAGATCAGGGTGGACAGCCGGGACGCCATCCACCCGATCTTCCGTGTTCCCATCGGTGAGCATGACGATGGAGACGACGCGGTTCGCGCACCGTCCCGGTCGGTGGGCGCTGCGGGACTCGAACCCACGACCTCAGCCGTGTGAAGGCTGCGCTCTAACCAACTGAGCTAAGCGCCCCGATCGGGGCCATGCCGGAGCACAACCGTAGTCCGGGCAACACCGTTCTCCCGCCGCCGCAGGGGGTGATTTGGGGGGCCTCCAGAGCACCGATACCCTGAGTCGAGCATGACGTCCACCGCCGGCAACGGCAGCAACACCCCCCAGACCTGGAGCTCCCGGCTCCGCAGCATGTTCGCCCTCCCGACCTCCGCTGGAGGCCCCGGCACCGGACCGGACCCCGACGACATCCTGCCCCCGGAGAAGCGCAAGGCTGCGATGTCCAGGCTCGACCCGCTGGAGGAGAAGCTTGCGCGCTGGGCCCTGATCCTGGCCGCAGCGGCCGCCCTGGGAGCCGCGATCTACATCAACTCGGCCAACAAGGTCACGAAGTCCGGGAAGAATTCCATCGCGGTCGCGCCGGACGCGTGGCTGCTGGCCGGCATCATTTTGTTGCTCTGTGCTCTGGGCGGCTTTGCGCTCTGGAAGAAAAAGCGGTCCTTCGTCGTCTTCTCGCTGTTCCTGAT
>Ga0335073_10015979_pt1 | contig 10488 bp, 7 predicted proteins | sample Lox_Sample_22_FD_207093 | JGI IMG/M metagenome (GOLD analysis project Ga0335073, IMG submission 207093) | Soil microbial communities from Loxahatchee National Wildlife Refuge, Florida, United States - Lox_Sample_2.2 | ecosystem: Environmental > Terrestrial > Soil > Wetlands | place: USA: Florida...
CAAATATATTCCGCCATACGATTGCACCGCGGTGGCACGTCTGGAAGGCGCTGGAGCGGTCGTTCTCGGGAAAACGAACTGCGACGAGTTTGCGATGGGATCGTCGAATGAGAATTCCGCGTTCTACCCCGTGCACAATCCGCACGACTTGAGCCGCGTGCCCGGAGGATCTTCCGGCGGCTCGGCCGCTGCAGTCGGGGCCAGTATGGCGGTCGCCGCTCTAGGCTCCGATACTGGCGGATCGATTCGCCAGCCGGCGTCATTTTGCGGCGTGGTTGGACTGATGCCGACCTATGGACGCGTCTCGCGTTATGGCCTGATCGCCTTCGCGTCTTCACTCGATCACATCGGACCGCTCACGAAGACGGTGAGAGATGCAGCGACCGTATTGCAAATCATTGCGGGGCGCGATCCCATGGACTCAACTTCGGCGAACGTCCCCGTTCCGGATCACGTTGCAGAACTCGATCGGCCGGTTGGTGGCATGAAGCTGGGCGTTGCGAGAGAATATTTCGGCGAGGGATTGGATGAAGAAGTTCGCCAATCCATCGAGGCCGCGATCGACAAGCTGAAGTCTTTGGGTTGTGAGATTGTGCCGATTTCGCTGCCGCACACCGCTTATGCGATTCCCACTTATTACTTAATCGCGACCGCCGAGGCATCGTCGAACCTGGCGCGTTACGATGGTGTTCGCTACTCGCTCCGTGCGCGAGGCGTGAAGACGCTCTCAGAAATGTACCGGCGCAGCCGCGACGAGGGCTTCGGCGCCGAAGTGAAGCGGCGCATCATGTTAGGAACCTATGCGCTCAGCGCAGGGTACTATGACGCGTATTATTTGAAAGCACAGAAAGTCCGTACCCTGCTTACCCGTGATTTCGATGAGGCGTTCCGGAGAGTGCATGCGATCGTGACCCCGACCAGTCCCACAGCCGCATTTCGTTTGGGCGAGAAATCGAATGATCCCTTGGCGATGTATCTGGCGGATATCTACACGGTGACCGCCGACCTGGCGGGTATTCCCGGCATCTCGATTCCTTGCGGAGAAACAAAAGATAAGCTGCCGATCGGGCTGCAAATCCTGGGGAAGCACTTCGATGAGTCTACGATTCTTCGAATCGCGCACGCCTACGAGCAGGCCTGAAGCTTACTCATTCAATACCGTGTAGTAGTTCTCGCCAGCACAACCACGGCAGAGAGTTTTTCCTTCGCGCCGAATCTCGCGGCGGAAATTGATTCCCTCACCGCAGACTTCGCACGCTACTCGCACTCCTTTATATCCGGGAAATTCTTCCGGAGGCAGATCGACCTTTACCCACTGCGTGGTGAAAAGGTCGTCGTCAGATACCTCGCGATACGCGAGCATCTGCTGCTGATTTTTGTCGACGATTTCCGGATGCATCTGCCGAGCGAGTTGTTTCGATGATTCCTTGGCCGCGATACGAACGGCTTTCCCTGTATTCACGTCCACGAAGGTTGCAGCTACTTTGCCCCAGTCGCGAAATTTCAGCGCGCGCTTGCCCAGGCGGCATCCGGTCACGACGGCAACCGCATCGGTCGCGCAACGATCGATCTCGACGAACGTTACCAGGCGCTTGCGATCTTTACCGTGGGGGTCGTCGATGTCGAGCTTGCGCAGTCCGAGCATGGCCAGACGGACACCCAGTACCTGTCCCGCACAAAGATGGCCGTGGGCAATTTCGGCGTCGCGTAGATATTCGTCAAGGGATTTCATGAAAGCAGCCTTCAGCTGTCAGCCCAAGGCGTCTATTTTCTCCGCCAGCGGATGCCGTCTTTCGTGATTTCGACACCGATTCCAGCATCGATGAGCTCGGCGCGGATTCGGTCGGAAGTTTTGAAATCGCGCGCCGCGCGCGCCGCCTTCATTTCGGCAATCTTGGATTCCACTGCGAAATCGGAGAGTTGAGGGGACGCGACCGCGTCACGCAGAGCAACGCTGATATCCTTTTCGCGCCCCTCGGCCAGAGCCCAGTCCAGAACACGTCTCATCTTCGGGGCATCATCGTCGTCAAGAACGGCAAAGACTTCGTCGAACTGGCCCAGAGTTGCGAGCAGCGGTGCAATGTCGTCTTTCTTCATCATGCCCGCATCGAAGGCAGCATTTGCCTGCCGTACCATCTCGAAGATGGCGGCCTGCGCCTGCGCGGTGTTCAGATCGTCGTCGAGGGCGTCGCGCAGCCGGATCGCGGTTTCGCTCGCGAGTTTCTGCATCTCCGGATTCGCCCCGGCCGGAAAGTTCCCACTACTGAGCCGCAAACGGAAATTCCTCAGCCGATCGACAGACACCGCCGCCTGCTTCAGCCCGTCAAAAGTGAAATTCAGCTGATTGCGATAGGGAACGGAACTAAGCAGATATCGAATCGACGACGGCTTATACCCTTTCAGAACGAGGTCGCGCAGGGTAAAGAAATTTCCCAAACTCTTCGACATCTTCTCGCCCTCGACCAGCAGGAAGCGCGCGTGAAACCAGAAATGAGCGAACATCTCGCCGGTTAGCGACTCCGACTGCGCAATTTCGTTTTCGTGATGAGGGAATAAGAGATCTTCGCCGCCAGCGTGCAGATCGAAAGTCTCGCCCAATTCCTCCATCGACATGACCGAGCACTCCAAATGCCAGCCCGGACGCCCTAGCCCGATCGCCGTTTGCCAGTAAGCTTCGCCAGGTTTCGGTGCCTTCCACAGGGCGAAGTCGCGCGCGTTGTCTTTGTCGTATTTGTCAGTCTCCACGCGCGCCCCGTCGATCATGCCGCTGAAATCTTTCTTCGAAAGTTTGCCGTACTCGGGAAATTTTGCGATGCGGAAATAATACGAACCATCTTCGGTCCGGTACGCGATTCCCTTTGCCACCAATTTCGCGACGAACTCAGCCATCTCCGGAATGTGTTGAGTGGCGCGCACCAGCGTTGGCTGCTCGATATTGAGCATCGCGGCATCTTCGAGAAACGTCTTCTCGTATTTTGCCGTGTACTGCTGCACAGTCACGCCGTCCCGCGCGGCGTTGCCGATGATCCTGTCGTCGACATCGGTAATATTCATGACGTGGTGGAGCTTATATCCCGACTGCCGAAACACGCGGCGCAAGATGTCGACCGCGACGAACGTGCGGAAGTTGCCGATGTGGCCGTAATCGTAAACCGTGGGACCGCAGGCATACATGCGGACTTCATTGTCGGAAAGCGGTCGGAATTCCTCGACCTGCGACGACATCGTGTTGTAGAGCCGAAGTGGCATGGAGCGCAAGTAAAGACGAACCTAAGATTCTAGGGGTGGGCGAGAAAACGGGCAAATGTCCATTACCCACTTCGCGATCAGGGATTATGTGACGGCAAAGCATGCGTGTGTTGTTTCAGACGATGCTGCACCAGGATTACATAATGCAACGCTGACAAAATCGTGAAGATAAATGTCGCGCGTAAGAAGATTACGCGGGGGATCCAAATCCAGCGCGAACGCCGAATCGCGAACAATAACACAAAAAATATAGCGCTGATCTGGGACAGCGTGTTCGCTTTGCCGAATATGCTAGGTCGAAAGTCGCGCAGGCCCGCGATAGCAAATAGGACTGCGCTAGCCGCCAGAATCGAGATGTCACGGCTGAAAACTACGATCGTATATTTCCACGGAATATTGCGGAGAATCGAAAGTACAAGGAACATCGTGCTCAGTAGAAGCTTGTCTGCGATCGGATCGAGATATTGTCCGAGTTGCGTTTGCTGCTTGAGCCGCCGCGCCAGCAGACCGTCCAGCCCATCACTGAGACCCGCGACCACAAACAGGACCAACGCCCAGAAATAATGCCCGTCCACAAGCTCGATCACAACAAACGGGACGAAGATCATCCGCAACAGGGTGAGTTGATTGGGGGCAGTAAGAACCTCGGAGAGCTTCACGCCGGCTCCTTGGCGGAAGTCGCTGCGTCGAAAACGTCTTCGCTCCCGCTTTGACGCGGCGCTAATGCGGCGGCAGGGTCAAGGCCGGTTTTCGCAAGAAAACGTTGAGAGAGCGACGGCAAGCCTCCGTCCGGCAAATCGAGTTCAACACGCTCAATCCGGTGCATGGGAAAAAAAACGACGGCAGGGCTGAACGGTTCACCGTCTTTGACCATCACGGCAAGATCCTCGAAGGACGCAAGTTCCACTCCGCTCAAGCTCAATCCCTCAGCAGCCAGTGCCAAGACCATACCCCAAAATTTCTCGCGCGGATTGGACAAGGTCACAATCACGATCGCGCCGCGAACAAACGGTGCGCGCAACACTGCCGGGCCTGGGATTGAGGCCTTCTTTTTCACTCAATGATTGTCAACGGGGCAGGGCCCCTTTGCAAGCCGCGGAATCCGCCGCCCGAACTCGACCAGCGGCGACACGTCTCGCTGTGGCAAACTGAATTCGTGTATCAGTTCGCACTCGGCGACTTCGAACTCAGCATTCTTTCCGACGGCACCTACCCGCTCGATGGGGGGGCATTCTTCGGCGTGATTCCGAAAGTGATGTGGTCACGGAAAGTACATGCCGACGAGCGCAATCATGTCGCCGCTGGTCTCAACTGCCTGTTGGTCCGTACCGGACGCGAGAATGTACTCATCGAAACCGGCATCGGCAACAAACTTTCTGAGCGGATGATCAAGTATTACGGCCAGCCGGCAAAATTGCTCGACGGCTTCGCTGCCGCAGGCATTTCACCCGATCAGATCGACATCGTAATCAACACCCATTTGCATTTCGACCATTGCGGATGGAACACGACGCGCACAGCAGAAGGAAAAATCGTTCCGACGTTTCCACGCGCAAAATACTATGCTCCGCGCGGAGAGTGGGAATATTCGCGGCATCCCAGCGAGCGCGACGCGATCAGTTACATCTCCGACAATTACGATCCGCTTGTCGAAAGTGGGCAGATGACCTTGCTCAAGGGCGGGGAACAAATCGTGCCTGGCATTTCGGTCAAGACTTTTCCCGGCCACACTGCTCATATGCAGGGCGTCTTTGTTCAAAGCGGAGGAAAGACCGCATGTTACATTTCCGATCTGATTCCCACCACAGCGCACATCGAGATTGCCTGGGGAATGAGCTTCGACTTATTCCCATTGCAAACCGTAGAAAGCAAGAAGCAATATTATGCGCAGTCGATTCCGGAGAAGTGGCTGACGGTCTTTACTCACGATCCGAGCACGCCGTGGGCATACATAGAGCACGATGAAACCGGGAAACTGACCTCCAGGAGCGCGTAGCGGCGAACGTGGGGAGCCGATTTCTGGAGGCGCGGTTGCCGGACCTTTTCAATGTGAAGCTCCCTCTATGCCGGAATTGCCCGCTTTACCTGCAGTCCATCTGCCAACTGAAAAGCCGGATCTCCGGCGCTGTTCAGCATGAATTTTTTGCGTCCATTTGCCCGCGTGTGAATCTTTAGCTCTTCGGAGACGGGAAGAGCGCGGGCGCCTGACTTCCAAGTTCGACAACATCGCGTTAAAGTACTTAGGATGTAGCCGCAGCACCTTTATGCAAAGGGAAAGTCATTCTCAGTCATTCGCGCGAATCGGTCTGCTAGCGCTCACGGCGGTGAGCGCGATAAATCTCGCCTGCACGTCCAATTCAGCACAGAATCCGCACGCCGCGGGCCCTATGGCCATGCCGGTGAAAGTCATCGAGGCGCGGCCGGTTCCCATTCGAGATGCCGGCGAATACGTGGCGACTCTGAAGTCACGGGATTCGACTGTGATCATGCCGCAGGTGGAGGGCCAGATTACTCAAATCTTCGTTCACTCGGGGGACCGCGTGGAAAGCGGCAATCCGCTGATGGAAATCGATCCGCTGAAGCAGCAGGCCACCGTTAGGAGCCAGGAAAGCGCACGCGCCGCACAGGAAGCGGCCTTGGCCTTGGATAAAGTTCAGTACGATCGCGCGCGCGCTCTTTTTGAGGCGGGAGTTGACAGCCGTCAGGATCTCGATCAGGCAAAATCCACTCTGGATTCGGCACAGGCGCAGATGGATTCGCTGGACGCGCAAGTCCACGAGCAGGAAGTGCAACTCCATTATTTCAAAGTGGTGGCGCCGCGTGCCGGCATCGTCGGTGATATCCCGGTTCGTGTAGGTGATCGCGTCACGACTTCCACTCAAGTCACCACCGTCGACCAGCCCGGCAGTCTTGAAGTCTATGTCTACGTTCCAGTTGAGCGATCACGGGAACTGCGGATGGATATGCCCGTTCAAGTGCTCGACAGCAGCGGCAATGTTCTTGCCGATTCGCGCGTCAGCTTTATCTCGCCGCAGGTGGATAATTCCACACAGACCGTACTGGTGAAAGCAAGAATCGCGAATGGCAACGATGCCCTGCGGCAATCGCAATTTGTGCGCGCACGCGTAATCTTTGGAACGCACGAGAATCCTGAAGTGCCGATCCTGGCGGTCTCGCGGCTTGCGGGACAATATTTCGCATTCGTCGCCGAGCCGCAAAAGGGCGGCTCGTTCGTCGCCCGCCAGAAAGCCTTGAAAATTGGCCAGACTGTCGGCAACGATCTGGAAGTAGAAGATGGACTTAAGCCCGGCGACAAGGTGATTGTCTCGGGAACACAGTTTCTGCTGGATGGTGCGCCGGTGATTCCACAGGGTTGAAATGAGTCGATCGGCGAGTCGTTGGCTGAGCCTGCAGATTTCCAAACGAAACATACTTAACCCGGACGGGGGCTGCGTCCTCCGCAGTCGGAATATTCATGTTTGCTGAATTTTTCATTCGTCGTCCCGTATTTGCCACGGTTTGCGCGCTGTTGATCGTTCTGGCGGGCGTTGCCGTCGTGCCGACGTTACCGGTGGCGCAATTTCCGAATCTTGCTCCTCCACAGGTCGGCGTCACCAGCAGCTATATTGGCGCCAGTGCGCAAACCGTCGAAAGCGCCGTCACGATCCCGCTTGAGCAGCAGATCAACGGCGCCGAGGGAATGAAATACATCACCTCTACCAGCGGCAACGACGGCACTAGTAGCATCCTAGTGACTTTCAATCTGACCCGCGATCCCGACCTCGCCACGGTCGACATTCAGAACCGCGTCAATACGGCGCAGGGACGCCTGCCCGCCGCGGTCAAGGCGGTCGGCATTACCACGCAAAAGAGCTCGCAGAACTTCGTCTTTGGCGGCGCAGTCATTTCCGACAACAACAAATACTCCACGCTGTTCATGAGCAACTACCTCGACGTGTATGTGAGGGACGCGCTCAAGCGAGTTCCCGGCGTCGCGGATGTCATCATTTTCGGCGAGCGCAAATACTCGATGCGCCTCTGGCTTGATCCGGTGCGCATGGCCGGCCGCGGTCTGACTGCGCCCGATGTAGTTAGCGCCCTTTCGGAGCAGAACGTCGAAGTCGCAGCCGGACAGGTCGGACAGCAGCCGGCCATTAACGGACAGGATTATCAGGTCAGCGTGCGCGCCATTGGCCGTCTCAGCGAACCCGTGCAGTTCGACGACATCATTTTAAAAACGAATTCCGACGGCACTCTGGTCCGGCTTCGCGACGTCGGTCACGCGGAACTCGGAGCGGAAAACTATTCCTCCGATATGCAATTCAATGGGCAGGATGCAGTCGGAATTGGCGTGGAACAACTTTCGACAGCCAATGCACTCGATGTGGACCGGCGCGCCATTGCCGAACTGGATCGCCTTTCCAAGAGCTTTCCGCCCGGTATGCACTACAAGATTGCCTTCGATACCACCGATGCCGTCGGCGAGTCGATTCGCGATGTGGTCTTTACAGTTGGTTTGGCCATCGCGCTGGTGATTCTGGTCATTTTCGTCTTCCTCGGCGACTGGCGGACCACGATGATTCACTTCATCGCCACTCCGGTTTCGTTGATCGGCACGTTCGTCTTCGTCAAGTTGCTCGGATTCTCGATCAACACCTTGACGCTTTTCGGCATCACGCTCGCGACCGGACTGGTTGTGGATGACGCTATCGTGGTCATTGAGAACATCGAGCGCCACATCAAAGGGGGCGAGCACGACTCGCATAAAGCCGCGATCGCGGCGACGGTTGAGATTACCAGCGCGGTGATTGCTACCTCGTTGGTCCTCGTGGCTGTATTTGTTCCGGTGGCATTTTTCCCCGGAACTACGGGCATCATGTTCCGCCAGTTCGCCCTCACTATCGCGTTTTCCATTTCGATTTCTGCCTTCAACGCCCTCACTCTGGCACCCGCGCTGGCCGCGATTTTTCTCGCAGGCTCACACGGTCAAAAATGGTGGTGGCTGCGGAAGTTCGACGACGGCATTGCGGCACTGACTCGGGGATATCGCGCGCTGCTGCACCATCTGTTGGAATACAAGCTGGCCATGGTGATCCTGTTTTTCATCGGACTTGCAGCGACCTACTTCGTTTTCACGCGCGTGCCTACCGGGTTTGTTCCCGACGAAGATCAGGGCTATTTCATGATCATCATTCAGGCTCCGTCGGGCGCGTCGCTCGAATACACCAAGGCGATCGGTGCGCAGGTTTCCAAAATCCTGGCGGGCGTCCCCGAGATCGAGGGCACATTTTCGGTTGCCGGTTTCGGTTTCTCCGGCTCCGCGCCAAATCAGGGTATCGTCTTCGTTCCGCTGAGACCATACTCCCAGCGTAAAGGCGAAGAACATTCCGCGACAGCGATCGTGAACCGCGTGCGTCCGCGGCTGTTTGGCGTCCAAGGCGCTATTGTGTTCGCGACCTTGCCGCCCGCCGTTCAAGGCTTGGGGCAATTCGGCGGTTTCCAGTTTGTCGTGCAGGATCAAGCGGCACACAGGCTTGACGAACTTGCGGCCGCTGCGCAGGGCTTAATGCGGCAAGCAGGCCAGCGCAAAGACCTGGCGCAACTTTACTCGTCTTTCACCGCCAATGATCCCCAGTATCTGGTGACGATCGATCGCGAAAAGGCGAAGAGCCTTCATGTTCCGCTTTCGCAGATTACGGATACGCTCGGCGTCTACATGGGCTCGGCGTATGTGAATGATTTCGATTTCAATAACCGGTCGTATCGCGTCTACGTGCAGGCCGATAAACAGTTCCGGTCTACCGCGAAAGATATGACGGAGTTTTATGTTCGTTCTGACGGCGGATCGATGGTCCCGCTGGACAATCTGATCGACATTTCGCAGACCGCGACTCCGCAGGTCATCAGTCACTACAATCTGTTTCGCTCCGCCGAAATCGATGGTTCAGCCGCGCCGGGATACAGCTCCGGGCAGGCCATCGCCGCCATGGAGCAACTCGCTGGCAAACTGCCGCAGGGCTTCTCCTACAGCTGGACCGGCCTGTCGCTTGAAGAATTGCAGTCGGGCGGAACATCGCTCATTCTCTTCGGACTCGGAACCTTGGTCGTTTATTTAACGCTTTCCGCTCAATATGAGAGCTTCGTGCTGCCATTCATCGTTCTGTTGGCAGTCCCCATGGCGCTACTCGGCGCCCTGGGAGCGCAGTGGATTCGAGGTTTGCAGAATGACATCCTCTGTCAGGTCGGGCTTGTTATGCTGGTCGGCCTGGCAAGTAAGAATGCGATTCTGATCGTGGAATTTGCCGAGCAGCTGCGCGAGCGAGGCGTGCCGCTCATGGAATCCGCCATTCAAGCCGCAACCATTCGTCTCCGTCCCATCCTGATGACGTCCCTGGCATTTATTCTCGGCGTTGTTCCTCTCGTATTTGCCAGCGGTGCTGGCGAAAACGGACGCCATTCGGTCGGAACCACAGTCTTCGGCGGCATGATTATGTCGACCGTGCTGAATCTATTCTTTATCCCTGTGCTCTATTTGATCGTTGAAGGCTGGCGTGAGCACGGGAAAGCACCGACGCATCGATAGCTGACATATCTCCTCTTAAAACTTGCGCACATTGATTTGGGCAATATCAGGGCGTTTTGTGTGCAAAAGCTTTCATCCTGTTGCATTCGGCCGAATCGTTATACAATCCCACGCCGTCTCGAATCCGCAACGGATTCCGGCCTTTCAGGGGGCGAGGCCGAGCAGACATTTCCCAGGGGCAAAACCAAAAATCTTTGCGATGAGGGAGGTCGAAATGTACCGTCCAAAACCGCCGTTAGAGGGGAGGAGTCAGATGAAACGTCTTCTGAGCATAGGGGCTGCCATCACGGCAATGTCACTATGCAGTGTGGTATCTGCCGTCGCCCAGGATTCCCAAGAAACTGCGGGCGCAAACGCCACGACAGTGCACAACCCACTAGTGAGGAGGCAGCAAGGGAGCGTGGTAGTCCCGAAGTCCAGTGTGCGCCCCACCACCAACGGAACAACCCTAAAAACCAGAGTAGCCAGCACCAACACACTGCTTTACATGCCCGCGGGGTGGAAGCCATCGGAAGTATCTCCGCCCAACCCTGCCGAAGCGCCGCCATATAGCGGTTATGCCTACGAGACACCAGCATCGATCGCGTGCATCTACAGCCTGGTGGCAACAGCCCCAGGTTGCAATCCGAACACCGTAACCAACAATCCCACCGGGG
>Ga0335073_10015980_pt1 | contig 10488 bp, 11 predicted proteins | sample Lox_Sample_22_FD_207093 | JGI IMG/M metagenome (GOLD analysis project Ga0335073, IMG submission 207093) | Soil microbial communities from Loxahatchee National Wildlife Refuge, Florida, United States - Lox_Sample_2.2 | ecosystem: Environmental > Terrestrial > Soil > Wetlands | place: USA...
CGGCTGCGAAATATTTGTCGGCGATGCCGGCGAAGGAAAAGTCGCCTTCGGCCGTTACCGGACCGTTCTTGGCGCTGCGGGCGCTGTCTTCCACCAGCTTGTTCTGGGCAACGTCGAAATAGAGCGTCGTCTGGTTATTGGCGGCGGGGTTGGAGACCGTCAGGTCGCCGAAGCCGCCCACCCACTGGATCATGTTCGGAACCGGCTGCCCGTCTATGGTGACGGAGGTGGAGACGGTGGAAAGATAGCTGTTCTTCTGGAAGCGGAAAGATTTCTCGACGACGGTGTGGCCATCGGAGTAATGGTAGGTAACGCCGAGGCCGTCGGGATCGGCGGTTTGTGTGTACCAGGCCCAGTTGAGATCGGTCGCAGGCTTCTGGCCGGAAAAATAAAGAGAGAAGGGATAGTTCAGGCCGGAAGCGGTATTGACCAGCTCCAGCGGCTTGTCATCGTTGCCCTTGTAGCGCTTGAGCTGCCAGCTGCGCACGTTCGCGCCCTGGTTGCTGAAGGCAACGCGAAAGAGATCGGTATTGATCACCAGGGGCGGCAGGGGCTGGGAAGCGGTCGAGGGCGCCGAATGCTTCGCTGCTTCTGCCACGGCCGGAGGCGCCTGCGCGGGAGCGATCACAGAACTTGCGGCCGGCGCCGGCTTCGGCGCGGTGGTATGCGCGATGGTCGCCGGCGGAGGCGCCAGATTCTTGAAAAAATAGGGGGTGACAAACATCACCGCACCCATGAGGAGGAAGGCGAGCAGCAGGCGCACTTCCATCGATAATTCTTTGGGCGGGTTACTGCTGTTTCCGCCGTTTACCGTTTCGGCCATTCAAAAGTCCGTGTCTTATTGAGCGTCACCGGACGGGGTCGAAGCCGCCGGGTTGGAAGGGATGGCAGCGAGCCAGACGGCACAGCCCCATCCAGACACCGCGAGCTGCTCCGTACCGTTCTACAGCCTGGCGCATATAATCCGAACAGGTGGGGTAAAAGCGGCACGCGGGAGGGAGTAGTGGGGACACCCACGATTTATAGATGCCCAGACTGCGCGTTATGATCCATTGCAGCGGAGAAAGAGCCGCTCGATTTCCCGATGCAGCTCCGGCATGGGCACATCCAGGGCTTTGCGGCGTGGATTGATGATAATTGAGCACTGCGGATTCAACCCGTCTAAGTGCAAACGAACGGCCTCGCGCACGCGGCGCCGGATCCGGTTGCGAACCACCGCTTTGCCGATCGCCTTTGGAACCGTGAAGCCGATATGCGGCCCGTCCGGCTGCTCCTCCCGAACTGTGAAAGCGGCGAACAAAGAGCAGGTATACTTCGACCCTTTGTCGTAGACTCTCCGGAAATCTTGGGATCGCAGCAGGCGGACACGTTTAGGAAAACCAGCTATTTGACGATTACCTCTCCGAGCTGACAGTCAACTTCTTGCGCCCGCGGGCGCGGCGGCGGGCCAGCACGGCACGGCCGTTCTTTGTTTCCATGCGGGAGCGGAACCCGTGGGTCTTGGCGCGGTGGCGATTATTCGGCTGAAAGGTGCGTTTCGGCATGGTGGTTCAAGTTTCTATTATAGCAGCGCTATCGGATACGTGGGGCGATGGTAAATCCGCAACGTCCGGCGGGGGTTCAGCCCGTTGGTATCATGGAAGTTCATGCTGCGGACGGCGGTGGTGGGGCTGCTGGCGGCGGCCAGTCTCTGCGCCGCGGGGCGCCAGATTGTTGTGGTCGATACCGACTCGTGCCCGTTCTGCGACGATGGCGCCGCCCTGACCATCCTGCTACGGAGCCCGGAGCAGGTTTTGGTGCCGGGAGTCACGCTGGTTCCGGGGAACACCTGGCCGGTCCAAGGCGCCGAGTACACGCGGCACATCCTTGACCTCCTGCATCATCCGCAGATGCCCATCTACACCGGCGCACAAACTCCGCTGGTGCATTCGGCCGCCATGGCCAAGGAATGGCAGCGGCGCTGGGGCGCACTCGAATATACCGGGGCCTTCGCGCAGAATCCTGTGGACGTCCATCCCGCGCCAGGAACGCACGGATTGGCGGGAAGGCCGCACGCTGAGGATGCGGTTCAGTTCCTCGTCTCGGAAGTGGAGCGGAATCCGGGCACGGTCACGATACTGGCCATCGGACCGATGACCAATATCGCGCTGGCGATTCGGCTGCACCCGGAGATCGAAACCAGGATCCAGCGGATTGTCTTCATGGGAGGCAACTTGCATACGGCCGGCAACGCCTCGCCGGCGGCCGAGTTCAACTTCTGGTTCGATCCGGAGGCGGCGCGCATCGTCCTGCGGTCGCGCATTCCCGAAAAGGTCATGTTCGGGTTGGATATCTGCAATACCATGCCGATCCGCAAACCCCAGTTCGACCAGATTGTGGCCGCCAAAACACCCCTGACCGAACTCTTCCGGGAGGACCTGGGCGATCGCTACCCCGGGTTTGTGCAACACCCGGCGGCAACCACATATCTTTGGGATTCGCTGGCGGCGGCCTATGTGGTGGATCCCGGGTTCGTGACGCGCTCGGAATTGGAATACCTGGACGTGCTGTCGGCGTGGGGCAGGTTCTATGGCGCCACCATTCCTTTGGATCGCCGCATTGCGCCGGATGCGACGCCGGTCCGGGTGATGTTGCAACTCGATTATGGACGGATGTGGTCGCTTTTCAAACAAAAGATGACTGAATAACGGCCGTTTCCAAGCGGCAATATTGGTTTACTAACTCAAGACAGGGTCTGCCGCCGGCTCCAAGCGAGTTATGATGTGCGCAAGCCGACGTGGCAGCTTCGACCGTGACCAGAGCTTTCGAAATCCCGACCCGGCATTGGTGGCGGCGTCGAATCCCGCTGTACGCCTCCGGTCTTGCGGCGGCGGCGGCGGTGGATGCAATCACGCCGCTCGCGATCGCGGACTGGTTGGTGGAAATCGCCCTGGTTTACGTGGCGGCGACCCGGGGCGGGCGACTGGAGACCATTCTGGTGGCCCTCGCCGGCACGGGCTGCACGATTGCAGGCCTATGGACGTCTCCCGCGGACGGCGTACCGGTTTGGATGGGCGTGCTCAACCGGATGGCCGCCATCGGCATCATCTGGCTGATCGTCCACCTCGCGCGCAAACGCAGTCTGGCCGAAGTGCAAATTAAAGTGCTGCGAGGCTTGCTGCCCATCTGCGCGTCGTGTAAGCGCATCCGCCATGGCGACGATCAGTGGCAAAACCTGGAGTCTTACATCAGCGTGCATTCGGAAGCCACCTTTACCCACACGCTCTGCCCGGGCTGCTTCGAAAAATACCACGCCGAAATTCACCGGAACTGACGGTGGATCTTATCCAAATGTTACAGACCGTACTGCGGCTAAAAGCCTATGGCCGTGAAGCCGGCTACGGTGTAAACTGCACATAAAGTGACGTAGCGGGCTTTGAGATACGGGTGAACTCGAAACTCGCCGGCGATACCAATGAGTATCAGGCCGGGCTTCTACATTTTGGGTTTTGCGGCGGTGGTCGTCCTGGATTGGGTGACACCGCTGGCGATAGCGGATTGGCTGATCCCGGTATGCGTGGTTTGCTTCGCCTCGATTCGGGGGAGCAGCCGGGAAGCTACCGCGGTTGCGGCCGCCGGAACCATTTGCGTAGTCGCCGGTCTCTGGTCTTCTCCGCTTGGTGACATCCCGTTTTGGATGGGTGCGCTCAACCGGGTGGCAGCCGTGGCCATTATCTGGGCCTGCGTCTACCTCGCCCGTCGCCGGCGCAAGGCGGAGTCTGAGCTAACGGCACTACGCGGCCTTCTGCCGATTTGCGCTTCCTGCAGACGCGTTCGTTACGGCGATGATGAATGGGAGAATCTGGAGGCTTTTATTAGCAGAAACTCCGGGGCCAGGTTTACTCATGGCTTGTGTCCGGCGTGCTATGAAAAGTACGCCGAAAAGGGAAGTGCCTAGCGAAACTATTCGCCGGCCTGCCGCCTGCAATTCAAAGGGTCGGCGTAGAATGGGGGTGTGCCGGCGGAGGGGACATCTGGTAAGTGGTATTGGTTTGGAGGCCGGCTCCCGGTCTATCTGGCGGGATTTGCTGTTGCTTCCGCTACGGACCTGGTGACGCCCTACGGGATTGCGGAATGGCTGATTGAAGTCGTCCTCGTGTCCGTGGCGGCGTTTCTGGGCGGGTTTAGGGAAGTGCTCCTGGTTGCCTCTCTCGCCACCGCGTGCTCGCTGCTGGGCCTATTTACATCGCCCAGTTTCGGCGAGTCGATATGGTTGGAAGTGCTCAACCGGCTGGCTTCCGTTGCAGTCATCTGGGTCACGGTGTATCTGGCTAAACGGCGCCGCCATGCCGAAGCCGAAGTGAAGATACTGCGCGGGCTGCTGCCCATCTGCGCTTCCTGTAAGCGCATCCGTTTCGGGCAGGATCAGTGGCAGAACCTGGAGTCGTATATCAGCGATCACTCCGAGGCTACGTTCACGCACTCACTCTGCCCGGAGTGTTTCGACCGGTACTCCGCCGAAATCTAACCGACTAATTCCGGCTCGCGAGCTTTTGCCTTTACGGTTAACTGGCGCAACTCGCGCGCGGTTTCGATCGGCACGGCGAATTCCCGCTCGATGCGTTCCCGGTAGACCGGGCCGGAGTTATACGCGCAGAAGGGGTAAATCAGACCATTCGGCGCGGCATAGTGGATCACGCACCGCTTCACGCGATCCACATCGTAATTGTATGAATCCATGAAGTGCATGCCGGCCAACATCAGGGTGCGGTAAGTGAAGCCTTCCTTTTCGCTGGCGCCGCGGCCATAACGCTTATCGGTCAGGCCCTGGAGGGTTTGCAGAAACCTGGTAAACGTCAAGCCTTGCGGAGCGCGCTCTTCGTGGAAATACTTGCGCAGGCTGTTCCAGGCGGAAATTTTGGTAAAGAACTGGATGCGCCGCGAGCCGGCTTTCCGGGCCAGCGTGTCCATGGCCTGCAGCATGGGGCCGACTTCGACGAATTGCGTGACCGGCGTGGCTTTACGGTGCTGGTCCACGAACAGATAGGTGCCGAGCGAGCAGTGCGGGTGGCAGCTCAAGGTAGTGGTTTCTTCTCCGCGCAGAGCCGAAATCAGCTTGGAGAAGGGCGTGACGCACGAAAGCGGGAACCAATCCTGATAGGGATCGGCAATGCCGGTCTGCTGGTGAACGGCGTGGGCGAAATCCGACAGGGTGAAGCGCTTCGCTTCGAGTTCATGCCGGGCGATGCGGCCGGTGAAGGCCACGGGCTGGAAGCTGATGCCGCTCGTACACTCGATGTATTCGAGCGCAAGACGGACGATGTCACCGATCTGGTGATCGTTGAGGCCCTTGACGATGGTGGGGACGAAAACGATTTTCAGGCCGGCGCGCCTGACGTTCTCGATGCATTTCAGCTTCTGTTCCCAAAGGCGCTCGCCGCGCGTGCGGCGGTATATGTCGTCGCATACGCCGTCAAATTGTAGATACAGGGTGTGCAGGCCGGCCTCTTTGCACTGCTCGGCGAACTCCAGGTCGGTGAACTTGATTCCGTTTGTGGCCACCTGAGTGTGGGAAAATCCCATATCGCGGGCCATGCGAAGCACATCGAGGAACCGCGGATAAATAGTGGGCTCGCCGCCAGAGAACTGCACGATGCGGCCGGCTACGGGGCGCTGGGCGCGGAGGGCTTCCAGCATCTTGCGGACGGTTTCGAAATCGGGTTCGTAAACATAGCCGGCGACGTTGGCATTAGCAAAACAGACCGGGCAGGTGAGGTTACAACGGTTGGTCAGGTCGACGTTTGCGAGGCCGGTATGGCTGGTGTGGAGGTTGCAAAGGCCGCAATCGTCCGGGCAGCGGCTGGCGTTCGTGACCGCGGGATTTTCCAGGCCGCGGTTATCCCCGAAGGTCCATTCCTCCATTTTCAGGTAGAGTTTAGCGTCGGAATAGACGATGTCGCGAAACTCGCCATGGCTCGGGCACCGTTTTTCCATGACCACTTTACCGCCGTCTTCCAGAATCCGAGCCTCGATCAGTCGATTGCATTCCGGACACAAGGACTGAGTAGTCTTGGGCAAACCTTTGGCGAGAGGACGGATGGGCGAGCCTGTATAAGTAGTTTCGGGTTGTAATACCTGAAATATGGCCATGATGCGCCATTTTAGGACCCATCCTTCGCACCTGCCCACAGGGCGTTGCCGAAGTGCGAAATGCGGAGGTCGTACGGAATCTTTGGGGCGGCGAACGGAAAAAATTACCGGTACTAGTCGGTTGTTTCCAATGCCTTGCGATAGTGGTCCAGCAGTCTTCTTTCGTCAATCTGCACGTAGCGTGCATACTGGCGAATGTAATTCACGTTGTAGACCCCGCCCGGCAGCTTCTCGAATTCCCCGCGCTCGATGGCCTGGAGGTAGCGAAGGGTGATCTTCGTGGCGCAGGCGACGTCCTGGAGCGAGATCCCTTTGCTCGCCCGTATCCCGGCCAAATCCGGCAGTGTCGCAATTTGGCTGCCCACGCCTATATATCGGCAATTTTGATGCAAACCTGACGGCCGCCTACCAGCCCACCGGGTTGCCGCGGTTTTGTTCGTCGAGCCAGCGCTGAAGAGGAGCGAAATAATCCCGAATGGCGGAGGCATCCATCTCGCGGGTTCCGGCGATCTTCTCCAGGGCCTCCTGCCAAGGCTTGCTCTCGCCCATCTCCAGCATGGCCCTCAGCCGGGCGCCTGCCGCCTGGTTACCGAAGATGGAACAGCGGTTGAGAGGACCGGTGCAGCCGGCGGCCTGGGCAAGAGCCCGGTGAAACTGGAACTGCAGGATATCCGCAAGAAAATAACGCATGTAAGGGACGTTGGCGGCGACATGGTACTTGGCGCCCGGGTCGAAATCGGATTCCGACCGGCCGGGAGGCGGCGCGATGCCCTGGTACTTTTCACGTAGCTCCCACCACGTCTGGTTATATTTTTCCGGCGGGATTTCCCCGGAGAAAACTTTCCAACGCCACTGATCGATGACCAGACCGAATGGCAGGAACGCGATCTTATCGAGCGCACGGTGCAGGAGCAGGCCGATGTCCTTGGAGGTGTCGGGCGCGCGATCGAGCAGGCCGATCTTCACCAGGTATTCGGGCGTGATTGAGAGGGCAATAGTATCGCCTACGGCTTCGTGGAAACCGTCGTTGGCGCTGTCGCGGAAAGAAGGCGCCTGGCTGCTATAGGCCCGCTGGTAGAAGTTGTGGCCAAGTTCATGGTGGATGGTGAGGAAATCCTCACCGGTGATTTCGATGCACACTTTAAGACGGACATCGTTGACGTTATCGACATCCCACGCGCTGGCATGGCAGACCACGTCACGGTCCCGCGGCTTGAGGAACAGCGAGCGCTCCCAGAAAGTCTGTGGCAGAGGATCGAAACCGAGCGAAACAAAGAAATTCTCGCCGTATTTGACCATCTGCTTCCAATCGGTCTGGCGGCGGCGGAGCAGGCCGGTGAGGTCGTAGCCTGGGTCGGCGTTGGCGGGCTGAATGAGCGGGTAGATGTTGTCCCATTCCTGCGCCCACATATTGCCGAGGAGGTAGGCAGGGATCGGGCCGGCGGCCGGGACGAGATTGCCGTACTTCTGGCGCAGCTTGGCCCGCACGTATGCATGCAGCGAGACATAAAGCGGACGCACCTGCGCCCAAAGCCGGTCCAACTCCCGGGCGAAGGCGTCCGGATCCATATCGTACTTGGAGCGCCACATCGCGCCGTCATCCTGGAAACCGAGTTCGCGGGCGCCCTTGTTGGCCAACTGGACGTAGCGGATGAAGTCGGGGCGCATGGGCCGGGCAATGGCGTGCCAGCCGGTCCAGGCGTCCAGCAACTGGTGCGGATCGCGGCTCTCCGCCATGATCTTGCTGAGATCTTCCAGGTCTTTGCAGCTGTCGGGTCCGCTGGGGCAGTATTTACCCTTACCGTACGTGCCTTCCATGCCGGCGGCGATGCGGGTGAGCTCGTCGCTCTCCTTGGGGTCGGCGGGGGTGGCGAGGGTGAGGGAGAGCTTCAGCAGCTTCAGTTTGCGCGCGGTGACCGGATCGAGCTGGAGGCCGTCGAAGCGGGTGGCCTGCTTGGCGTACTCGACGGTGGCGGCGATGGCGCGTTCGTCGAGTTTGGCGGCGAGGAGCTCGGTATCGTCGGTAATGTAGGTGGATTTGATCCAATCGGCCCGAGCGGCATCGACGCCCAGGACGAGCAGCTTCTGTTCGACGTCATCGGCGAAACGGCGGGCCTCTTCGGCGGTCGGTTTGGAATCGGCGGCAGCCAGGCGGAAGGCCGCGGCGGCGGCGAGCAGCCACGGGGCAAATCGGAACTTCATGTCCTTACGGTAGCAGAGCAGGCCCGAGGCGTCGCGGTTTTGCGCGCGGCGATCCTCCGTGCTAGCATCAAGTTATCCGCGTGAGCGCGGGGACGTAGTTCAGTTGGTTAGAACGCCGGCCTGTCACGTCGGAGGTCGCGGGTTCGAGCCCCGTCGTCCCCGCCATTCCTTTCAATCACTTAAGAGCGGTTGATTCGTCTTTTTCTCGCCTAGGATTGGCCGTGTGCAGTGGGTGTGCGCTAGAACGAATAATCCTTTTCCGATCAATTACTTATTGCCCTTAGGATGGAGCGTTTGGTAGGAATTGAGATTTGTCGCATCTGATGACACCTGATACAATTGCGGCCGTTCAGGCTGCTGGGAAGTCGCAGGTTCAAATGCTGCCCGTCCCGACCACCATCAAACAAGATTGGTGGAACTGAATTCCATGGCTACGAATTCTGGGTGGGTAGTTGGGTGGGCAGATCGGACGGCACTGGCTGGTGCCGCCGGTAGAGACCTGTAAATTCGGGCCCGGAATTCCTTTAACACCTCTTGACTTCCTGGTCGACACTCAGGCGGCATCGTCGGTAGGCTATGCGCAGCGGAAAGCGAAGTTGGGGAAATCACCAGAATTCCGGAGTATTCCGCGGACCATCCCAATCGCTGCGGATCATGTAACTCAACACTCCTGAAGGAGTGGTGGAACCGCGGCCGGTGAGAGGGCGTTGGACTGCGCCAAAGTCGCGATGTGCGGCGCGGTACGATTCGTTCGATTGGCCGCCACAAATCCTGCTACCCTTGGGGCACCATGTCAGCCCTCAACGGAGATAAGGCACGATTCCAATCGCGAGCGCAGGGCCAAATTAGCTCGGCGCGAGCGTAGCCAAGCTATACGGCGAAAGCTGAAGGACCGTACGCCGCCGCGTGCAACTGGAACCCAAGTATAGCGAATTCGAATACCACACAGGCCGAAGACATTTTTTCCGTACTGCGCGGCATTACTTGGGCAACGAACGGTTCGCTTTGTTAAGGTAAACTATGCAGCCTGAAATCGAAGCTCGCCAGCAGCATCGGATTCTTCAGAAAGAATACGGTAGCTTCTATCGAGCTGTGAGCGACAGCCTTTTCCGACACAACCCATTGGACCTCGACGGCAAGCGCAATACCGGCGAGTACGATCCAGAAATCGACGCGTTGCTCTTACGCATCCAGGAGGCTGAACACCTGAATGGGCTACTCGACCTGTTATTTGACGTGTTCCGGACCGATTTCGGTGAGGAGAATTGTGGCGATAGAGAGAGTTACAAGTTAGCAGCCTCGGAAATCTGGAAGTCCTATGAGCGCCACAGGGCGATGTAAGTAGCCCATCTCAAAGAAGCTATCAATACCTGTGATTAGGCCGGCGCCGCCTCGCCGCCATGCTGGCCTTTAGAGCTGTTCTTGCTCGATCCTGAGCTTGTGCGAAGGAACTGTCAGATCCACTATCGCCGTGGTCCGTTGACCAGTGATATTCGTTGCGGTGATCCGCTTCGTAGACGGTGTATTGTGCCCGATTTCCCGCTGGATCGATAAATCTATACGATTGGCTTGTCATGCGCCTTGAAACCTGAGGTCAGATTTTTGCGGCCTCAAACGTAAGCCTCAAAAACAAGCGCGGCTGGAATTCGAAGCGGACTGGGACGATGGATGAATCGTCCTCGAGCCACAGGCGGAAACTCGTTTCGCCACCCGTGCGAAGGTTACGAATCTTGCCGCGAACGGCGACAGGGCGTTCACGGCTGCGGCGTGGCTGCTGCCTCTCGAGGGTTAGCAGATACTCCTGCTCGCTGTAGACGTAGCGACCAGTCGCGGTGCGAGTGCGTTTGCTCAACAGCGTCACCAACTGGAAAAGGAACGTGGCGGAGCCTGATTTGGCGAGTCCGGCCAGGAAGTCTCCCGCCAATTGACGTTGCCGTCAAACAGAGAGTGCGCTTGGTCGATCAACCCGCGATCGGACCAGACCGCGCTGGCGTCAAAACCGAAATGTGCGGTGGCGCTGCGACTGCGTTCGGCTCTGTTGGTACCCATCGCGGCGCCAAAGGTGTTGCGGCCGGAGTTTGGAGCGGCAACGGACTGGCGGGCATGGTCCAGGCTCTCTTCCGGCGACGAGGAGAGCACACCGGCGTAGCCGATCGG
>Ga0335073_10015981_pt1 | contig 10488 bp, 8 predicted proteins | sample Lox_Sample_22_FD_207093 | JGI IMG/M metagenome (GOLD analysis project Ga0335073, IMG submission 207093) | Soil microbial communities from Loxahatchee National Wildlife Refuge, Florida, United States - Lox_Sample_2.2 | ecosystem: Environmental > Terrestrial > Soil > Wetlands | place: USA: Florida...
GGCTCGGGTACTTCTGTCCCTCCCGACGCCAGAAGTCCGGCGTGTCGGTAGTGTACGAAAGGGTCCGCAGGACCCGGCAGATCACGCGCTCGCGCCCGATGACGAACGCGGCCCCTCCGGCGCTCGCGGAGTACTCGAGCGCGTCCCCGGGAGCGCCCTGGGAGGTGTCGGTGCCGATCGCGACGCCGTAGCGGACCATCTCCGAGCCAACGAGCCCGAGGCAGACCTGGATCGCCGCGGTCCCGGCCTTGCACGCGAACTCGAAGTCGGCGGCGGTGAGGTGGGGGGTCGCGCCGACCGCCTGGGCGACCACGGTCGCGGTCGGCTTGACCGCGTAGGGGTGCGACTCCGAGCCGACGTAGACCGCGCCGATCTGCTGGGGGTCGATCGCGCCGCGCATGAGCGCGGTGCGCAGCGACTCGGTCGAGATCGTGATCGTGTCCTCGTCGGGCGACGGGACGCTCTTCCGCACGACGTTCAGTCCCTGGCCCATCGCCTCCCCGTCGACGCCCCAGACCCGCCCGATCTCCCCGGGCGTGATCCGGTACCGCGGAACGTACGCCCCGTAGCTCACGATCCCTGCTTGCATTTCCTTGCTGTTCCCCTCCTCAGAGTTCCTCGAGACGTTCGAGGACCGCCGGCGCGGAGAGCGCCGTCGTGAGGAGCGGGATGTTCTCGGCCTCCGAGAGGCGGACCGCGAGCGGGTCGATCCGTCCCGGCGCCGAGAAGACGACCGCGGCCGGCTTCAACGGATGGGCGCGGATCGCGACCATCGGGGAGCGGCCGTACTTGACGTTCGAGAAGATCAGCGCCCGCTGGGTGGTCCAGCCGTAGACCTCCACGAACCGGGAGGCGTCGATCGAGAGGATCGCGCGCGGAGCGTCGAGGACGGTGAACCCGTGGATGTCCCGGTGCAGGTCGACGCGGCTCACCGCCCGGGCCTCGAGGCGGTCGGCGAGCGTCCGCAGCGGGATCGCGACCGCGAACTCGCGCATGCCGAGGATCCCCTCCGAGTGGGGCCGCATCCCGAGCCGCGTGCCGACCCGACCTCCCTGCTGGGCGTCGAGCGCGAGCAGGCCGTCCACGTACCGTCGGATGAACCCCGCGCCCGGGCTCGCCCGTCGCTCGGACTCGTAGTCGCTGATCACCGAGGGAACGGTCGTGAGGTAGCGCGCGAGGTCCCGCTGGGAGACCGCGAAGTCCTCGCGCCACTTGCGCAGCGTACGCCCCGGGTGCGGGGAGAGGACCACCTCGCCGGCGATCTTCTCTCGGATCTCGGCCTCCACGGACCGTTCGCAGGAATCGCCCGGTATAAATCGATGCCCGTCCTGTCGGTGGGTGGGCTCGACAGTTGCCGATGCCGACCCCGAAGGCGGAGGGGAGTGGACCGGGCGAGAGTTTCCGACCGGGAGCGCGCGCGCTCCCGGCCCTTTGAACTCGCGACCTCTACCTTGCCAAGGTAGCGATCTTCCGCTGATCTACCGGCCCACGCCGGGCGGTCGAGGCCGTCGGCAGGATAAGCCCTTCTCCCGGCACGGCGACCGGAGGCGCCTTCCGGGCCCGCGTCGGGGGCCCGGCGCGGCCGGTGCGGAGCCGCGCGCTCGCCGCCCGAGCCAAACGCTTATCCCTCCGCACCGGCTCTCGCGCCCGATATGGCCGAGGGCTCCTCCTCCGGAGAGCCGATCGACGTGCTCGTCAAGACGACCGGCGACCTCCTGCGCCCCGAAGAGCTCGTCCGGGAAGCGACCCGGGACATCGTGAAGGACGAGATCCGGCGCCATCTCGAGAAGACCCTGCACGACGACCCGAAGCTCGAGCAGGCCCTCCGGGACGCCGTCCGCGACCTCCTGACGGCCCGGGCGAACGAGTACGCCGCGCTGGTCCGGGTCGGTACCGCGACCGCGCGCCTCGGCCTGTCGGCGCTGCCGCCCGAGATCCGGCGCGACCTCATGAAGGACCTGGCCGACCTCCTGTCGAAGGAGCTGGGACAGATCGTCGAGAGGTCGCTCTAGCCCATGCCGATGGCCCCGGACCAGGTCCGGATCTACGAGATCAAGCGGGTCGACGTCGAGGGCGCGATCGTCATCGACGGCTTTCCTTCGGTCGGGCTCGTTAGCTCGATCGTCGCGAACTACCTCATCGACACGCTCGAGATGGAACAGATCGGGATCGTGGAATCGCCCGCCTTCCCGACCGTCTCCCTGGTCCGCAACGGGAACCCGCAGCATCCGGTGCGGATCTACGCGGGCCGCCCTCCCGCCGACCGCGCGGGGCGCGGCGCGGACAAGATCGTCGCGTTCGTCTCCGAGTTCCACCCGGCCCCCACGATCATCCATCCGCTCGCGACCGCGATCATCGACTGGGTCCAGGAGCAGCGATGCTCGCTCCTCGTCTCCCCGGAAGGGCTCGTGGTCGAGCCGGACCCGCACGCGGGCCGCGCGGGCCGTCCGCCGCGGCTCAACGACGTGAAGGTCTACGGCGTCGCGAGCACGCGCAAGGCGCGCGAGCTCTACGTCGAACCGAACATGATCCCGTTCGCGGAGGGCGTGATCACCGGCATCGCGGGGGTCCTCCTCAATGAGGGGCGCCGCCGCGGGTTCGACGTGCTGACGTTCCTTGCCGAGGCGCAGTCCGACTACCCGGACGCCCGCGCCGCGGCGAAGGTGATCGAGACGATCAACCGGATCCTGCTCCGGACGCCGCTCGACCCCGTGCCGCTCTACGCCGAGGCGGAGCGGATCGAGCAGCAGCTCCTCTCGATCCAGCGGCACGCCGCCGAGCGGACCCGCGGCGAGACGTCGAGCCCGCAATCGCAGCCGATGTACCGCTGAGCGCCCCCGCCGGTACCCGGTCGAGGAGCTCGCGCAGCCCCCGGACGAACGTCTCCGCGTCGCGGCGGTCCGTGTAGAGGTAGAACGACGCCCGGACGTTGCCCGGGAGGCCGCGGCCGGCGTAGAACGAGTGCACGCAGTGCATCCCCGAGCGGACCATCACCCGGTAGCCCTCGTCCAGGAACAGGGCCACGTCGTTCGGGTCGATCCCGTCGACGGAGAACGCGAAGATGCTCGACCGGCGCGACGGGTCCTTCGGCCCGAGGAGGTGGAGCCGCGGCTCCTCGGCGAAGGCCGACGTGATCCGCGTGTTCGCCGCGAGCTGACGGCGCTCGACCTCCTCAAAACCGACCCGCCGCAGGAAGTCGAGCGCGGCGTGCGCCCCGATCGCTCCCGCGTAATTCTGCAACCCGGCCTCGAACCGGTACGGCGCGGGTCGCAGCTCGTGCCCGGTGAGCGTGCTCCACTCGACCGTCTCGCCGCCGACCATCAACGGACGGAGCGCGGCGAGGGACTCGGCCGTCCCCGCAAGGACCCCAAAGCCGGTGGGGCCGAGCATCTTGTGGGCCGAGACGGCATAGTAGTCGACTCCGAGCCGGTCGAGGTCGACCGCCTCGTGCGGGGCCGCCTGGCATCCGTCGATGAGCACGCGGGCCCCCCGGTCGTGGCCCCGCTCGGTGACCTCGCGTACCGGCAGCGACCGGCCGTCGAGGTTCGAGGTGTGGAAGAGGCTGATCAGCCGGACCCCTTTCGCGAGATGTTCCTCGAGCGCGTCCCCGTCGAACGACCCGTCGTCGGAGAGGGGGAGCACCTCGATCCGGATCCCGCGCTCGGCGGCGAGGCGCTGCCAGGGGACGAGGTTCGAGTTGTGCTCGCGGTCGGAGATCAGCACCCGGTCGCCGGCCTGCCAGTCGAGCCCCTGGCCGACGAGGTTGATCGCCTCGGTCGCGTTCCGCAGGAACACGATACCGGCGGGATCCCGGCAGCCGAGGAAATCGGCGAATCCGCGGCGCGCGTCCTCGTACCTCCGCCCGACCTCCTGGGCGTACCGGTGCAGGCTGCGGCCGGCGCAGCCCGGGAACTCGCGATAGTACTGTTCCATCGCCGCGAGGACGGGCTGCGGCACGAGCGACATGCAGGCCGAGTCGAGGTAGACCGGCGGAGGTTCCTCCCCCCGGGGACGGAGGGCGGGGAACTCCGCGCGCAGGCGGTCGAGGCTCACGGGGGGCCCCGTTGGAGCGCCTCGACGGACGCGGCGAGCGTGGCCGCTCCGATGACGAGCGCGCGCTCGTCCGGTGCGAACGTCGCGCTGTGCAGGCTCGCCGGCCGGCCCGGCAGGCCGACGCCGAGGCGGAGGAACGTCCCGGGAACCTTCTCGAGGTAGCGGGAGAAGTCCTCAGCCCCCATGAGCGGATGGTCGACCTCGACCACGTTCGCCCGGCCGAGCTCGACCGCGAGCGCCTCGGCGACCGTGCGCGTCGGGCCCTCCGCGTTCACGAGCGGAGGGTAGCCGTGCTCGTACTCGATCCGCACCCGCGCCCCGAGGCTCGCGGCCAGGGAGCGGACCCGTCGACGCAGCGTGCTCTCCAGAAGCGTCCGGGTCGTCGGCCGCAAGGTCCGGACGGTCCCTTCGAGGACGACCTCGTCGGGGATGATGTTGTTGCGAGTGCCCCCGTGGATCGACCCGACGCTGACGACAACGGGGTCGAGCGGGTCGCGCACCCGGCTGACCAGGGCCTGGAGGCCGGCCACGACCTCGCTCGCGACGAGCACCGGGTCGGGGCCCTGGTGGGGTGTCGCGGCGTGGCCGCCGCGGCCGAAGACGGTGATGCGGAAGCGGTCGGCGGCGGCCATGAACGGGCCGACCCTCCACCCGACCTGGCCGAGCGGAATGCTCGGGTCGACGTGCTGGCCGACGACGAAACCGACCTTCGGCCGTTCGAGGGCGCCGCGCGCGATCAGGGGCAGCGCTCCCCCTTGGGCTCCCTCTTCTTCGGCCGGCTGGAACAAAAGGCGCACCGGTCCGCCGCCGGGCCGCGCCTCCTTCGCGAGGACCGCCGCCGCCCCCAACAGGCAGGCCATGTGCACGTCGTGGCCGCAGGCGTGCATCTTCCCTTCGAACTTCGACGCGTAGGGGAGGCCGGTCTCCTCGGTGACGGGAAGCGCGTCCATGTCGGCCCGCAGCGCCACGACCGTCCCCGACCGGTCGCCGCCGATCGTCCCGACCACCCCGGGAAAGTCGTCGAACGCGCGGTACGGGATCCCGAGCTCTTCGAGCGCCGCGATGACCTTCTCCCGGGTCCGCTCCTCCTGGAGGGAAAGTTCGGGTTCCTGGTGGAACGAGGTCCGCCAGGCACGCATCGCCGGAAGCACCCGGCGCGCCGACGCGGTCCACGACTCCCGGAGGCGAGGCATCGGCGGCCGAACCCGGCCCGCGATATAATGCGGAGGATACGCGCAGGGCTCTCGCCGAGGTCCCTACGGCCGAAGCGCGCCCGAGAGCACGGCTTCGACGCGCCGCGGGGCCTGGTAGGAGGCCACCTGGGGAATGCGGAGCGGCTCGGGAGGAGGCCGCCCGAACCGGTTGAACCAGACCGCGGGGATCCCGACGCCCCGGGCCCCGCGTACATCGTTCTCCCAGGAGTCCCCGAGCATCACGGCCTCCTCCGGCTCCGCCGCGGCCCGTTCGAGCGCGAGGGAGAAGATCTGGGGGTCGGGCTTCGACACGCCGACCCCTTCTGAGACGAGCATGAAGTCGAGAAGCCCCTCGAGACCGAAGTGGGCCACCTTCTCCTCCTGCTCGGCGACCGAATTGTTCGTGACGACCCCGATCACCGCCCTTCCGTGGAGCCGCTCGAGCAGCCGACGGGCGCCGGGGACGAGTCGCCGCCGCGACTGGTAGTGCGCACGGTACCTCCGGGACCAATCTCGGGCCTCGGCCACCGTCGCCGACCCGCCGCAGAATCGGGCGAGCTCCCCGAAGCGCGCCGTGCGGGCCTCGTCGATCGTCCGGGTCCCCCGCGCGATCTCGGGCTGGACGAGCTCGAGGAGCCGGCCGTATTCTGCCCACAGCTCGTCCGTCGGTCGGCGGCGGAGAAGGGGCACCTCCTGGCGAAGGCTCGCGAGGGCGTCACGGCACGTCAGGGAGTGGTCGAAGATCGTATCGTCCATGTCGAAGAGGACCGCCTTCGGCAGGGTCGGAGGGAACTCGCGTGCGCTCATCAGGGCCGCCCGGGGCCTCGACCGGAGGAGCCGCGGTCACAAAAGCCGATGCCCGACGAGCCGGGGGACCATGCCGTCGTTCCGGGCACTCCAGACCGTCCCCGGGGGCCGTCCCCGGGAGCCGTCCCCGGTAGGTCCGAGCGCCGGCCGTCACAGGCCGAGAACGAGCCGCAGCTCCGCGATGAGCGTCCTCCGTGTTTCCGCGGTCGAGCCGCCCATCATCAACCGGAGCACCGTGCCCTCGAGGAGCGTGACCACGATCTCCGTGGTCGTCGTCGGGTCCTTCATCTTCGGTATCCGGCCCCGGTCTTCGAGCCGCCGAAGGAATTGGCGCATCATCCGTAGGTCGACCTTGCGGTCGAGCGCCATCACCCGACGGACCTCGGGGTCCGTCGCGGACGCGGCGATCAGCTCGAGCCACACCGCCGGGTCCGAATCTCCGGCGAACACATCGTCCAGGGAGGCCGCGATCCCCTCCGGGATCTCGCCGGCTTCGAGGAGCCCCTGCCACTTCCCGAGGATCAGATTTCGAGTGCGAACCTGAAGGCGGACGAGCAGGTCCGCCTTGGTCCGGAAGTAGAGGTAGATCGCGCCCTTGCTGACGCCCACCTCCCGGGCGATGTCCTCCATCGTCGCGCGGCGCAACCCCTTGCGCCGGAACACGACGCCGGCCGCCTCGATGATGCGGGCCCGCGCCTGGTCCTTGTACTCGGGAACCACCTTGGGCATGGAAACGCCGGGTCCGGCCCGGTACCCTCGACGTGCCATCGGTCCGGGGCATATCTAACTTTCTCTTGCCCGGTGTTTTGACCAAATGACTTTATACTGACTAGTAGTCATTATTTTGGATCGGGAGCGCACGAACCATGTCCGTGGAAACGAAGTCCGCGAGCGGCTCCCGAGGGGGCCCGAGCCCGGCGCGCGCCGACCCTCCGGCCGGCACGTACCTCTCGGGGATCACCGGCGGTCTCGTGCTGCTCGGGGTCTTCCTGGCGATCCTGATGGGGGGGATGGATGCGCTCGTCGTGAACACCGCGCTCCCCGACATCGGCGCGTCGCTCCACCAAACGAACGGCCTCACCTTCGTGGTCGCGGTCTACCTGATCAGCTCGACCGTCTCGATCCCGATCTTCTCGAAGCTGTCGGACCGGTACAGCCGGCGCAACGTCTTCCTCGCCGGGCTCGCCGTGTTCATCGGAGGCTCGGCGCTCGCGGGACTGAGCCAGAGCCTCGGCGAGCTCATCGTGTTCCGCGGGATCCAGGGGTTCGGGACCGGAGGGTTCGTCCCGGTCGGGATCGCGATGGTGGCGGTCCTCTTCCCGCCCGAGCAGCGCGCCCGGTTGACCGGCATCCTCTCGGGCGCGGCCGGAGTTTCCATCGTGCTCGGCCCCATCCTGGGAAGCTACATCGTCGACGTCACGACGTGGCGATGGGTCTTCTACGTGAACCTCCCGATCGGCCTCGCGTCGATGGTCGTGCTGCTCGCGGTGCTCGGCCCCCTGCGTCCCGACGAGCGTGGGCACGTCGACTTCGGGGGGGCGGCCCTGCTCTCGGGGTGGGTCGCGGCGCTCATGTTCCCGCTGGTCGAGGTGACGGAGGACGGCTGGACGTGGCTCGCGGCACCGACGCTCGGGCTCCTGGCAGCGGCCGTGCTCGGGTTCGCCGCGTTCGTCCTGTGGGAGCTGCGCCAGACCGACCCGCTCGTCCCGATCCGCCTCCTCTATCGGCGGACCCTGGCGGCGTGCGGTGGGGTCTCCCTGTTCGTGGGGGTCGTCCTCACGGCAGCCCTGACGCTCCTGTCGGTGTTCGTGGGGGTCGTCGTCCTGCGGGAGGGGCCGAACGCCGCGAACGACATCCGGGACCTGACCTACTTCTTCGCGGTACCGCTCGTGATCGGGGCGGCGCTCGGCGGACAGCTTCTCGGCCGCTACCGGTATCGGTCGGTCCTGGTCCCGGCGCTGGCGCTCGCCGCGGGGGTCGCGTTCGTGCTGGCCACGTTCTCGGCGACGACTCCGCTCTGGGTCCTTTCGTTCGGGTTCCTGCCCACAGGGGGGATGGCCCTGCCCTTGATCCCGATGGGCTTCGGACTCGGCATCGCCCTCTCGGGCGTGCTCGTCATCGCCCAGAGCGAGGTGTCGCATAGCGAGGTGGGGGCGACCATCGGCCTCATGCGATTCCTGCAGAGCCTGGGGGGCGCGGTGGGGCTGTCTCTCCTCACCGCCTACCAGCAACGGCTCGCCGGAGGCCCGACGCCTTCGCTCCCCGCCGTGGTCTCGTCGTACGACGCCGTATTCCTGGTCACGGCGATCGTCGTGGGCGCGGCACTGGTGTTCTCCCTCTTCCTCCAGGGTCGGGTTCCCCTGGCGGCCCGGCCGACCCCCCTGGCATCTCGGGGGCCGCTCGCGGACCGCGCGTCGCCCCCTTCCGTCAAAACGAAGTGAGGAGGCTCCCCTCGCGGTCGGGGGCGTTTGGCGCGCGCCCCGGGGCGATGGGGGACGCCGCCGCGCCCTCCGGTCGCCTCGGTGGGTAGTGTCTTTTTATATGAGTGCTTTCTTACTAATTCGAGAATTCGGCCGCGCTTCTCTCCCGTGAGGAAAGGGGCGGTGACCGACGGAAAACCATGACGAAGATCATCGGAATCGACCTCGGAACCAGCAACTCGGCGGCCGCCTTTCTGGAGGGAGGGCGCCCGGCGATCGTGCCCAGCGCGGAAGGGACGACGGTCGGCGGAGGCAAGGCGTTCCCTTCGTACGTTGCGTTCACGAAGGACGGGCAGCTCATCGTGGGCGAGCCCGCGCGCCGCCAGGCGGTCTCGAACCCGGAGGGCACCGTCACCGGCTTCAAGCGTAAGATGGGCACCGACTACCACTACACCCTCCACGGCAAGCAGTACACCCCGCAGCAGCTCTCCGCCTTCCTGCTCCAGAAGATCAAGCGGGACGCGGAAGCGTTCCTCGGGGAGAAGGTCGAGAAGGCGGTCATCACCGTCCCGGCCTACTTCAACGACAACCAGCGCCAGGCGACGAAGGACGCCGGCGCCATCGCCGGCCTCGAGGTCGTCCGCATCATCAACGAACCGACCGCGGCGTCCCTCGCCTACGGCCTCGACAAGGCCGGGAAGAACCAGAAGATCCTGGTCTTCGACCTGGGCGGCGGCACCCTCGACGTGACGCTGATGGAGTTCGGCGACGGCGTCTTTGAGGTGCTCTCGACGAGCGGCGACACCCAGCTCGGCGGGACCGACATGGACAACGCGGTCACCGAATGGGTCGCGAACGAGTTCCAGAAGGAGACCGGCGTGAACGTGCGCAGCGACAAGATGGCGATGCAGCGCGTCCGCGACGCCGCCGAGAAGGCGAAGATCGAGCTCTCCTCGACGATGGAGACCCAGATCAACCTCCCGTTCCTGACGGCCACGAACGAGGGCCCGAAGCACCTCTCGCTCTCGCTCAACCGGGCGAAGCTCGAGGAGCTCGTCCGCCCGATCGTGGACCGCTGCCGCACGCCGGTCGAGCAGGCGATCCGGGATGCGAAGCTCACAAAGGACCAGATCAGCCGGGTCGTGCTCGTGGGAGGGCCGACGCGCATGCCGCTCGTCCAGAAGTTCCTCGAGCAGACGGTCAGCCGCCCGATCGAGCACGGCGTCGACCCGATGGAGTGCGTCGCGATGGGCGCCGCGGTCCAGGGCGGAGTGCTCGCGGGCGAGGTGAAGGACGTGGTCCTGCTCGACGTGACCCCCCTCTCGCTCGGGGTCGAGACCCTCGGAGGGGTCCACACCCACCTGATCGAGCGGAACACCACGATCCCGACCCGCAAGAGCCAGATCTTCACGACCGCGGCCGACAACCAGTCGTCGGTCGAGATCCAGGTCTACCAGGGCGAGCGGCCGATCGCGGCGGACAATGTCGCGCTCGGGAGCTTCATGCTGACGGGCATCCCGCCCGCGCCCCGCGGAGTGCCGCAGATCGAGGTCAGCTTCGACATCGACGCGAACGGCATCCTCAACGTCTCCGCGAAGGACCTCGCCTCCGGGCGCAAGCAGGGGATCACGATCTCGGCGTCGAACAAGCTCTCGAAGGACGAGGTCGCGAAGATGGTGAAGCAGGCCGAGGAGTTCGCGGAGAAGGACCGCGAGCGGGCCGAGCTCATCCACGCGCGCAACCAGGCCGACTCCCTCGCGTTCGAGGCCGAGCGGCTTCTCGCCGACCAGAAGGACAAGATGGCGGCCTCCGACCTCGACGAGGTCCGCCAGAAGGTCGGCGCGCTGCGCGAGGTGCTCCAGCGCAAGGACGCGTCGAAGCACGACCTCGAGGGACCCACCGAGGAGCTGACCCGGGCGCTCCACGCGGTCGCGCAGAAGCTCTACCAGGCCGGCGCTACCGCCCCTCCGGGCGCGACGTCGCCGCCGCCGTCGGACGAGAGCCCGGAGCCGCCC
>Ga0335073_10015982_pt1 | contig 10488 bp, 8 predicted proteins | sample Lox_Sample_22_FD_207093 | JGI IMG/M metagenome (GOLD analysis project Ga0335073, IMG submission 207093) | Soil microbial communities from Loxahatchee National Wildlife Refuge, Florida, United States - Lox_Sample_2.2 | ecosystem: Environmental > Terrestrial > Soil > Wetlands | place: USA: Florida...
GGAACCGATCTTCGACAAGTTCCTGGAGCGGGCGGTGGCTCGCGTGGCCAGGATTAAAGTCGGCAACCCGCTCGATCCCACCACCCAGATGGGAGCGCTACTTCAGCCTGGGTGGAATGCACGTGCAGTTCAATGTGGTCAGCAAGGACACGCTGCGAGAGGCGCAACGTAATCCGGACAAGTACCGCGGTCTGGTCGTCCGGGTCGCCGGCTACAGTGCGTTCTTTACCGCGCTCGATAAGAGCTTGCAGGAAGACATCATCGCTCGGACCGAACACAAGTTCTAACCCTGTGGACGGCTGAGACTGGAGATGTTTGCAACCCATGGGGGCGCGGGCTTCGGCTCGCTCCCCCGGTTTTGTGCGGACTACGCAGCGAGGACGCAATGAACAAGGGAGTGGTCTTCGATATTCAGCGCTTCACCCTGCACGACGGTCCAGGCATCCGCACCGCGATTTTTCTGAAGGGATGTCCGCTGCGCTGTGCCTGGTGCCAGAATCCCGAGTCGATCCGCAAGACGCCGCAGATATCGTATTTCCCGGCGCAGTGTATCCACTGCGGGTTTTGCGTCGCAGCTTGCCCGGAGAAAGCTGTCCGTGGGGACGGAAAGAACCTGCTTGAGAAGGTCAACCTGACCCTGTGTACCCACTGCGGCCTGTGCGCGCGCGCCTGCTGCGCCGGAGCATTGAAGATGATCGGGGAAACCATGACGGTAGAACAAGTCTGCGACACCGTCATGCGCGATTTTTCCTTCTACCACAATTCCAACGGTGGGGTGACCTTTACCGGCGGTGAGCCGACTTACCAGCCGGAGTTCCTTACCGCAATGGCGAAGGAGCTCAAGAAGCGTGCCTTGCATTTAGTGATCGAGACATGTGGGGCATTCGACTGGGAGTCGGTGGCTGAAGCGTTGTCCCTGATCGACATCTTTTACTTCGATGTAAAACACGTGAATGACGAGAAGCACCAGAACTTTACTGGCGAAGGCTGCGCCCGAGTCCTGGAGAACGCCAGGCGGATCGATCAACTGCAGAAGCCGATTCGCGTTCGTGTTCCACTAATCCCCGGCTTCAACGATAGCTCGGATGATTTTGCCGCGATCCTCCGCTTCGCCGCCACGCTGAAGAATCTCGACCGGGTGCAGGTATTGCCTTACCACAAGTTTGGGGTAGCAAAATACGAACGCGTCGGGATAGGATACGCGTTCCAAGAAGTGGATAGCCCGTCACCGCAAGCGGTCGCAGGATTGCTTTCACTAGCCGCGAGAGAACATATCCCTTGCGCTTTATAGTGAAGCCCGTCGACTCTCGTTAGAAAGGGTTGCCGATATTCTGCCCAAAGCGTCGTCTCGTCATCCTTCCAAGCTGCCCCAAACCACTTGTGGTTGAAAAACCCGTTCGGTGTGTCCTAAGGTGGAAATCGCCGTTGTAAGTTGTTGAATCGTAGTCGGCGCCCGCTGATGGGCACTGTCTCCGGAAAGGACGTGAAATGAGCAGCGCTTATGTTGTTGGACACATAACGGTAAAGAACGCTGAGAAGTGGGCCGAGTATCGCAGTCGAGTTCCAGCTACGCTGGAACCGTGGGGTGCCGAGCTTTTCTTTCGTGGAAGAAGAGTGGCCGTGCTTGCGGGGGAGCACCCGCACTCCGACATAGTCGTTATCCGCTTTCCGGATAAGGGAACTGTCGAGAAATGGCACTCTTCCGGGGCATATCAAGCGCTCATCCCTGTGCGGCAGCAGGCAGCTGAGATGGTGTTGCTTTCATACGAAACATGATCGCCAGCAGAATTACCGATTCTTCGGTGGTGCCGACGGCAACTGGTCGAGCCTTGGTACAAACTGGCTTCGTAACGGATCGCGCGATTAGGGTGGCGGTTGAAGAGCTCGCTTCTCACAAATCCGCGGAAATTAAACCTCGTGCTTGGCAGTTTCAGCTATCTGGACCTCCCGTTTTCGCCATAATCGATCGTGCACGTGCCCGCGCATTTGTAAGGTCGAAACACATTTCCCGACAAGATACGGATGGTGACTTTGCCCGTCTCCTCGATGGCCGCATTGCGGAACCCGCCGGTGGTGGCGATGGCTACATTATTGGCGAATCGCTCAATGGTGGCGCTGTTGAGCTGGAACGCATTGTAGGTGGTGCGGTAGAGATGGTAGTGCGTCACCGCGGGCAGGGCGTCCGCGTCGTCGTCCAGTTCCAGCAGGGAGTTATTCACGAAGCCCCGGATCAGCCGATTGCCGTGATCGGTGAACAGCACGCGATTCGTCCAGCCGAATCCCCATTGGCCATCGCGCAGCATCACCCAGCGGCTCTTGCCGCTCGTCATGCACATTGTCGATGACGGTTTGGCGACGCTGCACACCGTGCCTGCGTCGTATTCGTTTTGGTCGTCGAGGTAGATGTTGTCGCTGACATCTGCGATTGCGCCTCCAATAACGTAGCCGGCGCCGCGATCTCCGGGACCATTCTGTCCTACCTCGCGCACCAGATTGCCACGCAGCGCCGAACAGGCGTCGCATTCGATGCCGGCGCCTCCGCGGGCGTAGCGCACCGTGTTGAAGCTCACCTCCATGTCACCTACCACGAGAGAATTGCCGGTGCCGATTGCGCCATCGAAGACGCGGTTGCGGGTGATGAGAGAGCGGCCGGTGAAGGTATGCGCCAGTCCGGTGAAGCCGATGCTGCCGAAGTGCAGCTCGTTGTCAGCGATGGTCACGGACGAGACCGTGTCGCTGGATCCCTCCTGCAGGGCGATGTAGATGTCGCCGTGGTCGAGGGAATTGCCGCTGATTTCGGAGCTGTCGAAGCCGCCGTAAGCAATGCTGGCGCCGTGAAAGACGTTACCGCTGATCCGGACGTTCTTCGGCACATGCCCGAGGTTGTCCTGGCCGGACTCGATGCCGGTTGTGGTGCCCGACGGCAGATGCGCCTCGAAAACATTGCCATGGATGTAGAGTCCCGACTGACAGGCGACCAGCATAGAGAAGGTACGGTTCTCACCCACTTCGACAAAACGATTATCGCGGACAATCCCGGCATCATCTTTTACCTCAATCGATGGCTCGAAGCGGCTGATGCCGAGGGCGTTGTCGCCGTGACCGTAAGCGGTCGAACGCAGCAGAAAAGTGTTGTCGTGCACGCTGGACGCGGTGCTGTCCAGCAGGTTGACCAGTTTGTTGGGATTGCCCTCCAGGCTGAGATGGTCGAGTTCCAGCTCGCGACAGGCATGGCAGATGAAGATGGAGACCCAGTCGTAGGAAGTAGCGGAATCATCCCAGACGAGGCTCATGTCGTGCAGATGGATATTGCGAGCGGCAGGCTCGGAGTTGGCAAATAACGTCGCCGGCGGATCGCCCTTTGCCCGACGCACGGTAATGACGGTGTGTCCGATACCCGCGCCGCGGAGATCGACGTTGGAGGGCAGCTTGATACCGAGCCGGCTCCCGGTGGTGTCGCGATTCTGCCAGCCGGCGATGGGGCTGGACGTGTACGTCCCCGCCGGGACATACACCTCGCACGGGCCGCCGGCGCAATCGAGGATGGCTGCCTGGATGCGCTCGACGATGGAAGCGCCGGGATAATCGGCAGCGTTGCGGAATCGCGCTGCCGTCTCGCCATCGCGCGCCGCCTGCGCGGGCAGGGTCAACGCGGCACAGCATAGAAATAGGCAGATGAGGATTGCCGTCCTGGACATAGATGTTGAGCCTAACGATTGTAGGCGAGGAAGGGAAGTGTGCTAACGGCAACCAGAGCCTGGCGTGACATCGTAATTTTCGCGCGGCAAGATGATCATGTAACATCGCAGCAGGAGCCTGAATCACATGCGTCGTTTCGTGCTCGTAGTATTCACTAGCTTTGCCATCGCGAACCTTGCCGCCGCGCAGGCTCAAGCCTTCAGGATCGACACGAACCATTCCTCCGCCGAGTTCGCCGTTCGCCATCTGGGAATCTCCACCGTCCGGGGGAACTTCGAGAAGGTGAGCGGCAATGTCTCTTACGATCCCGCCGATGTGGGGAAGAGCTCGATTGAAGCAACCATCGACGCCACCACCGTGAACACAAGGATAGAAGCGCGCGATAAGGACTTGCGGAGTGCTCATTTCTTTGACGTAGAGAAATACCCAACCATCACCTTCAAGTCGAAACGCATCGAGGCTGCGGGAGCCGGCAAGTTACGAGTAACCGGCGATCTCACCATTCACGGCGTGACCAAGGAAGTTGTGCTGGACGTCGATGGTCCAACTCCGGCCATCAAAGATCCTCAGGGCAATACCCGCATGGGTGCGGCGGGGACGGCAAAGATCAACCGCAGGGATTTCGGGATCGACGGCGCGACAGCAACCGTAGGGGATGAGGTGCAGATCACGCTGGATGTCGAATTGGTCGTTCCATCCTCCCCGCTGAAGTAGGGACATGAGTAACCGGCCTTAGTGACGCGGTGCTGGGCGCAGTGGGACGTGCTCGTCCCTTCCAGCGGCAGCTGCAAGGCCGGACAGGTTCACGGTCTCGGCGATAGGAAGCGCGCAGAACTTTATATCGGCTTATCGACCTTTGGTGTTTCGGTTTCTGCCGCCAACTTGCTCCATTTCGTGCGCTCGGCCTGGATGTAGGAGCCGAATTGTTCCGGCGTGGTATGACCGAGCGTGCCTCCCTGTTCGGCAACCGTCTTTTCCACCTCCGGTGTGCTCAACACCTCCTGGACCGCGTGGTTCAGCGTGGAGATGATTGCCTGCGGCGTGCCGGCGGGAGCAAGTACGCCGGTCCAGACCCTTAGATCAAAACCCTGTATGCCTGCTTCTGCGAAGGTTGGGACGTTGGGAAGCGCCGGCAGCCGCTTAGGGCTGGCAACGCCCAAAGCTCTGACTTTGCCTTCCATCACCTCGGCCATTGCGGCTTTACAGGGATCGAACATCATGGAGACTCCGCCCTTCACTACGTCCTTGCGCGCCGGTCCGGCGCCATCAAATGGAACGTGGCGAATGTTCACTGCGGCTTGCTTGTTAAACAGCTCGCCTGCAATCTGCTCCGGGCTGCCATTACCGTTGGAGCCGAAGGTAAGCGTTCCGGGGTGAGCTTTCGCCAAGGCAATTAACTCCGGCAATGAGGAGGCCTGCACACTGGGATGTACCACGAGCAAAATGGGCGAAGACTCCAGCAGAGATATGGGAACGAAGTCTTTGCCAGGATCAAAAGGCAGACTGTTGTAAGTGTACTGATGAACGGACAAAGGGCCGACCGAACCCAGCAGCAAGGTATAGCCGTCGGGCGTGGCCTTGGCCGCAATCGCAGTCCCATTGTTGCCACCGGCTCCGGGAATATTCTCAACGACTACGGGCTGGCCCAGGGCGTCACTCAACTTCTCGGCCACCAAGCGTCCCCAAAAGTCGGCACCGCCGCCAGCCGCATAGGGCACGATCAGATGTATAGGTTTGCTGGGATAGTCCGAAGGGCCCGAATTGGAAGGCTTGCTTTTGCCGTAGGCGAACCCAGTCAAGATGATCGCAAGCAAAACCACTATCTTAAGTCTGAGGAGAGTGAATAAACTCATGGTCCCCAATTCCTTTCTACAACAAACTGCGATCGACTCTGTGTTAGGGAAAGGACGCGCAGCTCCGGCTACGCGTCCTTTACCGGAGCGCTGGCGCTAGCTATGCAATGCCACTTGCCATTCTTGTGCCACGTATCCAGCCAGTGTTCGTGTGCATCAATCGCTTTACCATCGGGCGACGTACCCTTTCCGTACCACGCACCCGTAGCGATGGCCATAGTACCTTGCATCACGACCTTGATATTGCTGATTTCAAACACCTGCCATTTATCCGTCTTGACTCTGTCGAGCGCTTCCGACTTTCCACGAAGAATTCCGTTACTGTCCATTTCAACAAAGAGCTCGGACAGCAGAGGTGCAATCTGGGTGGCGTCGTTCGCCTTGGCCGCCGAAGCCCACTGTTGCTCCAGACGTGTAATGGTCTCGGCAATGTCGCCGGATGCCCAGCCATCTGCCTGATTGTTTTGTGGCATAGTGCTCGTGTTCTTCTCTTAGGTTGCTGAAATAGAGTCGCTTTCCAGCATAGGACGCCGGCGCATAAGCACGTTAACCGATGTTTCTATGCCCGACGCCAGTAATAAGCTTGATAGCAGCCGCAGACACAACACTGCGCCGCAAACCAAGAGCCCCACCCCGCCGTCCGGTTCGACGACGAGGTGGGGAAAACTGGTTAGCCGTGTCGGCCTCCCTGGTTGCTGATGGTGGCGGTTGTGCCATCGAGTTTCGTGATGTTGATGGTGAATGGCTCCGCGTAGGCGCCGGCACGGTCCTGCAGAATGCTGATTCCCACCGCCTCGCCCAGCAGGTTCGACCAATAGCTGGAGCTGCGGAAGTGGATGCCCGCGTGGATGCCATGACCGATGGTGACATTGGAAGCGAGCTTGGAAAGCTCTCCGTTGATGGTCAACTCGTCGCGATCAGCTCCGGTGTACACCTCGAGCGAAAGCCCGTCCTCGCTGGGCACGTAAACGTCCCTGCCAATGGCTTGCAGCAAGGGGCGAATAGGCTGGTTGCAGTCGAAGAAGAACTTGATCGCGGCGATAGCAGCCCCTCCGACGGTGCCGTGTCCAGTGGGATAGCAGGGATGCGTCGGCGCGCCCTCAGGAAAGACCAGCGGCAATAGATAGGTACCGTATTGCGAGAAGCTGCGGGCCAGGGCCGCTGAATTGAGCAGGTCGCGGTGCAGATACGGCGCCGACTGCGGCATAGGACGCTGATTGGTCATCAGGGCCTGCACCAACGCGCCCATCTCCTCCGGACGCTGCCGCAAGTTCACAATCCACTTGTGGAACCACACCGCGGCCAGGGCCCGCGTTGCCATTTCGGGGATTGTCCCCAACGCGTCCACTGGGCCGGCTTGGCTGCTCAGGCTACCCAGAGTGGCGAAGCCGTGTTGGCTTGGCGAATCGATGTAGGGGTTACCCGGGTTGAGCGGCGTATTGATGGTCGCCAGGACGAGCACGGCGACGAAGTAGGCTTGATGCAGCGCGTCTACATGGGTGTAGGCGGACGTGTCACGGCCCATGCGCAGGAAGCGATAGGTGGAGTCATAGCGCAAGCTGGCGTTCGGCGGGAAGCCGCTTTCAATCTGCAGATACTCCGCCGGCTGAGTGCAGTAGTCTGCTCCGCCTTCGCTCACGGAAAGGAACCTTTGCAGCATCTGGCTTATGGGTTGCACGCCCATCATTGTCGGCTGCAGCATGAGCTGCGAGATGTATGGTCCCTGCACGTTGCCGTCGCCAGCGTAAAACTGTCCCCGAAACAGGTTCTGCGGCGTGACCGGGTAGGGGAATATGCTGCCCTGGCTGCGGACGTAGGACAGGCCATTCAACTCGGCGCAGGCCTGGGCGGCCAACGGACTGGTCGCATAGTCGGTGAAGTTAACGTCGCGCATGAACGCCGCCCAAAAGTGCTCGACCATTTCGTCAGCGGTCTGTGCGCTGGTAATACTGGGCGCCGGGGGAATGCCGAAGGCGTGCGAATCGAGGCCTTCCAGATTGAAGGCCAGAGCGCTGTCCGGGCCGTTGAGCGTTCCGGTAAAGCCCGGACCATGCGGATTTCCCACGATGATGTTCTGGAAGTCCTGGAAGCGGCCAGTCCCGAGGGCGTAGGTGAGGCTTTGCCAAGCCTGGTTATTCACAATGCCCAGGTAGGGATGCGGCAGGCACTTGCTCCAACTGCCGCTGTGGTCGGTGAATCGCGCGGCATCTCCGTTGTCCGGCAACTCGCCGATGTTAAGGTAGTCGTTCTGCGCGGTCTGTGCGCGATAGTTGTAACTGGCCTGCGCACGCGCCGCCGAATTGTACTGCACGACCGACGCTGCCGCCTGCCCACGCTTTCCTTCCAGCAGCGGCTCGAGCGGAACGGCAGCTAACGCGACGGCAGCAGCGCTGCCGATACCCATTTTGCCCATAAAGGACCGGCGGCTGCTGTCGGTCGGCGGCCCGGCGACATGGTTCGGGTTGTTGTTTTGTGCGGGTTCCTCGCGGGGGACAGGCGAGGACCCTTCGCAACGCGGTTGCGGATCTTTCATACGGCTCTCCTCTCGGTCTTACTCGCGAAGCAGGCGACTGGGGAGTGGTAGGGGCAAGGTGGGGCAGTGCGTGCTATCACAGCGCGCCACGCTTGGGTGGACTCCGAAAAAGCCTGCGTATGTTTGTCTGAGCAACGGAAGCAGTAGCAATTTAACCAAGGCGAACTCAAGTTGCACGGGAGCGACAGGCGAGCCATCCAAACTTTGAATGTCGTCAACGTGCGTCGCCTTAGTTGGGGCAATACTGAGATGAAAGCAGCAACATGTCAAGAGCATTTTTGTGCCTGTCCAGAAAGTAATAGGCTCGGTAACCTTCGGCAATCTGCTTTATTCAATTACCGTTACAATTCCAGAATGTTGCTCTCGACCATTACACCTTCGCCGGCGCGCTGGCACTGGCTCCGCATTGCCACCTACCACTGCCGCTAGAGATGAGTGAGCGTCTCCGCGATATCGCCGCCGGACCAACTGCTGGTCTGGGTGGATGGGGGTATGGTCGGTTCTCCGATGGTTGGCATGGGTGAGAGTTTGAGGCGTGGTCGAAGAATCGCTCGCGCTGCGGGCGCAGCCTGCCCCGATGAGAAACAGGCCGGCCGCAGCGCGGAATTCTACAGTGCCGCAGACGATCCGCTAGCGGCTTTGCGGCGAGAACTCCCACACCTCGCCCAGTCCATTGGCTCCGCCCGAGACGGTGGTGCCGTACAGGTTTCCGGAAACGTCGAAGATCACGTTGCTGTACGACCGATTGCCATCCGTACCGCCGGTGAAGTCGTGAAGCGAGTTGTAGGTAAAGCCGCTGCCCGAGTTGACCAGCTCCCACACATTGCCGTGGCCGTCGGCGCCATCGCACAGCGTCGTTCCGTAGAGGTTGCCCGATTGGTCAAACGTAAGGGCAGCCCAGGGACCGCACTGCGAGGTGCCGGTGAAGCTGTTGAGGAGGGTGAAACTCCAGCTGCCGTTGGAGGGACTGAGCTCGAACGCGGTGCCGCCGCCGTTGGCGCCACCCGTGGTGGTCGCGCCGTAGAGATTGCCCGATTGGTCGAACACCAGCGCGCCGGTGGGATAGCTTCCGTCGGTGGTGCCCTGGAAGCTATAGATGACCTGCTCGGTCCAGCCGCCCTGTCCGTTGGGCGACAGTTCATAAACCGCGCCATTCCCTGTGGCGCCGCCTTGCGTGGTGGTGCCGTAGAGATTGCCTGCCGTGTCGAAGATCACTCCGCCGTAGGGAGCGGCGCCGTCAGGCGTGCCGTTAAAGGTGTAGAGGGGAGTCTCCGTCCCCGATGGCGTCAGCTCGTAAACCACGCCGTTGCCATTGCCGCCAGCGGTAGTGGTGCCGTACATGTCGCCGGCTGAGTCGAAGACGAGGTCCGCACCCTGAGGAGTCGAGCCGTCGCCGCCGCCGCCGAAGGCGTATAACACGGTCGCGTTGTAGTAGCAGCTCACGGTCTCGCAAACGTTGAGCGGCGGGGTCAGGTTAAAGATGTAGCCGTGATGATAGCTGACCAGGTTGCTGGGGCTGGTGCCGTAGAGTGTGCCGTTGGGCCCGAAGGTCACCCGGTTCAAGGGCTGGCCGTCGAAGATGTGGAGGGTGGCGAAGATCCAGGCGCCATTATGCTGGCGCAACTGGTAGACGCCGCCCCATCCCGAGCCCTCGTGACCGGCCCAGACCGTGCCGAACAGCTTGCCTCCCCGATCGATGGTCAAGCCGGCTTTGGGGAGCGCCCCGTCCGGCCCGGCGAAGCTATGAATGACCTGGAACTGCGCCTGCGCCGCAGCACCCATGAGGACGGTGGCCGTGAAAAATGCCGCCAGAGCCATGGCAGCGGCTTGCGCCATCGTCGCGATCCCGAACCTCAAACTGCGAAATCCTCTTGCGTAACGCATTTACATCCCCCTGTGAAGTTTAATGCCGAAGGATTATGAAGAAGCTTTGCCGATCCGGAGTTCTTGGAAATATACACCGAAACTTCCCAATTGGTGTACTTTTTCGGAGTATGAGGGGAGTGCTCGGTAACGTATTACCGATCCATGAAATTCCGGTAACTCATTCGAGGCAGGCACACTTGCGCAGCGTCTGGAGAGGTTACCTCGGTGCAGCGGACATCACACCCGCGCCAGATGCACGCCGAACCACTGCTTGCGGTCGCACCAGGAATGTTCCAGCTTGAAGCCGCTCTCGCGCAGAATGGATTCGATCATCTCGTCGGTGTACTTGTAGCTGTTTTCCGTGTGGATGCGTTCGCCGCGGGCGAACTTCACGTCGAGATCGAGCGCGGCAATGAAGGACGATTGTTCGACAAGGCTCTCCAGGTAGATTTCCATGCGCGAGCAGCGTTTGTTCCAGAGAGCGACATGGCGCCAGGCGTCGAGGTTGAAGTCGGCGTCCAGCTCGCGGTTCAGCCG
>Ga0335073_10015983_pt1 | contig 10488 bp, 11 predicted proteins | sample Lox_Sample_22_FD_207093 | JGI IMG/M metagenome (GOLD analysis project Ga0335073, IMG submission 207093) | Soil microbial communities from Loxahatchee National Wildlife Refuge, Florida, United States - Lox_Sample_2.2 | ecosystem: Environmental > Terrestrial > Soil > Wetlands | place: USA...
ACCGCGCATCCGCTGACCAGCGCCTTGAGGTGCCTTCGAGGATGATGTGATTTCCGCACTTGCCCGAAGCTTCTCCCTATGACCTCTGAACCCCTGTTGCTCCAATGCGTCCCGACCCCAACCTCTTCAGATTTAGCCAGAACGCAGCCATCTTCAATCGCTTGATGCTATTACGAATGGACTCAATATAGGGATTACCTCTGGGAAAAGGAATCACACAAAGGTCGATGGTACTTGGCTAATAAGTGCATAAATCAAAGGAAGTTAGTCAGCTTCGAGACCTGAGCGAAGTCGAAGTTACCGAGCGGCGGTTCAGGGCTAGTCGCAAACCAGCGAGGTCTCGGGAAATCCGGGCGCATCGCTTGTGTCCGCCGCCTCCATTACGTCCGTGCCAAGCTGAGTTTGCGCAGTAAAGAACCGGTCAACCTCGGCGAGAACAGCGGGCCCGGTCCTTGACTCGTAGATCGCCTTGCGCAGTTTGGCTCCGCCTGGCACTCCGTGAGTAAACCAGGTGGCGAATTGCTTCATCTTCCCCGCCGTTTCACCCATCTGCGCGGCACGCGGCAATTCTTTGGTCGCTTCGGCTTCGTCCAGCAACATCTGGAAATAGGCCCGAATCATTTTGTAGCGATCATCGACCGTCGGATGATCGTAGGATCCGGTCGCAGTGTACTGGGCGATCTGTCTGAAAATCCATGGATTTGCGGGCGCAGAGCGACCGATCATCACCGCATCGCACCCAGTCTCTTCAACCATTGCGGCTGCGTCTTCCGGCGTCCGGATGTCGCCGTTCCCAATGACCGGAATCGTCACTGACTGCTTGACTTTTGCAATCCAACTCCACTGAGCCTGTCCGCTGTATCCCTGTTCCCGCGTGCGGGCGTGGAGGGCGAGGCCATTTAGCCCTTCATCTTCCGCCATGCGGGCCAGTTCCACACATACGATCTGTGTTTCATTCCAGCCCAAACGGAACTTGACCGTGAACGGAATCGAAACGGACTTCCTTACGGCGCGAAAGATTTCCCGGATCCGGGGCAGGTCGCGGAGAAGGCCCGAACCACCATTACAGCCCACTACACGTTTGGCAGGGCATCCGAGGTTCAAATCAACCAGATCAAAGCCCGTATCCTGCACAATCCGGGCGGCTTCAGCAAGGGTCTCGGGATTTGACCCAAACAACTGCGCGCCGATCGGATGTTCATCGTCGTAAAAGGTGAGGTAACGGCGCCGCTTGGTTTCCCGCGTCCGGGCCAGCCCATCCGCCGACGTGAATTCGGTCATAAGCAACCCACAACCGGATTGCGCGTTGGTAACTTCGGCATCGACGGTCGATTCACCAGGAATTGGGATCGAGGAGAACAGACTTGCATGGCGAATGAAACGCCGGAAGACTGTATCAGTGACGCCCGCCATCGGCGCAAGTACAGTTGCCGGAGTGACCAGAACCGGTCCCAGCCGAAATTCGGCTGGAACCCGCACCGCGACGGGCATGGCGTGCTCAGCCGGATTGTCCCAGTTTTTCTTCACGGTGAATCCTCGGCGCGGCATCTCTGCTTCCTCAGGATCAATTCAGTCCGGTGAAAGATTGCCTTCTTCGGCACCAGGCCGCTTTTGTGGCCCGGACGAACGAGGGCCTCCGCCATGGCGGAGGCCCACAGGAACAAACTGCGTGGTGCCTTTCACTTCACTTTGCAGGCGCCGCCCCGGCTGCCTTGGCATATTTGCGCCGGAAGCGCTCTACGCGCCCTGCCGTGTCCACGAGCCGCTGTTTACCCGTAAAGAACGGGTGACAGACCGAGCAAATTTCCACGTGGATGTCGCCTTTGTGGGTCGAACGCGTTTCAAAATTGTTTCCACATGCGCAAATCACGCGCACTGCGCCGTACTGAGGATGAATCTTTTCCTTGGGCATCTCTTTGAAGACAAACCTTTCCTGCAATTCTCGCTTCCTTCATTGTAGGGGGATTCAGGACGGAGCGCAATCGAAGCAAGATATTTGACGGCCGCGCGGCTCGTGAGGCGGCTCAGGTATGGGTCGGAGTCTTATTCCATTGATTTCCTGGCGCATAGCCGCAAAGCCAGTTCAGCGCCTTGTGCCGTTCGCTGGAAATGGACATGACACTGTCGAATTCTTCGGCCGAAATCTCGCGATATGGCTTTCCGAAAACGGTGTAATCATCCGCAAGGGGAAAGTCGAATCCTCCATTTCTGGCCGCTTCAGCGGCAGACAGACGTATTACATCCGCCATTGTCAGGCCGTTCTCAAGAACAGGCGGGATTTTACCGTCCTTGAGCAGGGCGTGTGTCCTCGCACGCCAATGCCAGGCTTCGGCCAGGTCGCGCTGCCTGTCGATCTCTTCGGCGGGCCGCAACTTCGCTTGCTCGATGAGAACGTGAGCGCGCACTTCGGGTTCGAATTTGACGGTCTCCGGGTGAACCTGCTCGTCGTAGTGGGGAAATTTGTCGAGCCGTCCCAGGGCCCATTGCAAACACATGATGGATTCAACAGACCAACTGGCATCAATCTGTTGTTTTTCGGTTGTTTCCAGGGGGCCGGTTTCCATAAAAGCGCGCTCCTCCTCAACCAAGTGATCCCAAAGGCCGGCTTCTTTAAGCTTCATCTCCTGAGTTGCAAACCGGTCATTGAAATCGTCGAGGCATTTTTGCTTATCTTCGGGACTCCAAGCGGTCATCCATTGTTTGAGGTAAACCGAAGGTGGAGTCGAAGCAGCCTTTACGAAAATATGCGTCAGGATGATTGCCCGCCTCATCACCGCTTGCGCATCTGGGCGCTTTCCGTTCTTTTCTGGCGTTGTGGACATGGGTTGACGGTATCAAACTGATTTTGGCACAAGTTCTTAAGCGATTCCAAAGCCCTGACATTATTGCGCCAGCGCTATCTCGATTCCCGTCTCGACGAGGGGAGCCATCATGGCGTAGCCGGCCGGCAGCGGGTGCACGCCGTCCTTGCTGAGCGATGGCGGCAGACCGTCTTGCGCATCCTTCATTGCCGAGTGGTAATCGACATAGACGTATCCCTTCCGTGCCGCAAAGCCCTTCATCCAGGCGTTGATCTTGTCGATCTTGGGCGCAGGATCAAGGCCGCGATGCCATGGATAATCGAATGCCGGAGTGATGGAGCACATTACAACCTTGATGTGATTGGCGGTGGCAAGGTCAGTCATCGATGCCAGGTTGTCTTCGATCTGCTCCAGTGTCTCCGGACCGGTGTTTCCGGCAATATCGTTTGTCCCGGCAAGAATTACTACGACTTTCGGATCGAGATCGATCACATCCTGACGAAACCGCACCAGCATCTGCGGTGTCGTCTGCCCACTGATTCCACGATTGATATACGGCTTGCCTGGGAAGGACTGATCGAGGTGCCAGCCTTCGGTGATCGAGTCTCCCATGAACACGACGCGGTTTTCGCCGGGTGCCGGAGGCCCAAGTTTCTCGTCCGCTTCGTGGAATCTGGAGAGCCAGGGAAAATCGTTGAGAAGCTGCTCATCGTGCGTGCGCCAATACTGGTCGTTCGGGTGCGCGGCGGGAGCCGTTGTCGCAGGACCTGTCGTGCTCGGCGGCGGTGCCTTGGTCTCGGGCATACTCCCGGGTTCCTGAGCGGCAAACTGAGCAGGAAACGTTATTAGAAAAGCTGCAGTAATGACAAAAGCGCTGGGCAAGGCAATTCGCATCACAATCAGTTCTCCCCAAATTCACGCGAAATGAAATTGATCTTCCGCTGCGAATCCGATTATAGGTCGGCGGGCGGAAGCCCTTCAGATGGCATCGATTTCCACACAACATGACCTGATCCGCACCGCTCCGTGCGCGTGTCGTATGCGCTACGCTTTGAAGAGTCATGAGCGAATGTCCCATATGCGGTGGAGTTGGTTTGGTGCAGGTGGTTTCCGCCACCGGTCACTGGGTTTCCCGTGCCTGCGAGTGCCAGGAAGCTGAGCGGGAACAACGCAGACTGACCGCTGCCCGGATTCCGCAACGCTACCGGGAATGTACGCTGGATGCGTACGACACCAACTTTCCCAGCGCGCACCCTTCGCAGAGCCGGGCGCTCATCGCTGCCCGCTCGTTTGTGAAGGAATATCCCGTTGAAACGGCCGGCAAAGGGCTGCTGTTTACCGGTCCAATCGGCGTGGGCAAGACTCATCTGGCGGTGGGTGTTCTTCGCCGCCTGATCCAGGAGAAGGGCTGCAAAGGTCTTTTCTGCGATTACCGCGAGCTGCTGAAAAGCATACAGAACAGCTATAACCCGCAGGTTCAGACGACCGAACTGGAGCTTCTGAAGCCGATTTTTGCCGCCGAAGTGCTGGTATTGGATGATCTGGGTGCACAAAAACCAAACGAGTGGGTGTGGGATACGGTCGCGCTGATTCTGAATTCGCGCTACAACGACAAGCAGACGACGATCATCACCACGAACTACGATGACCGGCCGGCCGGCGAAGGAGAGAAGAACGATGCGGAGCGCGCCGCCCGCGAGCAGACCCTGGGTGATCGAATCGGCGACCGGATGCGCTCCAGGCTGGCGGAGATGTGTATTCGCGTCGATATGAAAGGTGTCGACTACCGCGAGCGAATCAAGCGTGCCTGGTCTGCATAAAAGGCAATCCGCTTCTCCCCAAAAACGAAAGGAGCAGCATGCGCAAGACTCTGGAAGCCATTGGGCTGATCGCGCTTATTGTGCTGTTGTGGATCACCTACCAGGCGCTCGCGGGACCCAATCCGCTGCCGAACCGCATACCGACACACTTCGATGCGTCTGGGAATCCCAACGGTTGGGGTTCTCCGGCCATGCTCATTCTCTTGCCCGTCGTTGCCATCGGACTCTATCTGGGCATCACGGTGGTATCGAGGATACCGTCAGCGTTCCATTATCCCGTGCGTGTAACGAGGGTGAATCTGCCGCGCATCCAGAATCTGACCCTCGATATGATCACCTGGATCAAAACCGAGCTGGCATGCTTGTTCGCAACTCTTCAGTGGTGGATGATCCAGGCTGCGCGCAACGGAGGGGGCCGGCTGCCTCCGCTGCTGGTGCCGGGATTTATTGTGCTGATTTTCGGGACAATTGGCGGCTATCTCTTCGCCGTGATTCGCGCTGCAGCTTCCGGCAGGGATTCCAATTGATTTGGCACGGTAGAAGTGCTCAGCATGTCGCGCCGAGTCGCAATTCCTGGATCAAGAAGTAAGTGTCGGAGGTCTGCAGGTCTTTAGAATACCCAGACGCTAACGAGAACCAGAAGGATAGAGGCGATGGTGACTCTTCGTACCGGCGAGATGGCGTCGAACCTGCTGCCTCAGCCGGCACGATAGAAGATGCGTATTGGGGGGAGGGCTGCATCACTCTTCTGCGCTCCAATGCTTCCTGCAACTGGTTACGACGCCATTTACCAGCGGGTTCCGTTTGTTTTCTCTATTTGGATGCCAAAGGACTTGAAAAGAAATCAAACAAAAGTTGCAAGCCTATTGGCGAATCCGATGCACTACGCGGATTATCGGCCAGATCAGGATTTTCAACACTTGAAATGTGAGAACGCGGAAGACGAAGGTAATCCTTTCGCAACGGGTGTAAAATCCGCTCGTGAGCACGGGGCATGATCTCGACCTGATTCCACCCACGGGGACGAGGGAGCGAAACTGGCTACCTCTTGCAATTGCGGCGGGAGTTGTCGTGGTTGCGGTGGTTGCGGCCGTGCTGATTCTGGGACGCGGCCGTCAACAGCCGACTGTCACCCCGATCAATGCTCCCCTTGCCTCCTACGCCCCCGATCTTCCGATCTCCGGGGTCGTGATGAGCGAGTCAAGCAATCTGGCCGGGGGCAAGGTGACCTACGTTGATGGTCACATTGCGAACCACGGAGCCAAGACGGTTACCGGAATCACGGTGCAGGTGCTTTTTCGCGACACCGCGAACGAGGTGACCCAGAACGAGACGCATCCCCTCCAACTGATCCGCACACGAGAACCCTATGTGGACGTAGAACCGGTTTCGGCAGCTCCGCTCAAGCCGGGAGACCAGCGCGATTTTCGGCTGATTTTTGATGCCGTCTCGCCGGACTGGAATGGAGCTTATCCAGAGATCCGCATCGTTGGCGCTGAAGTCAAATAGCCAAGCCGACCTTGTTACCCGGTAGAACTTACCCGTCCCTGTAAAAACTACATGTCGGTCGATTCCGGAGCCTTGAGAAATGCCCTCAAACAGGGAACTCTCCGGCTAGGTAACTGCAACAAATAAAGTAAGATAGATGATTTCCGCCTGGGCCTGCGAGTTTGGCAAACCCGTTGCACACTCCAAGGGCAGGCGGCAAGTGTTCCTTTCCGCAACAAGCATGCGGTCGCCCAGAAAAAGAGGTCATAGAAACTCCATGAGAATTTCGACTGCGGTACGGACGTTGTCACCCAGCCAGTTTGCAGTTGTCTTGCTGGCATCCGCCATATCGATCCCAGTAGTCGCTCAGCAGTCCGCTGACCAACCCCAGAGTGCACCTCCGGCTGCGACGCAGCCCTCCTCCTCAGCCTCTTCCACACCGGCAGACAAGGAAGGCTTCTGGGGTCACATGAATCCTTTTGCTCGCAAGAAGTGGGTGAAGAAAAGGCTCGATCCGATCAACGATCGCCTGACTGAACTGGATGAAGTAAACGCCAAGAATTCGCAGGAGATCAAAGACGTAGACGCACGGGCGCAGGCGGGAATCCGCCAGGCACAGTCAACCGCGGAGGCGGCCAACCAGACGGCTACCGCTGCCGGGCAGAAAGCTCAAAGTGCGAACACCATCGCACAGGGCGCATCAGGCCATGTGGACCAGTTGAATACCACGGTGAATGGCTTGGATCAGTACCACCAGATCAGCGATCTGGACGTGCATTTTCGCGGCGGCAGCCCGGTCCTTTCAAAAGATGCGAAGGACCAGTTAGACAGCATGGCCACGAATCTGGCCGGTCATGAAGGCTACATCCTCGAAATGGAAGCGCGCGCGCCGGGCGCAGGCGCAGTGGGTATCCAGACCTCTCAACGACTGGTCGAGTCGGTTGAGCGGTATATGGTTACCGAACATCAGATTCCCGTCTACCGTATGCACTTTGTGGCTCTGGGCAACGCGCCGGTCGTAACGCCGGGCGATGATACCAAGCCGGAGCGAGTGAGAACCAGCAGCGTGCATATCCGGTTGATGGAAAACAGTTTGGCGGCCCAGGACACCACATCCCCCCATGGTGTGGCTTCCACGACGCGAGCGGAGCAGCCATAAGCAGGCTGCGCAGCCACCCCCCTGAGGCTACTTTCCGCCCCGACGGCTCCCCGGCCGTCTGGCCGCCAACAAGCTCTCGCAACACGAGAGAACCAAGGCAACTTGGCCCCCGCCGAAAACGGGGGCCGATTTTTGTCTGGAGCCAGATTACCCCCAATTCAATTGGTCAGCGTAATTATCCGCGCAAAGGATAGGAGAGCCATCGGAGATTCGAGCTGGCCTGGGAGTGGGCGATTCAAATAGACCACGGCACCTGTCTGGCCCCCTGGCCCGGTAGAATCAGGCTGTATGGAAATGGATGACAGGAATCCCGGCGCACAAGAAAACCTTCTCGTCGGCAACCGCTTTGTGCGCGCCTGCCTGCGTCGCCCCGTTGACCGCACGCCGGTGTGGTTTTTGCGCCAGGCTGGACGGTACATGCAGGAATACCGCGACGTTCGCAAGCATCACACGCTGGTGGAAATTTGCAAACAGCCGGAACTGGCGGCGGAAGTGACGATCACGGCCGCGGAGAAGCTGGGCGTGGATGCGGCCATCATCTTTGCCGATCTGCTGCTACCGCTGGAGCCGATGGGCTTGCCGTTTGAGTTTCAGGCGGGCGAAGGACCGGTGGTGCATCACCCGGTACGAACGGTGGCGGATGTTGTGGCGCTGCGCACAGACCGGACGGCGGACCTCGCTTATGTGGCAAGGGCAATTGAGAAAGTGGCGGCTCATTTCCGCGACACACTCGGGATCATCGGATTCTGCGGTGCGCCCTTCACACTCGCGAGTTACATGATCGAGGGCGGCGGTTCACGCAATTATGTTCACACCAAACGGATGATGTACGGCGATTCCACTGCGTGGCGCGGCCTTCTGGACAAGCTGGTTGTTGTTCTGACCGAGTATTGCCGGTTGCAGGTGCAGGCGGGTGCGGACGTGATCCAGATTTTCGATAGCTGGGTCGGCTCCCTCAGCCTTGCCGATTATCGCGATTACGCTTTCGAGGCTTCAAAACGGCTGGTGCGAGCTGTGCAGGAGTTGGGTGTACCGGTGATTTACTTTGGGGTGGAGACCGCAGGCCTGCTGGGCGCGATGGCGGAAACGGGCGCGGATGTGATCGGTCTCGATTGGCGGCAGCCGCTCAATGAGGGTTGGGACGCGGTGGGGTATGGGCATGCAGTGCAGGGGAACCTAGATCCCATCACGCTGTTTGCGCCGCTGGAAGTGCTTGAGCTGCGCGTGAAGCAGATTCTGCATGCAGCAGGTGGCAGACCGGGGCATATTTTCAACCTGGGGCATGGGATCATCCCCGAAACACCGGTCGAGAATGTTCAGGCGGTAGTGAAGGTGGTGCGGGAGTTCCGCCGGGAGGAGGCTGCGATTGGCTAAGCAGGCAGTGCTGCTTCTGGCCCACGGGACGCCTGAGACCGTGGAGCAGATTCCCGAATATCTGCGTAACGTTGTGAGCGGGCGACCGCTGCCACAGCAACTGATAGAGGAGATTCAGCACCGATATTCGCTAATCGGGCGCAGCCCTCTGACCGAGATCACAATTGAACAGGCGCGCCTGGTGGAACAGGAACTGGCCTTCGGCGGCCTTCGGGTGAAGGTTTACGTGGGGATGCGCAACTGGCGGCCCTATATTCCCGACGTAGTGCGGCGAATGCGCGACGACGGAGTGGAAGAAGCGGCGGTGATCTGCCTCGCACCGCAGAACTCGCGGACCAGCGTGGGTTTGTATCGACGCGCCGTGCAGGCCGAGGCAGGATCGCTGCGCATCGATTTTACCGAGGGCTGGGCACAGCATCCATTGCTGGCCGATGCATTTGCCGAGCGTCTGAGAGCCGCAATGGCGAAACTGGAAGCAGAGACAGGCGAACCGGTTCCTGTGCTGTTTACCGCGCACAGCGTGCCCTTGCGGACAGTTGAGCCAGCGGCCAATGATGGCGCTGCAGGACAGCCACGGTTGTGGCCGGGACAGGGCGCCGACCCGTATGCCGTGGAGGCGAGGCACACAGCAGAACTTGTTGCCGGGCGCGTATCGGGGATTCCGCGATGGTGGTTTGCGTTCCAGAGTCAGGGCGCGAGCGGCGGACCTTGGATTGGTCCCAGCGTGGAAGAGACGCTAGACGAGATTGCTGCAGCGGGAGTGAAGACTTTGCTCTTGCAGCCTATTGGGTTCCTATGCGATCACGTCGAGATCCTGTTCGACGTGGACATTCTGTTTCGCGAGTACGCGAGCAAGCTGGGAGTACGTCTGGAACGGCCGGAGTCGCTCAACAACTCGCTGACCTTGGCGAAGGCGGTGGCTGACCTTGCGCGGAAAGGGATTGCACGCCTCGATGCCCCGGTAATTACCTGATAGAAACAGCGATTCTTGCACAACAGAATGGGGTAGAATTCCGGTTGAGTTCCGGTACGACATGTGGGGGTCCCGGTGACCACAGCTACTCAATCCAGATTCAAATCCGGCGGTCCCAGTCTGGCCTGTCCCCATTGCGGGAGCAGGCATTTGCGCAGACTTGCACGCTCGGGATTTCTTCAAAAGAGGGTCTATCCACTGTTTGGATACTACCCTTGGGAATGCCCAATCTGCCGAGTGACCAGGTATTTCAAAAAGCGCGGCCAGCGAGTACGGCACCGGAAACGGATCGAAGAACCTGCTATCGATATCGAGGGCTGATTTTTCGAGCCGCGCTTCCATGCCAATTGAGTGCTGCAGCACTGCGTCTTCATTCCAAAGTGCGGCCAATCGACACATATTCCCCTGCATCGATCACGCGACCTAACCGCCTGGAGCCAGTGCGCCGAACTACATTCTGAAAGCATTCGGTCCAGGCTTGAACTCGTTCGAAGCCGGTGACGAGCCGGTTGCATTGTATTCGGGAGGCCAAAGATGAATCGCGAAGTGACTTTGAAGATCGTCCTGGTTCTTGTGGGCCTGCTTTTTGTGGCCATGGTTTATCCGATGGTGCTATTCATGCGAGACGAGCCCGCATTGTCGATGATGATGAGTCTGTACGTTACGCTCGGAGTATTCCTGCTACTGGCAGTCCCCAACCCGCCTGACCACCGCAGCCTGATCGCCTTTACGGCTTGGTCCAGTTTCGCTCACGCCGCTTTGATGGGCAGCCAGGCTCTGCTCAAGATGATTGCCCGAGGAGAGCTGATTGGTGTGGCTGTTCTGATCGCCGTCGGTGTAGCCTTGATTGCGCTCGCCCCACCCAGGCATCGT